>Ga0302303_10000867_pt1 | contig 21916 bp, 16 predicted proteins | sample III_Palsa_E2_1_FD_194542 | JGI IMG/M metagenome (GOLD analysis project Ga0302303, IMG submission 194542) | Peat permafrost microbial communities from Stordalen Mire near Abisko, Sweden - III_Palsa_E2_1 | ecosystem: Environmental > Terrestrial > Soil > Palsa > Peat permafrost | place: Sweden...
AGCCTCGTCGGGTTTGAGTTCGGTATCGCCACCCAGCAGGTGGTGCGGTAGCCAGACGTCGCCGTCGAGTACGGCATGGATTGCCCGCACGATGTCTTCGGCGGAACTGGACTTGGGAACGTAGGCCGCTGCCCCATGCGCCAGCGCGCGATGCGCCACCTGGGGCTCCTCATGGCCGGAGATGACGATGATGGGCAAGCCCGGGTACTGACTTCGGATATGCGCCAGCGCGGAATAGCCGTGCGCGCCGGGCATGTGCAGATCGAGCAGCAGCAGGTCGGCGTCCGGATACTGCCTGATCAGCGTCAGCAGGTTGTGCACGTCGTCCGCGCTATGCACCAGTGCCTGCGGCACGGCATTGATCACCGCATGCAGCAACGCATCGCGGAACAACGGATGGTCATCGGCGATCAGGACATCGAACATCGAAGCATCCTCGCAGGGCCCAGCTGGACTTACCCCGCATGCATTCCTTGTCAGCTAGTGCATGGACGATACACGGCTACTTGATCAATCGCTCGTCGACCAGGCTCTTCACCACACCCGGGTCAGCCAGCGTCGAGATATCCCCCAGTTGATCGGGCTGGTTCTCGCCGATCTTGCGCAGGATACGCCGCATGATTTTGCCCGAGCGGGTTTTCGGCAGGCCGGGCGCCCATTGCAGGTAATCCGGAGTGGCGATCGGTCCGATTTCCTTGCGCACCCAAGCCACCAGTTCCTTGCGCAACTCGTCGCTGCCCTGTTCACCGGCAATCAGCGTGACATAGGCATAGATCCCCTGACCCTTGATGTCGTGCGGGCAACCGACCACGGCTGCTTCGGCGACTTTCGGATGCGCCACGAGGGCACTTTCCACTTCGGCGGTGCCGATGCGATGGCCGGCCACATTGATCACATCGTCGACGCGACCGGTAATCCAGTAATAGCCGTCCTCGTCGCGACGCACGCCATCGCCAGTGAAGTAGTTACCGGGATAGGCGCTGAAATAGGTTTCGATGAAACGCTGATGATCGCCATACACGGTGCGCATCTGGCCGGGCCACGAATCGGTGATGATCAGGTTACCCTCGCAGGCACCGTCGAGCTGGTTGCCCGCGGCATCGACCACCGCCGGCTTGATGCCGAAGAACGGCAGCGTCGCCGAGCCGGGCTTTGTATCGATGGCGCCGGGCAATGGAGTAATCAGGATGCCGCCGGTTTCGGTCTGCCACCAGGTATCCACGATCGGGCAACGGTCGTCGCCGATCACTCGGCGATACCACTCCCAGGCCTCCGGGTTGATCGGCTCGCCGACCGAGCCAAGCAGGCGTAGCGACGCACGGGAGGTCTTTTTTACCGGAGCTTCGCCTTCGCGCATCAAGGCGCGGATCGCCGTGGGTGCGGTGTAGAAGAGGGTCACCTTGTGCTTGTCCACCACCTGCCAGAAACGGCTGAAATCGGGATAGTTCGGCACGCCATCGAACATCACCGTGGTCGCACCATTGGCCAGCGGTCCGTACACCACGTAGCTGTGTCCGGTAACCCAGCCGACGTCAGCGGTGCACCAGTAAACGTCATCTTCGCGCAAGTCGAACACCAGTTCGTGCGTGTAGCTGGCGTACACCAGATAGCCGCCCGAGGTATGCAAGACGCCTTTCGGTTTGCCGGTGGAACCGGACGTGTAAAGGATGAACAACGGATGCTCGGCCTCCATCGGTTCAGCCGGGCAGTCCGCGGACTGGCCTTCCATCAGCACGTGGTAGTAGCGATCACGGGGAGTCTTCATCGGCACCGTGGCACCGGTGCGGCGCACCACGATGACGGTCTCCACACTTTCGGTGCCCGGACGCTCCAGTGCCGCGTCGACATTCGCCTTCAAGGGGATTTTCTTGCCGCCACGCACGCCCTCGTCGGCGGTCACCACCAACTTGGCCGTGAAATCGGCAATGCGTCCGGCCAGCGAATCCGGCGAGAAGCCGCCGAAGACCACCGAGTGAATGGCGCCGATCCGTGCGCAGGCCAGCATCGCCACTGCGGCCTCGGGAATCATCGGCATGTAGATCGCCACCCGATCGCCCTTGGCTACGCCCTGTTGCTTGAGCGTGTTGGCGAACTTGCATACTTCGCCGTGCAGCTCGCGATAGCTGATGTGCCGCGATTCATCGGGGTTGTCGCCTTCGAAGATGATGGCGGTCTTGTCTCCTCGCTCGGCGAGGTGGCGGTCCAGGCAGTTGGCCGAAACGTTGAGCTTGCCGTCGTCGTACCAGCGGATATGCAGGTCCTGGGGAGCGAAAGACACGTCGCGAACATGTGTGGGCTTCGTCGCCCAATCCAGTCGTTTGCTGATGCGACCCCAGAAGCCTTCCGGATCATTCATTGATTCGGTATATAGCTTTTCGTAGTCCGCCTTGCGTAAGCGCGCCTTGGCGGCGAATGCGGGATCGACCGGATAGACCTTGGACATGTCGAAACTCATCAGGCTGGCCTCGTGGCGGTTTTGTCATGCATGAGCCGCGCGGGTGTTCGCGGACCACAGTCACTTCGACAACGAAGCGCTCAACAACGACATGCGATTCGCATGGGCAGTCGTTGGAGTCCCGCGATCAATCATCGATCGTCCGCAGGACACACGGTTCGACCCAACGATGGATGGCTGCGCGCAGAAAGTGTATCCGCGTCATGCCCCGCATAGCGTTATGCCGAGTACTACTTTGGTCGACATTAGACTTTTGGCGAATAGCGCCCTGCACCGCAGCATGAGCATGCTCGCCACGAGCCATGCAGGCGGTGACGCCAATCACGTTTGCCGGATGGCTTGTTGGGGTCGATGCGTTGATAAGCGCGACTGGCATAGGCGGCGATCCGTTCGGTCAGTCGTGATGTGAGGTATCGGTTCGGTGCAAGTGCAAGGGGATCTTGCACGCACCGGTAAATAAAGCCATGAGCGAACTTGAGCGGCTGCGGGTCACGACAGAGTATTCACTCTTACGTATTTCCTGGGGAGGTTCGTGCAATGAGCAATGAACAGGCACAGGTAAAATTTTCAAACCCGGCGCCGTTGGGTCTGGCGGGTTTTGCGTTGACAACATGGTTGTTGAGCATGATCAACGCCGGCTGGTTCAGCGGTGATTCGATGAACATGGTGCTGGCTGTCGCGCTGGCCTATGGCGGCACGGCGCAGATCATTGCCGGTGTGATGGAACTGCCGCGGGGCAATACGTTTGGCACCACGGCGTTTATCAGTTACGGCGCTTTCTGGTGGTCGTTTGCGTTGTTCGTGCTGTTTCTGCACGACAAGGTGCCGGGCGCTTTCGTGGGCTGGTATCTGTTTCTATGGGGTGTGTTCACGTTCTACATGTGGGTGGCTTCGCTGCGCGCTGCGCGGGCCCTGCAGCTGGTTTTTCTTGCCCTGTGGATCACTTTCTTCCTGCTGGCGGCGGGTGAATGGACCGGCATGAGTGCGCTGCACGTCGCTGGCGGTTATGGCGGCCTGATCACGGCGGCGCTGGCGTTCTATCTGTCCGCTGCGGAAGTGATCAACGAGAACCATCAGCGCACGGTCTTGCCGATCGGCGCGCCGGGCGCCGCCAGGTAATCAAGTGGCCGATCCGCGTCGCCGCGTCGAGGGCTTGACCGGTGATGCATTCGGCAGATCGATGACCATTGCATTCAAACGTTCCGTAGAGAAGCCGCCGACGTAGCGGCGCCTGCCTTTCCACTGCTCAACCGTTGTGGGAGAACTGCCATGAAACGTCATCCATTGTTCTTCGCCATGATCGTGGCGCTCGGCCTGACTGCGGCCGATCCATTGTTTGCGCAATCAACGACAAAGCAAGATGAGATCAAGGCGCTCAAGGCGCTGGTCTCCAAACAGCAGCAGCAACTTAACCAGCAACAACAGGACCTGCAGTCACTGCGCGACAGCATCACCAGGCTGGAGGGCGAGCAAAACCAGCAGCAGGCGCAAATCCAGGCACAGGCCAGCGCGCCACCGCCGCCACCAGCTCCCGCGCCCGCGCCGCCGACTTTCACCAGTGCGCCGGGCATATCAGTAGCGTTTCACGGCTTCATCGATGCGACCGCCTTCAGCCAGACCAAGAGCTTCACATTCGGCAATGGCCAGAATGCCGAATACCCCATACCCGGATCGAGCGGCACGCTCAGCGGTGTCGATGTACGCAACACGCGCTTCTTGTTTGATCTGACCGGTGCCCAGGTCGCCGGTGACTGGACTGGCGGTGCGCATCTGGAGATGGATTTCTTCGGCGGCGATAACGGCACCGGCGGCTATTCCGTGGAGCAGCCGCTGCCGCGCCTGCGCCAGGGTTACATGGTGCTGAGCAACCCGACGACAGGCAGCACGATAAAGATCGGCCAGCAGTGGGATCTGATGTTCCCGCTGGAGGATCTGCCCGATTCGCTCAGCCACATCGCGTTCCCGCTTGGCTATGGCGCGGGCGTCATCGGCTGGCGTTTTCCCGGCATCGTGTGGTTACAGGATCTCAACCACGGTTCCACCGGGCCATTGTGGCAGTTTGATCTCGGTGCGTTCGAAGGCACGTGGGATGGCCCTGGCAGCAACATCAATTACCTGTCGGCCGGCAATGCAGGCTTCCGCCCGCAGGTCGAGGCGAAAGTGGAAGTGGCGCAGAAAGGCGACTGGCTGCTCTTCGCCGCCGCGCATTACAGCGAGATCGACCTCGCTGGCGTGGGTGGCACGGAGCCGACGCCGATCAAGCGCACCTTCTCCAGCGATGCCTATGAACTCGGCGGCGCCTGGACCCCGGGGTCATGGGTGCTCAAGGCTGTGCTCTATGCCGGGCAGGGTATCGGTGAGATCTTCGGAGACCTCTCGCAATTCGGCGATATCAAGGACACCGGCGGTTACGCCCAATTGGGATACAAGTTCACGCCGAACTGGAGCGCGAACTTCATCTATGCCACCAGCATGCCGAATGAGCGCGACGTGGTCAACTGGCTGGGTAATGGTTCGACCGGCCTGCTGAAGAGCCGCCAGCCAGCAGCAAACGTGCAGTACACCATCGGTCCATTTGCCTATAGCCTCGAATACATCCACGACATCCTAGACACGACGACGAACGGTACCAATCGCTCGACGACCAGCGGCAATCAGGTCAATCTGAGTGCGATGTACAAGTTCTAAAAGGCTTCGTGGCGCGGTGAGGTAGAGGATGTCGACGCAGGTTGGGATGAGCGTCAGCGAATCCCAACGCGTGGCTGCGGGGTGTTGGGGTTCGCTGGCGCTCACCCCAACCTACGCGTCGCTTCCCCGAAGAACGGACGCCCTTTGGTCGCAGGGGCAGAGCGCAGCTCGTGCTCTCTCCCCTGCTTGCAGGGGAGAGTTGGGGTGGGGTCGCTCTTCGTGCGAACACCCAAGTTCCCCCAGCACTGTCTGTCGCCCAGCGCCAGGCGCCGTGCGAATAAGCATTGTTTATAGCCACGATCACAAATACCGCATTGGCTTATCGGGCGGCGTGGACATAGCATGGGCCGACACTACCCCTAGCGTTACCCATAACCTGCGAGGTCGCCATGCTCCGCCCATTCATGTCCATGCTGCTTGCGCTCTGCCTGTTGCCCGCGACTGCCGGGGCCACCGAGGGTTTCTGGCAAACGCCGACCATTACAGGTGCCGGCAAGATCCACCCGCTACCGCAGGCCGCTTATCAGCCCGATCGCAATGCCACCTACAAGGTGGTCTTCAGCCTGAGCAAGGCAGGCGAAAAGCCCGGTGATGTGAGCCCGTCACTGGACCACGTGGCGCGTGCCGTGAATCTGTACGTCAGTGCCGGCGTGCCGCTGAATCAACTGAAATTCGTGGCGGTCGCGTCCGGCGCGGCGACGCCCATCGTGCTGAATGACGAGCAGTACAAGAAACTTTACGGCGTCGCCAATCCGAACCTGCCGTTGATCGAGCAGCTGCGCAAGGCGGGCGTCGATATCGCCGTTTGCGGACAGGCTGTCGCCGAAAACAAGTTTCAGTACGACTGGGTGGATTCGCACGTCACGCTATCGCTTTCCGCGTTGGTCACGATCACCGTGCTGCAGCAGCAGGGGTATGCCCTGATGCCGTTGTGATCCGCTTGTTTCCGGGGTACTAAGCGATGCGTCACTACGTACTGGGTTTGCTGCTGGCCGCCACGTTCGGCGTCAGCGCGGCTGACAAGACCGATTTCCTGCCGCCGTGGAATCCGCCGCCGGCAGGCCTGCAGTTCAGCGTGCCGCCGGTGGATGCGATCGCCGACCTGCATGGCGACATCGTCGATCCACAGCTGGTGGTGTTCTTCGCCGGCAACCAGTTCATGGTGGTGCATGATCTGCTGGAGGCGTTCAAGCAGGTGCACCCGCAATACCAGCGTATCTATGCCGAGACGCTGCCCCCGGGCATTCTCGCCAAGCAGATCGAAAGCGGCACGCTGGTGATGGGCAACCTGCGCATCACGCTCAAGCCGGACATCTATACGGCCGGCAAGGACGCGATCGCCGAGCAACAGAAACAGCATGACTGGTTCGCCGACAGCTACGACTACGCGCGCAATCCACTGGCGATCCTGGTCGCCAGGGGCAACCCGAAACATATCGAAGGGCTGGCCGATTTCGGCCGCGCCGACGTACGCGTGAGCATGCCGAATCCGGCGTGGGAGGGCATCGCCAAGCAGATCGAGGCGAGCTATCGCAAAGCCGGCGGTGACGCACTCGATCACACCATCATGGATACCAAGGTGAAGGATGGCAGTACGTTCCTCACCCGCATCCATCATCGGCAATCGCCGCTGCGCGTGTTACAGGGCGAGTCGGACGCGGCACCGGTATGGTCGACCGAGGCCTATTTCCAGCAGCAGATCATGCATTTCCCGGTCGATACAGTGACGATTCCAGATGCACAGAATGTCACCTCCACTTACACCGCCGCGCGCATGAAGGATGCGCCGCACGAGCAGGCTGCGAAGGATTTTCTGGCGTTCATGCAGAGCCCCGCAGCGCAGGCGGTGTATCGCAAATATGGCTTCATGCCGCCGCACTGAGGATGTCGCAATGCCAAGCCTCGATCAAAGCCGATGGATTCGGGGCCCCGGATTCGCCGCCTGCTGCCTGTGGCTGGCCGCATTGCCGATGCAGGCCCGCGCCACCGATGCGCTGACGATCACCAACCAGGGCAACGGCAAAGGTGCCGCGCCGTGCATGGCCTGTCACGGCGCCAATGGCGGTGGCTTGGCTGGCGCGGGCAACCCGCGACTGGCCGGGCTCAATGCGGCCTATCTGCAAAAGCAGCTCGATGATTTTGCCAGCGGTACGCGCGTGAGCCCGGTGATGCAGACCACCGCGAACGCGCTCAGCGAGGACGAACGCCAGGCAGTGGCGGCTTATTACAGCAAGCAGCCGATTCCACCCGCGTTGGCGAAACCTGCGGCGCCAATGCCGTCCGTCGACAGCGTCGGCGCGATGCTGGCAACCCGTGGTCGCTGGGATCAGCAAGTGCCTGCATGCGTGCAATGCCACGGCCCCGGTGGTGTCGGCGTGGGTGAGCATTTTCCGCCGCTGGCTGGTCAGTCGGCCATGTATATCGAGGCGCAACTCGTGGCGTGGCAACGTGGCACGCGGCACAACGATCCCTTGCAGCTGATGCAGCATCTTTCCAGCGTGCTCAGTGCGCAGGATATCCATGCCGTCGCTGACTGGTTTGCCGCGCAACCACTGACGGCGCAGGAGGCTACGCGATGAAGCTCTGGTCTGCTTTGCTGTGCGCCGCTGTCGCGCTGAGTGGTTGTTCATGGCAAGGGACGTCATCGGTTGATGTCGCATTGCCCGTTCCAGCAAGCACGCAGACGAACCGAGCCATTGCCACCGCTGCGGGCGGCACGCAGCGCCCATTTGCACCACCATCTGAAACACAGATTCCCGACGGCCCGCTCGGCGATATGATCCGCCAGGGTCGCGACATCTTCACCGACACGCCAGCGCACGCCAGCGCGTACGTCGGCAATACGCTGAGCTGCAGCAACTGTCATCTGGACGCCGGCCGGCTGGCGAACTCGGCACCGCTTTGGGGCGCCTACGGCATGTATCCGCAGTACCGCAAAAAGAATGGCCACGTGAACACCTTCGGCGAGCGCCTGCAGGGCTGCTTCCGCTTCAGCATGAACGGCAAGGCGCCGCCGCTGGATAGCGCCGAGATTGTCGCGCTAGAAACCTACTCGTGGTGGATGGCCAGGGGCGCACCCGTTGGCGTCAAGTTGAAGGGCGCCGGTTATCCCAAGCAGGATTTCAAGCCGCCGCAGCCGCCGGATTACGCACGCGGTGAAAAGGTCTACACGGCAAGCTGCGCGCTATGCCACGGTGCCGACGGGAGCGGGCAGCAGGTGGCCGGTCGCAACGTGTTTCCGCCGCTGTGGGGACCGCAGTCGTTCAACTGGGGCGCTGGCATGCACGAGCTGGACAACGCCGCCGCGTTCATCAAGGCGAACATGCCGCTGAGTCGGGGCGGCACGTTGACCGACCAGGACGCATGGGACGTGGCGATGTTCATGAATGCGCACGAGCGCCCGCAAGACCCACGCTATACCGGCAATGTCGCCGAGACGCGCGCGAAATATCATGACGACCCCAAGTCGCTGTACGGCACCGAAGTGAACGGGCATCTGCTCGGTTCACCGTCGACGAAGCAGTGAGCTCAGAGCCGTGCCGGAACCTTGGACAGGCTCTGACACGGCCACCCCGGGCCGCATGCGTGTCGGAACACCGTCACCTGTTCCGCCGTCTTCATCGCACAGGATCATCCCGATGCAACTGCACCAGCTCACCGACAGCCTCAGCGTCAGCGGACAGATCGACGAAGCCGATGTCGACTTGCTGGCCGGGCAGGGCTTTCGCACCCTCATCAACAACCGACCCGACGGCGAAGCGCCTGGCCAGCCCACCAGCGTTGCACTTGCGGCGGCGGCAGCGCGGCATGGCTTGGCCTACAAGCATCTGCCGGCAATCTCCGGGCAATGGGATGAGCGCGTGGTGGATGCATTTGCCGACGCGCTGCATACGTTGCCTACGCCAATTCTGGCGTTCTGTCGCAGCGGCACCCGTTCGTGCACGCTGTGGGGTTTGGGCGCCTGTGCGGCCGGCGTGGATCGCGATGCGGTGATCGCGTGTGCTGCCGCTGCCGGCTACGATCTGTCAGCCCTGGCAACTCCACCTGCTGCTGCGCGCTAAGCGCAACGCTTTTTTCCAGCACTCCGGCCAAGGATTCCCCGCATGCCTGCTTTGCCCGATCTATTGGCCGTGCTGTGCGGCTCCCTGGTCGGCTTTTCACTGGCACTGATTGGCGGCGGCGGTTCGATCCTGGCGACACCGCTGCTGCTTTATGTAGTGGGCGTGCGCGATCCCCACCTGGCGATTGGCACCAGCGCGCTTGCAGTGGCGGTAAACGCATTCGCGAATCTGATCCCGCACGCGCGCTCCGGTCACGTGCACTGGAAGGCAGCATTCACTTTCGCCGCAACCGGCGTGATCGGCGCGCTCGTCGGCTCGACCATCGGCAAACTCGTCGATGGCCAGCGCCTTCTGCTGTTGTTTGCGTTGCTGATGCTGGTGGTAGCAGCGCTGATGCTGCGGGGACGCCGTGGCGGCGGCGTGGATCGCTACCCACTGCCACACATGTTTCCGCGGCTCGGTGTGGTGGGCCTCGCCGCCGGCGGCCTCTCGGGATTTTTCGGCATCGGTGGCGGCTTTCTGATCGTGCCGGGCCTGATGCTGGCCAGCGGCATGGAGATCATCGCGGCGATCGGCACCTCGCTGTTTTCGGTCGGCGCGTTCGCCACTACCACAGCACTCAACTATGCCGCCTCAGGTCTGATCGACTGGCGCGTCGCCGCCGAGTTCATCGCCGGCGGCATCATCGGCGGCTGGCTCGGCGCGCTGGGTGCGCACCGGCTAGCGAAAACCCGCGGCACGCTGAATACAGTCTTCGCGTGCGCGATCATCGCCGTCGCCGTGTTCATGCTGGTAAAGAATTTGCGCGCGTGAACCGTCCTGATCGTCGGCGCGTGTTTCAGTCAGAAATTTTCAGACGCTGGGCGTGATCGCGCGTGCTGCACCGACTGCGTAAGCGGGCGAATGCGCTGCGGCATGTCCTTCTACTCACCTCAGCGAACCCTACGCGTCTCCCGGCTGGCGCCTACATTCAAATCGCAAGGTATTGCGTTATATTCGCAATAACATACGAATCGACGCCGAGAGAAAACTTATGCGCCTCGCAAATGGGTGGCTCGCAGCCGGACTGACGCTGTTGATCGCAACAACGGCTTCAGCTCAATCGATCGCAATACCCAAGCCATCAAAGCCCGCTATATCGAGTGCCGTAATCCAGCCGCCGAAGTCGGTTGCATCCGCACAGTTATCTCAGCCCAGCGCAAGCCCTTGGACGACAGCCCGGCTGCCTGCCGCAAACGCCGCCAATGGCTCGGCGGCATATACCTATGACAGTTTGGGGCGACTGATTCAGGACGCTTACCCCACCAACACCGCCTCATATACCTACGATGCTGCCGGCAATCGTACGCAGGCCCAGGTCCAGTAAAAGCAGGCTGTTCGGCTAGCTACACAACCTCACGTTGAACTTGCCAGGGATGGGACACATGCCCAAGTCGATCGCTTTTCTTTTGTCGTCCGGCTTGATAGCAGGCGGATTGCTCGTGGTCCTGCCATCCGCTGGCGTACATGCCCAAGCCGCCAGCGCCTCCCAGATGACTCCCCAGCAGGTTCAAGCCTTTCGCGAAGCGCAGGCACCGACCCAGCTGACCATGCCTCTGGTGGGCCCCGAGCAGGGGCGAGAATTTCAGCAAGCGCGCGTCGTACCGACCAGCGATGTGCCTAAACCCATCAGCGTGCACGCGTCCGCTGTCCCGGATTCCCGATTCGCAGGTGTCCAAGTTGGCAACGTGGGAGCAGCGCCGGTTGCTCCGTCCCTCGGGCACCCGTTGCCCACCAGTGCTATCTCGCCGCTCGGATATCCGCGTGCAGACTTCGCGATCGACAAAACGCAGTCTTCATCCCGTCTGGCGAAGCCGGCGGGAGTGTCAACCAGCTCAGCCACGAGTTCGGCAGTTATCCAGTAGGTAGCGGCAGAGCGCAGCGATGGTGCTGACCTCGCCCTCTTGTCACCGTTCGAGGAGCGACGCAGGCCGTCGTTCTCCCGCAATTAAATATTCGGCATTCGCCTGAAAGGAATTGGAGAAACGCCATGCTGTCATTCGTTCGCGTCGCGTCAAGGACCACGCAGGCCGTTCTTGGCATCGTCGTTGCCCTCAGCGCGGCAAGCTACGGCGCAGCGGTGAATGCCGCACCGTTGCCCACTCTGACCTGTGCACCGCCCACGGCCGAGCCGGAGATCGCTGCGCTGGCGCGTTCACTCGAATACAGCCTCCCGCTGATCTACGAATACGTCTATTACAACGTCGACTATTCGCCAACCTGGGGTTCGAAGAAGGGCGCCCTGGGCACCTATCTGGATCGTCGCGGCAACAACATCGACCAGAACGTGCTGTTCGTCGAATTGCTGCGGCAATCCTGCATTACCGCTAACTATCGCTTTGGCGGCGTCAACTTCCCGACGTCGACCGTGGCCAATCTGCTGGGCGTACAGAATGATCTCGGCACAGTGTCCACCGTCTTGGGCAATGGCGGTTTTTCGGGCAACGTAACCGGGCAGACCACAATACTCAATGTGGTTTGGACCGAAGTAACCGTCAACGGCACCACCTCGGAGCTTGACCCTTCGTTCAAATCCTATGCCGCCTATACGCCAATCAATTTGGGCACGGCGATGGGCTACTCGAAAACCACGTTGCTTTCCGCCGTTACCAGCGGGTCGGCTTCGGTCCCGGGAATGCCGGCCGGCGTCAACTCGATCAAGAGCCTCAATCGGTCTCAACTGACGACGCAGCTCAATACCTATTCGCAGAACCTGGCCAACTACCTGAAGGCAAATCAGCCCTCCAGTTCCACCAAGCAGGTTTACGGTGGGCGCGACATCACCAACGCCTACTACGGCTCGACCATGCCAACCGGTGGCGCGCTGTATACCGCCTTGCCCACATCGTTCGAGACGGTCTACACGGTGACGGTGTCCAACAACGCTGATGGCTCCAGTCCCACGATCAGCAAGACCTTGTACGCCAGCCAGATCGCGGGTAAACGATTGACCCTGACCTACAACGCTTCCTCGCAGCCAGTACTAGCCCTAGATGGTGCGGTGCTAGGCACCGGTGCAGCCACCACCGCCAGCGGGCAGGCTGTTTCCATGACGGTCCAGCATCCGTATCCCGCTGGCGCCAACTTCGCCACAGTGACCGTGCGTCCGCAAGTCGCCACCGGTGGCGCCTATGCGTTGATGCTGGTGGCCGGTGAGCTGGGGCGCGATACGTTGACCCGGCATCAGAATGCGGTCGGCCGCTATACCCAGATGGGGCAGGCCGGCGAGCCTGCGCTGGGCGAAAGCCTGGCGGCCATTGGTACGGCGTATCTGAGCCAGTCGGACCGTATTGGACAGTTCTATACGAGCTATTTTGGCTTCGTCAACGTGCGCCATGCCGCGATGGGCATCTCGGGTAAGACCACGTCAGCGTATGTCGACTTTCCGGCCCAGACCAATAGTGTCAGCGCGGGAAGCGCGACGGTCAGCAACGATGATCTGCGCGCCGCCGGTATTAGCGGCAGTGTGCTCAACAGCACGCTGGAATCCACCGCCGTCACCCAGCTGCAGAACAATGCGGCAATCTCGACGGTACGGATGTTCGATTACGCCAACACGGACGGTACGGGCTTTATCGAAGCAAGCAGTGCCAACTGGGCTCAAGTCAAACCGCTGCTGACCCGCTGGAATGCCACCGATCTGGCCAACATGACGGCTTATCTGCAAGCCAATCCGGGCACGGGTCAAGTCTTCGTGCCGAAGGATGGCGCGCGTACGGTAGGTAGCTGGACCGGCAGCGGCTATTACCAGGTATCCAGCGTAGGCAATATCTTCAATATCAGCTACTTGATCTCTGGTGGCTACAATGGTGGCCGTGGCACCTTTCCCGGGTTTAGCCCGCCATTGTCGTGGGCGAATTCGGCCTGGGCCACCTATCAGCAAGCCAACCCGCATCCCCTCACCGGCGAGCCTATCGACTTACAGTCGGGTAGCTACACCTACGACCATCAGGACATCGATGTCGGCAGTGGCGGCTTTCCGTTCCAACTGGCGTTGACGCGTTCCTATAGCTCAGCCAATGTCAGTCAGGCTTCCACGATGGGGCCAGGTTGGCGGCACAATTTCATGATGTCGGCGGCAATCGATAGCGACAGTTACGAAGCCTTCGGCGATCACAATCCCTCCGCCGCCGTGCCTTCCGTCGTGGTTGCCTATGTGCTGAAGGATTTGTCGACGGGCCCCAAGCCGGTATTGACCAACACAGTGGTGAGTTCGCTGGCCGCTAGCTGGCTGATGGATCAGCTGGTCAATAACGCAGTGACACTGAATTTGGGCAACGGCACCAAGAAGTTCATCAAGATCCCGACAGCCAGTGGCGGGGCGAGCTACGTGCCGCCACCGGGCGATGCCTCCACCGTCGTGGTCAACACCGACAACTCTATCGTTCTGACTGACAAATCAAAAATTGTCTATCGCTTCGATCCGGACGGAAAAATTACTAGTTGGAGGGACGCTACCGGCAATACGCTCAGCTTTACCTACACCGGGACAGGTGCATCACGGGTACTGGCCAGTGTAAGCAACGGCATGGGGCGCGCCCTGACGTTCACTTATAACGGTGGCAAGCTGATCGGTGTCAACAATGGCAGCACCTCGGTCTCCTATGGATATAGCGCGGGCGCCCTGACAGGTTTTACGGATCAAGCCAGCAAGGCGACCACCTTCAGCTATGAGCCCTCCGGTCGACTGGCGTCAATTTACTATCCGAGTTTTCCGACAACGGCGTTTGTCACCAATGTCTACGATGCCTTGGGTCAGGTGAAAACGCAGGCCGACGCCGAAGGCCACGTGTGGAACTATCTGTTTGCCAATACTCAGCGATCAGAAGAGATCGATCCCACGGGAGCCAGCCATAGCTTGTATTACGACAAGAACGGCAACCACATCGAGGACATCGATCAGGTCGGCAACCACACTGTGTTTCGCTATGACGGCATTGGTCGGCGCGTGCAAGCGATCTATCCGGGTGGCGACAGCGAAGTGCTCGCCTACGATGCCAGCAGCAACGTTTTGCAGAACACAACCAATCCGATCCCGAATGCGGTTGACACCATCACGGGAAAGCCAGCAACGCCGATTGTCTCCTCGTGGACCTACGAGCCGACCTACAATAAACCGTTGATCGAAAAGGATCCGCGCGGCTACATTACCAGCCACACCTACGACACCGCAGGCAATCTGAAAACCACCACCCAACCGGCGGTAGCCAAGCCGGGCACGAGCGGCGCGGTCTCACCTGTAACGGCTTACGAATACAACGTCCATGGCCAGGTCACCAAGATCACCGACCCCGAGGGGCGGGTTACGATCAATACCTATGATGCCAACACCTTCGACTTGAAATCAGTCGTCGTCGACGCAGGCACCGGACGGTTAAACCTGACGACGACCTATGAATATGATGGGCAAGGTAATCGCACCCGGACCAGGGATCCGCGCCTTAATACGACACTCTATGATTATGACGTCGCGCGCCGGCTGATCAAGGAAACGCCACCGGCGCCGTTTACCGCTAGCGTGACCCAATATGGCTACGACGCGGACGGCCGCCCAACATCCGTGCAGCATGCCACCGGCAACACGGCGGCCCCATGGTTGGCGACGACGACAAGCTACCTCTCCAATGGCAAGGTGCGTGTTGTCACCCAGCCAGATGGGACCGCCAAGACGTCGACCTACGACACCGTGGGGCGGCTGTACACCGAGATGTCGTCCAGTGGTCGCCAGGTGGTGTATCTCTATGACGCGGCATCACGCCCAATGAAGGTGATCGATCAGGTCGGCGGCGCGCTTGATCCTTCGATCACTCGCAATGTGGGGCCCGTGACCCGTGAACAACGCACCTACTACAACACCGGCGGACTGGCGACGCTGGTCGACGGCAAGGGCAACACGCTGACGTATTACTACGACGGCTTCAAGCGCCAGAAGCAAATCGTCTATCCGGACAAGACCTTTCTGTTGCATGGGTTCGATGGGGCGGGCAACGAGCAAGTAACCCAGAACCGCTCGGGCCAGCTGATCTGGTACAGCTACGATCCGCTCAACCGGGTGGAAAGCAAGGCGCCGGATGGTCAGCCACAGAGCACTTATGGCTACGACTATTCCGGGCGCCGGCTTGCGGTAAACCGCAGCGACCTGAGTTTCAGTTATGGCTACGACACCGCAGGTCGGGCTGTTAGCGAAGTGCGCTCGGACATCGGGGCCATCAGCTGGCAACTGGACGCGAACGGCAATCGCACCACGCTGACCTGGCCCGGTGTGCCAGCTTATGCGACGAGCGCTACCTACGACGCATTGAACCGGCTGACCGACGTGTACGAAGGCGCGTCTAGCGGCGCGCGTCTGGGTCACTACAGCTATAACACTTTGTCGCAGCGTGTCGGTACGAATTATGGGCCGAACACGCTGGCTAGCACGGCGCTGAGTTGGACGAGTGGCGGGCAAATCAGCCAAATCGCGGATATGTGGAACGGTGGCGCGCTGACTCTGGGTTATGACTATAACGCTGACCATCAGCGCAAAAGCCAGAGCGTGAGCGTCCCCGGATTCTTCCTCCCGTCCGGTCTACCGGTGAGTAACCAAGCCTATACGAGCAACGTGCTCAACCAATATCTTACGGTCAACGGCGCGGGGCTGATCTACGACACGCGCGGCAATCTCACGAACGATGGCACCTGGACCTACGGCTACGATCTGGAAAACCACCTGGTCTCGGCGAGCAAAAGCGGCACCACAGCCAGCTACGCCTACGACGCGCTGGGTCGGCGTGCGACCAAGACAGTCAATGGGGTGAGAACCTATTACATATCGATGGGCGATCAGGAAGTCGCCGAGTACGACAACGGTGGCAATCCATCCAGGCGCTACGTCTACGGCCTAGGGCTGGATGAGCCGCTGGCAATGGTCAATACCGCCGGGCAGCACAGCTACCACCTCACCGATGCGTTGGGCTCGGTGATCGGGTTACTCGACGACACCGGCGCCTTAATCGAAAAGCATGCCTACACAGCGTATGGGACGACCCTGGGTGGCAGCAGCACGCCGTTTCTGTATGCGGGGCGCCGTCTGGATGATGAGACAGGGCTGTATCACAACCGGGCGCGGGCCTACTCGCCGGTATTGGGGCGGTTCCTGCAAGAGGATCCACTCAGTACCGATGGTGGATTAAATCTCTATGCCTACGTGAAGAATGATCCTACAAATAATACGGATCCTTCGGGCCTAGTATTGTTTCCTGGAATAAAACCGGTGTATGCGCAGGGTGGTACGGCTGAGCAGCGGGCCAGGGTTATGGATAGCGTCGATCAGATATTTAGCACTCCGCGCGGAGCTGAATTAAAAAACATAATAGAAGGGCCGTGGTATTGGTTCGGAAGTCCTAAAATCATCAACATCGTCGATTCCAATAGCGCCGATTCTGGCTCTTATATTCCAAGGCGGGACATGTCGATCAATCCTGATTGGCATCCCAATGTGGCTACCTCGGAAGGGATTGTCCCAGCGTCTACCACGCGAATGGTTGCGCATGAATTGGGGCATATTGTCACGGGGATATATGATAACGGCGTGGGTAACATGAATAACGTAAACGCTAACGAAAATCCAATCATGAACTACCTCGGCGGGCCAAGCAGAACATCCTACGGCGCGTGGCTCGGGCAGGGCCCCAGTGGAGCGGGCTGTGGAAGGTAAACAAGTATCGGCGATATTAGCAATGTTATTTATTTTGACTTCTTGCGTGGGGAGAGATTCGACAGATTGCAAAGGGATGAATGTCTTGGAGCAGCGCACTTTGATGCAGAGGGTGCAATTTGCAGAAAAAGATGCTCAGGCAGCGATAGAAAGAAGTGATTATAGATTTATAGCTGTTCACGGGTTTGCAGACTATATGCCAGGTGTAAAGGAGAACGGCGAAACTGAAGCTAGGATCGTCAAAAAATACGGATTGCGAATGATCGAAGGAACAAGCGACACTCCTTGCAATCGCGATGTGTATTTAGGGGTACTTAAATACGCAGAAATATACAATATGTATCTGTCAGTAAAGCTTGATATAGGTAAAATCAGAACAGGAACTTCCGATCCTGCACCTCGATAATAGCGGTCGCGGAGGCTATTCTAATTTCTTGATTCTCCTTTTTTGCAAAATGAGTTAGCTTTATGGGCATGCCAGTCTTACGGGGTCGGCGGCATCTAGTGTGCCAAATGGAACGCCATACGATAGTGCCGGAGAGCGGCGTGTAATTGTCAGGTATGAAACTCCAGCAGCCGTTAAGCTTGGAGAGACTGCGCGAACGGACCATTATGGTACGGCATATCCTACAAGCTGCTCTGTGTGCACGAATACGGTAGGTCCAGGAAAATGATACTTAAGATTAGAGTGTTGCTTTATACAGCGATATTAGTTCCTGATTCGCCCTGATCCTCAGCTCGCCGTCGCGTGATTTGCGACGCCTGCGGGTGACGATGAAGTCCTCTCCACCGAGGGTACCGTCATGTCGATCAACATCATCCCGTTCCAGCAGGGTCTGTCGATGGCCGAGTTCATGCAGCGCTACGGCACCGAAGCCAAAGCCTACCGTGCCTTGTACAAGGCGCGCTGGCCACACGGCTTCCGCTGCCCGGCCTGTGGCGACCGTCGGCGTTCGCGTTTTCGCCGTGGCCAGCAAATCTACTACCAGTGCTGCGTCTGTCGGCACCAGACGACCCTGCTGAGCGGCACGATCTTCGAAGCCACCAAGCTGCCCCTGCGCACCTGGCTGCTGGCCATCCATCTGTTGACCGCCACCAAGACCAACATGGCGGCCCTGGAGTTGAAACGCCATCTGGGCGTGGACTACAAGGCAGCATGGCGTATCAAGCACAAGGTCATGCAGGCCATGACCGAGCGTGAGGCGCCGCGCCGGCTGTCGGGCTTCGTGCAGATCGATGATGCCTACCTCGGCGGCGAGCGCAACGGCGGCAAACCGGGCCGTGGCTCCGAGAACAAGCAGGCGTTCCTGATCGCGGTGCAGACCGATTCGGCGCTCGAACACCCAACCTACGCGGTCATCGAACCAGTGCGCGGCTTCGACAACGACAGCATCAAGGACTGGCAGGCGCGCCACCTGGCGCCCGACGCTGAGGTGTTTAGCGACGGCTTGTTCTGCTTCCGTCGCTTCGCCGAGACCGGGCACGCCCACACGGTTCTGGAGACCAGCGGTGGTCGCGCCGCCTGCGAGGTCAAGGGGGCACGCTGGGTCAACGTGATGCTGAGCAACGTCAAACGCGCCATCAGCGGCAGCTACCACGCGATCCGGCAGGGCAAGTACGCGCGCCTCTACCTGGCGGAAGCGGCCTACCGTTTCAACCGCCGATTTGATCTGCGTGCCATGCTGCCGCGACTGGCGCGGGCGATGATGCTCTGCAAGCCTCATCCCGAGCCAGTTCTGCGCATGGCGAGCAATTTTCATGGCTGAGGATCAGGGCGAATCAGGTATTAGTTTGCGCTAACGTTCATGCGTCAGCACCGCAAGGAATTAAGAAGATTAATCGAGCGAAAATTTACGCCATAGATGTCAATACCATGACGAGAACTTCGCTTACTGCTGATCTACTTCGAAAGGGTGCCGCGAGCTCGGGTGTGTATTTGGCTGCTTCTGATGCAAGGTTAGTCAATAACTTATTTATTAACCTCAACGGAATGAAGTGCCAAAAACAGGAGAGCGCACTTGAAGGTGTAAATCAGTTCCAGCGCCAAGTTGGGGATATTCGTTTGATCGTTGATTTTTTTGACGATGATGATTTGGTAGCCACTTACTATGCGTATGGCACCAGCGTTGTTGGGCAGCGCGATGGAATGTACTGTTTTTTTACCAGAGATATCTTGCGCGATGTGACGAAATTGTTGGACGAATCTATCGGCACTCTTGATGGCCTCAAGTAATGCCTGTTCTGTCAAGCAACACAACGTAGCTACTTGACCTTAAGGATTCGAATTCATCGGAATGAGGCTATTCGAGATCCTCTTGTCCTTCCAAAGAAGGATGCCTTGGAAGCGATTGAGTGTTGCTCGTTCTTACAGAAATAAAACGGCTCCGCAGGAAGCTTATCCGTGAATGCCCTTCAGCAACGTCACCTGATGCCCATCCTAGTGATGGCTTGCCTGTTACTCGGCGCACTCTTCATCTGCCTGGTGAGTGGGTGGGGTCGTGCGCCGCACTGGGGCGCGCCGGCCCGTCTTCGTCTTGATCCACTCGTCTCGGAACCATCTATGTCTGCCGCACCCCGCGTGATGCCCCTGACCTCCTATGCCGTTGTTTGGCAGCGCCCCCTCTTCACGCCGGATCGCAAGATGGCGCCGCCTGTCGGCGCGCAAGGCCCTCGCATCGGCCTGGATAGCCTGGAACTCACCGGTATCGTACTGACTGGTTTGCTGCAGGTTGCCTTGGTGCGCGATCGAGCGAGCAATAAAGACATCCGCATCCGCTTGCACGACGACTATCAAGGATGGACGCTGGCAATGTTGGAACCGCGTCGCGCCGTTTTTAGCCAAGCGGGCGAGTCCGCTGAGTTGATCTTGCGGGTGGCTACGGCGAAGGCTGCAGAAACCACGGGCGCGTTTGGGACTGATCAACCACAGGTGTTGGCTGCCATTCCTGCAGCCTTGCCGCACCCGGCGCCGGTAATGCCCTCCGCGTCATCCAGCGGTGGCGCGCTACCAAGTGGCGTTGCAAACGCCGTCTCCGCGTCGAAGGATGACGCAGCAGCTCGTCAGGCCCGACTCGACGCACTAAAGGCCGCAGTGATCCAGCGACGAGCCGCAACGACGGGGGCGCATTGATTATGCGTTGTGTGCCGTGGCTGACTTTCATCGTGCTAACGGCCTCTCTCGTTGGTTGTGCGCATCAATTGTCTCGGGATGACGATACGTTGCAGCGCGAGGCGCTGAAGGGCATCGACAAACCGGCCCCGGCATCGCTGCCGGCGCAGTCGACAGCGCTCGGCCAAAACGGCGAAACGCCAAGAGACAGTGTCATAACCGTAGGCACCGGCCAGTTCGTTCGCCCGACTGCGCTGGAAACTCCAAAGCCAGGCGCCAGCGGCGCAAACGCTGTCAACTTCAATTTCGAGAATCAGCCGATTCAGGCGGCCGTTCAGGTGATTCTTGGCGATCTGCTTAAACAGCGCTTTGTGATCGCACCCGGTGTGCAGGGCAGTGTGACCTTTTCCACCTCCGAACCGGTGGATCAATCCCAGGCTCTGCCGATTCTGGAGACGTTGCTATCATGGACGGGCAACGCACTGCTGCGAAAGGACGGACACTACGTGATCCTGCCGACCAAGGATGCGTTGTTGGGCAATCTGGTGCCGAGTCTGGGCGCGCCGTCACCCCGGGATGGATTGCAGGCTAGGATGTATCCGCTTCACTACATCTCCGCTACCGAGATGCAGAAGGTGCTCACACCTTTCGCCCGGCCCGAGGCGATCCTGCAGGCGGACAATAACCGCAACTTGCTTATCCTTGCGGGAACTCCGGAAGAATTGGGCAACTACCAGCGTGCCATTGATGCGTTCGACGTGAATTGGCTGCGTGGCATGTCGGTCGCCGTGTTCAACCTGCAGCGAACGGCTGTCGGTGAACTGCTGCCAGAGCTGGAGAAGCTGTTTGGTTCCAAAGGGGATACCCCGCTGGCGGGCATGATTCGCTTTATTCCCATGGAGCAGAGCAATGCGCTGGTGGCGATCAGTGCGCAACCCGCCTACCTGGATGATGTGCGCAGCTGGATCGAGCGCATTGACCGAGGTAGCGGCAACCAGTCCCAGCTCTATGTCTACGATGTGCGTAACATCGAAGCAGCCGACATGGCGGATTACCTCAATGACATCTATGGCAGCGGCGAAGGACGAAGCAGCCGCGATCAAGGGGGTGAAGTCGGGCCCGGTTTAAGCGCTCAGACGCTGGCGGATGGCGGCAATGCCATTAGCTCAGCGAGTGGACTTGGAAGTACCGCTGGAAGCTTTGGTAGTGCGCCGAATGCCGGAGCGTACGGTGGTGGTCGTTCTTCCGGGGGTGAGGGGCGGTTATCCGGCGATGCACAAACGGGTCGTCGTCAAGGCAGCGGCGGCACGGTACTGGAGAATGGGGTTCGCATCACTACCGGTGGCACGGGCAACCAGCTGCTCGTACGAGCCTCGCCCACGCAATGGAGCGAGATCCAGGCCGCGATTAAACAACTGGATGTCAGACCGCTACAAGTCCAGGTGGAAATGCGTGTTCTGGAAGTAAAGCTCACTGGCGAGTTTCGATTCGGCGTGCAGTGGTATCTGGAGGGGCTGATTGATCCAAGTGGCAGGAGCAATGCGAGGCAAGGCGCACTTGGAGGAGGGGGAGTGAAGTATGGTGCTAGCGATACTCTTTTTTATTCCTTCATCAATCACGATTTCCAAGTGGCCCTGCATGCCATGGAAACCAGCGGTAACACCAAGGTTCTCTCGGCCCCTTCGGTGGTGGTGGCCAACAAGCAGGCAGCCCATATCCAGGTAGGCAGCCGCATTCCCATCACCCAGAATTTCATCAACACCAATGGCAACAGCAACGCCACTGTAGGCAGCGTGCAATACCAGGACACCGGCGTCATCCTGGATGTGACGCCGCGAGTGAATCCCGGTGGTTTGGTCTATCTCAAC
>Ga0302303_10000873_pt1 | contig 21747 bp, 17 predicted proteins | sample III_Palsa_E2_1_FD_194542 | JGI IMG/M metagenome (GOLD analysis project Ga0302303, IMG submission 194542) | Peat permafrost microbial communities from Stordalen Mire near Abisko, Sweden - III_Palsa_E2_1 | ecosystem: Environmental > Terrestrial > Soil > Palsa > Peat permafrost | place: Sweden...
TGTGATATTATACTTTTCAGTAATGGACTGGCACAACCCCGACTGGCGTTATGAAATAAAAACAAAAGAGGATAGCATCGCCTTTGAACGGTTCAAAAAATTCACCCGTAACCAGTTAATTGAACTACTAACCCGGTACCCCACAGCAAAAGGCTTATGGTTTGACGGTACCTGGGATAAATCATGGGCCTCAAACGGAGCATTTGGCGATGAACTGGAGCAGGAACTGCGCAAATTGCATCACGGGCTGATCATCGGTAGTCGTTTCCATGCAGATGAATACGGCAAACGGCACTTTGACTCGAACGGCAACCTCATGGGTGATTATGAACAAGGCTGGGAACGCAAGATCCCCAATACCATAAGCGACGTACACGGCAATGACTGGGAATGCGTAATGACCGTCCCAGAGAATATGTGGGGCTATAACAAAGCCTGGAAAGGGCACATTAAAACCGCCGACGAACTGATCGAGATGCTGGCCAAATGTGCTTCGCTTGACGGTAACTTTGTGCTGAACTTTGGGCCAAAGCCCGATGGGACGATCAGGCAGGAAGAGCTGAACCTGGCCAAAGACATCGGCGACTGGATGAAAGTGAACAGTGAAGCGATCTACAATTGCGGCTATGCCGGATTTGATAAGCAGGACTGGGGCTATTTCACCAAAAGCAGGGATGATACGGATAAAGCCTATATGATCGTGTTTAATGTACCCGTTTCAGGCGCATTGCGCGTAAAAGTTCCGGCAGGTAAAACGATAAAGAAGACCTATTTATTAAACCAGCCTAATGAGGCATTTGAGCCGGAACAGATCGTTGGCAATGAATACTTTATCCACCTGAAAAAGACAGATCATACAAAACCCTTTGTTATTGTACTGGAAACAGCCAACAGCCAGATAAAACAAGCTGATGGCAACGCCAAAACGTAAAATTAACTAAATGCATCTTTCAAAAACTTTTCTAATTATCTTATTCTGCTTCAATTTACTATCAAACCGGAGCAAAGCACAGGAAAAAATACGCTTGCAGGGGCAGTGGAAGTTTGCCTTAGATATTAATGACGAGGGTATCCACAAAAAATGGTTTCTTGGTAGCATGACTGATGAGATTACCCTGCCAGGAACAACGGATATAGCAGGCTGGGGTACACCCGATCAATCACCCTGGATCAACTATTTACAGCGCAAGCATAAATACATAGGCGCTGTGTGGTATCAGAAAACCATTGATATACCGGCTAACTGGAATGGATATAATACTGAGCTATTCCTTGAACGGGTAAAGTGGGAAAGCAGGGTTTGGGTGGACGGAAAAGAAGTGAGCAAACCCGATGATGGCCTGGTAACTTCGCATATTCACAATTTGGGCATACTATCCCCAGGTAAACATTTGGTGAGCATCAGGATTGATAACCGGATGATACACCCCATAGGCGACAAAGGGCATAACTATACAGAACAAACCGAAAGCATATGGAATGGTATTGTCGGTAAAATTGAGTTAAGACGCAGGAATATTATCAGCCTTAACAGGATGCGTTTGTTTGCCGATGCTACCGGAAAAACAGTTTTGGCAGATATAAATATAGATAATCCTGCTAAGGCCCAGGGAGATGTGGATATTGATGTGTTAATTAAGAACGACGCGCAAAAAGTTATAGGCAGATTATCAGTTAAAAAACAGCTTACCCCTGATGAACTGATTAATTATAAAATCAATATCCCGGTATCAGCATTAAATAAATGGAGTGAGTTTCAGCAACCGCTTTATACGGCTACTTGTACTATTATGGCGGGGCAACAAACTGAAACATCCAACCCGGTTACTTTTGGTTGCAGGGATTTAAAAACAACCAGGTATAAAATTCTGGTCAATAATGTGCCTGTGTTTATTCGTGGTAACCAGGAAACTCTTGATTATCCATTAACAGGCTATCCGCCAATGGATGTAGAAACATGGAAAAAGATCTTTAAAATTTATAAGTCTTACGGTTTAAACCAGGTTCGGTTTCATTCAAGCTGTCCGCCCGACGCGGCTTTTCAGGCTGCGGACGAGGAGGGTATTTATATGATGGTTGAACTGGTTTGGATGACCTCTATAAATGCAAAAAAAGATGTGCGCCCCATTAGCGCCACTATGGGTATGCCGCAGGGACTCGGTAATCATGACCGCACAATAGATAGCTTTGTGGTAAAGGAAACCCGCCGGTTATTAGACCAATACGGTAATCATCCTTCATTCTGTTTCTTTGCTTTTGGGAATGAAATGGATAACCTTAACAGAGTTGTGGTGAATAAATGGTTAGGCGATTTCAAAAAAGATGATCCGCGGCACTTATACGCCGGCACAACGGCCAGGATGGTTTTGCCTAATGATGATTTCCAGGAATCTCACATGGTTCCCGGCAAAGGTTTGGTAGTTAATAAAGCGGGAAATCCATCCACTCTTACCAATTATGATTCGGCTTATATTTATACAAAAGTACCGGTAATTGCACATGAATTGGGACAGTTCCCGGTTTATCCCTCATGGACAGAAATAGCTAAGTATGATAAAACACCATTTCGTTTTATCAATCTTGAAAAAAGCCTGGCATTAGCCAAAGAGAATCACATAGATCAGCAAGCGGAAGATTTCAGAAAAGCGTCCGGTCATTTACAGCAACTGTTATATAAAGATGATATTGAACGCGAGTTACGGTCGCGCTACAGCGCCGGATTTAACCTGCTGGAAATGAATGACTATACCGGCCAGGGCGAAGCGCTGATTGGTTGGTTGGATGCTTTTTACGATAGCAAAGGCATTACCACCCCTGCGCAGTTCCGTAATTTTTGCAATACCGTTGTTCCGTTGGCACGGTTTCCTAAAAGGGTATATAAAAATACGGAGACGTTGCAAGCTTACTTGCAGTTGGCATGCAATACGAAAAGTATGTTAAAAACAGGTTTAAACTGGCAGTTAATTAATGAAAAAGATAAACATATTATTTCATCGGGTAAATTCAGGAAACGTAATATTAAACCGGGCACAGTGGCTGGATTTGGCGCTGTGGGTATAAAATTCCCGTTAATAACTGATGCAGCCGTTTATAAACTGATACTTACCACCACCGATGGAAAATTCACCAATAGCTGGGATTTTTGGGTTTTTCCGGATAAGCCTGTTGCTCAGGTTAATGAAAACGATGTGAAAATATGTAATAATATAACCGACGCGATAGCAATGGCCAGGCAGGAAAACAAAGTGTTATTTATGGCAGATAACGCAGGCAATCCCTCACAAAAAGATTTCTCGGCTTTTGTACCGGTATTTTGGTCAACCATATTCTTCCCTGGCGCAGGTACGCAAACGTTAGGTGCATTGATAAGAAATGATCACCCTGCGTTAAAAGGTTTCCCAACTACCACCGCGCTTGACTGGCAATGGCAAGATCTCTGCGACCACTCAAGAGGAACAATCTTAGATGGCGAAGCATTGGACATTGACCCAATTATACAGCCAATTGATGATTTTCATGCCAATAAAAAACTGGCGTCCCTATTTGAAATAAAATTTGGCAAAGGCAGCATTTTGATCTGTGGCTATAATATAGCGGATAATCTGGACAAGCGGCCAGCCGCAAAGCAACTCAGACAAAGTTTATTGAACTATATTAATTCTGATAATTTTAAACCTGTTAAGGAAGTTAGCGAGAAATGGCTGAGAGATAAGTTTTACCTGGCAAAGACAGATTCTCTCAAAACTAATTTAACAGATACTGACAGCTCCGTTTTCCATTTATTGCCCGGCGCTAAATTAATAGCGGGGAATGTCTGGAATAAAAATGATGATCAATTACTGTCCAATAAATACAATATCACCTGGGATTTGCTTCAAGGCGATGTTGTGAATGACAATAAAAACCACAAAACCGGCTGGATCAGCAATAAGGCCAATGCCCTGAAGTTTGAACTGCACACTACAACCACCTCTATTGGTTTCGTTAGTCTGAGAATACAGACAAATGAACGTAAGCCGACACCAGTTACAATAGTAATTGATGGCCGAAAAAACACACTTACTGTAAATGATCGTCTGCAGTGGATCAAGCTCCAATATTTCAGAGAGGATTTTGACGATAATAAACTATTGATTGAAATTTTGCCCAATCAGGGTAATTCAGCAACGATAATTTCTGAAATTAAAATGATTAGTGATAATTAAGATGTTTGAAGAAATAAAATTTATAAAATGTTATTGAAAAACAAAATATTCAATTTTACTAAGCCGGGAAAAAAGGGCTTATTATTCATTGTTCAGGTGCTGTTTGCAGGGAGTTTGTTTGCACAAAACAGTATAATTAATGCGGTAAAAAAGATGCCATTATATGTAGATGAGGGAATTTGTAAACAGGACTGGCTTTTAGGGAACGTTAAGATACATTCTGTAGTTTCCAAATCCCGGGATGGTAAAAGCATTATCTTATCAAACGGACTTGTGCGCCGGATATTCAAAATAAGCCCCGATTGTGCCACGGTTGCATTAGATAATTTGATGACCGGGCAAAGTGAACTGCGCGCGGTTAGGCCTGAGGCAACTATAACAATCAATGATAAACCATATAATATTGGTGGGCTGCAAGGCCAGCCTGTACAAAATTATCTGAGTAATGCTTTTATAAATGAACTGCGACAGGACACGGATGCTTTTCATTTGACAGGCTTTACTCAAGGTGTTACTGTTGAGCGTTTTCCGTGGAAAAGGACTGAGGCATGGAGTTCTCAAAAACTACCCTGGCCTGTTCCGGGTGTCCGGCTAACTTTCAGTTATGCGCCCCCCGGTAATGGCGATGCTGATATAAAGAACATAACTGTTAAAGTTATATATGAATTGTATGATGGCATGCCTATTATATCAAAATCTGTGGAAATTAATAATGAAGGGAAAGCTAACATTGTGCTTAATAGTTTTAAATCAGAAATACTGGCTGTAACAGAAACAGCTCCCAAAGTTGCTGCTGGTGAACCGCGCGAGTACCGGATATTGGGTAAAAAGAACCCGCCCGAAAATGGAACCCAGACGGATGCACCCCGGGACTATATTGACCGCTTTACGCAATTATTTGTAGTTACTGATTACGCCATGGGCGGCGACATGGAGGCTATGAAGGATAATCCAGGCGTTAGATGGGTTTTTGATCACCCTGAGTATGAAAAAACGGGTATTCGGTATTATGGCGAATATCAACCTGCTAGGGTAGAATGTACGCCCCCGATTGGTCCAGATATAGAAATAAAGAAAGGACAAACATGGGAGTCATTCCGGGCATTTGAATTGATGCGGGATGCCACGGATGATGAACGCCGGGGACTTGCAGAACGTAAATTCTGGCGTGCTATGGCTCCGTGGACGCAGGAAAACCCGATTTTAATGCATGTGTTAAGCGCTAAACCTGATGCAGTTAAGCTGGCAATAGATCAATGTGCTAATGTTGGTTTTGAAATGGTGATCATGACCTTTGGCAGCGGGTTTAATATTGAAAATACAGACCCTGCATATTTAGAGCAAATGAAACAATTAGCAGATTATGCAAGCTCCAAAGGCATCGCCATTGGCGGCTACTCTTTATTAGCCAGTCGTGGTGGAAATCCTGAAGACTTGATCATTAGCCAAAAAACCGGCAAACCTGCAACTAATTATAAAGATGGGGCCCGGTTTGGTGAAACCCCTTGTTTGGCAACTAACTGGGGTACACAATATTTTGCTGAACTGCATAATTATTTTAATACAACCGGAATGAATGTTTTTGAAAATGATGGTTCATATCCCGGCGACCCATGTGCTTCAACACAACACTCCGGGCATAAAGGGTTTGAAGATTCTCAATGGCAGCAATGGGTTAAAGTTCGTGATTTTTACCAATGGTGTAGAGGGAAAGGAATTTATTTAAATGTACCGGATTGGTATTTTTTGAACGGCTCAAGTAAAACGGGTATGGGTTATGTAGAAACCAACTGGTCATTACCCCGCGAATACCAGGAAATTATTGAACGCCAGGATATTTATGATGGCACCTGGCAAAAAACGCCCAGTATGGGTTGGATGTTTGTACCGCTTACCCAATATCACGGTGGAGGAGCAGCAGCAACTATTGAACCGCTTAATGAACACCTTAACCATTATGAACACCGCATGGCGGATTTGTTTGGTGCAGGTGTACAGGCTATATACCGTGGCCCGCGCTTATATGATACAGATAGTACCAGGATAATGGTAAAAAAGATGGTGGATTTTTATAAGCAACACAGGGCTGTACTGGATGCGGACATTATTCACCTGCGCAGGCCAGATGGAAGGGATTGGGATGGCATATTGCATGTAAATCCGCAAGGTAAAGAAAAAGGCTTACTCATGTTATACAATCCACTGGAGGAGGACATTACCCGGGATATTCAAGTTCCTTTATATTATACAGGCATACATAATAAAGCTTCAGTAAAAGGTAAAGACGGTAAAATAGGGCTTTATAAATTGGATGGTTTGAACAAAATAAATTTAACTATTCATATACCAAAGCATAGTTATAAATGGTACATTATACAATAGGAATTGTTTTCCAATAAATAGAAATGAATTAACCCAATAATATTAACTATTTACTTAAACACCACCGAAGATAGAAAAACCACCATCAACAGAAATTATAGAGCCAGTTACAAATGCCGAAGCATCACTCAATAGCCATACCACTGCGCCAATAAGCTCATCTGGGTTTCCAAAGCGCTTAAAAGGAGTATGTTCAATTACTAACTTCCCTCTTTGAGTATATTCTCCATTGGGTTCAGTAAGTAAGCTCCGGTTTTGTTCGGTAAGGAAGAAACCTGGTGCCAATGCATTCATTCTGATGGCATCACTATAACGATTTGCCAATTCAACAGCAAACCATTGGTTATAACAATCCACTGAAGCTTTAGCCATGCTGTAACCCATCACTTTTGAAATGGCTTTTTTTGAGCTCATCGATGAGATATTAACGATACTGCCTTTGCCTGTTTTTGCAATAGCCTCACCAAACACCTGGGTGGGCAGTAACGTACCCCATACATTCAGGTCCATTACTTTTTTCATCCCCGCCATATTCATTTTAAAAATGTCATCATCCGGGTTTAAAATACCTTCGGGAGCATTACCACCGGCAGCATTTACTAGGCCATCAATCCGTCCAAAAGTGCTTAAAATCTTGTCGCGTGCAGCCTCAAGTGTCTCCACCTGCATTACATCAGCAATAAGAGCAATTGCTTTACCGCCATTTTTATTAATAGCATCAGCCCGTTCTTCGGCTATAATGTGATTACGACCTAATATACCTACGGCTCCCCCGGCTGCCACAATGCCTTTAATAAAAGAGTTCCCCAATATGCCTGTACCACCAGTAATAACAATTACTTTATTTGCTAAAGAAAAGTTGTTTCCCATTTTTCACTATTTATTATCATATCAAATCAAATATTATTTCATATTTTTCAAACGCATCTTTTGTGTGAATTTCTTCTTTTATTTTGGCCAATACCAGCTTTTCTTCCCTTGCTTTTTCAATAGTTAAAGTTACACCATTCTTGCCCATTAGAGCATATGGCACCATTTTATTTATTGAAGTTTAAATATTTGATTCAACGGAATATCGCGATCGGTTCGGCATTGCGAAAGTTTGCCGTGTGGCTTTATCGTGCAGAAACGCAGTATCTTAAAATAGCCAAAAAACAAAAACCGTCTCTAAATTCATTAGAGGCGGTTTTTGTTTTTTCGTGACCTGGGAGAGGATCGAACTCTCGACCCACTGATTAAGAGTCAGTTGCTCTACCGGCTGAGCTACCAAGTCGTGGTAAAGACGGGCTGTCTTTAACGGGATGCAAAGAAAGGGATTTTTAGCTATAAAATGAAGCTTTTTTTATAAAAAGTAGTTCATTGAACAGAGTACATAAAACAGCGATTTAACATGCGTCAGGTTTAAGTGCGTCACTAAGTGCGTCAGTTAAGCCAATTTTATGTTCAAATCTTGCGTCAGTAGCCTAAATACTGAACCTAAAATCGTAACCAGTAGGAGCCTCAAAAACAGGTCTTACATCATGTACTATTCAGACGGCGTACGCCATCGGTTGTACAATGGTAGTAGCCTGAATATTCCAATCTATCCCAATAAAGCGGGTACCGTAGCTGAAAGGAATAAACTACTAAGTAAGCTTCTATACGAGGTAAACAAGGTTTCTGAGCTCGGACACGCCCCGGACACTGCCGCTAACGTTGAACAACCAACAGAGAAAAAAGCCGCAATAATCAAAACAACTGAACAAGCTTTCCGAGATGCCGAATTTGAAAAGATGAGGAGCCCGTTAAGTTACGATTACAAGAAAGAGCTCAAACGGCTTGTTGATGATTTTCTTAGATTCTTAACCAAAGCTGAAAAAGCCGATGACATAAAGAACCTTGAACAACAAAGGGTTGAAGATTTTCTAAATCAATATAAATCAACGAGTAGTCATTACATGGGCAGGAGAAGAATGTTAAGTGTGTTCTTCGCTGAATTTATCAGGAAGAAGTTAATTACAGACAATTTGAGTAAGAATACGCCACGGTTAAAAACAAAAGCGGCATTACATAAAATCTATCCTAAAGAACAGTTGACAGCAATCCTCAAATACCTTAGAGCCAATAACGATGACTTATATCTTTGTTGCTTACTTACATATAGTTGTATGTTGCGCCCACATCAAGAAGTAAGACTTTTGAGACGGAAACACTTTAATGATGACTTCTCCCTTATTTCCCTGTCAGGGGCTGAAAATAAAAGCGCAAGGGTAAGGGTGGTATCAATCCCCGACTATTTGCAACCATTGATAAAAAAAAGGTTACAATCAGTAAACGACCCTGAAATTAACCTGTTTTCGCTTACTCCATCACCTTATAACGCTTATTACTTTAACTTGAATTGGACGAGGTTAAAGCCTGATATGTATCAGAAAGGATTGTTGAAAAAGGAGCAAACTATTTATTCTTTCCGTCATACCGCTGCCGTTGATGTTTATAACCGAACCAAAGACATTCACATAATCCAACAACTGATGGGTCATTCGACCATGATAGTCACAATGAATTATCTGAGGGGTTTGGGGGAGTTGAATAGTCAGCAGCTTAAAGATGCGCTGCCCGTTTTGGAATTGACGTAGCCCCCCGGTACTGCACCCGCCGGGGGTATCCCCCTATACCCACCACCCCTCTACCAACCCCCTGCCGGGTCGACATGCCGTCAGAATCGTAACATATTTTTTGATGGAAATAAAAGAGATTTTCAAACACGACCCACCTCCTGAAAATATATGAACTTGGTCAAAAATTTTTTTTCGCAATTTTTTCTAATAAACAAAGGCAGTGTTTTGATTGACTGAAAAATTGCTTATATATAATAAGCACGGCTCAGCGATTGGTATAAATCTTACTGAGCCACGACCGAAAAACTTATTTTCAAAATCCCACCAATTAAAATAACTTAGCTTGATTCAATTACTACTATTTGGATTAGGATAAACTATGTCGCAATTAACACTTGATAAACTGGAATCTTGGTTATGGGATTCTGCCAATATACTGAGGGGCAGCATTGATAGCTCAGATTTCAAAAATTACATATTTGGATTGCTATTCCTGAAACGAGCCAATGACGTTTTTGACGAAGAGGTTGATACTATTATGGAACGTGACGGTATAAGCCGGGAAGATGCCGAAGATGAGCCTTTTTTCAAATTGCCCCCGGAAGCCCGATGGAATGAGCTAAAGAAGGTAACTGAAAACATAGGTGTAGCCTTAGATAAAGCCTTTGCAGCAATCGAACGTGAAAACACTAAGTATCTGGAAGGTGTATTGACCACAACCAAGTTTGGTGATAAAGACCGCCTGAGCGATGAGGTACTGCAACGCTTATTACGACACTTCAACCAACACTCATTAGCGAATAAGGATTTATATACGCCCGACCTATTAGGTGATGCTTACGAATACCTGATAAAGCAGTTTGCCGATGACGCTGGTAAAAAGGGAGGTGAGTTCTACTCACCGCAGGGCGTAGTAAAAACTATTGTACAACTAATAAAGCCGCAACCGAAGAATAAGATATATGACCCGACTTTTGGCAGTGGTGGCATGTTGATTGAATCGGCTAAGTATGTTGCTCAATTGCCGGACGGTAAAGTAGGTAACAACATTAACGTATCGTTATACGGGCAGGAAAAAAATGTAGGGACATGGGCTATCGGTAAGATGAACATGATACTACACAACTTTGTTGAAGCCGACCTGAGAAAGGGCGATACGCTTACCAGCCCGCAACACTTAGAAAATGATAGCTTAATGTTGTTTGACCGGGTAATTGCCAACCCGCCGTTTTCGCAAGATGCGTGGTGGGGACTGATTGAAGCCAATCGGGAAATTCAATTGGACAAGGACGGCAAAGAAAAAAAATCTGCACCAAACTATACAAAGGAAGTAGTTGATAAACACGGTAGGTTTCAATACGGAATACCGCCACGCAGTTACGCTGACTTAGCTTTTTTACAGCACATGATAGCGTCTTTAAAACAGGATGGAAAAGTTGGGGTAGTGTTACCGCATGGTACGTTATTCAGAAGTGGTGCAGAGGGTAATATACGTGAAAAGCTATTGAAGGAAGATTTAATTGAAGGAATTGTAGGTTTACCTGTCGCATTGTTTTATAACACAGGAATACCAGCGTCAATTTGGATTATCAGTAAAACTAAACCCACCCATTTGAAGAATAAAATAATTATAGTTGATGCCAGTAAAGAATTCAAAGAGGGGAAAAATCAAAATGAACTAACGCCTGAAAATGCGAGAATGATTGTTAATGCCTACGACCATTTTGCATTACAAAAAATTGTTGAAGAGCCAATAATTGAAAGTTTCGCCCGATTGATAGATGTAGTCGAAATAGCCGATAACGATTATAATTTGAATATAAGTAGGTACATAGATACAAGTGTTGCTGTTGATGAAATTGACTTACATATGGTAAAAGAAAAGATATTAGAACTGGAAGAAAGAGAAGCTATTATTAACGAAAAGTTGAAAATTTTGTTAGCTGAATTGGGGATATGAGCAACAATTACAAATTGACAAAACTTGGCTATTTTCCTGAAAATTGGGAGGTCACAGAAGCCAATTACTTAGGCTTGGAATTCATAGATGGTGATAGAGGAACTAATTACCCCAAAGAAACAGATTTTTCAAAAGAGGGGTATTGTCTTTTCTTGAATGCTAAAAATGTAACAAAAGAAGGATTTAAATTTAATGAATGTCAGTTTATATCTGCCGACAAAGATTCTCAATTAAGAAAAGGAAAATTAAACAGGAATGATATTATAATAACAACACGTGGGAGCGTTGGTAATGTTGCTTTATTCAACGAAAGTGTTTCCTATAATAATGTCAGACTTAATTCCGGCATGGTGATTTTAAGAGATTCGAATAATAAGTTCAACACCTCATTTCTGTATCATTTTTTAAAATCTTCTTTATTTCAAAAACAAGTCGATAATATTTCATTTGGAAGTGCTCAGCCACAATTAACAATTACCGAATTAAAAAAATTAAAGGTAATCGCACCGCCTATAATTGAACAAAAAATAATAGCTGCTTTGTTAACCACCGTTGATGAAAAAATAGAGTTAATAGCGAGGCAAATATTTCAATTTGAAAATCTTAAAACGAGCTTAACTCAGCAATTTTTCACTAAAGGTATTGGGCATAAAAATTTAAAAAGCTCAGAGTTGGGTGACATCCCGATAAATTGGGATATAAAATATATAAATGAGATTGCCAAAATTTCAACTGGTGCCAAAGACACTCAAAACAAGGTCGATAGTGGAGCGTATCCGTTTGTAGTTCGTTCTCAAAAACTTGAAAGGATTAATAGTTATTCCTTTGATGGTGAAGCGATATTAACTGCTGGTGATGGGGTTGGTGTTGGAAAAGTATTTCATTATCTAAATGAAAAATTTGATTATCATCAACGTGTTTACAATATTCATGATTTTAAAAGTGCGATTTCGGGGAAATACTTTTTTGAGTACTTTAAAAATAATTTCCATAAGCAAGTTCGTCGGTATAATGCAAAAGGCTCTGTTGATTCAGTGAGAATGGATATGATAGCAAAGATGTTCATTCCTATTCCGCCTATTAACGAACAAAACAAAATCACGCACATTCTTAATACAGTAGACGACAAATTGGATATACTAATTTCAAAAAAAAATCATTATCAAGATTTCAAGATTGGCTTAATGCAACAACTGCTCACAGGTAAAATACGGGTAAACACCTATCAACAACAAAGTGCTGTAGCATGAGCCAGCCACCCGAATATACTTATAGCGAACTCCCGGCAATTGAGTTATTTCAAACGCTTGGCTATCAGTATTGGGATGGTAGCGGTACTGTTGAGCGTACAGATATAACTGAAATTGTACTTAAAGACCGTTTATTAATAGCCATTAAACGGCTCAACCCTTGGATTAATGACAATAACTTAAACAAGGCATACGATAAGATTACAGATATTCAGGGTACGTCCCTGATGGAAATTAATCAGAACTTTTGGGAGTTACTTAAAGGGGCAAACTATACAGTAAAGCAAATCATTAACGGTAAAGAGGAATTTAAGCCAGTAAAATATATTGAGTACGAGCCGGAGCGTATTGATGATAATGACTTCTTAGTAGTTAACCAGTTGAAAGTCCACGGTATCGCCCGGCATTCAATCCCTGATTTGGTAGTGTACGTTAACGGCTTACCTATAGGTGTAATTGAGTGTAAATCCCCCACCGCTCACAATTCCTTTGAAAAGGCTTACAGTGATTTGGAGTTTTACCAGCGTAATTCCGAAAAGCTGTTTTACTATAATCAGATATGTGCAGGTATATGGGAGGTCGGTGGCAAGTATGGTGCAATCGGTTCACCAGCCCCCTTCTATTCAGTGTTCCGGGTTAAACCTTATGAAGAGGTTGCTGGCATTACCACCGAACAGGATAAGCTTGTATACAACCTGTTCCAAAAGGAGAAGTTACTGGATATAATCAGGCACTTCGTCATCTTTGAGATAGATGAAGGGAGGGTTATCAAGAAACTCCCCCGGTATCAACAAATCAGGGCAACCAATAACACTATTAAGAAGTTACAGGGTGGTCATGGTGGGGTTATATGGCATACACAAGGCAGCGGTAAATCAATTACCATGGCTTATGTCACCCGCAAGCTACAAGCCCCGGAATATGGTTTTGATAACCCTACAGTTATAGTTATGACCGACCGGAAGGATTTGGATGTACAGATAACGGGGACGTTCAGGAACGTAGGGCTAAAGAATGTACGACAGGCCACGTCTGTACGAAATTTGGACAGGTTATTACGTAATGATTACGGTGGTATCATTACCACCACCATACAAAAGTTTCAGGAAGCAGACAAAGAAGCCACTGACACCCTCGACCAAACCGACATAGAAGAAGAGAGGCTAAGAGTAGAAAAACATATCCATAACAACGTACTGTTTAAAATTACCAAAATAGCGAAAGACGGTAAATGGCTGGAAGTTGAACGGGAAGAAATCAAACTGGAAGAGCTGTCCAACAAAAAGAATCTATACGTTTTGGTTGATGAAGCTCACCGTTCGCAATACGGCTTTTTGGCTTCGTTTATGCGCTCTGTGCTGCCCCACGCTAAGTTTGTGGCGTTCACCGGGACACCAATATCAAAGCAAGACAAAAGCACCTTAGGCGAGTTCTATGGCGGTGATTACTTGGATGTTTATACCATAACAGAATCGGTAGCTGACGGAGCCACTGTTGAACTTTTGTATGATGAAGGTATAGCCAAACTGGACATTAAGAAGGAAGAACTTGATGCTGAGTTTCATGAAAAGTTCGGACATGAATCTGAGGAAAAACAAGACCTGCTAAAAAATAAAGCTCTTAGAACTTACCAGTTCTCAACGAGCCGGGTCGACGAAATTGCCAAACATATTATCAACCATTTCCGGGATAAGATTTTCATGAATGGTAATAAAGCAATATTGGTTTGTGACGGCAGGTTTGGGGCTATCCGATACAAACAAGCGTTTGAGGCATTGAAGGCAGAGGGTTACCATGACTTTGATACCAAAGTGGTGGTAAGTATCGGCTCACCAAAGACGGATGAAATAGCAGAAGAATATTATAAAACCATTGACTGGAATAGAACCCACCCGGACGATAAACGACCAATTTGGATGGTTGCCCCGGAAGAGGTAAAAGCTGTTACCGAAGACTATAAACTACCTTTCGGGGATGTATCGGTCATTGAAAAATCAGGAAAGAAGAAGTTTGATAATACGGCAATCCTAATCGTATCTGATATGCTTTTGACCGGATATGACGCACCGATAGCATCTTGCCTATACTTGGATAAGCCACTGAAAGAACATAACCTATTACAAGCCATTGCAAGGGTGAACCGTAGTGGCAAAGGTAAGAAAGCCGGGTACATCGTTGACTATTACGGTATCTCTGCCTTCCTGATACAGGCATTAGAAATATTCTCCGGGGATATACGCCCAGATGATATATTGAAGAACATCAACGAAGAATACCCTAAGCTCGAACTGAACCATACCAAGCTGGTGGACTTCTTTAGACCAATAAAGCCCGACAGGCATTTGAACCGGGCTGATTACGTTGATGCAGCGATACGGTTTATTGAACCCATTGATAAACGTGATAACTTCAAAGAGTTATTAAAGCATTTCAATAAGTCGGTAGCCATTGTGTTACCAGATGTTAAGGCAATGAAATTCTTTGATGATTTTAAGTTGTACAATGAGATTAAGCTCAGGGCAAGGAACGCTTACCCGGATGATGAAGAGCTAAAGGTTACGAAGGATGAAAGCCAGATGTTGCAAACGCTAATTGATGCTCATTTGAGGTCGGAAGGAATTGAAAGCTTATTGAACGAGCCAATATCCATCATCGACAAGGACAAGTTCAAAGAAGAGATAATGAACGCATCCCCGGCAACCAAAGAGCTAAAGATGCGTAACAACCTTATACACGTTATCAAAGTGGGTCTGGATAAAAACCCTGATTTCTTTAAGCCATTGGCTGAACGTTTGGAAGCGTTGTTAAAGGAACGAGCCGAAGACCGCATAACGCAAATCAACCTGTTGAAAGCCTTTGCCGACATACAGGATGCCATTATTGACCGGGATAAGGAAGGTAAGGCGAAAGGCTTTGTGACGGAACGGCAAATGGCTATATATAATAGCATGAAAACAATTTATGGCGACACTGATGCGGAAACCGCAACTAATTCGTTATTTGATATGATACACGGGGAGCTTGGGATTGTGGGATGGGAAGGCAAGGATTTGGTGATTCATGAAATTGAAAACAAACTAAAATCCATGCTGAAAGATAAGTTTGACAGACCCGCCGCAAAGGCAAAAGCTAAGGAGATAATTGAAGTTCTAAAACGCAATAAGGATGCCTAAGGTGAAATATGGTAATAGTGTGATTGATTACTCCATTCTTGAAAAAGATGGCCTCAAATCGCATTATATCATGGTTGAGAAGAACGTGGGCGTAGTGTTGAAAGGTAAGGCAGTACCACCATACAAAGCAGACCAATTGATACTAAAAAAAGCCCGTTGGATACTTAATAAGTTAAACCTTGTGCAGGGAATTGATGAAGAAGAAATCGTTACCGGGTCAAGGATATTATACTTAGGAAGACGTTACTACACCGAAGTAGTTTTTGATAACAGCGTTACCGCTGCCGGGATAGAGTTTAATCACTCTCAATTCAAGTTTACTGTTAACCCTTTCGTTGATGTACAATTGGCAATCAAAACGTCACTGAATAATTTCTACAAGGCTAAAGCCGTTGAGAAGATTACCCCTCGGATAAGAAAATGGTCTAAGACCACAGGTCTAAAGTATAATGAACTAAAGTTTCTAAGTCTTACCAAGCGTTGGGGTAGCTGCACAGATAGTAACAACATCATCATTAACATTGATACGGTGAAACTTCCTTTTTCGTTGATAGACTATGTAATAGTTCACGAACTGGTACACACAAAAATCAAAAATCATTCAAAAGAGTATTGGGCAGAGCTATCAAGGTATATTGATAACTGGCAAGAACTTGATGAAAAGATTTATGGCTTGCGGTTTTAAGAAATTAGCCCCGGCAATATACTGATGTCAAAATGTATCCCTCTCTAATCTATATGTCTTTTTTTTTTAATTACATTAGAAGGGGATACATTTAGTCAAAGAAACATCACATAAAAAACAAAAATATTTTTCATTTTAACTTGACTTTTGGCCAGACTGACCTATATTTGTATTGTATAAAATATTAATTATCAAATACTTAAAACATAATAATTATTATGTTTTTCAAAGTTAGCGGTATTTATATAGAAAGGGGTATCAACGAGCTGGTAGTGTTTTGTTCACTTGCTATCAGCTTGCCCTTTGCCCATTGATAGGGATATAGTGAACGGGCAAAAGTGAAAAAGATAAGTGAGCAAAATTCTAAACGTGTATGATAATCATCGTACCCCCAAAATTAAAAATACTATTCCCATTGAAGAATGGTTTAACCTAATAAAGAAGTCCGATTATTCTTCTTTAATTCAATCTGCACGTCCCTTTGGCAGAGGGATTCCAGCGTACGATAATGTAAAAGCGTCCATACCTGCCGTTACCTATAATTTTTTATTTGACGACTATAAAGAAAATAAAAATATCTGCGGTGCAACGGGGTTTTTGTACTTTGATATTGATAAAGATAATTTTGATATAAATCAGTTAGATATAGCTAAGATATTTGCCTACTATAACTCTTTTGGAGGGAATGGCTACAGCATAATAGTACAAGTTAAGGATTTGACCCTAAGTAATTTTAATGCAACATATAGCTTTATATTAGCTGATTTGGGGTTGACACAATATTATGACAAAGATGCGCAGAAGGCCACTCAGTTCAATGTTTTGAGTTATGACCCCAACATATTTATTAATAATAATTCAATTGTTTACGAATCGCAAAATGTATCCCTTTCTAATGTAATTAAAGAAGAAAAGAAGACATATATATCAGGAAGGGGCACACAAGTTTATAACCATGCAGGCATCCGTTTCGACAACCTTGACGAGATAGAAATCATAGGAAAGTATGCTTTCAACTGGAATGGGTGGCAGTACGTTAGATGTTGGTTGCCGTATAATAAAAAAATCAAAGCCGGAAACCGAAATAAAAGTTTGATTAGTTATTGCAATAATCTGGTGTGGCTCAACCCGCACTTAACCGATTCGGGAGCTTTTGCCATTTTAAACAAAGTTAATCCTCAGATGTGTGAAGAACCATTGCCTGTATCGCAAGTGAAATCTATTGTGTCCAGTATCTTTAAATACAAAGAACAAGGTTCCCTGAATCCAATTTATAATCGCAAACCTCGCAAAATAATTTTTGCACCACACACAGGTCTTTCAGCTAAACAAAAATTAGCTATTTGCCGAGACTTACTAATTGATAAAAAACAAAACGACAGTTTACAAAAGATAGATTCGACAATTGAGAGTTGGGATTTCGGTAACGGCAAGATAACAATTCGTGCGGTGGCTAAAACTGCATCAATGAGTTTGAAAACGGTTACAAAATACTGGTCAGAATTTAAGGAAACCGCTAAGATATTAAATGATGACTTTAAAAGTGCGACTACGCTAAATGTCCTGTCTTTATCAAAAACGACTCCGCAGTCAGGAATAAACGAGTTACAGGAAACTAAAGAAATGGATGTTGTCCTGACAGATTTGAGAATCGATGATACCAATAGCTTCTATGTAGCTAACTATAGTCAGTACAGCAGAGCCATTGCTTTAATTACTGCGACCTCGAAAGTAATGATGCGGTTACGATTAAAGCACCTTATCACACAAGGGTTCAACGGCGAAGAAATATTGATGACCGATGATTTTGAATATAAGTTTGTTATCCATCCTTCTGTTAATACAGTTGAGTTTAAGAATGTGGCTTAACCACCAGTAGTAAGTTCAACATCTAAGCGAGTAGGTTTTCCGGAAAAAATATTGGAAGCTAATTCAAATCTTTTATTTTTTGAATTTCTGATTTATTAAATAGGATTTTCAGGCAAGAAATCACGAGGACTACAGTGAAAAATCTGAGCTAACTTATTTATATGCTCAGTATTATATTTTGCTCTATGTAATGGATTCTCGATTGCTCCTATAAATGCATCGGACACATCAAGTTTGATAGCAAGCACAGCTTGTGACATTTTTTGGTCAATACGCATTTGCTTTACACGCTCAACGATATACAAGTCTAAGGCTGATTTCTTAACTTCCGACATTACCCTGCAAGGTTGTCGTAAAACAGATAAAGTTGTACTAACACCAGTATTGGTATTCTCGATTATTTTTCCTATCTTAGTGCTCCCAAACTTAAATCTATGGATAGATTAATTAAGAAGATTATCAGCATAGCCATAGCTATTTTTATACTTTACCTTATTAGTGCAATCTTAGCCGTAATCGTCATTTTGATTGCGGGAGGAATAAAATGGTATCTCAACTATCGTGATTCTAAAATAGAATGGACGGAATGGAAGGAGGACGGTACTATACCCCCGTTGGTAAAAATTGTAGACGGTCAGAAGATGTTTCTACACCGTACACAGTACAGGCGCTATAACCGTTTTAGTAATACGTGGCATTCTGAAATTATTAATGACCAGACTTGGAGGCCAGTTAGTGAAGCAGGTTTATGGGATTCATTTGAATTAATGTATCGTTAATAGTCTGTCCTTTGTTGCCGTTACCATCATACATCTGGTAAGCGTTCCACAGCCGCTATTATTCATTCATAAGCTTAAATTTATACGAATAAAATGAACGATACCGAATATATGGTAATTGAAGAGCCTTCTGTTACCCGCTTTGTTGAACAGCTAAATGAAGCTGCCGAAAATGGATTTACTGTCATTTCATCAAATCACTTCATCATAAAGCATGACAGTTATGGACACCCCGACCCTTTTGAAATGTCATACTATGCTTTACTTGTAAGAAACCCGATTCAAGCATCCAATGATTTCCATTATAAAATTCTGGAAGAGTTGAACGAAATAAAGTTTGAACTTATAGAAGTTGTTAAAAACTTAAAATACTTACGGGAGTAGTCGAATAATTTAAAACCTATATCAGTTAAAAAATTATATGAACAAACATCTTATCTTCTTTATAGCCCTATTACCTTTTCTGTCTTGCAAGCACTCCAAATCTAACACCGGGGGGATTAATGTCGACAGTGCCAAAGTCAGCAATGGAAACCCCAACCACCTAAGAACTAAAAGAGAATACGAAGAAATACTCTTAGACGGTAGCAGAGATAAAGTAACCGATTTGCTCGGCAGCCCCGACAGTAAAGGAGATTCGCCCGATGGCTCTAATGGTTATTATATATACTATGAAAAAGTTTGGGATGAAGGCATGGTAAAACATTTGGTAGTAGCCTACCACGACTATAAAGTTAACCAAATTAAAACCGCCATATTCGGGCAAACTGTAGCGTTACCGGGCGGAAGAGTAACGATAGAAAGACCCACCGGGTACCAATCCGAAGGTAGCAACCCGACCGATGAAATAAATAAAATCGAAAAGTTGTATGCCAGCATTGATACCATACACACAACAGCTTTTATAGATGGAGATAATGGCACCTTTTACCGGACGTATCGAGTTGGTAACTTAACCCTGTTTAAAGAAATTCTACCACTACAAGGAGATGCTCGTTTCACGGAATATTTGTTTGTAGACGGTAAAGTTAGATTCAAATACGTTCATTATTACCAATTACATAGCTTGTCTCCTGAGAAGGTTTACATTAGCTACAACGGTAACGTTATTAAATATCTAAGCAATAACGTCGATACACCGTGCGATAAAAACGAATACTGTAAATATGACGATTTATCCAGTCCCTACATAGAACTAAAGCAACACGGCAGAAACTAAGTAAAACCCTTTTTCATTCAGAGTGTATCCGATGTAAACCGCATAAGAAAACTTAACAAATTATTTCAAATTCACATAATATGATAAAAGACAGATACGAATTCAAATTTGAAATCACCCTATATAACACGGTTCGATTTGATGAATTTCTAACCTATAGGTTTCCGATACTACCTGAAAAAGGAGATATGATTTTAGTTTGTAAAAATATTTTGTTCGAGGTAAAACTAAGGTGTTTTCCACCTCGGCAGGTAGGAATGACCACGCCCGTCACGCTGCACGGTATAATAGTGAACGGCGATAACAAAGGGCAACATTCTTGGGAGAAGCTCAAAGAAAAAATCCTTGACGAGCGTGAGGGTATCATCCGAAACAGGGAAGGTATGGTTGTGAATACAAGTGAATCGACAGTTTTCCCGGATGCCTTAATTTAAATTCTGATGGTTTCTAAAAATGAATTTGACAATTGGTGGGTTGGGATGGTAGTATTTCTAAAAGAGAATAACCGACCCATGACGGTAGATAAATTTATAATGGACGACTTTTGTGAAGACCATTTTTGCGACCGTCTTGAATGTTCTTGGCACGATGGGAAAGAACAGAAAAGAGAAATATTCAACTATGATGAAATTGACATTGTAGGGATACATATTCCTGAACACTAAAATTTACATAGTAGATATTACATTGGCGGTGTCAAATAAAGTGTACCGAAACTTCGTTTAACGTTCCTTTTTAGCACTTTTATTCACCGTTAATAGCCCCCGCCAGGCGGCGGGGGCTATTAACATATAAAGTTTATTGTATAAGAATAGGGTGATTTAGCCAACTAACGTAAAAAGGAGTGGGTTTATCCGACAAATGCACATAGAATTTGAAAATTTTTCAAACGGGGGTAATTAACGCCTTGACCTTCATCACTGTCTTGGTTGAAACTTGGGCAACTTTGCCAATTTCCCGCACTGTCAAACCCTTTCTTAATCCTTTGATAATTTGTTGTGAGGCTGGTTTTTCTAAGAAGCTCTTATCGTTCTCAGACGTTCCAGCCGGGCGGCCTAAGCGACCTCCGTTCTGTACATAAACTAAGCGACCAACAGAAGTACGCTCTTTTATGTTTTCGAGTTCCATTTGGTACAGCGAAGACATCACTGAGCTTATCATATTCCAAATTGGATTGCGCTCACCGTTAGGGCGAGACTGCAAGCCCAAATTACGCACCACAACGTTTATCTTTTTTTCCTCCAACCATAATAGGGTATTAATTACATCCCCCGTATTGCGACCAATCCTGCTGAACTCTTCAATCACTATCTCCTTAACTTTACCAGCCTCGACAAGTTTGGTCAATTCAATTCCTTTGGGGCGGTCTTTAAATGCCACTGTACCGGATACCTTATCCAATAAGGTTAAGTCGTAATTTTCTAAGTCGTTAGAAAACCTATTTCCTGATTGCTGTAGGGTCGATGTTCTGTTGTACTTAATACGCATGTTGTTGTATATTTAATTTGACATTAAATATACAACAAATAGTTGGTATTTCCTAATTTTTAAGTATCTTCTTATCTAACTTATTGTGCTACTTTTAACCATAATTAGATTTACCACAAACCATATTGCGTTCGATT
>Ga0302303_10000875_pt1 | contig 21680 bp, 19 predicted proteins | sample III_Palsa_E2_1_FD_194542 | JGI IMG/M metagenome (GOLD analysis project Ga0302303, IMG submission 194542) | Peat permafrost microbial communities from Stordalen Mire near Abisko, Sweden - III_Palsa_E2_1 | ecosystem: Environmental > Terrestrial > Soil > Palsa > Peat permafrost | place: Sweden...
CTGTTCCTCGCAAGAAAGCAGTTTGTCGGTGGTCCCGGCAGCCCCACCGTAGAAGGCTCACGTGAGGTAACAGATGGTGGTATAAAAATTCCCGGTTGGAACGGAAGAGTCGACGCTGCTGAAGAGAAGGCGGGCATGACGCTCGATGCGGCTCGGCTTATCGAGGAGGAACAGGCCCTTCACGTCACAACCGGTCCCGCAGTCAGTTACTGGAAGACAGATGCGATGGCGTCAGGGGACTTCACGGTCAAAGCGACATTCACAGAACCTAAATACATGAATCTCAACTCTCACCCCCATCCCTATGGACTGTTTATCGGAGGGAACGACATGGGTACTCCTAGCCAGACCGAACTCTACTGCGCTGCATCTGGAAACGGAAAGTATATCGTGCGCGGATTTGGACCGGAGCCGTTCAGGATGACCGGACTGCTGGGTGAGAGCAACGCCGCGATTCATAAAGCAGCCGGGCGCGGCCAACCGGTGACTCAGAACATCTCGCTCTCGGTAAGAGGGGATAAGGTGGTGTGCTCCATCAATGGCTCGGATGTTGCAAGCTACGACAAAACTGCTCTCACAGGCTCCGGCAAGCTGAAATCGACAGATGGCTATTATGGCCTCCGCTTCGCGCATAACACAGACGTGTTCGTTAGTGATTTGGGCACGTCAACGAAGTGAACGCCGTAAGGAACCAAGGGAACGCGCGGTGTGACCGCCAGGTCCACAAAATAAGGAGAGCATCTTGGCCGCAAGAATTCTAATGGCTCTTAGTGCGAGCATTGTCCTTACGCTTGGAGTCCTCCACCTTGACTCCACGTTCAGGGGCCCAAGCCTCACGCCCCGTGACCCTGCACCGCAATTCAGCATGAGCAAGAGTTCACCTATGGTGACGAACGAGACAACCATGTGGCGGTGTTGGATGGGCTTCAATGCCAGCCACAGTATGGGGCTCATCCTGTTCGGCCTAATCTACGGATACCTCGCATTAGCTCACGGCCAACTCCTCTTTCGGTCACCGTTCCTGCTCGTTGTCGGGCTGGCAATGCTTTGTGGTTTGGTTGTGCTCTGCAAGGTTTATTTTTTAGTTGGCCTCTCAAAGGCATCAGCATTTCATTGGCCTGCTATGTGGCCAGCATTGCCCTGTCGCGTGTGTTACTGTCGCTCCGGACAACTTGATGCCGCCGGTGTCGCAAGAAAAAGGATTCATCCAGCATCATTCGCGCACGTGACGCTTGGCGCTCTTTAAAAACTTATAATCGACGAGCGTAAGAGTAGATAAGCTATTGCTGACGAAATCTAGTGTTGGACTAGCGCGGGCGCTGAAGAGAGTGTTTGGAGGCGGTACGCTGCCCATGTCACAAGCGACAGTGGCGGACTCGTTCCCGCGCGCAGCGACATTCCCGCTTTAGTGCGTCGTGGCGCTGGTTGCTTCGGCGCCGAGCCCATCCTCGCGGGCCGGGCATCGACAACTATTTCTGGCGCGGGATCTTCCTGATCGACCTATCGGTCGAGCCGCTGGTTGAACTGGTACTTAAGCTGGTGGAAGGCCTTCCTTCTCTGCGGCGGCTCAAGTCAGGCGAAATGCGCCTCGATACAGTTGGGCTCCCGCTACCGGTGCGGGGACTTTGTGCGCAGCTATTTTCCTGAGCCGAGAATCGCTCTTTACGCAGCAGGCCCTCACCTACTACATGTTCGACCTCAGCTTTTGATACGAGCTAAATGGAGCCCGTCCGACCGCCTCAGTCATGTGAACCATGCTGAGCTGTTCCTCCGATGGACGACCGGCGATCGGCATAGTGGGACACCACGAGGACACCCTCGTAAAGGAAGACGGGTGTGGGGGTCCCAGCGTCTCGAAGGCCGCGTGGACATCGGTTCCTTGCTCCAAAGGTAAGCCACAATCGGGCAAATTTTGAAGAGTTCTTAGGTGGCACTTCCGCAACTGAAGCCTCGGCAAATGGAAACTCCTGCATCACGCAGGCTATTCGCGGAGGGCGTCTTTACATGAGAGCTTCCCTCGATGCAGGCGCGGATGATTTCCTTCCCAAGACGACCAAGAACCTATTCGCGCTCATCGCAGAAGTGACTCGTGGCGAGCGGACACTCAAATTCATCTGACCGAACCACTCCGCTGTTTGAATCCAGGTGGCAGAATCATGGAGGAATGTTCTAATCAGATGGAGTTCCACCGCTTCTGCCGCGGTGGCGGTCAAACCTTGAGAATTCCGACACCATCCCGGAGTTCTTGATTTGATTTTGTCGGAGTTCATTGTCGAACGACCCTCATGAATTTGCAGTTGCCTATGCTTTGGACCGGTTGCAATCAGCCGCTTAGAGGGGCCAGCAATCGAATGCCTCTGGCTCTGTTTGAAAATGCCGGTGTTTTCCGCTCCCAATCCTTGCGGGGCCTTTCCTGAGGCTGTTACGAAGCTCTTTGTACCGTGATGAACAGGTAGGGACTTACTTTTCTGATGAAGAAGAGACTACATTGTTGATAAGGACTGGTATCGCGCTTCATTAACGTTTTGTGGCGCGGCGGTTCACCAAATGCGACAACAAGGATAGAGAGGAACTTGGGTGATCTTCATACTATTAGACTCGGCACATCTCCACCAAGCCCCCACTAATGCTTGTGGGATTCGCCAGCGGAGTCACCCTGCGACGGCTTTTCCGCAGCTACGACCAGCAATGATTCCGGCCCAATCCCGCTCCCCGTCAGATATGGCACCATTGTTGGCGATACCGAATCATATCCCACGTCGTTTGCAGTCTTATTGGGCGCATAGAACATTAAGTGCGGGGCCACGAATCCGCTTTTCCCGGATACGTTATTGTAGACAAAGTTTTCGTTCGACATCATGTAAAGAAAGCCCGGCCCGGGCACTTTGAATCGACCGTCCTCATATCCCTTCGCGATGTCATCCTTGATCTCTGCCTCTGACTTGCCTTCTGCCCGTAGTTCTTCCCTGCGCAGGTAAGCAACCATGATACTTCCGCTGCCCACTGCGTCGAAGCACGCGGGCGCCGACGAAGTTTGCGTTGTCCCTTTGAATGACCGCTCAATCAAACAGCTAAAGCCGTTCGTGCCTTCGCGAGCTTTCTCGTAACCTTTGAGCCCCAAAACATAAACTGTGGCCTTACTCGATACCTCGGTTGGGGCCGCGCTCAAGGCCAGTCCGATTTGCCGCTCGCGGGGCGTGGAAGCGGTTACTAAGTGGACTTCCCTCGTGGGTTCTTGAGGCTTGTCTTGAGCTGCCGCACTGTTGGAGAGGACGGCAATTGACAGGAGGCCTGCAAAAGTCGTTTTCTTCCATCCCAAAACCTTCATGTTCATTTCCTTTCATTGGCAAGAAGCCAGAATCTTGTGCGTAGTTGGTCTTCGGTTCATGCGCGCGCGTCAATTACGGACCCAAAATCAGTTGGTAGTTTGCTGCTGAGTCTTTTCCGCTCCTTCCTGCGTCTCGTGAGTTAGAGCGCATTTCCAGGTCCCGTCTTTCCAAAGCCAGACGTCCGTTTCGCGCTCCATCACGTCGAAGAGCTTGCCAACAAACGTGCCTGCGGTGTGGACTTTCACCGTCACTAGGGCGACATTTCCGTAGAGGCGCACTCTGGGTTCCGAAAACTCATATGCTGTGCGCGTCAAGTAGCCCTGCTTTACTCCATCGGGAAAGATCGACTTCCCTTCACCCAGGCCACCCCTCGCGGAGATTACCGCCCAGTCATCTGTTAGGCATCGTGCAATGCCTTCCGCATCGTTTTCTCGCATCGCTGTTATGTATTCTTCTTCCGCCGCCAACACACTTTCCGCGGTCGGTCCGGCCGCTGGCTTTGCGTTCCCAGAAGTTTGAGCTCTCGCAATGGGTGCGATGAGCGAACCCAGGATGGTCAATATGAGAATGCCATTCAAAATGCGCATGCCCTTTCGTTTCGTCGGTTCCTGAATCTCAGTTTGAGTCACCAAACTGCCTGACCGGGCACCGGCAAGAATCGCCTTCGTCCATCTCGCAAGCTTCATGTGGATCCCTTCCTCGTGGTAAAGTGGCTTACTCTGTTTGCGAAACCTCAATGTCCCAAGGTTTATCGGATCAAAGCTACCGGCTTCAATTCACAGCAGCTAACTTTTGCATCCACAGTGAATCGCCCTTCAGGAGATACGCCGGAGACATGCGGAGACCCGAATCTCCCGAAAAATCAGCGGACCGATTGGCTGCTGCAGCGTCGATAGCAAAGGTGACCCAAAAAAATGCTAGACTTTCCCAAGATCGCGAAAGCCACAGTGAATAACGGGAACCGTGCGATACGCTTTGGGGCGTTTGAGGTCGATCTTCCCTCCGGGGAGGTGCGCAAGTCCGGAAGCCGCATCAAAATCCAGGACCAACCCTTTAAGGTGCTGCAGATTCTCCTGGAGCGCCCGGGAGAACTGGTCACTCGCGAGGAGTTGCAGTCCCGCATTTGGCCGGATGCCAGTTTTGGGGACTTCGACCACGCAGTAAATATTGCGGTTGGCAAGCTCCGCGCTGCTCTGGGTGATTCAGCCGAGAATCCTTCGTTCGTTGAGACTGTGCCACGCCGTGGTTACCGCTTTGTGGCCATGCTGGACAAAGATCCGGTGGATACGCATCAGAGCCGACCAGGGATCAATGGCGATGGGTCCAGCAGAGTGGCGTCGGAATTCAACCGGACGCGCCTGACACTTCTGGCGGTAGTGGTGTCTGGATTCCTTCTTGGCTTGGGCGTCTTCCTTGGTTATCGAACAGCGAAGTGGCAGCCGCCGGACTTTCAGCGGCTGACCTTTAGCCGCGGTACAGTGTATTCAGCCAGGTTTGCGCCTGACGGTCACAGCGTGATCTATGCCGCCTCATGGGATGGCGGCCCAACCGAGATATTCTCGACCGACCCGAAAATCCCCGGTGCGCGAAGCCTCGGATTACCTGCAACTCAGCTGCTTGCTGTTTCCTCTTCAGGCGAAATGGCGGTGCTGCAGTCGGTTAATTATCATTCCCTGTTCGCAGTTCGGGGAACTCTCGGCCAAGTCCCACTCACGGGTGGATCTCCTCGTCAGCTCGCTGAAAGTATCGACTGGGCAGATTGGTCTAGTGATGGGGCGACGTTAGCGGCCGTCCGCAATGTAAGCGGCAAACAGCGTCTTGAATTTCCACTTGGCCATGTTCTATATGAAACTGCCGGCTGGATCAGCCATCCACGGATTTCACCAAAAGGGAATCAAATCGCGTTCCTCGACCATCCGCTCTATCCTGACGATAAGGGCGCTGTCTCGATTGTCGATCTAGAGGGACACAAGAGGGTTGTTTCTGCAACCTGGGCAAGCGTTGAAGGATTGGCATGGTCGGCCGATGGAGCCGAGATCTGGTTCTCGGCTGCCGAAACCGGAAGCGAACGTCAGATTTACGCTGAGGATCTATCGGGTCAACAACGTCTGATCTTCCGCGCACCCGGAGGAGTCACACTGCAGGACATCGCCTCCGACGGCAGGATTCTTGTAACCCGTGATGAACAACGCAAAGGAATGATGGCTCTGGCGCCGGGAGCAGCCACGGAAAGTGACCTCTCGTGGCGGGAATGGTCTGTCCCCACTGATATCTCCGGGGACGGCAACACCATACTTTTCGACGAGGAGGGGGTTGAGTCTGGACCAACCTATACCGTCGCGATGCGAGACATGCGAGGATCGCCTCCAATTCCAATTGGCCAGGGGATGGCAGGCAATTTATCTCCCGATGGGAAATGGGCGACCACTATTATTTCCAATGCCCGGCTTCTGCTGCTACCCACTGGGGCCGGCACGGCAACGCAAATGTCACCGGCAGACATTCAGCAGTATTGGCATGGAGCCTACTGGATGCCCGATGGTAAGGAAGTCGTTTTCTCCGCGAACCGAGCTGGGCATGGGGTTCAGTGTTTCGTTCAGGATGTGGATGGCGGCAAACCGCGTCCTGTGACTCCTGAGGGAGTTACGTTTTGCGAGATTTCTCCGGACGGCAAACTGATCGCGGGGAACGGTCCTGGTGGTGGCGGAGGCTCGTTGTATCCCATGGATGGTGGTCAGCCACGCCCGATACCCGGCTTGGCAGCGGGCGAACGTTTTGTATGGACCTCAGATCCGCGATTTTTGTACGTGTACCAGTGGAAACAATCATCGGTAAAGGTTTATCGCTTGAACATTCTGACCGGACAGAGACAGTTGTTCACCCAAATAACTCCGCCAGACGTCGCGGGTCTTCATGACATCTCTTTCATTCATTTCAGCTCTGACGGTCGAGCCTACGTTTACAGCTATACTCGCCTGCTTTCCGAGCTCTATTTGGTTGAAGGGCTCAAATAGGATTCAGAAGCCCCCTTAACGCTCGTAATGGTTCGATGGTCATCGTTCCCTTCACTCGGATCACAGCTTGTCGTAATGTAAGCCGCATCTGTCGTGAAATCTCTAGCCGCTACAGGCTGCGATTGCAGCCGTTCATGCGTGAGCGGAATCGGTTGCTATGACCGACGAGCGGCAGATTGTTGCGCTTTACGACCGATTGTTTCAAATTCAGCCTTCGCTAGTCGTCGAGCTGAACCGTGCGGTGGCAATTGCCATGCGCGATGGTCCAGAGGCCGGCCTGACGCATATCGACGCGGTGTTGGAATATCGCGGATTGGTAAATTATTACCTGGCGCATTCAGCCCGTGCGGATGTGTACCGCAGGCTCGGCAGGAAAGCCAAGGCCCGATCTTCTTATGAGAAGGCTCTGGCACTGACCCAACAGGATCCCGCGCGGCAATTCCTTGGAGTGCGGATTCGGCCGTTGAAATACATAGACACGTCAGGAACTGGTGCGGGCACCCCGGGACTCGCCGAAGGCTCTTCCTCCCTTGCCAAGGTACGTCAACCAATTACTCGCTCAAAAACCTTGTCTGAAGCTCAATCGTGCAATTGAGGTTAAATTCTCCTTGACTATAATTTATTGCTTATTTAAGCTCCGCTCGCGCTCATTGCCATCGCGATGGCATGCGCCTGACTGGGCGGCAAACTCCGCATCATGCAGTTAGGCAAGAGGCCGGCGGGTTTAAGGAATTCCAGCTTTTGAGATTGAACGTTCTCGAAAAAGGAGGTTGGCGGGAGCGCCCGGTCCAGTTCTAAAGCGCGGAGGCAGAAGGATTTCCTGGACGATTTGTCGAATTCCGGTCCGGCCGTTCAAGTATTCTCTTGCCTTGTAGAACTGCTACACATCCAGGCGATTCGACACCGCCACGCGACCATACTAGCGGCCGGAATCCTTGATGATGCGACGTTGGTCTCGGAAGTCAACCCAGACCATGCCGAATCGCTCACTGAAGGCAGCCCCCCACTCGAAGTTATCGAGGAGACTCCATGCATGATAGCCTCGCACTCGCGCCCCATCGCGGATGGCACGAGCCAGTTCGGCGAGGTGGCTTTTGTAGTAAGCGGTTCGGCGCGAGTCTGGAACAGTGCCGTCGGGCTCTGGGCCATCGGAGCAGGAACAGCCGTTTTCCGTGATCTCGATGGGTTGTGTGTACTCCCGCGCTATCTCCGTAACTATGTCTTACAAGCCGCGTGGCCACACCTCCCAGCCGCTGTAAGTGGTTGGTCCATCGGAGCCCGATGCCATGCCGAAATGTGCATACTTCTGCGAGAATCCTTGCCCGGAATCGGAAAAGACAATGCGACGCGAATAGTAGTTAATGCCGATCCAGTCGAGCGGAACCTGCATAATTTTGTCATCGCCGGGTCGAAATCCCATTAGTTCGTAAGGGGGCTCGCCTACGAAAGCCTTGGGGTATTCACCCTGGATCGCAGTGTTCAAGAAATAGAGATTGATCAGGGCGTGGAAGCGCGTGGTAGCGGCTCGGTCAGCTTCACTGTCGCTCTTAGGCGTGCCCGGATACATGCTATAAGCACCGCCCACCTCTGCTTTCGTCGAAGCGGCCTTGATTGCGCGAAAGGCTTCGCCCTGAGCAAGGTTCACATTATGAGCGGCGCGGAGAAACACATCATCGCCACTTCTCCCGGGCGCATCGATTCCAAGGAAGTAACCCAGGAATGTAAAAACCCATGGCTCATTGAAAACTGCCCAGGTGGTCACGCGATCCCCGAGAGTCTTTGCAGCGATACCCGCGTAATCCGCGAAGACTGATACGATTTCTCGAGTCGCCCATCCGCCTTGGTCCTCAATCGCCTGCGGCAGATCCCAGTGATACAGTGTGCACGAGGGACGGATCCCAACTTCAAGGAGAGCATCAACGAACCGGTTATAGTGATCGAGCCCTCGCTGGTTCACCGTGGCTGAACCGGTGGGCAGAATGCGGGGCCTCGCAATCGAGAACCGGCAGCTCTTCTGGTTCAACCGTTTCATCAAGGCGATGTCTTCGCGGTATCTGTGATGCCAGTCGCAGGCCACATCTCCAGTGTCTCCGCCCTTCACTTTGCCGGTCGAATGCGAATAGCGGTCCCAAATGGATTCACCCTTGCCGTCTTCTTTCCATGCGCCTTCCACTTGATAGGACGCCGTCGCAGTTCCCCAAAAGAAGCCGTCCGGAAAATGTGTATTGCTCAGATCCACATCAGAGGGAAGTTGGATGTCGGGCACCCCTTGAGCTCCGCCGTTTGGAGCCGTCTGTGCGCCAGAATATCGGAAAATTATCCCGCTTCCAGCCAAAGCAAGTGAACCTGCCATAAAACTTCGCCGATCAATCAACGCTTTTTCTCCTTTTTTCAATGAAAGGGGGTGGCTTTTCCAATAGCGGCGCGGAAAAATGAAGGACCAATCGAAGTGTTCCACGCTATTTGCTTGCGATGGAGGCTTTGAGGATTAACCATTTAAGTCCCTTTTCCCCTGTCACATTACGGGCTCCGTGACGAGCAGTGCTGGGTTTTTGGCGCGACACCGGAGTTCTGAGGCACGAGACGTTTGCAGTCGATGCCGCAGCTCCTTCGGAACGGGAGCGCTCAGGTGCAATCAGGTCATAACTCGGGCAGGCAACCCCGCTTTAATAAGTACCGGTTTGGATCGCCAATTCCAAGAGTCTCCGTCTATGACCGACCGGCGCTCTTGTCATTCGGATGAGTTGGAGTACTTGACACCGCAACCGTAGGGTCGAGTGGAGGCGATCGTCACGGGTCTCCCCGCCATCGATTCCGCCAATGCATTTGTCACGTAGTTGTTCGAGGATTTGATGTCGTCGGGGTCGAGAGTTGCGCGGTCGTCGAGTGCGCCTTCGTAGATGAGCTTGCCCGATGGATCGATGACGAACATGTGCGGGGTCGTTTTCGCTCCGTACAATCGACCAATTGTTCCGTTTGAGTCCAGAATTGCCGCGGTCGGGTTCGCGTGCACTTTTGCGATGTATGCGTTTTCGTCGGATGGTGTCATGTAGCCTTGCTGGCCTGGGCCAGAAGACAACACCGTCAGCCAGACTACGCCCTTCGCCGTCCACTCCTTCTGAAGAGACTGCATGTCACCGCTGTTGTAATGTTTCCGGGTAAAGGGACAGCCGTTATTCGTCCATTCGAGAACGACAAATTCTCCCCGATAGTCGGACAGCTTGCGGGTTTGACCAAGCGAGTCAGTTCCAATGAAGTCTGGGGCATCCTTGCCGACAGTCGCAGCATGAGCGATGGCGAACGAGAAGAGCATTGATGCAACCGCCAAGGCCGGCATAGATTTGTAATGCATGGTCCCTCCTTCTAGGCATTCGCAAAACGCTCGTCGTTCTCGATTTCCCATTCACGAGAGCATGACGAAGCGACGATCTGTCTTGCTGGCAAAGGTAGGATCATCCAGTTGGCAATGCAAGATAATTGTCGCCAACCGCCATGAAGACGGCGCGAGCAGGGCCGGAGAAGGCCGTGGAAAAATAGGCCTCGCACTCGAATACGGTCGGTCTGTCATTCAAAGAAATATGGCGGGATGCTCGAGAGTGGCCATCTCGCGCCGCGAAATTCTCGTCTGGCGACAAACACCTTACCTTTTCGAAATACCATTACTATTCTGGGGTTGTAACTGGAATGAATTTCCACTCATCACCCGCCTAAGTTTTGCATGACGTGAATTGGTCTTATTGCTGACACGCCGCTCGAAAGAAAGGGATATCAAGTGAGGCATTTTTCATTGGGTCTACTCCTCGGATTGTTCATACTTCCGATCATTGGCTCCATCTACATTCGTAGCATTCGATTGCCCGTCGCAGTGGCCGATCCTCCATTTCCTTTCGAGAGGGAGATTGTTCGCAACCCGCTCCATGCGCGCATCGACCGGGAGATGCCGAATACCCCTCCCATGGAGGGCAATGCGACTAATTTGGAGGCAGGAGCGCATATTTACCGTCAACAGTGCGCTACCTGCCATGGTCTGAACGGACCAACCTCCGAGTTCGCTTCGCACATGTTTCCTGATGCTCCACAACTGTGGTTGCCGCACGATAACGGAGTCGTCGGCGTAAGTGATGACCCACCGGGTGAGACCTATTGGAAGGTTGCGAACGGCATCCGGCTCACAGGTATGCCTGCCTTCGCTAAGACTCTGAGCACAACACAGTTGTGGCAGGTGAGCCTATTGCTTGCCAACGCAGACAAGCCGCTCCCGCGAGAAGTTGTTGACCTTCTCAAGAAGCCGCTGGATTTTGATCCAGTCACGCCCCCGACGCGGTAGCATCACGCCACCAATTCGCGCCGCGAAAATCTCGCTTGGCGACAAATTCATTACAGGCTACACATCCGTCTAGTATCGTGGTCCCGTGAGGGGCGTGCGGTCATCGCGGCTGTCAGAAAGCTCGTCTACTCCTCCCGGAAGGGATGCCCGTCTCGGGCTTGGTTGCACGCATCATATGTGCATTCATCTGCGCTATGCTGAAGTCCAAGGCTAAGGCATCTATGGTTACCAGAACCCGCCTCAAATTCGTGATCATCGGTTGGGCCTGCGCAACCCTCTTCTTCACTGTCGTCCTGATGGTGAGCGACCTGGATGGTGACAAGCCTCTTGGTTTCGCTCTCTATGCCAACGCAGTGCACTTCGCTCTTTGGACACTGGCGCTACCTCTTCTGTCAAAGTCCACTTCGATTTTCCCACTCGGCCGAGAAACAAGAGTATGGAACCTGTTCGCAGTACTGCTAATTGTCGCGGTACTTGGGGCCGCGGTAATGCTCATCCAGTGGGCAATACTTTACTCGACTTATTTTCCCTATCACTCTCCGTCATTCAGATCATTCATGCAAGAGGAAACCGGCAGATTCCTTCCCGGAGACATTTTGATTGGGATTGTGCTTATTCTCGCAATCGAAGGTCATCGAGTCTGGCTCGATTTTCAGGCGGAGCGTATGCGCGCGACCGATCTGGAGCGGCAGCTTTCTGTGGCGCGACTTGACGCGCTTCGCATGCAATTACATCCGCATTTTCTCTTCAATACGCTACATGCCATTGCGGGATTGATTATCGAGCAGCCCCCGACTGCGCGTCGCATGGTCATAGCGTTGGGCGACCTTCTCCGGCTTACTTTAAAGGATACTGGAGAACCTGTCCGCAGTTTGGCCGAAGAGCTGGAATTTGCCGATCTTTACCTGGGAATCGAGAAGCTCAGGATCGGTGACCGCTTGCTGCTGGAATACGATATCGAGTCGGAAGCGACGTCCGCCGAAGTCCCTCAACTCTTGTTGCAGCCGCTTTTTGAAAACGCTGTCCGGCATGGGGCGGCTCGCACTATTCACAAATGCGAGATCCGGTTCCACGGCTATCACCTAGGTGACAGACTGCATTTGACCTTGTACAACGATGGGCCTGTACGTTCTTCGTCTCAAAACCCTTCACACTTCGGCGTCGGGCTGACCAATACGATGGACCGGCTCCGCCTCCATTACAAAGATCAGTTCACTTTCCGATACACAGACCGGCCTCAAGGGGGGGTTCGGATCGACATTTCCATTCCTTATAAGAAGGCAGACAATGAGGGGAACAAGCGCCCTAAGGAGTTACATGCCAACGTCCCAACCACTCATGCGGACACTGATCATCGATGACGAGCAACACGCGCGCCATTATTTGCGCGAATTGCTTGGCGGCGAGAAGGATGTGGTTGTCCTTGGTGAGGCATCCAGTGGTACGGAAGGTCTCGAACAAATTCGCGCGCTTTCTCCGGATCTGGTCTTCTTAGATATTCAGATGCCGGACCTTGACGGGTTTGAGCTGGTTAACCGGATAGCGATAGAAACAACTCCGATTTTCATCTTTGTCACCGGTTACAGCGAGTACGCGGTTAAAGCCTTTGAAGTAGAGGCAGTTGATTACCTGTGCAAACCGTTCGATAAGGAACGGCTGCTGATCTCGCTTGAGCGCGCCGATCGCCGTTTGAGCACGCGGGATGCTGTTGCCGGAGGTGATGCGGCCAGGGGGCGTTGGCTTACTCGGCTAGCAATCAAAGAAGAAGATGGAATTGTCTTTGTGCCCGTCGAACAGATTCTTTGGATTGAGGCAGCAAATAAGTATGTCGTTGTGCATACCACGGGCCGCGATCATATCGCGAGACAAACAATTCAAAGTTTAGAAGACGCTCTGGACCCCAAACAGTTCCTTCGGATCCACCGGTCAATTCTGGTTCGTAAAGCCGCAGTGCGCGGGCTACATCCGCTTTTTCATGGTGATTACATCGTGAAGCTTATCAACGGCATCGAGCTCACCTTGAGCCGGAACTTTCGCGGATCATTTTTCGAGCAGATGAGCCGTTGAATCCGCGTTGCTCCTAGTTGGCTCTCGTCTCACACCGTAAAACCAGCCCTTCACGACATCGCTGAGGAAGTGCCTCCTCGGCGCATTTATCGTGCAACTAGCGCCCAGAAAGAGATTGCCGAGCGATGCCCGTTGCAATTGTCTTTGTAACCGATAGGACGAAACGGAGGAGGAGAATATGAAGGCGAGATGTGATTGCTATACGGGGTTGTTGATTTTAGCAACCGCTGCTGTCTTGGCCCCTCTGCTGTTAGTGATCGAGGATCCACATGGCACGGTCATGGCCGCCGCGACCTCATCTGGTTACCGCACCCTGGCAAGGCGTACTCTCGGTGGCGAGGGTTTTTGGGACTACCTGACGATGGACCCTGCGGCACGACGGCTTTATATCTCCCGTTGGACACATGTCATGGTTGTTGACGCAGACAGCTATCAGCCTGTGGGAGACATACCTGACATTGCAGGAGCGCATGGTATTGCCATTGCGCGCGAATTCGGGCGTGGTTTCATCACAGAAGGTGAAGCCAATCAGGTTGCGATATTCGATCTTAAAACACTCCAGAAGGTTGGGGCTGCCAAGACTGGCCAGGGGCCGGACGGCATTATCTACGACCCAAGTTCGAAACGTGTATTCGCATTCAATGGCCAGGATGGAACCGCATCTGTAATCGAGGCGTCCACGGGGAGAGTCGTTGGAACGGTCGATCTCGGCGGCAGCCCCGAGTTCGCCGCTGCAGATGGGGAAGGGCATGTTTACAACAATCTCGAAGACAAGAACGAGGTACTCGAGATCGATTCAAAGACGCTCAAGGTCCTGAAGCGTTGGCCGCTTGCGCCTGGAGATAGCCCCTCGGCTATGGCAATCGACCGCAGGCACCACAGGCTTTTCATCGGATGCCATAACAGGCTGATGGTTGTGATGGACACTGACAGGGGAAGAGTAGTGGCAACCCCTGCCATTGGAGACGGCGTGGACGCTGCGCGTTTCGATCCAGGCACTCAGATTGTCTTCAGTTCGAACGGGGAAGGATCCCTTTCGGTCATTCACGAGGACTCTCCGGATCGATATACAGTTGTCGACAACGTCAAGACAGAACGCGGAGCCCGCACGATGGAAATCGACCCAAAGACGCATCGCGTCTACACGGTGACAGCCGACCTCGGTCCGCAGCCCTCCGAGCCGCACCAGCCCCCGGAAATGACGCCGGGAACGTTTCGGTTGTTGGTGTACGGGCAGTAGGCACAGCGAGCCACAGCCTGGAATCAGTGGGACGGGAGCTTTTCGAGAGATTCGCTGAAACAACCTGTTGCATTAGATGGCCGGCGGAGATCTGTACTTCAACCGGAGGGGAAACCGCAATGCCTGTGTCTCTGCTACTGAACGGCAAACACGTCACACTTGATGTCGAACCGGATCTTCCACTCCTTTGGGCTATTCGTGAAGCTGCAGGATTGACCGGGACAAAATATGGCTGTGGAATGGCTCTCTGCGGAGCATGCACTGTGCATTTCGAAGGCCGGGCTATTCGCTCTTGCATTACGCCGGTTCACTCAGTTGCAGGCAAGTCGATTACCACGATTGAAGGCGTCGCAGGGCCCTTAGCTCAGGCAGTGCTTCAATCCTGGCAAAAGCTCGAAGTCCCTCAATGCGGTTATTGCCAGCCTGGGCAGATCATGTCCGCCATTGCACTGTTGAGTCAGACTCCTGCACCGACAGATGATCAGATCGACTCAGGCATGAGCGGGAACATTTGTCGTTGCGGCACATATGTACGCATTCGGGCGGCGATTCACGATGCCGCATCGATCCACAAAGGGTAAACCATGTCCTCCGGCACTCAGTTTGCGGCTCTCGACCGGCGCCAGTTTCTCAAGGCTGGTTCTTCGACGGCTGCCGGGTTGGTCCTCGGCTTCTGGCTACCTCAACGCGGTGGCCGATTCGCAAAAGCACAGGCCGGCGAAGAGCAGCATGCCTTCGCCCCCAATGCGTTTGTGAGAGTCGCTCCAGATGACGTTGTGACGGTTATTTCCAAGCACTGCGAAGCAGGGCAAGGTATCCACACAGGCTTGGCAACGATCCTGGCAGAGGAACTCGACGCCGACTGGGCACAGGTACGCGTCGAACCTGCACCTGCAGATCAAACCTTGTATAAGAACCTCCAATTCGGGTCTCAGACAACCGGGGGAAGCAATTCCATTCCCAATTCCTGGGAGCAGTACCGCCGCGCGGGTGCGACCGCCCGGGCCATGCTCATAAGTGCCGCCGCGAAGAAGTGGAATGTTCCGAAAATTGAACTCCTAGCGGATCGCGGGATCATCAAGCATGAATTATCGTCGCGACAAGCGACCTTCGGTGAATTGGCGGAAGCGGCAGCATTGCTGCCTGTACCGGCTGAGGTAACGCTTAAGAATCCAAAGAATTTCAAATTGATTGGAGCCGTGCGACTTCCTCGCATCGATTGCAAGGCGAAAACGCTCGGGACTGCCGTCTTTGCGAGCGACTTTTCGCTGCCTGGTATGCTCACGGCCGTCATAGCGCGCCCACCTCGGTTTGGTGCTGTGGTGCGCGGTTTCGACCCCACTGCTGCCAAGACCGTACCCGGTGTGACGGATGTGGTTCAGACGCCGACGGGTGTTGCAGTGGTCGCCAAGTCGTTCAGTGCGGCCCGGCGCGGACGCAATCTGCTTCATATCGACTGGGACGAAAGCAACGCTGAAACGCGCGGCACTCCCGAACTGATCTCAGAATATCGAGCCCTCTTATCTCAACCTGGCGCAATTGCTCGGCGCGACGGGGACTGCGCGCTGGCCTTTTCACGGGCAGCCCGAACGCTTACGGCAGATTTCGAATACCCATATTTGGCCCATGCTCCCATGGAGCCATTAAGCGCCGTGGTCCGCCTGTCCGCGAACCGATGCGACATCTGGACCGGAGACTGGGATATCTCGGGAGTTCAGGATGACTCCGTTCGAATCTCCGGCCTGAAGCAGGAACAGATACTCATTCACTCCCTCTATGGTGGCGGCAGCTTCGGACGCCGCGGAGGCGACGCGTCCCAGGCTGTGGAAATAGCGAAGGCCATCGGCGGACGTGCGCCGGTGAAGCTGCTGTGGACGCGCGAAGAGGATATCCGCGTGGACGCATATCGTCCCATGTATCTGCACAGGCTGACAGCAGGCCTGGACGAACAAGGGAACCTCATCGCCTGGCAGCATCGCATTGTTGGGCAATCAGTCCTCGGCGACGATCCTGGCTTTATCATCGACGGAATCGACATCACGTCGGTCGCGGGCGCGAGCAACATCCCCTACGACATCCCGAACATTATTGTTGATCTGCACACGACTAGATCCGGCATTCCCGTGGATCAATGGCGCTCAGTTGGTGACAGTCACACCGCGTTCTCGGTCGAAACATTTCTGGATGATGTGGCACATGCTGTCGGAAAAGACCCTTACCAGTTTCGTCTGGAACTTCTCTCAAAGGATCCGCGCAACAAGGCGATCCTGCAGCTGACAGCCCCGGCTCCGATGGGTCAGTCGCTGTTTGCGAAGTTTCCCCGCGACCGGCAGGTGATGCAACTGGCCGCTGAGAAGGCTGGATGGGGAACGCCACTTGCTCCCGGCCGAGGGCGGGGTCTGGCGGTTCATTATTCCTTTCATGCCTCGCTTGCATACGTGGCGGAGGTCACTGTCTCTGCGGATGGTAGCGTTAAAGTGGATCGTGTGGTCTGCGCCGTCGATTGCGGCATTGCCATCAATCCCGATGTGATCCGTGCGCAGGTCGAAGGCGGCGTAGCGTTCGGCTTGGGAGCGATTCTTTACAGCACAATCAGTCTGAAGCAGGGTAGGGTCGAGCAATCGAACTTCAATGACTATCGTGTGCTTCGCATGAGTTCGATGCCGACGGTGGAGGTGTATATCGTGAATTCCGAGGAGCCACCATCGGGCATTGGCGAGCCCACAGTGCCTCCCATCGGCCCGGCGGTATCCAATGCAATCTTTGCCGCCACCGGAACGCGGGTTCGCACCCTGCCACTGAGCAGGCCGAGTTAGACCGGGGTGAATCCCGCAAGGGGCAGGCCGCCATAATTACCTCCAGTAAGTGTGCGGCTTTGAATAAGAGATGCTGGAGACGAATGCATTGTGGAATGTTGTTCTGCTGCTTGATCTCATTGGCTCTGCCTTCCCAGGTTGCGGGCAAGCACCACAACACCGCTGCGTGCGGTATGGCAATTGCAGTCGGCGTGCAAACTCCAGACTGCTGGCGACGCGATTGCCGGGGAAGGATTTCACACAGACGGATGGCTGAAAACCCCCGGTGCCCAGCACTATGCTGGTATGGCGGGCCACGGCAGGCGTCGTTCCAGATCCCTATTACGACATGAACCTGCTCCGGATTCCGGGCGTCACCTATGAGATTGGGCCCATGTTTACCAATATGCCTATGGCGCAGGACAGCCTTTACATCTGCGGCTGGTTGTATCGCACCGAATTCACCGCACCTGCCGCCTCGCACCAGGGCTAGCGGGAATGGCTGCATTTCGGCGGCATCAACTATCGCGATGACGTTTGGCTGAATGGGCACGAGATTGCGGACGCTACCAAGGGCTCGGGCGCATAACGGACCTACGACTTCGACACTGCCGTGTTCCTAAGGCCCAGTAGGAAGAATGTGCTCGCCTTATGGACAATCGCGCCAACGGAAAAGGACCTCGGTATCAAGTGAGTGGATTGGAATCCCTGCCCGTCAGATAAGGACATGGGCCCGCGCGGAGCGGTGGATTTGGAGTGATGCAATTAGTGTATTTTCAACGAGTTGGAGAACGCGGTTGGTTGTTTCAAAGAGTGCTAAAGAGCTGTAGAGAGCATTGAAGAATTGGTATTTGGGGTTGGTTTGGGGGTGGGGAGTTAGTCGCGTGGCACCGGAGCGCGCATTATCTCCAGCTTTCCATCTGATGGCCCAATCTACTTCCGAGCTCTTCAAGCCGATTCGCAAGTTGGCCTCGCCAAGAACTGCAGCCACTGAAGATCGGGACGAGGAAACCGGGCTGGCCCTATTCCACCCACGGGAGGCATCCTCCGATTTGGAACTGATCGGCTTGTGACGAGTACCCAGCAGTCGCGATCACGGGAAGGTGACCGCAAGGGTGGTATGCCGTGCGGTTCAGTTTTTTGGGGAGGTGGCGGGAGTCGAACCCGCCACTCGCGTTGAAAACACTCAACTTACTGATTCCGAGATTGCCAGCAATGCAGAGAATGCCACGATTTCCAAATCTGCTGTACAGTCACTGTACAAACATTGCTTGAAATTCCCAGAACTCCAACCCTCGGACTTCCCCGCTTGGTGCAAGAGCACTCTGAAGCGCTCCTAGAGTATTTCAGACGTCGACCGGTGCAAGCCACAAGGAAATGGAGATGTTGCGAACCTGCGCACCCTCGATCTGGAGCCAGTGTCTGGAGAATTCGGCAAGGTTGGCAAGTAGACTCCTCTTTTCGGCGTGTAATTCGGCGAAGTTCCTCGCCAAAACTGAAAGCGCAGCCCACGTCCCGATGGTCGTCTGGCTTCACCGCTTTTGGACACCCGGTCGTGGACAGAACAGTTGTCAGAAAAGATCCTTGTGTCTCAGGCACCTGGGGTGAGGTTGCCCGATAACTTGAGGGGCGCTGCTCCCGATCAATTCCGTTGCCGTCGAACACGCGACCTCTGCCGTGACAGCAAATCGAAGGCAAGTAACATATTGGAACTGATTCGAGGCAGCAGACGTATTGTTTCCGAGTTGACACTAATTCCTAAACGAACGGTCCCCTGCGGACTGATGGTTGGTCTGCACTACTCACCCGCATTCGCTGCCAGTGTTTCCACGAGTGCGATGTTTTGCATCATCTCGTCAGGAACACTGTGCCTCTTCTGCAAATATGCCGGGCTGTTGTAGGAAATCCACACGTTCCCGGAGCTATCCTCCCAGACCAGAACTTTGAGCGGAAGATCGATGGCGATGCTGGGAGCCGTCAACATGACAGGCGTACCAGCCTTGGGACTCCCGAAGATCAACAGTTTGGTGGGAGGCATCTTCATTCCCACCTTTTCCGCTTCTCCGCTATGATCGACCAGCGCGAACAGCGTGACACCCTTTGCGTTCAGTATTCCCTTCAACCTCTCCACCGTCTGGTTTACAGAGTGGTGGCTGGGTACGTCGACAATTCCCGAGTCTCTGCTGAGAGTCATGATTATCTCCTTATAGCTTCCGGGCTGCTCCCGTAAGCGTTCGCAAAAGAGCTCAAGTGCTACGGCAGGCGTGCCGGAGTGAGACCGAGCATGAAGGTCGTTCGTTGGGTTGCGACATTGGCTGCGGAATGGTCCTCAACGAATTCTTTGCCTGCGAAGCGCCGGTAACTGATGGTCTGTCCTGCGGCCACCTGCACGAACTCCACGGATTCTGGCAGATCGGGGATGCGTCCACCGAACCAGTGCGGGTCGTCGCGCTGTGCCCATGTTACGAGCGCCAGCACCGTGCCAGTTGCATACTTCGGCTCACCCAAGGGCGAAGCACCACGCATTTGCACTCCCTCCATGGCTTTGGGATTTCCGTAAAGTGTCGCCATAGTGTGGAACTTTGGATCGACGTACATTGTGATCGAGCTCCAAGTGAGCGGCTGATAAGGCAAGGTCGCCGGTAGCACGGCGGCACTGTTGTTCACAACCTCATCCCGATTGAGCGTCGCTGTCGTAATGGGTAGCGTATAGACGTAGTCGTTACCGCGCACCGGTTGGTGGCAGCCGGTGCATTCATTCACGAAACGCGCGTCCTCGCCGTAGGGCTTCAGGTCCAGGCCACGCCAGCGGCCCCATCCCCAGCCTTCGGTGTTCTGATAGCGATGAGCGTCCTTCAGCATGATCTCCACCTGCACGAACTTGCCGGGATGCACCAGACCGTCGGGGCCCAGTTGCTGTTGCCAGGCAATCTTGGCGAATCGAGTCCCGTCCGGCCAGGGAGAGATGTTCCCCGACTGAGCCGCCCTTATTGCAACATCATTTCCGAGAATGAACCGGAAAGTATTATTGTCGCCGCGTTGAGTTGTGCTGATCGATTTCCAATTCTCAAAGTCGGGGTCGAACGGGAATCCATTGAACTCCTGCTGGACCGACGCGAGAGAGACGGGCGCATGAACTCGGCTGATCTTTGTTGCGTCATTGCTCTGCGGCACGTCAATCGAATGGACGACAGTGGGCTTCCATGGCGAGAGGTAGGCCTTTAATGTGGCAAGATCTTCCGGCGTGACTTTTGCCTCGGGGTGCAGCTTCACGAAGGCCGGCAGCGGCATCGCTCCAAGCTGGATCATGTTCACAGACTCATAGAGCGCAGCCTTCTGCACGGCGGGAGGCTTCGCGCCAAGTGTCGAGAAATCCAGATGCTCGCGCGCAGTCAAAACGTCATGCCGCACCAGCCAGTATCCGGGCACAATCTGGTCAAACCATGAGAGCCGCCATTGGTCCGAATGGCAACTGAAGCAATCTTTTTCAAGAATGCGCTTAACATCAGGAGGAGCCTCGATCTCGGCTGTCGCTGGTTTAGAAGGGATGCCTGGTCGCACCAATTGCATCAGCGCAAACGTAACAACTCCGGCAACGAACAGGCCACCAAGTATTTTCATAGATCTTCATCTCCGCTTACCTTGGAAGCGCCACTCTCCGACGTCGATCACAACTCTTTCCAATAGTGGATCTTCCCAATCAATTGCTGAAACTAAAGTTCTACGACAACCTTCCCCAGAGTTCCAGAGGCAACGAGATCATGTGCAGTCCCGATATCCCTAATGTTCTGGCTCTCCTTGTATAGCAGAGGATGTAGCTTACCCGCGTCAACAAGCGCGGATGCCTGAGCGAGTATCTCGCCGTGGTGAATTCGACCTTCGCCCCTGATTAAGGGATAGAGGGTAAATACCCCCGAGTAGGTGGCCCCGCGAAAGGAAAGCGGAGCAAGCGAATGTGATCCCCATCCCAGGGCACTCACCACATGGCCCGTATATCGCTTGACCGCAACGAAGGAAGCATCAAGCGTTGCACCTCCGACCGTGTCGAATACTATGTCGAAACCTTCGCCTGACCCATGTGCTGCGACATATTCTTCCACGGATAAGGAACGATAGTCGATCGGTGTGGCGCCTAAATCTTTTACGATGGCGCTTTTTTCCGAAGAAACGGTTGAGTAGACCTCCGCTCCAAAAGCACGAGCAAGCTGAATCACAATGTTTCCCACTCCGCCTGCTCCAGCATGAACAAGAACACTCTGACCGGCATGCACCTTTGCTCGGTCGATCAGGCCTTCCCATGCAGTAATCGTAGCCAAAGGAAGAGCGGCAGCCTCACGCATCGACAAGCTCTTAGGCTTATGGGCAAGCAGATCTGTATCGACGACGATAAGTTCTGCCAGCGTACCTTGAAGGCCGCCTACGCCGCCGACCATGCCATAGACATCATCGCCGGGTTTGAATCTGGTGACGCAGCTGCCGACCTGCTCCACCGTGCCCGCCATGTCGAGCCCAAGAACCGCAGGCAGCGGCTGCTTCGCATGGGCCGCGGCTCCCGCACGGATTTTTGTGTCGAGCGGATTGACGCCGCTGGCATGAATTCGAATCAATACATCACTTTCGCTGACTGTCGGACGCGGTAGTTCTACCCGCAAGAAAGGACCGCTTGCTTCTTCGACTACATAAGCGTACATAGTTGTCTCCCTTAGCTGTTGACCGCTCTGCACGCCGGGAACGATAGCTCAAAGCCATGGGCTGATCGTGTGCAAGTGAGGGGGATCAGTGCGGCGCTTTCGCAAGGAATTTCCTCATTGCGGTAGCGATGACATTCACATGCGTCTCAAGTGCGAAGTGTCCGGTATCGAGAAATTCGACGACTGCATTTGGGTTATCGCGTCGGAAAGCTTCGGC
>Ga0302303_10000877_pt1 | contig 21656 bp, 22 predicted proteins | sample III_Palsa_E2_1_FD_194542 | JGI IMG/M metagenome (GOLD analysis project Ga0302303, IMG submission 194542) | Peat permafrost microbial communities from Stordalen Mire near Abisko, Sweden - III_Palsa_E2_1 | ecosystem: Environmental > Terrestrial > Soil > Palsa > Peat permafrost | place: Sweden...
AATTATTTTTTCTGATACATTCATAATGACGCTCCTAGTTTATTAATTTTTGATGACATATAACTACTATAGTTCATGTACACCATTTTTCTAGGAAGTGTCCGATTAAATCTTATCTTTTACACTTTTACTTCTATAAAATCTTGGTTACAAGATTAATTTCACTTTCGAAAAGCCGTATTTCGGACTCTCTTAAAATAGCTTTTTTTATATACGCTTCAACATCTTGATGCAGGCTTCCTTCTAAAACATATGTTAATTCAATCTTATGACATAAGGCTTTTGTTTTTTTATACCTTTCCATAACCTTTGCAATACTGTCACAAGCCTGAAAATGTAAATCTTTTAAAACTTCATCTTCTACCATCGCAATAAAGGCTTTAAGGCCTATCTCAGCATGAGCTAAGTTTATATGACCTCGGCTTAAGATAATATGTAATTCAGTTTTAAGCCTTGCTTCTCTTTTAGTAAATATTTTTGGCTTGATATCCATTTTAATTTTTTGCATGGCTTCATGATTTAACTTTTCCTCAGAATGCAAATAAATCTGAGTCGTGGCGAAAGAGCCATGACGCATCAATTCTTGAATCATGGTCCCACTAAAGCCTGCTTGCTCCTGGTGGGAAGCTAACATATGCCTTAGCCAGTGGGGAGATAAGTGTTTTAATTTTTCAGCCTTTGCAGGCTCATGTGTAAACTTTAAAGCCGCTTTTTGACCTATACTCTTTACTATATCAAACAGCAGGCGGGTACTTAAAGGTTTTTTAGAATTTTTTCTTACCATTAAATGCTCGGTTTCATGCTTTTCCGGCAAAGGTGTTTTTTGTAAATACAGCCGATAAATCTTTATCATGCTTAACAGTTGATCGTTCACAGGCAGATTTTTAAGTTTATCCCCTTTCCCTAAAACGATAAAACTCCACCTTCCTTGGTAATTCCTAAATGAACTCCAAGTATGATTAGCAACTTCTTGAATGCGTAGACCTAATAAATATAAAATGGAAAATAAAAATTGTGCCCTAATCTTTTTATCTATTTCAGCATCCGTCGCTTCGGGTAATTCATTTAAAGTAGCCTGCAAGGCCTCCCACTCCTCTTTTTCTAACATGCGCTCCCTTGCTTTGAAACGCCGTTCAAGGTTTTCTGCTTGAAAATGGTTAGCTTGTTTGATTAAACGAATCGGATTACGGTTTAAATAATCAGCGGCCACTAAATAATTCATTAAGGAATTAATTATCCGGATGGCTGCTATCAAGGAAGTTTTACTTAAAGGTCCTAAAAAGGGTTTCCAATCGCTTTCATCCCTCCCCTTCTTACCAGGCCTCTTTTGAGCTATCCAACTCAAAGGTGGATTTTTTAAAAAGTTAAAGTAGGATTCAAAATCCTGTACCTTTAAAGCTTTTAAGCTTAAACCCCTTTCATAGACGCACCATAATAAAAAACGGTTCGCTTCTTTTTTGTAAGTATTATAGGTCGTTTTTTTTGAATAGCGGTTTAACCATAATTTAACTGCAGCGACATCGTTAGGCGCATCAATTTGACAATTGGGGTTATCAGAACATTCATTCCATAAGTCAATTTTCTTTTTTAAATGCTGAGGAAGATTGAATGCAAATCTTGCTTCCTTGATTGCCAAAGTTTCCACTTTAGTATTCCTCTGGAATATATTGTATTTGTATTTCCTCACTCAAATGCTCTTGCGCCATTTTTTGATAGCATTTTAATTTTTTACTTAATTTAGTATTTGCTAATTCTAAAGTGTAATTGTGATTGTTGAGCTCCTTATTTTTTTTATGTGAGCTCTTTAGTTCATCATTTAAATTCATGATTTTTATCTTGCCTTCCATTAAGGCATCGTCATCTTTTCGGGCTAAAGCTATTATTTCTTTGCGAGTCTCTTGGTTTAATTGCTTTAATTCTTCCCTTAATGCTTGAATTAAAATATCTTTTTTTTGAAACTCTTGCTCGATTATAGACTGCCTTTCGGCTTTAATTTCTTGTATGGCAAATTCAAAACTATTTTTTTGAGCTTGCGCTTCTTTTAATTCCTGTTTTAAGAGAAATAATTCTTGTGCTAAGTTTTCATTTTCAAGGCTTAATTCAAGTTGATTTTTTTCATGCCTCATTAATTCTTTACTATAAAGCGCTAACTGCTGCGCTTGTTTATTAATGACTTGTTCCAAAACGCTTTTTTCTATAGTTTTTACAGAGTCCTGCGAGATATGCAGATTTTCCTGTAAAGTTTTTTGAACACAATTATCTCGCCATTGTAAAAAATATTTGTGGATAGTAGTTTTACTGCCCCTATTCCCTAACTGCAGCCTTATTTCAGCTAAAGTAGGATATTTACCTTGCATAAATAAGTCTTTTGCCGCTTGAAATACTGCTTCTCGGCTTATTGCCTTATGTTTGGTTTTAGCTTCCATCCTGCCGCCCTCTTCTTAATGCCTTATTTTTTAGTTAATTCGCTCCAAAATGGCTCGTGCTTCCAATTGTGCTTAAAGCCCATACTTTCAACAGGAAGCTTTGGGTATCTTAAAAACAAATTGTATAACTTAAGCTTCCAGGCTTTAGACTTATCTGGTCCAAAAGCTTTCAAGATTGTATCAATAATATAGGCTTGCTCAGCAAAGGTTTTAGGTTTAACTTTAGTTTTGTTGGTTTGAGCCTGCATGGGACTAATGACAAACCACCTATTCCAGAGCCGCGCATGATGCGCACAAAGATTACGAACATAATTTAAACTCGTAAACCATGAGCTCATAATCGTTGGATGCTGTTTAAATAATTTACAAATTTCTTTTCTATCTTGGAGTGAATGCAGATTTTTAAATAAATTAGCACAGGTACCAAAAGAGATTAATTCTGTGACCATCCAGCTAGGGGGTAATTTGGGCGCAGTATAATTTGCGTAATAATGGATTAAAAAAACTTCCTTAGGCTTGCGACAGAGTTCCTCTAAGTCCTCTAGAAATTTTTGATATATTTTAAGATTATTAAAATGTTTAGCCTCTAAGTACCAATGCGGCCCATATTCGAAGCTCATATAATCATTTAAGGATGCTCTTAAAGTAACTTCTATACTTTCAATTGCATCAACAACCAATAAACGTAGCTCCTTATCAAAGGCATAAAGCTGCTCGATATCTTTAAGTTCAACGCCCTCCTTGAAAACTTTATTGGCAGAATCTTTATTAATAAAGGGGAGAAAATATGCTGAGAGCCGAAAATAGCCAATAGACTTTAAATAGTGTATTGCCTCGCTTTTGTCTGGAATACATAAACCTTGGTTTTCCAACTTACTAAGCATTTGCTCATGAGAAAAAGCTTTTTTAGAATATTGACCCATAAAAAAAATAACCCGCCGAGGTGCGCATTATGAAGAGGCGTGGCGGGTATGAGTAATATAAGAATAGCAAAGTTTTCTTCAATAAGTCAATGCCACTTGCTAAAGTTTAGCGCTCTCGCATAAAACTTACATTAAAGTAATTGCTTCAAATCTTACTTTGTCTAACTGTACTCATATTTTGCCAAAAGTCGCACCAAACCCACTTTTTACGCCTTTTTATACATTGTACATACTGTGGGTATTTACATCAAGTAATTTTGCCAATAATATACATTATCGGAAATTTAAATTATTTAGTGCCTACTAAAAATCGCTAAGCTTAAAAATATATTTTTTGCTGTTTAAACAAAGGCTTACAACTCTTAAAACTAATTAACAAAAAAAATATATGTGAATTCGGTGGCTAGAAAGCAACTTAATTATGCATTAAGCGCTTTTACAAGCTTTTATAATATAAAAAAAAAGATTGATTTATGTGCTGTAAATAGTTAGTATACATACATCTAATGCTAATAAGGAGTTATGATATGCCAAACGTTCTCTATACCCAACTAGTGAATAAATTCAAAGAAAATGATTTAGAAGGATTTAAGGCCTTATTGGATGGGCCCAATAGCCAACCCAATATTTATGGTAACTTTGGAGACCCTCTAATCGGGTCTATTATTAGCAATGAATATACCCATGACAAAATTCCATTCATAACTGTATTGATTAACAAAGGCGTGGACCTAGAAGCTTACTCTTCATTAGGCTCCCCTTTTGAATGGGCAGCTACTCATGGGACTTTAGCAATGGTTCAATTGTTATTAAGCGATAACAGAGGCTCTTCGGACTCTATTAACAAAATGTTGTTGGCAGCATGTAGAAGGTCTTTCAAAGCTGACTCAAATGAGACAACTGAAATAATAAAATATTTAATTGAGTCCAAAGGCGCAAATGTTGATTATTGTAATTCAAATGTTTCAGCTTTAATGCGTGCTGTTGAAGAAGGCACCCTTGATGTAGTTGTATATCTCTTATCGAAGCAGGCAGATTTAACCCTAATCAAACCTACAGCAAGAATGACCCCAAATCCTAAAAAATGGACAGTTTTAAGCGAGGCCTATTCGCAATGGATTTCAGCCATAGGACCATTGAAAAATTCTTCGGATTATGTTGCTAAGCGAAGGCGTATTCTTGATTTACTCCTTGATGCTGCTAAACAATACATATTAGCAAAAGCAAATTCTGGCGAACCATTTGCTGAACAAATTATTGCCGAATTAGCAGGAACCTTTCGAGGTGTTTATAAAGAAGCTAATCACGTGGCATTAGCGGCAGAAATAAGAGACAAAGCTTATCTCCCCGCACAAAAAATACATTGCTTAAACACTGTTTTTATCGAAACCAACCTAGTGGAGCTTAATACTCAAAAACTAATCGTCAGTTATTTTGATTCCTTCCTATTGGACAGTGAATTAGAAAATGAAAATAAAGTAGTACAGGATGCACTTGTAGCTGAGAAAATATCTTATAAGCATTAATGAGCAGCCCAATCCCCCTATGAGAGATTTTTTCATGGGGGGTAGGCTTTAGTCAGATGGGATAAATTTACCAAGATTGGTAGCTAATTTGAAAATATCCATTATTAAAATGTAATTTATTTAGGCGAGGCTAAAATTCGCTAGGCTTAAAATAAATAAACACCTCTACTAAACAACTACTTAAGAAGACTTCTGGACAAATTCTATAAATAAATTGCATAATGGTAACATATGTGTTACCATTATAGTAATGAAAAAAATTGAAATTGTTGAGTATTTAGACAAAGATGGCCGCTCACCATTTAGCAAATGGTTCGATGGCTTAGATAGCCAAGCAGCCGCTAAAATTGTTACTGCTCTTAATAGAATGGCCCATGGCAATCTTTCTAATGTTAAGGGCCTGGGAGCAGGTATTTCAGAATACAAACTGACTTTTGGGCCAGGCTATCGCATTTATTTTGGGCGAGAAGCTGATAAATTGATTATTTTACTAGGCGGAGGCACTAAAAAAACCCAAGCCCGAGACATTAAAATAGCTCAGACATTATGGCAAAGCTATAAATCCACAAAAAGATTCCATTAGGAGACTAATATGGCATTAACTAAAGCATTTAAACAAAGCGTTTTAGAACGCGCACAACGTGATCCTGAGTTTCGTAAGGCACTTCTAACAGAAGCCATCAATGAATTCCTCTCTGGGGATTTAGAGGCTGCTAAATCTATGTTACGGGATTATGTGAACGCCTCTATAGCCTTTGATAAACTTGCTAAAAAGCTTCATAAAAATGATAAAAGCTTACAAAGGATGCTAGGCCCTCAGGGCAATCCTACGACCAGTAACTTTTGTGCCCTGCTGCAAGCTATCCAATCTGTTGAAGGCATAACACTGGAAGCCAGGATACAATAATCATATTCGTTAAATGATTTTTTTACTTGTTATTGAGGGAAATTATCTCAAAACTTTAAATTAATGATAAATAACTATCATTATCTTCACTTAAAATTATTTACTGTGGGATATATTTAAAAAAAATTTTACACTTATAAACTTAATGAATTTCAAGGTTTATCATCAAAGTATTATGGTGGATTCTACTTTTTAACTCTAAACAAATGTTTTAGTGATTACTAAAGGTGCATAAGCTTTAACTTTTGGGCGCTGGAGGCTAAAGCGGATTAGCTTTATGTATAGTAAATTGTTTGCCTGGCTATAATCCTTTTAAATTGTAAATGGTATAAAATGCTTTTTTATATTCTTGTAACCACTTACATTTTTTATTATTTTTATGGATATCACTAGCTATATAGTTACCCTTGAAGGGCAAAGTTAGCAGACCTTTTTTATAGGGGCTAGTCTAGCTATTAGGCAATTGTTAATAATTTGTTATGTTATACTTATGTAATGGTTGTAAATTTGTTATGTAATTAAAATGGCATAAATAGCAATGAATTATGGAAAGACTAAAGTTGTTTTTTTGCGTTAAACTTGAAACAGGTGACAAACGGTACTCAAACAGGGTACAAAATGTACTTAGTATGTAAATCTTCCCGCATATAAGATGCACCGAGCGCTGTGGTTTTGGGTTAAAACAAGATTTAGGCTTTAAAAATATTAATAACCATCCTGTAAACGTCCCTTATTCTAATCCCACTAGACACACATACTTGCCTTATAAAATGACTTAAAACCTAATATTTTCATAAGTACGGAGCTCCGTACTTTAGGTTTAAAAGATGATTTACCCTTTAAAAACTATTAATAACCATCCTGTAAACGTCTCTTATCTTAATCCCATTAGGTATACATACTGGCTGATTAGCGACAATAACAAGTACGGAGCTCCATACTTTTATGCTTAAAAGAAGATTTATCCTTTAAAAATATTAATAACCATCCTGTAAACGTCCCTTATCCTAATCCCACTAGACACACATACTTGCCTTATAAAATGACTTAAAACCTAATATTTTAACAAGTATGGAGCCCCGTACTTTAGGTTTAAAAGATGATTTACCCTTTAAAAACTATTAATAACCATCCTGTAACCGTCCCTTATCCTAATCCCATTAGATATACATACTGGCTGATTAGCGACAATAACAAGTACGGAGCTCCGTACTTTTAAGCCTAAAAGAAGATTTATCCTTTAAAAACTATTAAAACCCTCCTGTAAACGTCCCTATTTTCCCTGTAAATGTCCCAGTTTTAATAAGAAACCATCCTGTAAAGGTCCTTATTTTTCCTGTAAACGTCCCTGATTTCCCTGTAAACGTACTTTTTCGTCCTGTAAACGTCCTAAAATGTATTGTAAGTCATTGATTTTAAATTATATTTATACTCACAAACAGATTAAACATAAATTAAACTTTAAACACGTGTTTAAGTTAATTTTTAATTTTCTGTATAAAAACAAAGTGGAAAAAAATATATACAAGACAATTTTTAACTTGAAATATATTTTCACTACTTTGTTGCAGTTACATTGTTTTAGTGATATTTTATAAAAGTAATGAAAAGTGTTTATATCAATGAAAAGGTTTAAGGCAACAAAAACAAAGAGGAATACAATGGGCGAAGTGCTAGAAAAAAATTTAGTATCTTATGGAGTTGAAAACCCTGTAAGTCTAATGGACAAATTTTACCGTGTTGGTAATGATATGCTTCTTACCTTAAGGAATTATGTAACAAACCCAGCAGCTAAAAAACAGCCCAGGTATTGGGGTTCCCTAGATGCAGCAAAAATGATAAATGTTTCAAACCCCACTTTTCGAAAGTTATTAGAGATCCATTCTACTGTTCCTGGAACAGTATTAGAAAAGAATAAAAAGGGAAGAGAAGTTAAAAAGTTTACCCTTGAAGCAATTAATTTTTTAAGGGATAAAGCTAAAACACGATATAAACGTCCAAAGGGCTCAGAATGTTTAATTGTGGCAGTATCGAATTTAAAAGGCGGAGTAGGAAAAACTCAAACAGCAGTAGATTTATGTAAAAAAATTTCTTTAGATGGTTTAAGAGTCTTACTTATCGATTTTGATGCGCAAGGAACAGCTACTTTAATAAGTTCAGGATTAATACCTGATTTAGAATTAAGTTATGAAGATACAATTACTACATATTTGATTGATAATCCAAATGGAATTACCAAAATAATACAAGATACGTCTTTTCATGGTTTTGATATAATTCCGGCAAATTTAGCAATACAGGATTGTGATTTGATTCTTCCCAATGAAAATTTAAATAATAATGATAAAATTGGCTCCCCATTTATGAGATTGAAAAAAGCTTTAAGCCCAATTAAAGAAAATTACGATGTCATCATTATAGATTGTGGCCCTAATTTGGGGGCTTTGACGATAAATGCAATAGTAGCTTGTAATGGGATAATTATACCTATACCCCCAGTTATGAGTGATTATTCGAGCTTTATAATGTTTACTTCAACGTTAAAAAGTTTATTTAAAGAACTAGGAAATAAAAAACTTGAATACTTACGGCTTTTGCTATCTAAACATCCTGGACATGGCGAATCATTAGAAATGGAAAATATGATGAGGGAACAATTTGGCCGTTATATATTGGCCAACCATATGTGTGAAACAATTGAAGTAGCAAAAGCGGCAAGCGAAATTGGAACAATTTATGACATTGTTAAGCCAAGGGGAAGTCGGGAAGCTTATAGAAGAGCAATTCAACATTTAGATGATGTAAATAATGAAATAATAAGTGGCTTTAAGTATATCTGGGAAGAGCAAGGAAAGGAGAGCAAAATAAATGGATAATAGAAATAAAAATGTGCACACTTCAGGAGCTTTAGGAATGTTAGTTAGAAGTGGTCAAATTAAGAAAATTGAAAACGAAGATCTAGATATGCACGAAAAAGAACCTGAGAAAAAAAGTGTTTCATTATTTCGAACTCAATCCGGAGTGACTTTTAAAGAAAATGAGTTAGTCCAAATAAATCCTGAAAATTGTGTCCCGTGGAAATATGCAAATAGGTTGGATGGTGATCTTGGTGATATCAATGAATTAATAGACTCCATCAAAGAAAATAATCAATTACAACCAGCTTTAGTTAGAATACATCCTAACATCACTCAAAATATAAAATATGAGATAATTTTTGGTAGAAGAAGGTGGGAAGCCTGTAAACAATTGAAGCAACCACTCCTAGCGATAATTAAAAATTTTAGTGATGTACAAGAAGCAATTTTGGTGCAAGAAGAAGAAAATAAAATTAGAAAAAATATCAGTAATTATTCAAGCGCTTGCCATTATAAAAGGCTTTTAGAAGAAAAAATATTCAGAACTGAAAAAGAATTAGCTGATAAATTACATTTGTCCAAATCTAAACTTAGAGATTTATTGGTTTATACAAAAATACCAAAAGAAATTATTAAAAGGTTACCTGATATTCATAACTTATCTAATAATATGGTTATAAGATTAGTTAATCTTTTAAATGAGAAACCTGAAAATCTTAAAAAATTAATAGATTGTGCTCACGAAATAGGGAATAAAATAGATTCTGCACTAAAACTTGAAACCATAATTAATAAAAAATCAAAGGCTAAGTCTATGGACTTAAATAAAACCGTATTTACAAATAAAAGTGGGGATAAATTGTTTACTTTCAAATTTGATCATAGAAGACAGCCTTGTATTGTTATTAATCCAAATTTAGAAGAAAAGTTAGACTGTACAAAACTTTGTCAATTAGTAAAGGACTTTATCGAACGAAATAGTTAAGCATGAGGGTGAAATGCTATGTTAAACGAAGAATTATTAAAGGGATACGAATTAAAAAAACATGTTAATGCCATTCATTGTTCAAATAATATTACTTTAGTGCAGAGAAAACTTTTTAATGCTTTATTATTTCATGCATATCCTGGCCTGGAAAATAATAACCAATTTAAGATTCAAACAAAAGTTTTATGTGAGCTTATTGGATATAAAAGTAATGACTATAAAAGTTTAAAAGTTGCTTTAGCAGGCCTCACCCAAATTTCCATAGAATGGAATGTTATTTCAAGTAGCAATAAAAAAACGGAAGAAGTATGGAATGTAAGCTCAATCTTAAGTTCAGCACAAATAAGTAAGGGTTTATGCACTTACGAATATAGCTCAGTGATGATAAGCTTATTATATAAACCAAGTTTTTATGGTTGTTTAAATTTACAATTGTTAAGGCAATTTAAATCTTCTTACGGCCTAGCATTATATGAAAATACTATCAGGTATAAAGGGTTACCGCAAACTCCATGGTTCACTTTAAAAATATTCAAAAAATTGATGGGAATTCAAGATGGACAATATCCTGCTTTTAAGGATTTTAAAAAACGAGTTATAGATATATCAATTAAAGAGGTAAACAAGTTATCACCTATTGGAGTGCAAGTAGAATATAGAAAAGATGGTAAAAATATTGAAGGTATAAGGTTTTTGTTATTTCCAAAACATCCTGAAGAATATTTAATTGAAAATAGTAAGGCACAAGATACCGTGTATATTTTGCGTGAAAAATTTTCTTTGTCAAAGAAAATGATCGATAAAATATTTAACTTATATGACAAAGAGTATATTCAAGAAAAAATAAAATTAGTTTTAGAGTCGCCATCATTTAAAGCAGGAAAAATAATAAAAGTTGCGGCTTATTTCATGGTGGCATTACAGCAAGATTATAAGCAGGGTAAATCTAGTGCTGATTGTATTAAAAAAGATAATAAAACTGAGTTGGAATATAAGGAATTTTTGAATAATAAAATAAAAGAAGCATATACAAATCTCGATGAGCCTAGCCAAGATTTTCTTATGGCTTTTGTAGAATTCTTAGCTTTTAGAAATGATATGGCAGGATTAAGTTTTTATAGAAGTGAAGGAATTAAGCACATTTCATTACAAAAACCAATTTTAGAATTTCTCTATGACAAAAAACATATTTTTGTTCCAGGTTATGTGACTTTTAATAAATTTTGTAAAGGTTTGAAAGAGTAATTATTATTGATATTTTTTGGTGAAAAAAATGGCTAATATAGAATTAAAGGGATTAAAAGGTTTATTAGATCTTTCTTCGAATACCAATCTAGAAAATAAATCGAATGAATTAAGTTTATTGAATGAAAAGTTAGTGCATGCACCACTTAATTCTCTTTTACCTGGCAAATACCAACCTCGAAGAAATTTTAATGAAGAAGCATTAAATTCACTAGCTATTTCTATTAAAGAGAATGGAATAATTCAACCAATTATTGTAAGAGAACTTGATAATTGTAAATATGAAATTATTGCTGGGGAGAGGAGGTGGCGTGCAGCACAATTAGTTGGAATGCAAGAAGTCCCTATAATTATAAAAAAAGTATCAAATGAGACGGCTATAGCTTTTTCATTGATTGAGAATATTCAAAGAGCAGATTTAAACCCACTTGAACAAGCCCAGGCTTTTTTTAGATTAGTTAAAGAATTTTTTTTAACCCATGAAAAAATTTCAGAAATAGTTGGATTTTCCAGATCGACTATTTCTAATTATATTAGATTACTTAATTTATCAACTCCAGTTAAGGAATTGATACAAACAGGAAAATTAGAGATTGGGCATGCAAAAGCTTTATTGGTTTTAAATGAGTCTCAGCAAATAGAGGTTGCCTCAAAGATTAGTAAAAGTGGCTTAACAGTTAGGCAAACAGAAAAAATAGTATTAGCCATCAAAAAAAATGAATTAATTCCCTCCAAAGAAAAAGTAAATTTAGATCTAAAATTGGATATAATTGTAAGAAGAGTTATGCAAAAATTCAATTATGAAGTCACATTAAAGATTATAAATAAAAAGCCAAAATTGATATTTAAGTTAAAGTCTCTAAAAGAATTAGATAAGTTAGTAGAGGAGCTTTGTGATTAAAATAATTGGTTCACAAGTCGACATTTATTTTGAAATAATATTGAAAATCTGGATGTGATTTAATGGCTGACACAGTTAGATGAACGCTTTCTTAAGTGATAAAAATTTCTATTTGATTAACTTTTTTTGTTGCTCATGTATGATTAATTGCGCCTACTATACGACAAATGCCACCTAAAAACTGACAAATGCCACCTAAATTACGACAATTGCCACCTAAATTATGACAAATGCCACCAATATTTTTTTAATATTTAGAGTGAAGTTCAATAAAATCAAGGGTTTTGCAAACTCTACTTCTAAGTGGTGTAAATTGTCATCAATTGTCATAATTTGTCATACATAGAGCACAGAATTCTAAAAAAAATAAATTTTAGATAAAATCCTATAAAAACAGTTTATTTTGAATTTAACACCGGTGCGTCCGGTGTGCAGTTATAATGTTAAGGGCTATACCATTAAATAAATCAAACTAATAAAGTTCTACTAAAAAAATTAACACAGTCTTTTTAAAAGAAAATACAGGTAAGCTTACGGCAAGGGTCTTTACCGTTGAGTATAAAAAATCACAATTAACCGTGTTAAATTTATTAAGTTAAGGTATAATAAAATGAGTTTAAAAAGGAGAGTAATGATGCCAATTATTAAGCCCATGCAAGAACCAACATTAGAAGAAATTAAAATAAAAATGAGTACGGAACTTAAGAACGAGATCGAAGCTTATAATGCAGTTTACGGGATTAAAAATCTAAGCCATTTTTTAGTTGAGGCTGCTCAATATGTGTTATCAAAAGATAAAGACTGGCTTGCTCATAAAAAGATAGCTAACAGACCAGTTTTAGAATCTACTATCGAGCAATAAAATTAAGTAAAGTTATTATGAGCGATATAGAATGAATAAAACAATCAACTATTATGACGTTAATGCAAAAGAATTTTATGAGCGAACCATTAATTCAGATATGCTTGAATTGCAACAAAAGTTTTTAAGTAACTTACCTGCAAAGGCTCACATACTGGATGCCGGTTGTGGAGTTGGACGGGACACTAAATATTTCTTAATCTAGGCCATAAGGTGACCGCTTTTGATGGCTCGGAAGCCATGGTTGCGGCTGCTACGAAGGAGGCGGGTCAGCAAATTCTACAGCTTAAATTCCAAGACATGGATTATCGCAATTCATTTGATGGGGTCTGGGCCTGTGCGTCTTTATTACACGTACCTTATGATGAAGTCCCAGATATATTTTTGAAAATACATGCAGCCCTTAAACCGAATGGAATATTTCATGCATCCTATAAATACGGTAACCAACATATGAATCAGGACGGGCGTGACTTTTATAATATGGATGAAGTTACTATCAAACCTTATCTATCAAAAAATTTTAAAATAATTGAAATTTGGGATAGGCCAGCCAACAGTCTTAAGGTCCCAAGTCCAGTAAATAAATGGCTACACGTTATCAGTAAGAAGTTAGCCTAAATCTAAGCAAACTTCCAAGGTGCGGATTATTAGCATCAATCGATATGAGCCCCTTAAGCCCAGGGCTTCTAAGCTTAGTTCATGGATGATTGTGTAACCATTTTAAAACCGTTTTTGTGTTGGATTTTAAGCTGAAGTCGCCTACAATTTTTAAGGTTTTACAATGTAGGCCATCTAGCCAGGTCTCATGAAGCAATTTAGAGCGAATATCCATACCACCTTGTTCATATTGTTTAGCATATACCATGAATCCAAGGTGAGCTTGATGCATATCCCCGTCAACTTGAATTCGGTGACCAAAGCGCGCTTGTTCTCTTTTAATAATACGAGGTATTCGTATCTCATCAGGTAGGTACAAATAAATAACATGGGTGAATGCAGGAACAACTTCTGCTCCCCAACGGACTAAATGCCCTGACAATACCCAAGAATGGTGCTGCGATAAAGTTTCTTGCATTAAACCTAGTCTTTCTGGAATTGGCCTTTTTACAGAGAAAGGAATTGGGGTTTGCTCCCAAAAGAAGTCATCTGTATCAAAAAATTTGTAATTTAAAAGGCGTGCTAAATGAGCTCTTAAGGTGGAAGTGCCACTTCCGCAGGCACCCACAATATGAATTCTTTGGTCAGCCATTGAAATTAAACTCCTTTTTTAAAGTTTATCGTAAATGTGAAGGATCATGCACGAAATAATTTTAACATTTCGCCACCCTTTGATTCGAATAATTCACCTTTAAACGACTCCCATTTAAATCAAAATAACAATCTGTCATTAGGTGAAAGATTTAGTAACGCTGCAAAAAGCTTTACTTTCGAAGCATTGAATGCAGTTATACCTCCCGCTGAAGCCTCTTCTTCAAATAATCTGAATAATGCTGAATCCTATAAAGATAAAAAAGTTCCAATATTTTCACTAGCTTCAAAACTTCCTTTATTGCCACAAAGCATGGTTGATTCCGTTGGTTACGGTGATGGGGTTTCTTTTGGCTTAACGGATTGGATAAGGGATAAATTCGGTACTAATTCAGTAGTCAATAAAGATAGTTTTACTTATAAAGCAACTTTCATAGCAGGCGTTGCAACCCCTATTGGAGGAGGTCTATCTCAGATACCTCAGGTAAAAAAAGGTGCTGATTATGCAAATTTAATGTGGAAATATCGCACATTAGGAGCTGAAAGATTAGCGCTACGAAGAGAAGTAGGTAGTTTCCCAAGGGATCGTATTCAGCACGAAACAATAAAAACAGAATTTCGCCAACAGATGGGTAAACCATATGTGGAGGATCAAAAATTAGCAAAGTTAATTGATAGGCACTATAGACCATCCGGTGAAATAGGAAGCGGAAGTACAGCAGATGCTATTCGAAGAGAAATTGCCACTGGCGAGCCAACCAAAGGAAAATTCCATATTCAAAAAGGACATGATGACACAAGATTTCTCAGAGATTGGATAAATAATAATTCCACTGGCAACCCAGGAGATAGAGCAGCTGCAGAAAACATTTTATCTGATTTACAAGATGCATTAGGAAACAAGCCATGGTATTCGAACACGATTGCGCCGAAATAATTGCACAAAAATTTCCAGAGTTCATGACTAGTAAGCAATGGACAGAAGATGTGCTTTATTGGAAAAAAATAAATCATAAACCTGGACTGTGCGGTATATTCGCTTCGTTTGGCGATTTTACTGAAGGTTTATTGAATATGGAACCAAACAGCCCTCTTTTGGTTAAAATATTTGATTTTATTGAGATGCTTATGTGTGAAGGGGATCAGACTGTTGGAGATTGTGCCGCAACATGTTTCCTGGAAAATTTAATTAATTATGCTGGACACGGTTCTGTTCAAGCTTCGAGTTTTATTCCTTTATTAGGTCCTAAATCTCGAGATTATTGTAAGGGATGGGATAAATTCACAGGCGTGCAAACCCCAGGCTTATGGCAATCCAAATGGGAATGGTGGTTTTATAAAATTTAAATTGTATTTTAAAAAAGGTTTTTTGTTATAATGTCATTTTTAGATTATTGTTTTGGGAATCCTATGCAGGAATATAGTGAAGAAATTGAAAATCTAATGTATAGAAACTATCTCGAACTGTCTGAAAAAGATAAGAGGCGGTATGCTGCAGTAGAAGCAGCTAAGCTTGACCATGGTGGTATAAGTTACATTGCCGAATTATTTGGTTGTTGCCGGCAAACGATAGCTTCGGGTTTAGAAGAATTAAAAAAAACGGCATCATTGCCCCGGGGCGTATCCGACGAGAAGGCGGCGGACGAATAAATGCTGAAGCACAATTTAAAAATCTCGATGATTTGTTTTTGTCAGTTATTTCAGAGCACATAGCAGGCGATCCGATGGATGAAAAAATAAAATGGGTTAAATTGACGCGAGCTCAAGTTAGTTTTGCTATGAAGAAAAAAGGAATAAATGTTAGTAGAAATATTGTTAGAAGACTTCTAAAGAAGCATGGTTTTGTTAAAAGAAAAATGAAGAAACAACAATCGACAGGCATCTATCAATATAGAGATCAGCAATTTCAAAATATTAAAAAAATAAAACAGAAATTTATGAAGACAGATAATCCAATTCTGAGTATCGATACTAAGAAAAAAGAAAAATTAGGCAATATGCATCGTGCAGGTCAAGTTTATTGTACAAAAGCAATTGAGTCTTTTGATCATGATTACCCTCATTTAGCTAAAGGCACTATAGTACCTCATGGGATTTTTGATATGAAACGCAATGAAGCACTTATCAGTATTGGTCTTGAAAATGAAACAGCTGAATTTATATGCGATTCAATTAAATCATGGTGGCTGAAATTAGGCAAAAAGTATTATCCTCAGGCTACTGAGATATTAATTTTTTGTGATGCTGGAGGTGCTAATTCCTATAGACATAATGTGTTTAAAGTTGCCTTACAGAATTTAGCAACAGCCCTTAATTTACCAGTACGCATTTGTCACTATCCACCTCATACATCTAAGTGGAATCCTATAGAGCATCGGGTTTTCCCTCATGTTAGCCGAGCTATGGAAGGGGTAAAATTAGAATCAGTGGAAGATGCTAAAAAATTAATTGAAAAAACTGAAACTAAAACAGGGTTAAACGTAGTAGTACATATTATTAAAAAGATTTATAAAACGGGAATTCAGATTGCAAAAGAGACTTTAGATAAACTTAATATAACAAGGCATGGGGAATTGGGGCAATTAAATTACACAATTGCCCCAATCGGTATAGGTATTTGAAATGTTAAAGTTATTACGTGCATATTCCGAAGAGGTAGCGATTGATGTATAGCTAAAAAGAAATTAATATAGTAAACATTTCAGATAGAAATCAAACATATTTGTCTAATATTTGGCATTAAAATCAAAAGCAAGCTTAATATTATTAGTATGATAAACGATACCATTATCAGTTTTGTAAACATCATACTATAAAAGAGATTTTTTGATAAGATTAAACTTAATTTTTTTCTAAAAGGGCGATAAAATGTTAGCTACCTTTGCGGCTGGTTGTTTCTGGGGTGTAGAAGAATTTTTTTATAAGTTACCAGGCGTTATTAAAACTGAAGTGGGGTATACCGGAGGCAATACCGAAAATCCTTCCTATGAGCAAGTTTGTCGTGGGGATACGGGTCATGCAGAAGCGGTTAGAATCGAATTTGATGAAAATGTGTTATCTTATGAAAAATTACTTGAAGAATTTTGGCATAGCCATAACCCCACAACTTTAAACCGCCAAGGCCCTGACCATGGTACCCAATATCGTTCAGCTATATTTTTCCATGATGCACATCAAAAAGTATTGGCAGAAGAATCCAAAAAGCAACTTGAAGCAATTCACTATTATCAAGATACAATTGTCACAGAAATCGTGCCTTCCAGCATTTTTTATCGAGCAGAAGAATATCATCAGCAATACTTTTTAAAGAATGGCGGGGGAACTTGTTTTTTTTAACGACAAATAACTTGAGTGAAGTTCTTAAGTGAGGATTGAACTTATAAATTGATTAAAGCATAATGAAGGTGATATCATAATGCTGAATTGGAAATTTGATTTGCATTTACCATTTTTTAAAATAATTGAAGTGAGATATAATGATTATAGAAAATTTACTTGAAGGCCAAAAAATTACCCTCGCAAATAATGATTTAGTAATTAATTGTGATGTGCCAAAAAATGTATGTTTAGATATTGCTGATGGCAATGTTATTATTCATGGCTCTGTAGGTGAAAATGTTAAAATAACTGTGGTTAGAATCCCCCTGGTTAATTTTAAACATAACAGCTCCTATCTTTTAGCTGACTGTGCATGGATAAATGAAAAAGGATCAGCTGTTTTGGGTGGTGGCATGATTATGTCCGGTAATGTTAAATTATTTCCTGATAATAAGCCTATAGTACTTGTTGATGGTAAGGAATTCAAAGTAACGTTTTATTCGGCTCCAATAAACCCTCGTCATAATCTGCACATTACTGGAACTATTTCTGAAACGACTAATATTATTTCAACAGGTGGCGTATATGTAAGTTCCCAGAAAATGATTTGCGAAAACCCTGAGTTTAGTGATATTCATTCAGCTAGAATGATAGTTGATAATCTTATTGCTAAAGAAGGGCACGACAATATTGCTTATTTTAAAAAGTTAATAGCTTTAATGGGTAATAAAAATAATTCAATTATATTTAATCCAGTATATACCGCCGCTAAATCCGGAAAAACACGATATTTAGAATTATTAATCCAAAATAAATTTAATCTTAATTCTGGAATTTTTGAAAGTCCTTTACTAGCAGCTTTAACTCGGGGGCACTTTGAGGCTGCAAAATTGTTAATAGAAGCCGGCTGTGATTATGAACCGAAAACAGCGTATAAAGCCGCTCATACCAATTGCAAAAAAGATTTTTTAGCGTTCATGCAAGAAAAAAACATAAGCATAACCTTTGAAAAGAAGGAGCATGCTTTTGATGGTCGTAAATATATGATTTCTGCAGAAAATGCTGAAAAGTTTGCAAAACTTTGGGGTAAGAAATTTAAGAATCATGCTTCATTTAGTCCTTTTCCTAGCCCAGATGTGAATCCAGAGCTATCTCCAGAAATTGAGCAATTTGAATTTATGCATGAATGTGCCCTAGAAGAAGCTATCGGTAAATACTGGTTGCTCAAAGATGGTGGGCTTCAACCCTCTGCGGAATTGGTGTTAAGACGGGCCGCAGCAAAAGGTGATTTGAAAACTATTGAGCTTCTTATTAAACATAAAAATAGCCTTGATATAAATCAACCAGGAAAAGACTCAGGTAAAACTGCTTTGGATTTTGCCAAAACCTTTAATCAAGAAAATGCATTTCAATTATTGATTCAGCATGGAGCTAAATCTGGAACGAATAGGTTGGTGAAAGATTACCTTTCTAAAAAATAGTCTAGGGAATGTACAAACACTATTATACAATTAATTTTTAAGTCACAAAAGAGTAAATTTATGGCTTTAACTTATAAAAAGTTCTCATTCAGGTGAAAATCTAATTTTTGAAAAAGGGGATTGTAAATCTTAAAATAGCTTCTAATCTTGAAGATGATAGCTCTTTTAGTACGCACTAGGATTAGTGTTGATTCAGTTTTAATATAAGGTCTTATTTTTTCGTTTAAATCAATATGTATGATATACTTCCAACTTTAGTGAAAGTAAGGATGACTATCATGGCAAAAGCAACGACCAAAGGGGCTTCTAAATCTGCAACTCGTAAACCAATAAAAAAGCTGGTAACTGGACTTTCCAGCGAACAAAAGAGTCAGGTTTTAAGCCTCATTGAAAAACATACCAAATCTTTAGAAAGAGACTTACTGTCTGCCAAAAAAGAAATTGCTAAACTCAAAGAAAAGCATGTTAAGGCTGGCTCCCAAGTTCAAAAAGCAACTGCTGTTAAAAAGAAGGCTCCAGCTAAAGCAAAAGCTAAGACTGCTGCTAAACCTGGTCGTAAGCCCCAATCTAAATTTGCAAAGGCTGCAAAGAAAGCCCTGCATTCAGTTGAGCATGCTGTTGGTTTAGAATAAAGCTGTTAGATTAATTTTCTACCTATAAGCAAACGAAATTCTTTGTCGTAAAGGTTGTGAGTTTCGTTTGTTTTAAGTGGATTATTTTTATCTAAATGAGGCTTTAACTTTCAATAACTCTTTCCAGCGGGTAGTATAGGCTTGTGATTTTTTACTTGCTTGCACAAAGGGTGGCAGATGTTTTTAAGCTGCTAGGCGTAGGGTATTGCGCCCTAATGACTTATTGATCCTACCCCTTTTAATCATATGCATTATTTCATAGCCAGCAATTTAATGTCTGCTTTTCCTAAGGCTTCACTGATTTAAAGTTATTTTTTTGCTCCGAAATTTTATGCGCATTGCATCACTAAAAATCATACTTTCAGAGAGGTATTGAATCATATAAAATCGAACTATTTGTTAACTAACATATGGGGTTCGATTAATGGGTCAGAAAATGAGCTTAAAGTCTCGTCAGGAATTATTGTTAAATATTAGGGATAAATATCAGGATGCCAGTTGGGAAGAAAAAACTAAAATTCTTGAAAGTTTTATAACCGTCACTGGATATCAAAGAAAACATGCAATATATCTTTTAAATAAAAAGGCTAAGAAAGTAAATTGTAAAAAGTTGCATTCAAGTGTTCAATACGATCAAATGACATGTGATGCTTTAATATTTATCTGGCATGCAGCTAATAAAATTTGTTCTAAAAGATTAGTGCCATTTTTGCCAGTCCTTATCACTGCTCTAGAGAAACATGGTCACCTTATCCTTACCACAAATGTTCGCAATAAGCTTTTATCCATTAGTACAGCCACAGTAGATAGATTGTTGAAACCTATTCGTTTAGACCAAAAGAAAAAAGGAACTAGAACAACTCGTGGCGCTAGTTTATTGAAGAAGAAAATTAAAGTAAGGACTTTTTCTGATTGTAGTGAAGTTGTTCCAGGGTTTTTTGAAGCTGATTTGGTAGCACATTGTGGAACCAGTATGGGTGGATCATTTTTAAATACGCTAGTATTAACTGATATTGTTAGTGCTTGGACAGAGTTTATGCCTTTATTGTGCAAAGGTGAAGCTAACGTTATTGAAGCTTTGAAAATAGCGCAAAAGATCGTACCTTTCACTTTTCTAGGTTTAGACACTGATAACGGTAGCGAGTTTATCAATAATAGTTTATTTGAATTTTGCGAGGAAGAAAAGATTTTTTTACTCGCTCTCGTCCTTATAAAAAAAATGATCAAGCACATGTTGAAGAAAAAAATGGTTCTATCGTACGTCGTTTAGTAGGGTATGATCGTTATGAAGGAATTGACGCTTGGCATAAACTGAGTGAATTGTATAGTGTTATGCGATTATATATAAATTTTTATCAGCCATCTTTAAAATTATCTAGCAAGGAAAGAATTGGTACAAAGGTAGTCAAAAAATATGAAAGTGCGCAAACCCCTTATGAAAGGTTAATAAAAGGTTCTACTTTAACCCTCTTACAAAATGAAAGGCTTGAAAATCACTATAACTCTTTAGACCCAATTCAATTGCTAGTCGAATTGAAGCTAAAACAAGAAGACTTTTGGAAATGTGCATTTAAACTAAAAGATAATACACATCATATTGATGAAAACAAATCATTGATAGCTTTAACTATTATTGACAACTTTAATGAAGAACTAACACCCAGCAATGTTATTTCTCTAGAATATTTCAGAAGTGAAAAAAATAATAGTAAACCGCGGAAAGTTAGAACTTGGCGCACGCGTACAGATCCTTTTGCTAATGTATGGGATTCTATTCTAACACAATTAAATTTTTGCCCACAACTGACGGCAAATTCAATAATTAATGATTTAATCAGCAAAAATCCAGGTGTTTTTAATATAAAACAAGTGAGAACTTTACAAAGAAGAATATTTATATGGAGAAAAGAACAATTAACACATGCTGCAGAATATCAAGCTCAATTAATGCAAGGCTGTGCCTTAAATAAGACAGATCAGAAACTGATCGATAGATTGAGTTTTAAGCAGGACAATCCGTATGAGGAAAGTGTATAAATATTATTCCTTTGACGGCTTGTACCCCTTGAGTGACTGCTAGCAAGCCAACTGTGTTTCTATATGTAATTGAAGGCAGTACACTCGGCGGGGGTTAATTTGTAAAAGATAATATATAAGTTCGGGAAGTTATTTTATGCAGATCCCTTACTCCCTTATAAACTTAAGCTTTTAACTAATGCTGCATGACTAGTTGGGGTCGTTAATGTGTAAAAGACAGTATTTGATCTGACACTTCCCATGTTTTCAGACAGTTTTTGTCAGATAGGTCTGACTGTCCGATACCTCCAAAATATTACCA
>Ga0302303_10000878_pt1 | contig 21620 bp, 17 predicted proteins | sample III_Palsa_E2_1_FD_194542 | JGI IMG/M metagenome (GOLD analysis project Ga0302303, IMG submission 194542) | Peat permafrost microbial communities from Stordalen Mire near Abisko, Sweden - III_Palsa_E2_1 | ecosystem: Environmental > Terrestrial > Soil > Palsa > Peat permafrost | place: Sweden...
CAGTTAGAGCTTTGGAACAACGGCGACAAATACGAAAACAAAGTATACACCCTGCCAAAACACCTTGACGAGAAAGTAGCACGCCTGCACCTTGCCAAAATTGGTGTTGAGCTTGAAGTGTTAGATACTGACCAGGCTGAGTATATCGGCGTAACGGTTGAAGGTCCGTTTAAACCGGAGTATTATCGTTACTAATCCTTTAGGGATTTAGAATTGAAAAGGGCATGGCTTTGGGGCTGTGCCCTTTTTTTGTGTAAATTAGAGTGGTGTGGTGAAAACACCGACCACAGGCTAAATCAATGTATAAGGTTCAAGAATCAAGAAAGGGCATGGCTTTGGCACTGTGCCCTTTTTTGTTTAAACTGGCTTCAGTTTGTAACTGAAGTTTTCGGATAACGTCAGTCTGGACTGATATATAGAACTGTACTTATCATCAGTTATTAACTGAATTTATCTTTAGTAGAAAACACCGAGAACAAGTTAAAGACATATAGCCGTTTTTTATATCTATAATATTTTTAGCTTTTACTATTGACAAATCCATTTTCTATTACTACTTTTGGATAAACAAAAAAGATAGATATGCCAGCGATAGTAGAATACCCCAGAGCATCCTTTAAGTCTGCGTTAGAATTAGCAAATTCAGCAGATTCATTAGGTGGTACAGCCTCCGCCGAAATATGTGCTGAAAAAATGGGCAATAAACTTGGCGGGGCGTTTAACTATATTGTTAGTGCGGCTTCAAAATTTAAACTAATTATTGTAAAAACAGGGCAAATTTCAACATCTCCGCTTTATAGAGATATTAAGTTATCATATACTGAAAACGAAAAGAATAAACTGTTAGTAATATCTTTTCTTTCGCCACCTGTTTTTACTAGGTTATATGAAAGATTTAAGGGCAAAGAGCTTCCGATTGGCATGTTAGAAAAAATGCTCATAAAAGAATATAGTGTTGATGACAATTCTGCAAGCCGAATTAAAAAATATTTTATAGAAGGAGCCAAATTAACAGGACTGTTGAACGCACAGAATCAGTTAATATCGTATGATTTAGGTAATGTCGAAGCAGAAAATATTGAAACGGAAGAAGTCCAAATAATCCAGGAAAATTCTAACATCATCAATCAAGAAACTAATCCAACACTTAGCCTTTCAGACCTAGATGAATTTGTCTTTCACATCACAGGTCCTGGAATTAATTCAAAAATTGCAATTCGTGAAGATGAAGACTTCATAATATTGGAGGCTATGATTAGAAAAATCAAGAAAAGATTTGATATAAACAATTTGTTATAAAAAACAAGCCGCTTTTGGCGGCTCACTGGAATAAAACTGTCGAGGTTTTATAAGATGCATTAAGATTAATTTCAACAAAATTATAAAGGGCCAAACTTTTTAATGAAAGATTTTCTCAATGTTACGGCGGCCCTTCCAAAAGGTCGCCTTTCTTTTTTTGTAAAGATACGCTTAATGTATCGAATATCAAGTTTCTCGCTGTAGTAGACTCTTTCTACGAATTAACTATGACTGTGAATTCAATTACTTCGCCAAATAAGTCATCCCACCATCAACAAGGATTTCGGCACCAAGAATAAACGAAGAATCATCAGAAGCCAGGAAAACCGCAGTTTTGCCTATGTCGGAGGGTTGCCCAATCCTGCCTGTCGGCATTTCGCCTGCAAAGTGTGTTTTTATCGCTTCAATTTGTTCTAGGGGAACAAACTTTTCAAAGGCCGGCGTATCTGTTGTGCCCGGTGTTATTACATTTGCCCTGATCTTTCTGCCTAAAAGGTCGCTGGAAAATGCTTTTGCAAAAAATATCACAGCCGCTTTTGCTGCACCATAAAGCGTAAAATTCGGATATGCCCGATGGGCTGCATTCGACCCGATCAAAATAATAGAACCACCATCATTCATATAGGGCAACGCTTTATTCACCGTGAAATACACACTTTTCAGGTTCAGGTCCATGGTCTTATCATAGTCGGCTTCACCAAGATCTGCCACAGTTCCTACAGCTCCGCCACCTGCATTGGCTATGATGACGTCTATTTTGCCAAATTTTTCAGCTGTTGTTTTAAACGCTCTTTCCAGATCGGCAACGTTGGTTACATCGGCGTTTATGGCAATAAAATTGTCGCCAAGCTGAGCCACAGCACGATCTAAAGTTTCCTGATTCCTGCCGATAATAGCTCCGGTTGCGCCTTCGTTTTTAAATGCTTCTGCAATGCCAAATCCAATACCGCTATTGCCGCCTGTAATTACGGCGACTTTGTTTTTTAATTTACTCATGATTTATATTATTTAATATCTATCCAAAGGTGCAGCCTTGTTACGGGCTGTATCTTGACATAAATCATTAAATTCTCTTGATCTAAATCAACTTACTTTAAGGCGTTCTTTCTTATCCTGCTCAATGTTTCGGGAGATAAACCCAGGTAAGATGCGATCATATTTTGCGGGAACCGCTGTAGAAAATGCGGATACTCACCCACCAGTTCCTGGTAACGCTCTTCAGCGGAGTAGCTGATAGCGGACTGCATCCTTTTTTGAGCCGCGATGGTGTTGTTTTGACTGATTACGTTTTGCATCGCTAAAAAGGCGGGGATTGGCTTTATAAACTCCTCAACCTGCGCATTGGTTATTTGTAAAATTTCCATATCCTCCAGCGCTTCTATATTAAAGCGGCTTGGTGTTAGCTGGTAAAAGCTTTCAAAATCGGCCAGCCACCAGTTTTCTACACTTAATTTCAGGATATGTTCGTGCCCTTTTTCATCTACCGTAAACGTCCTGGCTGATCCTTTTACAATAAACCCGGTATATTTACAAACATCCCCTTCCTGTAAAAAGTATTGGCGCTTTCGCAGTTTTTTGGGTTTGAAATGTGCCATAAATACCTGCTTCTCCGCCGCCGAAAGCATTTTGCCGGATAGTTTTTGAACGTAATCAAACAGCGCTTCAAAATTGGACATTGTACAAGTATCTAAGAAATAAGATCAAAAATAGATTTTTTGATCTTATTTCTTAGATACTTTTTTTGTTTAAAACCATACCCTCCACTGGCTTCAGTTTGTAACTGAAGCTTACAGATGTCGTCTGTCTGTGACTGACGACATCTACCTCTGTCATTAAACTGTCGCAATCCACAAAAACCATCAATCTAAAACAATCGTTTCAAAACAAACACTATTAAGCGAAACTAACATACCATTTACCTTAACACGCCCGAACATCACCGAAACACACCAAAACATGCCTGAACATTACCTAAACAAATCCTCGAACCGAAACAAGCCCGAACATTTAAACAATTGTAAATTAACAAATTATAAATAAACAGCTGTTTCACCCTTGAAACAATTGTTTATATTAGTTGGCTAACAATCAACTATTTTAAATAGTACTGTTTCAAACACATGAAACAAATTTTGCTGGAAATTAAAGCTGCATCCCGAAATTATAATCGTGTTAGTGTTGCCTAACGATTATATTACCATTATCTAAGCAATGAAGCATATTACCTAAACCTAAACCTAAACCTAAACCTAAACCGAAAAAGATCAGGGGTTGGAAATACCGCATCAAACATTGAGGTGAGTTATAATACAAAGTACAAAATCAATTACCGATATATACTATTGCAGGTGCTTAATTTCAATTTTATAAGCTTTCGACATTTTTTATAGCGGTAACACACATAAAATCATGCTATTTAAAGTTAGCCGCTTACCATGTGCAAAACTTTGATAATAAAAATATAACCTAATATTTATCTTAGGGAAAATTTTGCCTGAATGAGTATTTTGTTTGTTGCTGATCACGATGCGGTAGACCAACGTATTATTAAACTGAGCCTGGTTAAAGCACCTGTATTTAAGCATGTTGTGTATTTTTCTGAGGGCCAGCAGTTAATAAACTATCTTCAGAATAATAAAAACGACACATCCAATCTTCCGGATGTGATTTTACTGAGCCTTAACCTGCCGGATAGCAATAGCTGGGATGTTTTGGACCAAATAAATTCCCTGTACCCCTACCTCTCCAAAAAGTTGGTTGTTTACTTAACTTCGGCTTACATTACCCGTGATGAGCGTGATGCCGCGTTAGAGTATCCTTTTGTAAAGGAGATTGTTTATAAACCGATACTCAAAGAAAAGCTAACCGCTATTGCTGAAGAAGTAAAGAGTAACAGGGTATTTTAATATCGTTTCCTAAAAAGATAAAACAGCTTTTCCTCCTCCAACGGTTTTATACAGCAAGGCTTCATTGATTTCCGCTAACTGAAATTTCTTCCCGATTTTGGTTTTAAAATGTGGCATATGAATTAAGGTGCTGATCTCTTTTACCGCATGTTCAAGGTTTTCCTGATTTTTAACAGTGTCAGTCAAAACATTGGAAAAAGGCTTAATACTGATGTTTTTTACAGCCAGCATACTGGTATGAAACGTTAACGGAACAGCATCTCCAATATAACCATAGGAATAGATCACCGAATTATTAGGAATCAGCATAAATATTTTATTTAAAATATCGCCGCCAACACCATCAAAAATCGCGGTTGTGTTTAAGGTCTGTGCTGTTTCGGTTAATTGTTGATTAAAATCTTCATCACTTTGAACAACAATGTTTTTGGCACCAAGTGCTTCCATTTCTTTCTTCCCTTCATGATTGCGCACAATGGAGATCAATGGAAAATTAAAAGCCAGGCAAAACCCCAGCATCGCTATACCGGTTGCCGAGTTTCCGGCGGTGCTTATAATTCCTTTGTGCCCTTCGCCAATGATTTGCTTTAAAAACGCGTACGGCGTAATGGTATTTACCATCGACCCCGAATAATCCTCGGGATTTACTGTTTCGGGCAAAATTACACAATCCAAATAATGCAGATGAGCATATTCGCACCATGTTCCTACAACGCTTTCGCTGTATTTTAGGTTGCGATAAAAAGTGATGTGTTTGCCCAGGTATTCCGCGGGAACGCCATCGCCAATTTGCAGGACTACACCAGTGCCCGATACCCCTTTAATACCGTGCAGGCTTGTTGTCATACCCGGAATTGGGGGGAATCTCAGGAAAAACTTATCGCCGGAATTGATGGCGGCGGCTTCCATTTTAACAATTAAATGCCCCGGCGTTGCCGTTTGGGGGTTTTCAACATTTTTTACAATCAAATCATCATTATCCAGTACGATCGCTTTCATTAATTCAGTCATGTCTTATATGGTATCAGGGTAAAAATAAGGGATTCCTTATCAGCTGATAACAATACAAATGTCTGCACTTAAAAAAACATCAACCAATAAACAATCTTAAGAAACAGGCTTAAGATACCTTAAGATCTCAGCGCTTGTGAGCCAGATCTTTTCTGATTTTGCTCAAAAACTCTGATGTGATGCCGAGATAGGAAGCGATTTGTGTATTGGGCAAGCGGCTGGCCAGTGCAGGAAATTTGCTGGTAAAATTTACATAACGATCTTCGGCAGTGGCGCTTATGTTTTGTAGTACGCGGTTTTGAAGATCGATATATTTTCGTTCAATAATAATGCGGAACGTGCTGTTAAACTTTGGGTAATGAGTATACAGGTAAATAAGATTGGGGCGACTGATCTGAAGTATGGTAGCAGGTTCTATCGCTTCAATATAAACATTGCCGGGCTGCTCAGCATAGAAGCTGGAAAGATCGGTTGCCCATCCGTTTTCTATGGCAAACTCCAGGTTGTGCTCTTTCCCCATTTGATCAATAGTATACATTTTTAAGCAGCCCGAAACAACAAATGTAAAATGCCTGCAAACATCACCCTGTTGCAGGAGATAGCCGCGGCGTTTAATTTTTCGTTCGGTAAATAATGTACATAGTTCCTCCACCTCTTTTCCTATTAACGGAAAAGCAGTGCTCATGTGAGTCAAAAGCAACTCTTTGTTTTTAATGTCTGCCTGCAAAGCCAATTACTTTAAACCATTTCATCTTCGAGATGATAAAAGTAAAAGAAAACAATCATTTTAAGGCTTGGTAAATATCAAATGATCTTCGTGTTTATAATTTTTAATAAAGTAGGTATAGCTGTTTTTAATATATATGATGAGCTGATAATCGGTCATTTGCTTTAGTTGGGTGATGGTTGGGCGATAGGTATCCATAAAATCCAGCAAGGAGTCGCTTTCCATGCGCATGTGGGTTAACATTTCCACTTTTGATTTTGAGAATCGATAATCTACATAATTTGCCTGTTCATCAGCTAGTAATTGTTTGTGGAGCCGGGCTTCGGGTGTTTTGTTTAGGCCAATCAGGCTCGCGACGGCTAATAGATTAAGGCCGCCAAAATCATTATCACTATTTATAGCAGGGCCATGATCGGGCAAGGAAGTGGGGAGGTTTGTTTTTAAGAAATCCTTAATCCCCGGTTTTTGGTAATTGAAGGTTTGGGCAAACTGCTTACGCACGTTTAGCGAGTCGGCTTTATGGTTAACCGGGCCAAATATTCGTACATCCTGTAATTTTATAGGTTCGGGTTCAATATAAATGGTATCGGCATGCAGGTGGTAAACTGTAAAAGTATAGGCCTGGTAACCAATTGAATTTACCCTGATGGTATCATTAAATTTAATATTAAACAGCATAAATTTACCATCGGCACCGGTGGCTGTGATTTCATGTGCCGAATTAACAGTAGCGAAAGCAATAGGTTGACGCGTAGTTTTATTTAGCACCAGCCCGCTAAATTGCTGCGCCGTAAGGCTGCTTGCGAAAAAGATAAACGTTAGGCAAAGGGTCAGGATTTTAATCACATCTGCATATTGATTAAACAAAAGTAGCCGCTTATAAAGCTGATTAGCAAAAGTTTAACATTAGTTAACACATTCAGATCAAAATTAAGATTCAGGATGTGCCATTCTCTTTTAGTTACCAGTTTTACCAGGTGGCCCTTTATTCCCCTTAAAACTCCAGTACCGCGGTCATGGAATCTGATTCTTCATACAGTTTTGCGCCACAAGAGCACTTTAAGGTAATGAAATCAAAATTATCAGTTTTGCAGGCGTAACAGTAATTTGGCAGCACAGTACGTTTAAAAATATTGATCTTTTTTATCTTATTGGATAGCAATGCAACTTCATCATAAGTAAACAAGCTTTGTGTAAAATCAATCTTGTCTTTAATCGTCTCTATTTGGATGTGATTTGTTTTGCAGTGTTCAATAAGTAGTAAACATTGTAAAGAAGTAAACAGATCTCTATCCTTTTCTTTGCCAAAAAACCTGAAACCAGTGCCCAAATTATAAAACTCTTTTACCCGCGCTTTATAGTAAGCATGGCTTGGATGAGAAGTATGCAGATCCTCCAAAATATAAAGCGCCCCCGGTGCCAGGGCATTAATGCTCTCCATTAATGAAATTTTTTGGTGCAGCGGGTCGTGGCTGCCATCCTCAATCAACAGGTTGATGGGTTGGCCAATTTTAGCAAGTATTTCCCGGTATCTTTTTGCATCGCTTTGGTCAAGCTGAAAGTAATGGATGTTCTCATCTTGCGGCCACTCTGGTAAAGGGTCAATAATATCCAAACCGTATATCTGGGCATTGGCATATTTCTCTCGCCAGTAGCGTATCGAGTCGCCTTTAAATACACCTATTTCAAGAATACTTTTTGCTTCTTTTGGAATAAATTTCTCGTAAAAAGCATCAAACTTGTGCCAAAAGATTTTGTCGGATAAATTAGTGGTTGCCTGCATCGTAATACAATTATAACAAAATATACGAAGCTTTTATCAATCCCAAAAGTTCCATACTTAGTTCTGATAGCGCCGGAATATATGTACTGTTTTCGTATTTGCACTGCACAGGCAAATCCAGTTCATGCGCTAAGTTAAATAGTTATTTCTTCGGCATTGCAACGGTATCCGGCGTTTCAAACTCATCATCCACACTTTGGCGCAAATCGTAAAGCAACCATTGTTTTTTAGCCACTTCTGGCGCTTTTTCTTTAATCAGGGCGATAAAATCATTTACGCCAACAGGCTCGTTGCCATTGCCGTGGATCAGTACGATACTGCCAGCTTGCGGTGCTTGTCCTTTTGCTAACCAGGCATCTGTTCCTATCGGGATCAAACCGAAATCGGTAATCTTAAATACCAGCTGCTGGTCGGAAACCAATCCCGGGAACCGGAAAAATACCGATGGCAGCAGGCCATTACGTAACATGGCTTTTTCGGTTTCCAGTACTTCGTAATTGATATCGGTGCCCGGCTCCAGCAAAAAGTTCTCCTTTAAAGGAGCTTTTAAGCTTACACGATGATTAAAGGAATGGTTTATCCAGGTAACATAGATCTCGTGGTTGGCTTGCAATTGTTTAAGCCATTGTAAGTCTTCCTGATGATCACGCATCCAGATGCCGGTTATGGATAGCGCCACAGGCACGGGCGTTTCCACCTTTTTAAACTCGGTAATAATATCGGTAAATATGCGGCGATCAAGCGGTTTATGCGATGGGCAAAGATCGGCAGTTAAACTAATGCCGGTTTCTTTAGGCATACCGCTTTCAATCCCGGCATCCTGAATCATTACCGATGCTTTCTCTACCTTCTTTAATGCATCCTGATAGGGTGAATTGCCAAAGAACTGCCTCGCTTGGGCAATGGTCATTTCTTTGGTTTGATAGAAATTGCTTTCGTCAATTTTAGTTTCCAGCGTTTGCGGGTTTACCAATAACAGGTAGTGTTTGCCATAGTTGTCAAATTTACGCAGCATCATCCACTCCTGCGGAAAATGGCGTGCATACCCATAACAAACTTGGTAATTCTCAATTTTAGTATAATTGGCCTGCGCATCCGAAATTTTTGCAGTTGATAATATTAATAATAAGAGCAATAAGTGGAATAATATTTTTTTCATATCAGATTGTAAATAAAATCAATCATAAAAATGTTTTATATGTTAGTAAAGTATTAATGATATTTACCCTGTAAAACTACAACAGAAAATGACCCGATTATCCGTCAACATAAATAAAATTGCAACCCTGCGTAATTCGCGCGGCGGCAATAACCCCGACCTGATACAAGTGGCTAAAGATTGCGAACGTTTTGGTGCGCAGGGTATTACTGTACACCCGCGCCCGGATGAAAGGCACATCAGGTACGCGGATGTAGTTAACCTGAAAAAAATAGTAACCACCGAGTTTAATATCGAAGGCAATTGCCAGGAGCAAAAATTTATTGATCTGGTGTTAGCCAATAAACCAGAACAGGTTACATTGGTGCCCGATGTTTTAGGGCAGATCACCTCAAACCACGGCTGGGATACCATTGCCAATAAAGACTATTTAACTTATACCATAGCCATATTTAAAAACGCGGGTATCAGGGTTTCTATTTTTGTTGATCCGGTGCCCGAGATGGTTGCTGGCGCCGCACAAACCGGTACCGACCGTATTGAGTTATATACCGAAGCTTACGCTACCAATTTCGGCAAAGGCAAAGAAGCAGCCATCGCGCCATACATCCAGGCAGCAAAGGTTGCCCAACAATATGGTTTAGGCATCAATGCAGGTCACGATCTTGATTTGCACAACCTTAAATACTTTGCAGATAACATCCCCGGGTTAGATGAAGTAAGTATAGGTCACGCCTTAATTGCTGATGCTTTATATTATGGGTTGGAGAATACTATTCAGATGTATTTAAGGGCCTGTGCTACCGAAAAATAGTTAAACTACCCGAAAGCAGGTTGCATTTTGAGTTGAGGTTGATGATATAATAATAAACACCGGCGGGTAGTTTTTTTCCGTTATAAGTACCATCGAAAGGGATGCCATAGCCCTTTGATTCAAAAAGTTTTTGCCCGTAGCGATTAAATATCTGCACTAAAGCAGTAGGGTAATTTTGTAACCCGCTGATCTGCCAGTAATCGTTAATGCCATCGCCGTTAGGCGAAAATGCATTCGCTATATTTAAGGTTGATAAGCCAACGGTAACCTGCAACGCTGCACGGCTACTTTCGCAAGTACCCAAAACCTCACTTATGTAATAGGTTTGGTTGCTCAGGATATCAAGCGTAAAATGACCGCCTTTTTGTTCCTGTAATGGCTGAGACGAGGTTGCGCTGTTATATAAACGATAAGTAGCCGAATCAACCGGATTATTTACGGCCAGATAAGTATTGCCACTACTGCACAGCTGCAGGTCGGAAACTGATGGTGCTGGTAAATCTTCAGATTGGTTATTGATGGCATAGCTCATACTAACGTTTCCACAATCGCGGGCATCAGTTATATTAAGAAAATAAATGCCAGCCGCGAGATTACTAAGCGCGCTGGTGGTAGCTAATTGTTTATTATTACTATCAGTCCAGGTATATGAATATGGCTGGATCCCACCAGAAACCTGTATGTTACTGATGCTGCCTGCGTGGTTTGAACATTGCTCGGGGCTTATTTGTTCAGATCCGGCAACTATTTGTAATTGGGCCGCTTCCTGTACGTTATAATACCCATAAAAGCTTTCACAGCCGTTAGCATCGGTAAGATAAAGCGAATAGACATCCGGCGCGAGCCCGGTGATTTGAGAAGTGTTGCCCACGAATTGGTTTTGACTATTTACCCATCTCAGCTTTTTGGCTAAAGTATCGGTAACAACCGTTAATGACCCATTGTTTAACCCATAGCATGACGCTGACATTGAAACAGCATAGGCTGGGTATATAGTGGCGGGCGGCTGTGCTATAAAATAAGTTTTACTGGTTTGGATACAGCCAAAACTGTTTGAGGCCACAAGCGTGTAATTGCCCGAAGATGCATTTTGCAAATTGAGCGTTGTAGCTACTGTGTTATTATTGGCATCAAGCCACTTGTATTGCGTAGCGCCGGTTGTAATTATGCCGGTAACCGAGCCATTATTATTTCCGCAGCTTGATGGTGTTGTAACGGCCTGGGATTCATCCATCGTAATGCCATTAGTTTCAGGGATGCTGATGGCCGAACTTGATACTGGTCCGCATGCTGTGCCATCGGTAACCTGTAAAGTATAAGTGCCCGCAGGTTGATTTACAAGAATGCTATCGGTACTAACTATCTGTTGCTGGCTATTGGACCATTGATACTGCAAAGTACCCGTGCCTGTTGCAGGGATGCTGGTTATTGAACCTATAGATTGCCCACAATTGGTGGATTGTATTTTGATGTGGCTTTGATCAATGTTTGGGCCGGTGGTATTTTTTAGGGTGATGGGGCCGAAGGTTTTGACACACCCATCAGATGTTTTTACTGTAAAGGTATAGTTGCCAAAAGGAATATTGGTTATACGGTCTGTATCGCCAACAATTTTCTCATTCCCATCTGTCCACGTTTCGCTGGTGATTTTATATAACGGATCAAAAACAAATAAGCCTATTGAGCCATTAGCTAAGCTGCAACTGGGGTTTGTTATAGTTGCATCACCGGCTGGCATAAGTATTCTATCATCATCTATCTGATAAAATGGGCTTCTGATACAACCACCATTTAAAACTAATTGATATTGACCGGGTTGAGTAACGATTAAATTTATGTTATTCGATATAAAGTTACCGTTAACATCAGCCCAATAATAACTTACTCCTTGCGGAACCGTTAATCCTGTTATAGTGGCGGTATCCGTACATCGTAAGGGTTGAATGTGAATACTATCGCTATTAACTTGTATAGAACTATATTTTGAGGTTTGATTGTTTAGCGTTGCCGATACCCAAAAAATACCACTATAATTATTCAAATTGGCTTGCCAGTTACCATTATTGTCGGCGTTCGCCGTTTGCATATAACTACGAATGCTACATTGTGATGTGCACGATTCGGACGAATAAATATCAATAATAGAATTTGGCGTAGCTGTTCCGTTTACAATTGTGCTTGCACCATTTGTGCCAATTTTACTAATATTTACTGTTGGAAGTTGATATAAAGTGTAGGGTCCGTCCCCTGTATTTATGTAAGCATTAGAGTGGGTAGTATCATCACTATATCCATTGTAAACGCATTTAAAATCATTATTTCGCATAAACACATTGGGGTCGTTTTGGACAGAAACACACGGGCCGCAATTATAAAAGAGATTTTTTTGACTAAGATTATTTGTGCCGAAATTGAATTGCGCACGGCAATATGCTATGTTGACTGGAGATTGGGGCGCCGTTATCTGTGAATAATAAGTTATATTAGTAATACCATCCCGGGCAACGTTGAAAAAATTATTGGTAAAATTTATTGTTCCATTAAGAAAGCTAAACTGAAAAATGCCAAATGTCCCTCCGGTCAGGTTATTTTCTATATCCATATTTACGCTGGCACAATTTTGTGTTTCCTGGGTATAGCCACTTATATTATATGGGTAAACAGTACTTATAGAAACTGAAAAATAAGGAAAAAGATCAAGTGCCCACTCCGTCGTTGTTCCATTTGGATAGACCATGAAATTATTTGATTTTATAGAAATCGTATTCTGTGTGTTTTGGTAAAATTGTATGATCAATGCGGTGAAAATAACATTACCTTCGGTTGAATTACCACCAATTTGAATGTTATTACATTCGTATAAATTAATCATACTTGAGAATCCGTAACCATCTCCATCCTTTTCAGTACTGGTTGATTTGCCAAATCCTATTAAATTTGCTTTTAATATAACGCCAACTGTATTTTCAATATCCAACCCGTAATAATTAAATCCCCGCATTAAATTTCCTTTCCCTGCCGCGCCAAATATAAAATTGGTGCTATTTATAACTTTAACACCAATGTGTGGCTGTAATCCCGGATATGATATATCGGCATTATAATAATCATAAAAGTAAATACCATATATTTCAACATCATTAACGTTTGAGCCATTAAATACTGTTATGGGGTTGTAGTTTTGCGGGCTTGCTATTTCAATGCGTGCCGTACTGGCGCCAAATACTCCGCCTGTTTGTGTGCTTCCGTCAATTACAAGATTCGAGGTTACATCGGGCAACTGGCTAATTAATGTTATAGTTCTGCCGATTTGGCTCGTATCAGAAAAATTAAAATTAATATAATCCTTTTCTGTAGTCCCATTAGCCGCAGCCTGCGTCAGCGCATCCCGCAAAGTCCCCGGCCCCGAGTCGGCATTGCTCGTCACCACAAACGTCGCCGAAAATCCCTTCGCGCAAAAAAGCAGGAATAATAATAAGAGCAAAGGTTTTTTAAGCATAAGTATTAGGGGCAGGAAAAATACAATTTTAATGCTGATTTATAAATTATTAATCTTAACAAACAGGTTGTAAATCCATTGTCAATATACGGTTAGCTAATTGTTACTCATGTAGTAAAATTGTACCTTTGCCTCAATTTTAATTGCCCTACAATTTCTCAATGAAGCTGAACATAGATTACCAGGAAAAATTCCAGTCGAGGCATATTGCCCCTAACCAGGCTGATACGGCTAAAATGCTAAAAACCATCGGCGTAAACACGCTTGATGAATTGATCGAACAAACTGTTCCTGCGGGGATCAGGCTTAAAAACCCACTTAACTTACCAGCCGCTAAAAGCGAATATGATTACCTGAAAACATTGAAGCAAACCGCTTCAAAAAACAAGGTTTTTAAATCGTTTATTGGCCAGGGATATTATGATGTGATTGTACCGGGTGTTATCCAGCGTAATATTTTGGAAAACCCGGGATGGTACACCCAATATACTCCATATCAAGCCGAAATTGCACAAGGCCGTTTACAGGCACTGTTAAACTTCCAAACCATGGTTATTGATTTAACCGGAATGGAAATTGCTAATGCATCGTTATTAGATGAAGGTACTGCCGCTGCCGAAGCCATGTTTATGCAATACAGCTTGCGCAAAAATCAGCAGGCCAATGTGTTTTTTGTTTCGGAGGAATTGTTCCCACAAACTATTGACATTTTAAAAACCCGCTCTGAGCCGTATGGCATCGAGCTGCAAATAGGCGACCACAAAACAGTTGAATTAACTGAAAATATGTTCGGCGCTATTGTACAATACCCTGCCGGTGATGGCGAGGTATACAACTATAAAGATTACGCTGCCAAAGCACATGAAAAAGGCATCAAACTAACCGTAGTTGCCGATTTAATGAGCTTAGTATTATTAACCCCTCCGGGTGAGTGGGGTGCTGATATTGTAGTTGGTAACAGCCAGCGTTTCGGTGTACCGATGGGTTTTGGTGGGCCGCATGCTGCATTCTTCGCTACTAAGGAAGAATACAAAAGGTCGTTGCCGGGCCGTATCATTGGTGTAACCATTGATAGCGCCGGCGACTATGCTTTGCGTATGGCTTTGCAAACCCGTGAGCAACACATCCGCAGGGATAAAGCAACCTCAAACATATGTACCGCGCAGGCTTTATTGGCTATTATGGCTGGTATGTACGCGGTGTATCATGGTCCGCAAGGATTAAAGTTGATTGCTGAGAGAATCCATGGTTTAACCGTTTTGTTAGCTGATTCATTAAAAGAATTAGGTTACGAGCAATTGAACGAGTCGTTCTTCGATACCATCAAATTTGATTTAGGTGTACTTGCCGGTCCATTACATGGCGAAGCATTAAATAACGAAATGAACCTGAACTACAAAGGTTCAATGGTTACTATTTCTGTTGATGAAACAACTTCACCAGAGGATATCAAAACCATCGTTCGCTTTTTTGCCAAGGTTAAAGGTAAAACCCTTAACGATGCAAACTTTGATGAACTGAAGGGCAATATCCAAACCGTTATCTCATCTGATCTGCAACGTACATCAGCATATTTAACCCATAAACTATTCAATTCGCACCATTCAGAACATGAAATGCTGCGGTATATCAAATCATTAGAAGCAAGGGATCTTTCGCTTTGCCACTCGATGATCGCCTTGGGTTCATGCACCATGAAACTGAATGCCACTACCGAAATGGTACCGGTTACCTGGGCAGAATTCAGCAAAATGCACCCATTTGCCCCAGCCGACCAAACAGGCGGTTACATGCAGTTATTTGATGAGTTGAATAATTGGTTAAGTGAAATCACTGGTTTTGCAGCCATGAGTTTGCAGCCAAACTCAGGCGCGCAGGGCGAATATGCCGGCTTAATGGTGATCCGTGCTTATCACGAAGATCGCGGCGATTTCCACCGTAACATCGCTTTGATCCCGTCATCAGCACACGGCACTAACCCGGCATCGGGCGCTATGGCAGGTATGAAAATCGTGGTTGTAAAATGCGATGATAACGGAAATATTGATGTTGCCGATTTGAAAGCGAAAGCCGATCAATATAAAAATGAGTTATCATGCTTAATGGTTACCTACCCATCAACGCACGGTGTTTTTGAGGAGTCGATCATTGAGATCTGCCAGGTTATCCACCAAAATGGCGGCCAGGTTTATATGGATGGCGCCAACATGAACGCGCAGGTCGGCTTAACAAGTCCGGCTAATATTGGTGCTGATGTTTGCCACCTGAATTTACACAAAACCTTTTGTATCCCACACGGTGGCGGTGGCCCGGGCATGGGCCCAATCGGCGTGGCCCAGCATCTGGTTCCGTTTTTACCGGGGCATGCGGTGGTTGATATTGATAAAGGCAAATCTATCCACGCGGTTTCATCTGCGCCTTGGGGTTCTGCTTCTATCTTAATTATTTCTCATGCTTATATCGCGATGATGGGCGGCGACGGTTTAACCAATGCAACCCGTTACGCTATTTTAAACGCTAACTATATTAAAGCGCGTTTGCATCACCATTATCCCGTGCTATACACTGGCGCACATGGCCGTTGCGCGCATGAAATGATATTGGATTGCCGTGCATTTAAAAACTTCGGTATCGAGGTTACAGATATCGCCAAGCGTTTAATGGATTATGGTTTCCATGCACCAACAGTATCGTTCCCGGTTGCGGGTACGGTAATGGTTGAGCCAACAGAATCAGAACCAAAACATGAGCTCGATCGTTTCTGCGATGCGATGATCTCTATCCGCCATGAAATTGACGATGTGGAGAAAGGGATCTCTGACAAAGTAAACAACCCGCTTAAAAACTCGCCGCATACTGCTGCTGTAATTACAGCTAACGAATGGGAGCACCCATATACCCGCCAAAAAGCAGCATTCCCGCTGCCTTACGTGGTGGAATATAAATTCTGGCCGTCGGTTGGTCGTGTAAACGATACTTATGGCGACAGGACATTAATTTGCTCATGCCCGCCACTAAGCGATTACGAGTTTGAAGAAAGCGAAATAACCACACCGGAATACGGAACGTGATTTTAGATGTGCAGATGCGAGAATAGGCAGCTGTGCAAATAATTGTTTAATGTGCAGATAAGAAGATGTGCAGGTGTGCAGATGAAAACAACTATGTTTTTTATCCGCATATCTGCACATTTGCATATATACCCATCTATATTATGATTGCCCAAACACCACAAACACCGTATTACGCCGTAATATTTACTTCTACCCGTACGGAAGGCGATAGGGGCTATGAAGCTATGGCCGAAGAAATGGACCAAATGGCTAAGCTCCAAGAGGGCTATTTAGGTATCGAATCTGCACGCAACGAATTGGGAATAACCGTGTCTTATTGGCAATCATTAGAAGCTATCAGAAACTGGAAAGCGAATACCGATCACATGATCGCTCAAAAGCAAGGTAGAGAAAAGTGGTATGAACATTATAAAGTACGTATTTGCAAAGTTGAACGTGATTATGACTTTTAACTGTTGAGATATATTGCTTGCTACGTTTGTTATAGCTAGATTTAATTTGGCAATTAAAAAACAATAACTTATAATTACAACTTTTAGGAATATAACTTTTTAAATTGCAGTTCCGTATAAAGAAGACGAACATAGACACTCATGAACAATAATAATCAGGCCGTAAGTATTTTGTTGGTTGATGACGATGAAATTAACAACTTCATCTCTATCAAATTGATAAAAAAAGCTTTATTGACCACTGAGATTATGGCTTGCCTGAATGGTAAATTTGCTATAGACCAGTTGGTAGAAATACAGCGTAAAGACCCAAGTAAGCTACCCGACTATATTTTGCTGGATATTAACATGCCGATAATGAACGGCTGGGAGTTTTTAGACGAATACAAACGCCTGAATATTGACCCGCAAGGCAAAAGCAAAATTTTTATTATCTCGTCATCTGTATTTAGCAACGATATTAACAAAGCACGCTCATACCCGCTTGTACATAGCTTTATCTCAAAGCCATTAAGCGTTGAAAAGATTAAAGAAATGTTTGAGGCTGATAAAGCGTTTTAAGCGCGGGCAACCGTAAAATGTTCATCTGCATAAGTAACCTTCCCCTCGGTTATTGATTTTGCATGATAGAACAAACAAGTCCAGTTTTCAGCAGCGGCAATTTTGCCATACTCCTCGCGCAATTGCATGGCTTTGCGCCCGTCGTAATCATATTTGGCTATAAACTTCCTGATCAGTTGTTCGGGTTCAGGTAGTTCGTCGCCACCGAAAAAAGCTTTATCATCGCCATCTTCAATCCAAAAAACCTGGTGAAAAGGACAGTGCCCGCCCGATAATTCATACCTGATTCCCGGCTGCAGGTCGCCCGAACCATCTAAAAATTTGATCTCAATCTTACCTTGTAAAGCTTCAAATATTTCTTTATGATAGGATGATGTTTTGCCGTTAATGCCTGTTTCCCACTCATTTTTTTGTATCACATGCTTCGCAAACGGAAAACTTGGCTCCAGCTTACCATTGCGCTCAACCACCAAACCGCCCGAATGGTCGTAATGTAAATGCGACATCAATACCATGGTCACATCTTCAGGATCAAAACCCGTATTGCGGATATGCTGATGCAGGTAAAGCTCGTCGCGGGTATCTTTATAACCTAAACCGGTATCTAAAAGTATCAGGTCGGTACTGGTTTTTATCAGGAATGGATTTACATGGATGAACAAAGAAGCCGGGCGATCTTTAGGATTATCGGTTTGCGGATCAAAAGGAACAAACTTTTTTGATGCATCAACTGAATAGGAGCCCTCGCCTAATGGGAAAATTTGCATAATGAATATTTATGTGAGGATTTTTCAATGTGCAGATGTGCAAATATGCAGATGCTAATTATTGTATAATGGGTTAAGAATATCTAATGAATTTGCGCACCTGCATACTTGCACATCTGCACATCCAACAAGCTCTATATTAAATCATTATTTGCACATCCGCACATTTGCACATCTGCACATCGAAAAATCCGTTATATTTACTGTTTAAAGCAACAAAGATATGCAAAAACGGTGGTCGGTAAAGGAGAATACGGATGATGGGGCGATAAGCCAGTTAGCCACCGCATTAACCATCGACCCGGTTTTAAGCAAATTGTTGATCCAGCGCGGCATAGATAACTTTGAAGATGCCCGCTACTTTTTCCGCCCGGATCATAGGCATTTACACGATCCGTTCCTGATGAAGGATATGGAAAAAGCTATTACCCGCATTGAAGAGGCCTTAAAAGCTAACGAAAAGGTGATGATCTACGGCGATTATGATGTGGATGGAACTACTGCCGTATCGGTTGTTTATGGCTTTTTCAAGAAGTATTGCCGTTTTTTAGAGTACTATATTCCTGATCGTTACAAAGAAGGTTACGGTATCTCAACCCAGGGTATCGACTATGCCTCCGAACACGGATATACATTAATCATCGCGCTGGATTGCGGGATCAAATCGGTTGATAAAATCGCTTATGCCAATGAAAAAGGTGTGGATTTTATTATTTGCGATCACCACACACCCGGCGATGAGATCCCGGATGCCGTTGCCGTGCTCGATCCAAAAAGATTTGACTGTGAATATCCTTACAAAGAATTATCAGGCTGCGGCATTGGTTTCAAGCTGATCCAGGCATTCGCCGAAAAAAATGATATCCCATTTGATGAAGTTAGCTGTTATTTTGATTTGGTGGCGATAAGCATTGCCTGCGATATCGTGCACATTACCGGTGAAAACCGGGTGCTGGCTTATTACGGTTTGCATAAGCTAAACAACAATCCCTGCATCGGTGTAAAAACGCTGATGGAAGTGGCTGGTAAAACTACTAATTATACCATATCAGATATTGTATTTTCATTAGGGCCGCGCATTAATGCTGCCGGCCGTATTGATGATGCCAAGCATTCGGTTGAATTACTAAGCGCCTGCACCGAAGAACACGCCAAAATAAAAGGCGACCTTATCAATATTAAAAACACCGAGCGTAAAGGCCACGATTTATCGATGACCGACGAGGCGCTGAGCATGATTGACAGCGATGCCGTGCTGATGGGCCGAAAATCAACGGTGGTTTTTAATGAAAACTGGCATAAAGGGGTTATAGGTATTGTGGCATCACGATTAACTGAAAAATATTACCGCCCAACCGTAGTGCTTACCCGCTCTAATGGGCATGTGGCAGGTTCGGCGCGTTCGGTTTTAGGTTATGATCTGTACGAGGCATTGTGTTGTTGCAGCGAGTTGCTTACACAGTTTGGTGGCCACAAATACGCTGCGGGCTTAACCATGCCGCCTGAAAACGTTGCCGCTTTTATAGATAAATTTGAAGAAGTAGTAAGCGCCACAATCACCGATGAGCAATTGATCCAGCAAATAGCCATTGATGCCGAGATAGAACTTAAACAAATAGAGCCTAAGTTTTTCAGGATCCTGAACCAGTTTGCACCGTTTGGGCCGGAGAACATGTCGCCGGTTTTCATAAGCAAAAATGTGTATGTTAGTGGCCATGCGAACCTGGTAGGCGAAAAACACTTGAAAATGGCGGTGATGCAAAACGGGTCGCATCTGTTTGATTGTATTGCCTTTAACCACGGCGAATATCTTGATAAAATAAAAAAAGATAAACCATTTGATATTTGTTACAGTATCGAAGAAAATATTTGGCGCGAAAAGCGTTCTATACAATTAAACATAAAAGGGATAAGGGTTTAACCCCTCCCAACCCTCCCCGGTAGGGAGGGCTTTTGATAAAAGTTAACAAAGTCTCTCCGCTAGCTAGCGGAGGAGATCTAGAGGGGGTTATAATGAATTTAAGAGCAGATAATTTACTTAAAAAATATAAGCAGCGTACGGTTGTAAATGATGTGTCATTCAACGTATCGCAGGGCGAAATTGTGGGTTTGCTGGGCCCGAATGGTGCCGGTAAAACAACTTCGTTTTACATGATCGTAGGTTTGATAAAACCGAATGAAGGCAAGATATTTTTGGATAATCAGGATATCACCACCGATCCGATGTATCGCCGTGCTAAAAAAGGCATTGGTTATTTGGCGCAGGAAGCTTCTGTTTTCAGGAAGCTGACTGTTGAAGATAACATTAAAGCCGTTTTGGAAATGGGCGATATGCCTAAAGAGCGTCAAAAAGAAAAGCTGGAGGAACTGATAGACGAGTTTAGCTTGCACAAAGTGCGCCGTAACCGTGGCGACCTGCTTTCGGGTGGTGAGCGCCGTCGTACTGAAATTGCCCGCGCCCTTGCTGCCGAACCTAATTTTATTTTACTTGATGAACCTTTCGCAGGTGTCGATCCAATCGCGGTAGAGGAAATTCAGGCCATGGTTGCTAAATTGAAACACCGCAACATCGGTATATTAATTACGGATCACAACGTGCAGGAAACTTTGTCGATTACCGACAGGGCTTATTTGTTGTTCGAAGGAAAAATATTAGAGTCCGGTGTTCCTGAAGTCCTGGCCGCCAATGAATTGGTACGTAAAGTTTACCTGGGTGCAAACTTCGTGCTGAAAAGAAAAACCTTCGCCCAATAATAACCTATGACCATTTTTAACTCTGTTTTTACCTGGTTTATGAAAAAGCGTATCCACCAGATAGAGCTTTTTATGAAATACCCCAACGAAGTACAAGAGGAATGGTTTGAGCAACTTATATCCGGCGCGGAGCAAACAGAATGGGGCAAACTTTACCAATATAAAAGCATCAGCACACTGCACCAGTTTAAGCAGCGCGTGCCTATCCAAAATTATGATACGCTGAAGCCCTACATTGAGCGCATGCTGAAAGGCGAGCAAAATGTGTTATGGCATTCGGGTATCCGCTGGTTTGCCAAATCATCAGGCACTACCAGCGACAGGAGCAAGTTTATCCCGGTTAGTGAGGAATCATTAGAAGAATGCCACTTAAAAGGCGGCAAGGATATGCTTTCGCTGTACTTTAATAATAGGCCAAATGCCCGCATATTTACGGGTAAAAGCTTAACGCTGGGCGGCAGCAACCAGGTAAACCAATTACACCCCGATGCTTCCTTTGGTGATCTTTCGGCGGTGATTATGAAAAATTTGCCTTTGTGGGCCGAGTTTTACCGCACCCCGCATCTGGATATCGCCCTGATAGAAAACTTTGAGGAAAAGATCGAAAAAATGGCCTATGCCACCAAAGATGTAAATGTAACCAGCATCAGTGGCGTACCTACCTGGAACATTTTGCTATTTAAACGAATACTGGAAATCACCGGCAAAAACAACCTGCTGGAAGTATGGCCTAACCTCGAACTCTACTTTCATGGAGCAGTTAACTTTACCCCATACCGCGACCAGTTTAAACAACTGATCCCGAATGATGATA
>Ga0302303_10000879_pt1 | contig 21616 bp, 15 predicted proteins | sample III_Palsa_E2_1_FD_194542 | JGI IMG/M metagenome (GOLD analysis project Ga0302303, IMG submission 194542) | Peat permafrost microbial communities from Stordalen Mire near Abisko, Sweden - III_Palsa_E2_1 | ecosystem: Environmental > Terrestrial > Soil > Palsa > Peat permafrost | place: Sweden...
CACTGCGTTTCGAGTCCTATTTCCTGACGGTGCATGACATCGTGCGCTTCGCGCGCAGCCAGGGAATCCTTTGCCAGGGCCGAGGGTCCGCTGCCAATTCATCGGTGTGCTTCGCCCTCGGCGTGACCGAGGTCGATCCGATGAAGATGAGCCTGTTGGTCGAGCGGTTCATTTCCAAGGAGCGCAACGAGCCACCCGACATCGACATCGACTTCGAGCACGAGCGCCGTGAGGAAGTCATCCAGTACATCTATCGGAAATACGGGCGAGAACGTGCCGCTCTGGCGGCCACTGTTATCTGCTATCGCGGCAAGAGCGCCGTGCGGGACGTGGCCAAGGCCATGGGACTGCCACTCGATCAGGTCGATCAGTTGAGCCAGGTATTCGCATGGTCGAACGGTGATGCGTCACTCGCTGAGCGGTTGCGAGAGCGTGGATTCGATCCTGAGAGCGCGGTCATCCGGCGCATCGTCAAGCTGACGGCCGAGATCCTGGACATGCCGCGGCACCTGTCGCAGCACGTTGGTGGGTTCGTCATCTCTGATGCGCCACTGAGCGAACTGGTGCCCGTGGAGAACGCGGCGATGCCCGATCGCACGATCATCCAATGGGACAAGGATGACCTCGACACGATGAACTTGTTGAAGGTCGATTGCTTGGCCCTGGGTATGCTCACGTGCGTGCAGAAATGCCTGAACATGCTGCGCCACCAGCGCGGACAGGATTACTCGATGGCCACGTTGCCATCGGAAGATCCGGCCACCTACGCCATGATCCAACGCGCCGACACGGTGGGCGTGTTCCAGATCGAGTCACGCGCACAGATGGCCATGCTGCCGCGGCACCGGCCGGAGAACTTCTTCGATCTCGTGGTGCAAGTCGCGATCGTTCGACCCGGCCCCATTCAGGGCGACATGGTACATCCGTATCTGCGGCGACGAAGGGGCGAGGAGCCCGTCGACTACCCTTCGGAAGAGTTGAAGGAGGTGTTCGAACGCACGCTGGGTGTACCGCTGTTCCAGGAACAGGTGATGAAGCTGGCCATGGTCGCCGCTGGCTATACGGCAGGCGAAGCGGACGGACTTCGGCGTGACATGGCCGCGTGGAAGCGCCGGGGTGGATTGGAGAAGCACCGCGAACGCATCCTGACCGGCATGACCGATCGCGGCTACACCGCCGCCTTTGCCAAGAGGCTGTTCGAGCAGATGAAGGGCTTCGGCTCGTATGGGTTCCCCGAATCACACGCGGCCAGTTTCGCTGGCATCGTCTATGCGAGCTGCTGGCTGAAGTGTCACGAGCCCGCGGCCTTCACCTGCGCGCTGTTGAACAGCCAACCGATGGGCTTCTATGCGCCGAGCCAGATCGTGCAGGATGCCCGACGCCATGACATCGATGTTTTCCCTATCGACGTGCAGTGCAGCGATTGGGACAACACGCTCATCACCCGTGAGGAAGAACCTCCCGCGATCCAGCTTGGGCTACGCCAGGTGCGAGGATTCAGCGAAGAAGCGGCGCAGCGGATCATGGCGGCCCGCGCACAACGCCCGTTCGCCGACATCGCGGATCTCTGCGCGCGAGCGGCCGTGGACAGGCGTCATCAGGACTTGTTGGCGCAAGCCAGCGCGTTGCGGGGTCTGTCGAAGCATCGGAACCACGCGCATTGGGAGATCGCCGGTGTCGAAAGGCAGTTGCCGCTCTTCGGTAACACCAGTCCGGCAGAGATCGAGGTGGCCTTACCGAAGCCGACGCAGGCCGAGGAGACGCTGGCCGACTACGCGCGAACTGGCCTGACGCTGGGCGTGCACCCCATGGCGCAAATCAGAGATCGGCTACGCGCCGCTCGATGCGTGGACTCAAGGACGCTGCGCAAGCGCCCTCACAACAGCTATGCGCGTGTTGCGGGCGTCGTCACGATACGTCAGCGACCACAGACGGCCAGCGGTGTCACGTTCCTCACGATGGAAGACGAACATGGCATGGTCAACGTCGTCGTCTGGCGCGATGTCGCCGAAACCCATAGACGGGTGTTACTGGAATCAGAACTGCTGGGAATCGATGGGCGGTGGGAATCGGTCGATGGCGTATGCCATCTGATTGCCAGTCGATTGCTCGACATGAGCGAGTTGCTCGGAGGTCTGGATGTGCGGTCGCGAGATTTTCATTGAGACATCGCGGGCATCGCGGGTGATAACAGCCAAAAGCGATGCGCCGCCGTTGCGTGCGTCCGAGCGAATGCATCACACGACCGATCTACAGTCACCAGGCCGCCGACCACTGTGATTCGCTGAAGCCGATGTCGACCGGCGAAAACCGACCCATTTGAGCCGGTCGCGAACGTCCGCTTTGGGGGCGTCCATTTTTCCGGGAGTGGCGGGAAATATCGGCCGTGCGAGCAGACCCGATGCGATAGCTGCGTTTCCCGGGGGCCTGCCGGCGCGAGCCCCTGGCGTGGCGTTCACTGTCAGCCGAGATGAAGCTGGCGAGCAGCAGCCTCGGCAGTGCTTCCGGGCGCGTGTTGAATGCGATGACGGCGCCCGGCGCTGCCTTATGGACAATGTTCACCACCGTCTCAAACAGCACCAGGCTCTTCGGCGGAATTCTGAGGCCACCACCGATCACCACACAGTCATAAGTTGCGCTCTTCAGTTGTTTTTCGAGCGTGACGCTGCCGGCCTCGTCGGGCGTGATCATGCACGTGTCGCCCTGCCATCCGCGCTCCTGGATCTTGGTGACGGCAACGGCGATACCCGCATTGATCTTGTCGGCATCAAAACCCGGAGGAAGCGATGGGTCGGAAAAATCCACGGTCTCCGGCTTCTGGCCGACAAACAGGATGCGGGTCATTCGGTTTTCTCCATGTAGCTGGGAATTGGAAAGCTCTGACCACGGACTCGGCAAGCACTATCTTGCCGTAAATGGCCAACGCGCCAAGCGTACAGCAGGATCATGTTCGTCCAAAGAAATGAACCAGTCCACACCTGTCATGGCGGCGCTCCTGACCAAGCATCGGCCACGCAGTCCTGGGTCAACTGTGCCGACATCTCACTCTTTACCTAATATTTAATCGAAAACGAAGAGCACTTCTAAAAGCTCAAGCCTGCGTATTCTGCTGAAACCCGCCACCCGTTACGGCCGCAAACCCACCACGGACTTTGGTGTCCGTAGATTTGCCCCGATCAGAACGACCGCAAGGAACGTTACCAAGCATAGGCCTTGGGCGCTTCTCCGCCCGGTCCTGGCCAGATCTTGTCGAGTTGCTCGAGCACGTCATCCGAAAGAACCACATCGACGGCGCGAAGGTTCTCCTTGAGCTGTTCAACCGTACGCGGACCGATGATGGGAGCGGTGACTGCCGGGTTACGCAGCAGCCACGCCAGCGCGACGTCCGAAGGCTTTTCTCCAATGTCACGGCAGAGCGACTCATAGGCTTCGAGCTGCGGCCTAAGTCGCTCGATTTGCTGCGTGACTTTTGGCTTTGCCCGCCGACCTTCTGCCGCCTTCCGCAACACTCCACCCAGCAGGCCACCGCCGATTGGACTCCACGGTACAAGGCCAAGGCCGAAATGCCGACAGGCCGGAATGACCTCTAACTCAATAGTGCGTGCCGTCAAGTTGTAGAGACTTTGCTCAGATGCCAGCCCCATGAACGAACGCGCTATAGCCGTCGACTGAGCCGTAGCAATGTCCCAGCCAGCGAAGTTGCTGCTGCCAACGTAGATGACTTTACCCTGTCGCACGAGCACCTCCATCGCCTGCCAGATCTCCTCCCAAGGCGTGCTGCGATCGATGTGGTGCATCTGGTACAGGTCGATGTGGCCTGTCTGCAGCCGACGCAGGCTTTCCTCACAGGCTTTTCGGATGTGGTAAGCCGAGAGATGACGGTCATTCGGGCCAGTTTCCATCGGCTGATAGACCTTTGTGGCAAGGACAATCCGCTCTCGACGACCGCCTTGAGCTAGCCATCGCCCGATATATTCTTCGGAAATCCCGTAGCCTTTCTCCATGTCTGGAGAATTGGGGCCGCCGTAGACATCCGCCGTATCAAAGTAGTTGATGCCAGCGTCCAGCGCCGCATCCATGATCTCAAAGCTCGTCGACTCGTTCGTCAATTCGCCAAAATTCATTGTGCCCAGGCAAAGCCGACTCACTTTCAGTCCGGTACGGCCAAGATGTTTGTAGTGCATAGGTACCTGTCCTCGAAAGCTTGTCGCTTAGCTTAGAAACGGGTTATCACAATCCCTGTAGCGCTGGGTTGATTAGGGCTTGGGAGATGGCCCGACCGAATATTCTTCGTCGGTAACCTTTTCAAGCCATACAACGTTCACGCCATCCAGGGCCTCCTGGACCGCAATATGCGTCATCGATGTGCTTGGCGAAGCGCCGTGCCAGTGCTTGTGGCCTGGCGGACAGATAAGGATGTCGCCCGCGTTGATCTCGACGATCGCGCCACCTTCGCACTGCGTCCAGCCCTTACCCGCGGTAACAAGTAACACCTGCCCCAAAGGATGGGTGTGCCACGCGGATCGAGCGCCCGGTTCGAACGTAACCGTAGCTCCCGTTATGCGCGCGTCACCCGCTCCCTTGAAGGGCGCGTCGATTCGCACGGTGCCCGTGAAGTAATCGCTCGGCCCCTTAGCGGACGGCACAGAGCCATTGCGGATGATGTCCATAGTGTTCTCCTGCGAATGAAGGCGAAGCGCGGCGGCTACCCAAGTAGCTGCCGCGAAGCGAAACAATAATCAGTGGGCGACGAACCCACCGTCGACGGGCAGAGCGACACCGAGAATGAGGCTAGCGGCAGGGCTGCAAAGCCAAAGCACAGCGGCAGCGACCTCTTCAGGACGGCCCATGCGGCCAATCGGCTGCTGCTTCAGGAATTCCTTCATCGCAGCGGGGTCAATCGCGTCCCCCATGGGCGTGTCAATGCAACCAGGGCATACCGCATTCACGCGGATGCCCTTGGCAGCGTAGTCCAGGGCCGCCGCCTTGGTGATGCCGATAACGCCGTGCTTGCTGCCGTGATAAGCCGCACGCCCAGCAAGACCAACGAGACCGCCAAGCGACGAGCAGTTGACGATCGCGCCGCTTCCCTGCTTGCGCATTTGCAGGAGCTCATGCTTCATGCAGGTCCATACGCCGCGTAAATTGACGGCGTTGACCTGGTCGAAACCTTCGCCGGTTTCATCGGTGATGTCGCCCATGGGACCGAGGATGCCCGCGTTGTTGTAGGCCATATCAAGGCGGCCAAACTCAGCGACTGTGCGCTCGACCATCGCGGCCGCCTGCGCTTCGTCAGTGACGTCGCATACGATGGCGATGACTTTGTGACCCGCTTTCTCTAGCGTATCGGTGGCCGTCCGCAATGCGTCGACGTTGATGTCTGCCAGCGCAACGGCAGCTCCGGATTCCGCGAATGCCTTGGCCGCCGCGAAGCCCATGCCGGTGCTCGCGCCCGTGACGAGCGCAACTTGTCCGTTAAAGTCGTAGGTGGGATTCATGTTTAAGTCCTTTGTAGATTTGGGGAAATTCATGTGCACGATCGTCCGCTTTTGGGTGGTCGGCCGCTGTCATATGTTCACGTTGGTACCGTTCGTTAGATTGCCGCTTAGCCAGCGGGGCGAATTCGTACGGTCGCGGACCGGCTTTCATTCCGGATCATCGGCGCGAGATAGGTGTGACCCGCATATTTCGCTTGATAGGCCGCATCGATCTGGTTGTTGAGCGCGTCCTGCACCAACTCGAAAGTCACGGGAAGGTCCATGTCTACGATGGTGATGCGGCCGGCACCCTGTGCGAGCGCCGCCTGGAACCACCGCGAGGCGCGCCCGTGATAAGCACGCGCATAGAGCTCATCGCCGACGACAACCGACCAGATCCACGTCGGCGTTCCCGGTGTCGTACCGTCTTGCCGAAACGGCGCGACATGCAAATCGTCTGATTGTTTAATGCGTTCGAGTTGTTCGTGGCTCCAGGTATTCATTGCCAACCTCTGTGTTCTTATCGTTTATTTGCCTGTCAGCCGGCGCGCTTGGATGACGCGAAATCGATCACGTAGCGGTAGCGCACGCTTTTGTCGATCACGCCCTCGAAAGCTGTGTTGATCTCATCCGGCCGGATGAGCTGTACCTGGGCCTTGATGTTCCGCGCAGCGCAGTAATCGACCACCTCCTGTGTTTCGGCAATGCCGCCGATAATCGATCCGGCCAGTGCGCGCCGGCCTATCGCTAGGTGCAGGCCCTTGACTTCTTTCAATGGCTCCATGGCACCGACGTTCACCAGCGTACCGTTCAACTTCAGCAGGTCGATGAAAGCCTGCATCGGATAGCCGTTAGGTACGGTCGAGATGATCAGATCGAACTTGCCAGCGTGTGCCTTCATGGCCGCGGCATCCGTGGAGAGCACCGCATCCGTTGCGCCTAGACGCTTGGCATCCCCGAGTTTCGATGATGTGGTCGTAAACACGGTGACCTCGGCATGGCGGGCCGCAGCAAGTTGCACGGCCACATGGCCAAGTCCGCCCATGCCCACGACTCCCACGCGCTGACCACGTTCGAGTTTCCAGTGCTGCATCGGCGAGAAGGTCGTGACACCTGCGCAGAGCAATGGCGCCATGGCGGCAAGGTCCGCACCCGGGGGGATGCGGATGACAAAATGATCCTTAACGACAACGCGGTCCGAATACCCACCGAAGGTGTAGCCACCGGTATGCGCATCCGGCGAGCCATACGTCTGAGTCATGCCCTTTTCGCAGTACTGCTCTAGATCGTCCTGACAAGGCTCACACACGCCGCAGGAGTCCACGATGCAGCCCACGCCGCCGATGTCGCCTACCTGAAACTTGGTGACTTCGGTACCGACGGCAATGACACGCCCGACAATTTCGTGGCCGGGCACGCACGGGTACTGCGTCGGCCCCCATTCACCACGAACAGTGTGGATGTCGGAGTGACACACGCCGCAGTACAGAATGTCCAGGAGGACGTCGCGTGGACCGACTGCACGTCGTGAGATCGTAAGTGATCCTAGCGGCGCAGTCGCACTTTTCGCGCCCACAGCGCGTACGTTCTGTGCGGCGGCCGCCGAGGGGTCATTTCGTATGCCGCCACGATTGCCACTGGAGGCTGCCATGGCGCCCAGCATGGGGGCTGCCATCAATCCGGCGCCCGCCTTGAGCACCCTGCGCCGGCCGGCGACCGATTTTTCTTCCGTATAGGTTTGTGTCATTTCATGGTCCTTTGGTGCAACTTGAGAATTTCATGGCGCCCCGCGCGTCGCGTCGCACTCCTTGAGAGCACGGGCCAATGTCATTGGCGTTTTTACTCAGCCGGGACGTTTGGCGAGCACATCTTTTACGACCGGGATAGCCGAGAAGACATTCGGCCAGCCCGCGTAGAATTCGAGATGCGTCAACACCTCACCGACCTGCGCCTTCGTCAGGCCGTTGTCCATCGCCCGATTTAGGTGGTAAGGGATTTGCGCAACCTGGCCGTTGGCGATCAGGGCACTGACGGTAACGAGGCTACGGTCGCGGGGCGCAAGCCCGGGGCGCAGCCATAAGTTGTGGAAAACCACTTCGCTGGTGTAGTGGACGACGCCAGGAGAGATCGCGCCTGCGTTCTCCTGCACAGCGCTCGCGCGTAAGGCCTCAGCCTTCTCGTCGATCGGCATGAGGTCCGGTTCAGCCGGTGGCAACTGCGCGGCCGTCACGCCGCGATCGTGGAATACATCCTTGGCGACGGCCACCGCAGCCGTAGCATTTGCCCACCCTGCGTAGAACGCGAGATGCGTGATGATTTCCGACAGCTCAGCCGGCGTCACCCCGTTGTCGAGCGCACGATTGAAATAAAATGGCATTTCGATGACCTGGTTTCTCGCGATCAGCGCAGCAATGGTCACCACGCTGCGATCTCTTGGGCTAAGGCCAGGGCGCGACCACAACTCGCCAAGAAGGGTGGTCTCGGTGTAGCGGGCTAGCGCGGGCGACACCGCGCGCGTCTCATCGAGCGTCGGGGCGACGATCGGTGCGCGCGCTGGCGGTAGGGTCGATGCACTGCTTATCGACACGTGCAGTAGCGGAATGATGGCAAGTCCAAGAATTGAATAGCGCATAGTGATTTCCGGCGAAGTAAAGGGAGTGCCCCGCTAGCGGGTGTAGTCGGCGTCGGAGACTTTTTCCATTCAGGTCACATTTCGGCCGTCGACCGTTTCTTGGGCGGCGAGCTGCGTCATGGCGGTGGTCGCGGTCGCGCCGTGCCAGTGCTTCACCCCCGGAGGCGTCCAGATAACGTCTCCCGCATGAACGGTCTGACGTGGATGACCTTCTTGCTGCACCCAGCCAGTGCCGCCCACGATGACCAGCAATTGCCCTAGAGGATGCGTATGCCAGGCGGATCGAGCGCCCGGCTCGAAGGTGACGTATCCGGCCGACAGTCGGGATGGTGCACGCGGTTGGAGAAGGACCGGGTCAATGCGCGCCGCACCGGTGAAGTTGCTCGCGGGACCGACGATGGACGGCTGGCTTCCCGTGGGCACGATGACTATGTCGCTACCCGACGCGCCTGTCGCGGTCATCGGTACGAGGGCCAGCGAAAGCCAAGCCGTAAACACCAAATAGTTTCTTTCCACCGCCGTTTCTCCGTCCGTCGCTCGCGAATCGTTCGACGTGGGACCACCGTCCCGTATTCGTCGCTGTGATGCAGGACTACTGTTTTACGCGCTTACATTCGATTGATTAAGACCATTTAATTGCTTGGACCTATGAATTAAATTCATGACTAGACAGGGGCAGTAAGTATCCCCCGGCAAAGCCGGGGGCTTTAACGATTGCTGGCCCCTCAAAGGGGCCTTTTCGCAATCGAGAATCAAGTGCTCGCCATTCAACCCTTGATGCACCGGCTTCACCATTCCAAGCCAGAATTTGCCTTCGATTCGATATCTGCGCTTGAACTACCTCAATGCCGACAGCTACTTCTTTAAACGTCAAACTGCTACTGCCACCCCGGCAGAGCCGGGGGAACTTCCGATTGGTTTAGGAAGTAGCATTCGCGGCCAGCGCCTCATGTGAGGTCAGAAGAGAGCCCGCATGCCGTCCTCGCCGCTCGCAAGAGCCCCAAGACCACGCAGTGAAGCCGTCCGCGATTACTGGATGTTGGCCGTGACGAGTCTGCTCATGGCATTCGCGTCCATCTCGACGGACCTTTATTTGCCCGCCATGCCGACTATGGTGCGAGATCTGGGCGTCACGCCTGGCGTGGCCGCCATGACGGTCTCGACCTACCTGATCGGATTCAGTGCGGGACAGCTAATTTGGGGTCCTCTGAGCGATCGCTTTGGTCGACGCGCGCCCATTCTCGCCGGGCTGTTGGTGTTTATCCTGGGGTCGGCCGGCTGCGCTCTGGCAGGCTCGGGTACCGCCATTGTTTGCTCGCGAGCCATCCAGGCGATCGGGGCGTGCGCAAGTGTGGTGCTTGCCCGGGCCATGGTGCGCGACCGATTCGCAGGGGTACGTGGCGCGCAGGTCATGTCGTCCCTGATGACGGTCATGGCTATCGCGCCGCTGCTTGGTCCCTCCATCGGAAGCCTCGTGCTCGAAGTCACCGGGTCATGGCGAGCGATCTTTTGGCTTTTGGTTGCGACGGGAATAGCTACCGCCTGCGCGGTGTGGACTCTTCCGGAGACGCTGCCCACGGCGCGCCGCTGTAATGCGGGATTGTTGACGGCGTTCCTGCAGTACAAGCAGCTTATGCTGCAACCGCGGCTGCTAGCTTTTGCAGGTGCGCTGGGTTTCTTCTACGCGGGTACGTTCGCCTATATCGCAGCCTCACCCTTCATATATATCGAGTATTTTCGCCTCGCATCATCGAGGTACGCGCTCATCTTCTCTGCCGGAGTCGCCGGCCTCATGGTGGCCAACCTCGTTAACCGGCGACTGGTGCCACGCATCGGCGCCGTTCGACTGCTGCGCGCTGGTGCGATCGGTGCAGGTGTAGCCGGCGGGGTGATGCTGATAGCCGTCACGCTTCGCATCGGTGGGCTCTGGGGTGTGTTTGTGCCGGCGATCGCATTCGTGGCCGCTACAGGATTTATCGTGGCTAACGGCGTCACCGCAGCACTCGAAGATCTGCCAACGGGCACGGGAGCTGCGTCAGCATTGTTAGGAGCCATCCAGTATGGCGGCGGGGTTCTCGGCGCTGCTGTCGTGGGCGCTCTGTCAGACAAAGCACCCTTTCCCGTCGCTGCGGTCGTCGCCGTGACAGGGGCGGGATGCGTCGCGTGTGCCTTCGCTATAACACTGCACGGTCCTTCCCAGCGGGAAGCAGATGTTGCGACAGCGCAGTCATAGCCGGTTGCGCTAGGCCCGTTAATGAATTCAGTTCATGCTGAGGAAAGGCATGGGCGACTCCACGCCCGGTGAGTATTTTCCTACCCCTGCGCTAACGATTGCCCGCAGCCTAATTATTTTGGGAGGACTAGTCGGGGACAACTTACGCACGAACGAGCCGTCGGGTGTCGTGCCGACAATCGATGCGCGCACGGGCGCCCTGGTTTGGGCGCGGGACATCGTGATGGCCTTTGCGCTGCCGAAGAAATAGTGAGTCCAGAGCTAGCCAGCAGTGCGACATTGTCCAGGTAGGTAGCACCCGCGCTACTTGCGATACCGCAAAGCATCCACGACAAGACGAAGGGCCGGCGACGACTGTCGCCGGCTCGGATAATAGGCGTGGAGGCCCGGCCAAACAGGCGACCAGTCTTGCAGCACGTATTGCAGGTGACCGGCCTTTACGTGCGGCTCGGCCAGGTCTTCCGGGATAAATGCGAGCCCAAATCCGGCAACCACTGCTTCAACGACCTGGACAATTCCGTTGAAGCTCACTTGCCCATCGACGCGTACTTGTACCTCGCTCTTTCCCTTTTCCAACTGCCAGGCATAAAGACCGCCATAGGACGCCAGGTAAAGGTTTATACAGCGAAAACCCAGCAGGTCCTGCGGGGTGCGCGGCCGGCTTTTGCCCTTCAAATACTGTGGCGCTCCGACAACCGTCATACGTATATCCGGCCCGATCCGCACCGCGATCATATCCTTGGCGACCTGATCGCCGTAGCGAATACCCAGATCGAAGCGTTGCGCGACGATGTCTGTCAGCCCGTGGTCAATGATCGTCTCCACCTTTAGATCGGGATAGGCGGGCAGAAGCTCTTGGAGTTTTGGCCAGATGACTGTGTGGAACGCGTAATCCGCCGTTGTGATGCGGAGGGTGCCGCTAAGTTTTCCGCGTAACCCTTTGACGGCTACCACTTCGGCATCGATTTCTTCGAAGTGCGGGGTAATCGATGCAATTAATCGGTCGCCCGCTTCCGTGGGCGTCACGCTACGCGTGCTGCGATTCAATAGACGAACGTCCAGTCTCGTCTCGAGTAACCGGATCGCATGGCTGAGCGCGGACTGTGAAATACCTAGCTGGGCGGCAGCCTTGGTGAAGCTTTGTTCGCGCGCTACCGCCAAAAACGCAAGTAGGTCACCATAGTTTTCACGCGCCATTGATGAATCTCGCTCATGCAATCGTCGCCACTCTACCATCGGCAGTCGGACACCTATCGCATCTGGCGACAGTCATGCCGTGCGAGCGCAGCGAGTCCAAGGGTGAATCACACGACGTGTTCGAGGCAAAAAAAACGGCCTATGTTGATAGGCCGCTTCGAAAATGCTCGGGGTCGACTTCCGCTTTACAGAAATGTCTGCCGAGCGTGTTTTCAACAACTAATCAGAACGTAGCTCGGTAAGACGCCGCTCATCACCTCGTCCTGATAGGTTTGTGCACCAGGGGACCCGGGTCTGATCGATCGTCGATCAGAACGCCAACGCGACCTGGGCTTTCACGCCGCGATCGTTTTCGTGGCTGGCGTGGGCATAGGTACCGTCGAGGCTGGCCGTCCAACCACGACGGAGTTCGGCCGACAGGCCACCGCTGACGGTTTCAAGCAGTCGACCCGTCTTGACGCCATCGGTGCGGAACGCTGTGCCTGGCGCGGCTTCAAAGCTGACGTCTGCGGTGCCCATGGCGTCACCTTGCTGGCGACCGATGGCGACCGTGAGCTCCGGCATGATCGTTCCTCTGTCGGTCTGAACATCCTGCGACAGATGCAGGCCGCTGGAGATCACGGACGACCCCCTACTATCGCCACGCACATTCACGTCCAGCGACTGGCCACTGTCTTCTTGTACCAGACCGTGCTTTACGTAGGCGCCGTCATAGGCGACAAACGGCACCACTTGCGTGCTCCCAAAACTGCCGCGATAGCCCAGCTCCAGGGATAGGGCCGCGGCGTTTTGATGATACGAAGCACTGGCGGTCTGTCCCACCGCATTGCCCACGGTGACATAACGGGTGGTGCGCACCTGGGGGTTGGCATAACCCATATTCGCGTTGCCATACCACGCGTCATTGGGGCCGAACACGCCAGCGAGATAAAAGCCGAACTGCGGTGTATTCAGACGGGCATGATCACCATTGGACAAATTCAGATTGGCACGGTTCTGCCCAACGAACGCCCCGAGCTTGAGCCAATCAGCGATCTGGTTTTGCAGGCCGGCGTAGCTGCCTTGATCGTCTAACGATACGGACTGCGCATTGCCATCGCTGCCAAGACTGGCGTCACCATTGCGCGCCTGCATCCACAACTGACCATCGGTCGCGTTCGCCGCATGCGCAGCGACCAGTCCGCGCAGATCGCTCATCTGACGCAGCGCCGCGGTGTCTGCCTCCGCGAAGATCTGCCCGTTCATGGCATCCAGGGATACCTTGGCTGCCGGGAGCGTCTGCGTGACCAGTGCGTTCAACGCCGGCACCAGAGCTGTCGGTGGCTGAGCCGAAATCATTTGTAGTGCGCGCTCGGTATGGCACTGGTTGAGCGTCAGCTGCGAACACGGGAACAACGGTGTCAGGGACGCGGTGCCCGTGGGCACGGTCACTGTTCCACTTCCTGACGACGCCGTGCCGCTCCCTGACGATGTTGTCCCACTCCCTGATGACCCGGTGCTACCGGCGTTAGCCGCCTCCAGCACCAGATACACGCCGTTGGCTTGATATTTCAACGTCGGCGTCAGGTTGAGGCTGTTGACCAGCACCCCACTGAATGTGCCGGTGACGCCACCGGTGGCGGCAAGGATCTGATACGACTGATTCGCCGTATAGGTACCGGCTGCCGCGCTGAGGCTGACATTGCCCCCCTTGAGCACGGCGCTGCCGTTGATCTGCAGCAAGCTGTGCGCACCGGTGGGATCGATATAGATCTGGAACTGCGAGCCGGGGTTGAAGGTGACAGTACGCGTGGCCGACATCACTTTCGCGGCGGCGGCCGCATCGCCGATCAGCAGGTTGCCAAAGACGTTGATGCCGCCCACCTGGCCGGTACCTGACAGTGTCGCGCCCGCATCGACCTGCACGTCGCTGGTGATCGTGCCGTCCACCTGCAAATCACCGGACGCGACCTCAGTGGTGCCCGTGTAGGTATCGACGGCGGTCAATGCCGTGGTGCCACTACCGGCTTGCAACAGACCGCCACTGCCCGAAATCACGCCGCTGAAGGTGACGTTATCGGAGCGGTCAAAGGCGAGAGTGCCTTGATCCACGATATCGCCCAGCACGCTACCGCTGCTGCTGCCCGTACCTAGCTGCAGCATGCCGCCACTGATCGTGGTGCCACCGGTGTAGGTATTGGCACCGCTCAACACCAGCGTGCCGCTGCCGATCTTGATCAGACTGCCTGCACTGCCACCGCCGATGCCGCCATCCGTGATGGCGCCAGCAAACACCGTGGAGTCCGCGGTGCCCACGGTCAGGGCATGACTGCCCAAAGCAATGACACTACCGGCGGCGCCGCTGAGATCCTGCAACGTCTCCGCACCCGCCTGGGAGATATCCAGCGTGGCACCGGCACCGGTCAGGGCGACACCGCTGCTGGAGGCGATACTGCCGGCGACGCCACTGCTGTTAGTGCCCAGATACAGCGTGCTGCCGGTGCCGATCGTGGTCGCGCCGGTGTACGTGGTGTTTTCCAGCAAGGTCAGCGGCAGTGCGCCGATCTGAGTCAGGCCGCCACTACCACTGATGTTCGAGAGCGACACGGCGGTAATGCCATCTTGCGCGCCGACGACGTTGTCGACGAGCAGTGTACCGTTGTCGGTGATGCGATCCGTGCTCAGTCCATCGGAGCTCTCGGCCGTCAGCAAACTGCTGTCGCCGCGCGAGCTGGAAAAATAACCGAGCTGACCTGGCGTGCCGGTGGAGTTGCCGACCGTACCATCACCCAGCTGCAGGATCGTGCCAGCATCAATCTGAGTCAGACCGTTGTAATCCCCCGGCTGAGTAAAGATGACATGGTTGGCATTGCTGGCGTTGCCGGTAATCACCACCGATCCGATACCGGGGGTGGACGTCGAGTCGTGATAGATCCCGCCGCCGATCGGCGTATCCAGGGTGACCGTGCCGTCGTAGTCGAAAGCGAGAATGCCGCCGTTGTGCAGATTGATGTAGCTGGTGTATTCGTTGCCAGGCAGGAAGATTTTGTCGGTGGTGCCATCGCCGAACTGGACCATGCCGCCTTCGATATTGAAGCCGCGCGTGCTGGCACTGCCGCGGATGATGGTGTAATTCAGGCTCGAATTAGACAGCGATGGATCGGTTTTCGCGTTTACTCCGCTATCGGTGTAACTGTAGACACCCGACAATACGATCAATCCACCATTACCGTCGATGTTGATATCGTTGCCGTAATGATTCTGCCATACGTTCTGAGACACCGACATGACACCGGGATTGCCAGACCCGTCGTTGATTGGCGTGTTCAGAATGAACGAGCCGTTGTTGAAAACGAACGACGAATCGGGGATAGCACCGTAAGTGTGATCGGTCCCCAAAAATAGCGTCTGGTTGTTTTCGATGATGGTCGCACCGGTATAGGTGCTTACGTTGGCAAGATAGGGCGAACCGGTTATCAGGTGCAGCGAACCGCTACCGCTGATGCTGCCGAGCGAAAACGCAGAACCATCGTTCGCGGCATTGATGGCGAGGGTGCCGTTGTCTTCGATATTGGCGTAGACACCCAGCGAACCCGTTACGCCGCCACCGCCCAGTTGCAAGGTGGCGCCGCTGTTGATGAAAACCTCTGGCGAATTGGGATTGACGAGGTTGTAGATCCAGCCACGAAACGGAGCCCCCGCAATGCCGTCGTAAATTTCGGAATTATCGTTGTAGTAACCCTTTGCTGCCGTGGTCTCCGTAGGGTTGGGCACGGTGAACGTATTGGTGCCGGTAAACACCAAGGTGTTGCTGGCGCCATTGACGGTCAGCGTGCCGGTGCCCGATAGAACGCCGCTATACGTGGTGGTCCCGCTCGGCAAGGCGACAGAATAGGCAGGTCCCTGAAGAACGATATTGTCGGTTCCCGCATCGGCTTGTAAAAGCGCCGTAATGTCGCCGCCGGAGCTGGGTGCGTTGACTGTCGTCTGGGCAAACGCGTCGACGCTGGTAGCAGCCAAGGCGATGCCGAGCATCGCTGCAAGTCGCTTTCTGACTGGCTCGCCATGGCCGGACTTTTCTCTCAACCGCCGACCGTCATAGCCGCCACCGACAATGTGCTTCATCTACTCGTCCCCTGACCTAGATTTCTCGATAAAGATGTCAGGGGAGTCCTGCGACAAGCCAAGGCATCAAGAGTCCCGAACTTCGGTTCGGAGCCTCTGACCTTTGCTCTTATCCAGCGATTGCTTGCGATGTCCCCCACATCGATCTGGCGCATCCTGCGATGCCGAAAGATCACCTACAATTATGAAATCGCGTACGACGATTCATGTTTTCCAAATTTGCGATGCTCTCGTCAATTCCAGCCAGCTAAAGTCGGGTTTCTCCTGCAATGACGTCGGCCGCTTTAGACGTTCTTCAGAGCAAACTGTGTTTGATAGGCAAGCATGTCCTGGAACACGCAATACTCCGGCGAACCTAATTCAATGACAGGCAGCTTTTTGTTGAGTCTATGCAACATCTTCACGTAGGAGGATCGATAGCTCGCCTCCGCAGCCGGCGAAAACAAACGCACGTAATACGCGAAGCTTGTGTGGAATCGGTAGTCATCATGATTGGCATGCCGGATGCCCGTTGCCAGGGAAATTGCGTCGCGTAATTTCCGCAGTCGGCGGTTTTCCGCTGCATCGACTGGTTTCAGCAACACGCCGGCCGGGATATTCTCTACTTCATCCATATCCACCACCATGCGAATGGGCGCAGCGATGCCTGCGCTCATATGCTGCAAGCGGTCAGCCACGTCGCGATTGCATTCGTCCATGCTTGCATTCAACGGCAGCATCTGCGGCCAGTCGCCGGGTCTGCGGTTCGCGTTTGTTGCCCCATCGAAAATGGTCGAATGGTATGAACTGGGTGGAAGCCATGCCAGATTTCCGGCACGTGTGTTAGTCCGTAATTCTTCATAGGCCGCGCATAGTTCGTCGAGCGCCGGATTGGATTCGGCAATCGGGCAAATGATGGTATTTCCCGGATAAGGCTGCGCCGCTCCATCGACACTGAATTTTTCGCCCGGCCCGACATCCCGCGGCACAGCTGGCGGAGAGGCCAAACAGTTCATCGCACTTTGACGGTTTTGCGCAGCCCCTACACGACTCCATAACCCGGCCGTCACCACACCCGCATATCCAACCGAATTTCTAACAAGAAAGTTGCGTCGTGCTCGATCCACCATATCCACCATATCCACCATATCCTCGCTACTTTTGGCACTCCCCGAATCCAACGCACCCCAAAACATTCGCTTGGATAGGTGCGCAGGACCTATAACAAACTGTGGGAATAGCCAGCCTGTCAGAATTTGTATTTCACTTGAAAATTGACTTCTCGCCCCTCGATGGAGCGAGCCAGAATGACCCCACCCGTGCTGGCCGTGCCGAGGATGCGGGCATTGCCTTCCGTCAGGCCAATCTGGTTGGTGACGTTAGTTCCCTGCAGCCGGTATTCCCATCGATCGCCCACATCAGCCACCACGCCAAACGCGAGATCGTAGTAGTGACCGAGTGGCTGCAGTTCCTGCTGATCGCTGTAATGGCTACCGATATATTCATAGGTGAGCCATGCAGATAGCGAACCCCAACTGGTAGGTAATGTGTAGGCTGGAGTCAGGCGAGCTTGAAACGTTGGCTGTCGCGCCAACTGATAGCCATCGAAATCATTCTTGGCACTGCATACCAACTGGGTCGTCGTGCCTTGATAGGTATAACAGCCGTTGCTGCCGGTGTAATGCGAATCCTGATAGTCCCCTGACAACGCGATCGAGAAATGCTCAAACGGCTTGATGGTCATATCGAAATTGATGCCCTTCGCCTCGGAGCCGTAGAGGTATGAGACCGTTTCTGTCGTGTCGCCTACGGCGACCAAAAGGCTGTTGGGTACGTCATCGAACAACCGGCGATAAACCGACACGTCGGCATAAATCCAGGTGTCCTGGAACTTGAAGCCTGCCTCCATGTTGTGGACTTTTTCCACCGGCATGCTGGAGAAGCTTATAAAGTCCGTAAAGGCCGGGAAGTGCACGCCATCGTTCAAGCGCACATAGGCGCTCATATTGCTGTTGAACTCGTAGTTGGCGCCGATCGTCCATGAGGGCGCTATCTTGCCTTCGTAAAGGTTATGGCTACCGGCTGCCTGATAGCGCGAGTTGTTGTTGTACAGCGTGTACGGATCATCATCCAGGTCGCCCGTGGCGGTGTTGGCCTGATTGACTTTTACATACTGATATTCGTCGCGAACGCCGGCGTCAAAGAGCCAGTGTCCAGCCTTCCAGCTATCACTTAGAAAGAACGCCGTGTTGAAGCCGGTACCAAGCAAATGGATGGCTGTCGTAGGGCCGCTGGTGAAACCTTGCGGACCAGCAAGCTGCCACGTTTGCGCGCCGTTGCTCAGGTTGACGGCAATAGGCGTTGGATTGCTTTTGGCCTGCAGCAGCATATCGCTGCCTTGAATGGCCAGTTCATTGGAGGTATAGGTAGTAGTGTAATTGCCCAGCGTTAGGGTGTTGCCTTCAAAAAGTTCCTTGCTGACGTGGAACTCATTGCTGACCACATGGAACTGCTGTGATATGTCGCGAAGTTCCTGCGTCACCACATTCTGATTCATGTTAGCTGCACCGCCCGTCGTATACGTTGCGGTAGCCACCAAGCTGGCCGGCAGGTGGTCGGCGGTTTCGGCATGCGCAATGTAAGTGGATAACGGCATCGGGTTGTTGCCGGTGCTAAAGAATGCAAGCACGCTCATCGTGCCACCGTTGAAACCCAACTTGTCGGAAATCGACCAGCCATTGCCAAAATCCCAATCAAAATTGGCGCCGGTAAAGAACACGTCTGGGCCACGGCCGTTGGCCAAATTTACTGACTTGCCGCCCGGTGTGCAGCCCGATGTGTAGCAAGGCGTGGTCTGCAGAAATTCGTATTGATCTGCCCTGCTACCCATCGTGCCCGTTAGCGGACTAAACCCCGGGTAGGCGTCGAACTGACCGCGACTCGGATTGAGAATCGGCGTATCGGTGACGAACTGGTTTTTGTCGTTGAGATAGCGAGCAAAGAACATCAATGAACCGTTATCCCAGTCACGCGTCAGTGTGGCCGTCAACTGACTACCTTTGTCAGCGGTAAATTGCGGATCACGCACGCCATCGGATTGCCGGAAGAAACCACCGACGCTGCCATACCAACCACTGTCCTTGGCGAGCGGAAATCCCACAAAGCCATCGATGCGTTCCATCCCTTCCGAACCCACGGTGAGACCAACATCGCCACGCGGTACATCGGTGCCTTGCTTAAGGATGAAATTGGCAAACAGGCCCGGCTGGGCGCTGCCGTACAACACTGCCGGGCCGCCTTGGACAAGTTCTGCGCGCTCGACGGTATCATCTAGGCGAAGCAGCGAGCCTTGCTCCAGATCGCCCAGTCCGGACATGGGGTAGAACGGTACACCCTGAAGCCCGATGGTGACGTATGGCGAACCACCGCTGCCGGGAAAACCGGCCACCTCGATATTGGCACCGGTCTGGCCACCCGATGATTCCACGTGCACGCCAGGCGAAGCTTTGAGCAGATCGTTGGCACTAGTCACATTGGCCTGACTGATCTGGTCTGCGGTGAGTGTCGTGATCGAGTAACTGGCATCGAGTTTCTTGACGCCACTCAGCGCCGCGTTGCCGGTAACGACGACCTGTTCCAGGCTCTTGGCATTGCTCTGGTTTGCTGTCGAAGTCGACGGGTTCTTATCCTTCGCCGTATTGCTCGGTGAGCTGGTGTTTTCAGGAGCTGCCTCTTGTGCCCAAGCGGGGCTAAGAGCGCTCAAGATGGCCGCTGCAAACAGGGTTCGTCGAAGCAGCGTACGGGTCGCAAGTCTGGTCATGGTTATCCCAAAAAGTCAGAAGCCAAAGCAACGGTGTGAAATTTAGTTACTTTAACTAGCTTATTCTAGTAATTTTTCGGCTTGATGACAGTCATTTTGTGCCAAAAACTTGTCATCTCAGCGCTTCCATGGCAAAAGTAGGAAGATTTAAATACATTATGTAGATAAATATCAGGATGACGATGGACAGTAACCTGGGTTACAACGAGCGGCGGATCCTGGACCTGTTGCGCAGCAACGGGCCGATGTCACGTGCCGGCCTGGCACGTATGACCGCCTTGACCACGCCAAGCCTGACCCGCCTGACTCAGGCGCTCTCGGACAATCAGCTGTTGCTGGAGCTGCACAAGGTGCGCGATGGCCAACGTGGCAAACCGGCACAGCTGATCAAGCTCAATCCGGATGGCGCCTTCGCTGTCGGCATCGCGGTGCAATCGGAATACCTGTCGGCCTGCATCACCGATTTCGAAGGCAATCTGCGTGCGAGCGCTGCGCACAATCTCGCAGAAGCCGACCCGACCGTTGTGGCGAATCTTTCGGCAACCATGCTCGATCGGTTGCTTATCGAGGCCAATGTTCCACGCGATCGTGTGCTTGGTGCCGGTATCTGCATGCCAGGCACCACCATGGGTGAATACGGTACGGGCTTGAAGCTTACGGGCGTGCATTCCTTTCCGGAGGAGTACAGCGCATGGAAGCAACTCGATATTCCCACCCACTTCCAACAGGCGCTGGGGTTTCCTTGCTGGCTGGAAAACAGTTCCAAAGCCGCCGCTTTGGCCGATATGTATTTTGGTGCAGGCCAGCGGCTGCGCAATTTCGCGGCTATCCACATCGCCTACGGCATCGGTGGCGGACTGATCCTGGAGCGCCGTCCTTATCGAGGTACGTTAGGACGTGCTGCCGAATTTGGCGGGCTATATCCGTATGGAGAACCAAGACCCTCTGGCCGCGACTTATTGCTTTTCCTCGCCGACCGGATGACAAAACCACCACAACTCATGCGTGATCTTGCCCAGTCGCATATCCCCGATGGTTTGATCATGGAATGGATTGAGCGAGTGGGACCTTATCTGCTCGACCTTTCGCGCCAATTGAGCGTCATCCTCGATATCGAGGCGATCGTATTGAATGGCCTGCTGCCACTCTCTGTCTTCACACATATCGCGCGTATGTTGCGTGAGCAGTTGCCGCGTGCGATCCCTGAAGGCTTGAGTGTGCCGGAGATTATCGTGTCGCAAAATGCCAAGTCGGGCCTTGAGCTTGGCGCATCAAGTCTTCCCTTGCACTTCATGACTTCCATTACGTCGTACTCGGAGCCCCAAAAGGGATGATCAAAACGATCATCTGCATCGCGCATTGAAATCAACACGCATACAGATCATTTTTTCACGATGCCATAAGCGCTGGCGTCAACCTGCAAGAATCCATCGCCATCCACGACGACGGGCATGGGATCGGTGAGATCGCCAACGAAACGGCCATCCTGATCGTTTTTGAGAAACGCCATGAATTGCAGCGAGCCGTCTTGAGCACACATCACGCGGCCGGCATACAGCCGTCCCAGCGCATCGCCCACCAAAAAATCGCCCGCTGCGAGACGCCATTCACCGAGCGGATGATCGGCGATCAGGTAATGCGTGCCGATCACGGGCGTCGATGCCGAGTCAGGTGTTTGCGTATCGGCACTTGCGGTTGTTCCTGTGCAGAACAGGCAATACCAGCGCCCTTCCAGCTCGAAGATTTGCGGTACTTCCATATGTCCGAATAGGCCGGATCGAAACAACGGCGGACGCAGCGACCAGTGCTGCAAATCCTTCGATACGGCATGAGCGATAACACCGCGGCCGCTGCCCGGCCCAACGGCTTCGCGAGCGGTGAACACCATATGCCAGCCATCACCGTCCGGATCTTCGAAGACCCAGGGATCGCGGCAAGCCTCCTCATACCAAAGTTCACGGTCCAACGTTTCGTAAAGCGTGCCATCGGCTTCGAGCACGGGATTGTCGTGCAAGCGTTCCCATTGATGCAGATCATCCGAAGCCGCCACACCAATCCGTTGAATCACCCCCTCTTCCGCACGACTGGTACCGGTATAGAACATCAGCCACTTGCCCTGCGGCGAGCGCACGACCGAACCGGTCCACGTGGTGTAGTCATCCCAGGCCGACATC
>Ga0302303_10000882_pt1 | contig 21590 bp, 14 predicted proteins | sample III_Palsa_E2_1_FD_194542 | JGI IMG/M metagenome (GOLD analysis project Ga0302303, IMG submission 194542) | Peat permafrost microbial communities from Stordalen Mire near Abisko, Sweden - III_Palsa_E2_1 | ecosystem: Environmental > Terrestrial > Soil > Palsa > Peat permafrost | place: Sweden...
GGAATGGTGGTATTTTGCCGTAGGCGGCGGGCTGGCCCTGCTGGTGGCGCTTTGTACGGTTAGTTTTCAGAGTTTTCAGGCGGCCAGGGCTAATCCGGTGAAGAGTCTAAGGGCCGATTAATTTTATTGGCTAATACAACTGATTCTATGCCCGTTTGGGCAGCATAGTAAAACACACCCTGTGTCAAACCATTCAGCTGGCAAAACTCCTTTACGGTTGTAGCGTCTTTGTCATGCTTGGCTATCAGTTCAAGCATCTCTTCTTTGGTGCGGGTGGTCCGCATCGCAGATTGTGGTTGCCTTTAAAATTTCTTTTGCTATCTGCAAACGTAGATGACTTTTGCATTCATTTTGACCTGTGCTCTGTCGGAGGCAAACAGACGGCCTCTGTCAAAAGAATGCAGGATTTTATCAAAAGTTAAAAGCGGCCCCACCGCCATAGATATTCGCTTTACTGTCATCCAGCGCCTTCATAAATGTCAGCTTCGCTTCCACATTATGAGTGCCTCTTCCTACGGCAAAACGGATCCCGATATTACCAGCTGGTCCTACAGAGTTGATCGTAACCTGCCGTGTATCATCATATCCATTGCCATCTACATAATCCTGGTTGTACTTGCCGTAATAATATCCAAGACCGCCGCCTACAAAAAAACCAAAACGCTGATCATTGTCTTTGCTCGAGCCAGCGCCAAAATTAAAATTGAGGATCACCGGTATGTGAGCCATAAAAGCAAGCGTATTATCCGTTGTACTGCCATAGTACGAATCGTAATTGCTGCTGTAACTGCCGGAAATACCAATTGTCAGCGGCACACCCACCGACAGGGAAAAATCTTCGTTTTCGATAAAATTAAACCGCGGGTTGTAGGAGAATCCCTCAGCAACAGCCGCATTGCCATTTTTTTCTGTCGTAACAAAAATGTCCAGACCGACGCCATGCATAAAGCTTTGTGAGAACGCCATACTTACAGGTAACACAAAGGACAGGAGAAGAATACATCTCTTCATAAAAGGGAGTTTGGGGAGTTATTTTTTAGCATGTAAATATAAATACCCTGCTTTATTCCCGCAAGGTGTATTTACCCTTTTATACTGTTGTTAGCAAAAAAATCCCGCCACGAAGATGGGATTTCATATAAAAATAAATCAATATCTATGCATTCACTTTTCTACCCTGCACCTTGGCGATCACTGCTTCTGCGATGTTGTTGGGAGCCGGAGAATAACATTGAATCGTTTCGAATTATTCAGGGGGCCCATCAAATTCTTTTTCGATGTCATCTGGGTCATATGGACCTCGCTGAGAAGACTGCCGACACGAGGGCAAGAAAATGGCTGGGTTCTTTGTATAATAATATTGGATGGACGTATCATGACTTGAAAGACTACGTCAGGGCATTGACCTTCTTCGAAAAATTATTGGCCTGGCGGATGGATCAAAAGGATGAGCGAGGAACCTTCATTGCAAAATGGACCGTTGCCCGAACCTACCGCTCCCAGGATAGAATTGACGAAGCACTTGCCCTTCAACGGGAATTGTTGGACGAAATTCAACGGAAAGGGCTGGAAAGGCTAAAGGAGCTTGGAGAATAGCCTTTTACGGCGATTGTTTAGCTTTTCGACCATCGGGTTGAACAAATTTTTTGGCCGGGAAGATCCGGCATTCTTTTGTAGAAAAAGATATGAAATGGCTTTTGATCACCGCTGTATCGATGCTCGCCGCCCCTACCCTGTTCGCACAGGATAAAGGCAGACTGGAGGGGCGACTAAAAGATGAACAAAACCGGCCCCTTACATCGACGACCGTAACATTGGTTGACCTGTATGGCATCTCTGCTGCGAAAAATACCTCAACGGATTCATCCGGCAGGTTTTTTATCGATGAAATCCCCTACGGTTTATTTACCTGTAAAATCAGCCATGCCGGTTACCAACCCCTCACCAGGGATAGTATCGTTTTCGCTCCAACGAGCGGCACTATCGACCTCGGCGACCTTACCATGGTCCCGTCAGGCAAGATATTGGCCGAGGTCACGGTTTCCGCCAGATCACCGACTATCCGCAATGGCCCTGATAAAAAAATCTTCGCCGTTAACCAAAGCCTCGTCAGCCTTGGGGGATCGGCTGCCGATCTCCTGCAAAATGTCCCTACCCTGCAGGTGGACGCGAACGGTAACGTGAGCCTGCGGGGAGCGACGGACCTGAAAGTCCTCGTCGACGGCAAACGCAGCCTTATCGGAGGCGGGACAATTGCCCAGGTGCTGCAATCCATTCCGGCCAGTTCTATCGACCGGATAGAGATCATCACCAACCCTTCGGCAAAATATGACGCCGAAGGGCAAGCCCTTATCAATATTGTGCTGAAGAAGAATAATGCTGCCGGATTAAATGGCTCCGTTGCGGTAACCGGGGGTACGAGGGATAACTATAACGCGGCTGCGTCGATAAACTACCAAAACAGCAGGATCAATTGGTACGGCAACTATAGCTATCAGCACCGAAATACGTACAGCGACGGATACCAGAATATGACCTACCTGCTTTCTCCCGACCCCGCTTATTACTCCGATGAAACCTTCCCATCCATCACCATTACCGATCTCCATTCGGCTAAGGCCGGGTTGGATTACACTTTGTCCGCCAGGGACGGGATCAGCGTATCAGGCGCCTACAATGCCTCTACCACTGTACGCAACGAGTGGTTGACGGTCAACAATCTGACGGCCGCCGATTTGCCGGCACAGCTCAGTACCCGCTACAATGGCACTACAGGCAATGGCAACAGCTATGAGCTGACAGTCGATTACACGCATACATTCAGTAAACCGCAAAGAGAGCTGGCCTTCGATTTTGACTATTCGCATGGCTTCACCAATCAACTACAGCTCTACAACACCTATATCTACAACATCAATGGAAATGCCGCCGATTCTACCTCAGTGTTGAAGGACAGCAAACTGGCACGCAGCAGAAATTACAATGTTCAGCTGGATTATACCACGCTTGTCGGCAAAGGCGGCAAGTTGGAGACAGGTTATCGCAGCCAGATCAGCGTCACTGACAACCAGGAATGGGATTACAATCTCGACCAAACGAGTGGCAAGTATGATCCGGATTACAGCCTGATCAATTTTTTCAAGAGCACGAGCCAGGTGCACGCCGCCTATGTTACTTTCCGACAGCAAATAAAGACATTCGCCTTTCAAATAGGCATAAGGGGTGAGCTCGGCAGGTTCAACGCCCATCTTCAAAGTTTCGACTCTTCCGGCCAGTCGGTCATGCAACCGGTAACGGTAAATACCCAGGGGCTATACCCCAGCCTGTTGCTAACAAAACAGCTGGAGGGTGGCCGGCAGATCCAGCTCAGCTATTCCCGGCGGGTCCTCAGGCCTACCCCGAGCGAGCTCGATCCTTTCTTCGATGTCTCGGACCCCGTGAACTATGACGCCGGAAATCTCCGGCTATTGCCGGAGAGCATTCATTCGATAGAACTTACCTATACCCATACCTGGCCCATTGCCTCATTGACCTCCGGAGCGTACTTCACCCAGGTAAACGATGCCATTAAACATATACAGACAACACCGGTCAATGACGTGACCATCACCATCGCTGAAAATCTGCCACGGGCCATCAACACAGGCCTTGAGTTCATCGGCAATTTTCACCCGGTGCACGCATGGGACTTCACCGCCAATGTCAATATCTACGAACGGATCAATGCCGGCGATTCTGCGTATGGCATCAGCGCCACCCGGGGAGTGAGCTGGAACGCAAACCTTACCAATAACTTTACGCTGACGAATAACCTGACCCTTCAGGTTCGGGCCGACTATAAGGCCGCCGATCTGATCATCCAGGACAGGTACCGCCCGACTTATGGCATTGACGCGGGCGCCAGATATGATCTCTGGCATAAAAAAGCCAGCCTTGCACTGAATAGCCGCGATATCTTCAATACCCGCAGATGGACCTTTTTACGGGAAAGCGATGCGCTGCTCCTTAATTTTCAACGTGTCACTTATAGCGCCAGGGCCAGTCTGACCTTTACTTACCGCTTTGGCAAAAGCGCAGCCGTCGCCAAAAGCCGGGCAACACGCCAGGACCAACAGAACACACGCCTCGAAAACAGATGATTATACAGCCAACTGCTGCATTTTTACCGCATTAACACGGGTTTGTTCTACAAATGACATAGATGTTTTTTGAAATATTGCGTAAAATTACTATTTTGTGGAAACCCCGTTTCCGTGAAAACACTAAGCTATCTTGCCCTTTTGTGCTTATTTTGCCGTCCTGTCTATAGCCAGGATGAAGTCATTCAGGCTTTTAAGCAAGCATTACCTTCTATTACAGACAGCCCCCGTTACGTCAATGCATTGAACAGGATCAGCATGTTATCGTATGAACAAAATACCGATAGCACCTTGCTCTATGCCAATAAAGCCCGGGATATCTCCCGCCGGATAGACTATGCAAAAGGTATAGCAGACGCCACGAACAACCTGGCCGTATACTTTGATATCAATGGCACCTCTGATCTTGCCCTGCGTTATTATGGTGATGCGTATAATCAATATACCGGGCTGCAGGATTCTTCCAATATGGCGCAGACGCAAATGAATATCGCCATGGTCTATAATACCGAGGGGAATAATGAAAAGGCGATAGCCCATTACAAGACGGCATTGTCCCTGGGCAAAGCGCTCACCCGGGACTCGATCATGTCGCTTGTCATCTATAATTTTCTTCTCCAATATCCCCAACAATTTGCCGCGGACTCTATCGACCTTTACATCAATAAGGCTGTACAGATAGCCCAACGATATCATGACATCCGCCTCCTGCTGGCCATCCAGCAATTGAAAGCCAACCGTTATATTCAGCAAGGCCAGCGGGCCACAGGCATCCGGTTATTGGAAAATGCGCTGGCCGGAGGGCTCCGCGAGAAGCTGTTCTTCATGAGCATTGACATTATAGTCGAATTGGGGGATTTATACAGCACAACCGATTCGGCAAAAGCCGTCGGCTATTACCAGCAGGTCTTGGACATTACGAAGGCAAAGAATTACAGCAGCTATGAAATGGACATGACGAATAAGCTGTACGACTTCTATTTGGCCAGAAAAGATAAGGTAAAGGCGTATGACTATAGCGCCGCGCTTGTCCAGCTATACCGGAAAAAACAGGCAACTGATAATCAGTCGGGCATCGATTATATTACCTATGCGCTCAAAGACCAGCAACTGGAAACCATCCGGGAAAAAGCAGTGTACGCGAACCGGCTGCTGTGGCTGGAAGGTATTGCCTGCCTGCTTGCGGTTGTCATCATCTCCATGCTTTGGCGCAACGCCAGGCAAAACCGGCGTATTCATGCCACACTGGAAGATCAATATAAGCAACTTGCCACTACAACAACCGCTCTCGAGAAGGGCAATAAGAACTACGCCCGCCTGATAAGGGTCGTCGCACATGACCTGCGAAATCCCATAGGTGCTATCAACTCACTCACCGGGATGAAGATGAAGAGTACCACCCCGACTAAAGACGGAGAATGGATGCAACTCGTTGAAAAGGCCAGTCAAAGATGCCTGCAACTCATTACCGAACTGCTGGAAACCGATTTTGAGATCCGGGAAGAAACCCTGCAAAAGGAAAAAGTAGATGTGACCACATTGGTACAACAGGCGGTACAGTTACTGAACTATCGTGCGACAGAAAAAAAGCAACGGCTGATCATCCAGGAATCGACCATACACGTTATTCAGGCAGACCGCGAAAAACTGACCCGCGCATTGGATAACCTGGTGGTGAATGCCATCAAATTCAGCCCTGAAGGCTCAACGGTTAAAATCATCACAGCAGAGACGCCCACGGGGATTGTCATATCGGTCCAGGACAATGGCATAGGCATCCCTCCCGAATTAGCAGATAAATTATTTGAACCCTTCGAGAGCAGTATCAAGCGTAAAGGAACATCCGGCGAACAATCCTTCGGCCTGGGGCTGTATATCTGCCGTCAGATCATCGAGGCGCACGGAGGACGCATCTGGTTTGAAAGCCACCCCGGTCAGGGATCTACCTTTTTTATCTCGCTCCCGAAATAAGGATAAGCGGTTTCATCAATACCCGTTAATACGATAAATTTAACGGTATGTTCAGAAACTATTTGAAAGTCGCGGTCCGGAGCCTCCTCAAAAGGAAGGCTTTTACACTGATCAATATACTGGGCCTCGCTATAGGCATGGCCGTGTGCCTCCTGATCGTCCTCTTTATCCGCAGCGAACTCGGCTATGACAATTTCCACCGGCATGGAAACCGGATCTACCGGATGGTGCTGGATCGAAAGTACCCCGAGCATATTTCTTCCTACGCGATTATCCCGGCCTCGTTTGGCCCTGCCATGCTAAGGGAATTCCCGGAAGTGGAAATGGCTACAGGATTGCAGGACTTTTCAGGACCTGCAGGCTTTTTTGTCAAGGTGGGCGATAAACTTTTTGAGGAAAGACACGCCCTGATCGCCGATTCCAATTTTTTCCGGGTCTTCACTGTCGACATGCTGCAAGGAGATACAGCCACAGCACTGGCAAGACCCAATACGGCGGTCATCAATGAAAGTACGGCCATAAGATATTTTGGTTCGGTGTCGAAAGCCATGGGCCAGTATTTCGAGACGGACGGGCGTCAACGTTTCACAATCTCCGGCGTCTGCAAAAACTGGCCGGAAAATTCTCATCTCGATTTCGATATACTGGTGTCCTTTAGCAGCTTCCCGTTCTCCCGTCAAACCAATTATACCGGTTTCAACACTTTCACCTATCTCCTGTTGCGCAAAGATGCTTCTCCCGATGCACTGGCGGCCAAAATTCCCGGCCTTGTGGAGAAGTATGTTGCCGGAGAGATCACCCGTAGTTTCGGAATGTCCTATCAAGCTTTTATCGCGGCAGGTAATAACTATCATTATTATTTACAGCCCCTACGGAAGATACATCTTATCTCTGACCTGGAATCCGAAGCGAAGCCCAACGGCAGCATGCGCGCAGTATATATTTTTGGCACCATCGCCATCTTCATCATGGTCATTGCCTGTATTAATTTCATCAACCTTTCCACAGCCCGGTCGATGGAGCGGGCCCGGGAAGTCGGCATTCGCAAGACTTTCGGTTCGGAAAAAAGTGCTCTCATCATCCAGTTCCTGACGGAATCGACCATGGTGAGCCTGCTAAGCCTGTTGCTGGCCCTTGGTCTCATCTGCCTGCTGCTGCCTTTGTTCAACAAAATGGCTGACAAGGACCTTTCTGTCCTTACTTTTCTGCATCCCCTGACCCTGCTGCTGTTATTGGCTTTCGCCGGAGTGGTAGGATCCGCAGCGGGTCTCTATCCTGCCTTTGTCCTGTCTTCATTCAAACCTATCAAGGTACTGAAAGGGAAATTCAAATCCACGAAATATGGCATGGCCCTCCGCAATGGCCTGGTCGTATTCCAGTTTGCCATCTCTATCATCCTCATTATCTGCACCATCATCGTGAACCGGCAGATGGGATTTATGCTGGGGGACAAGCTGGGGTTTAAAAAAGATCATATTATCGAAATACAGCAAGCCGATATTCTCGGTGAGAGTACCCATGCATTCCGGAACAAACTTGCAGGGATCACCGGTGTGGAGAAAGTCAGCGGTTCCAGTACGATGCCCGGCGACCCCAATTTTTTCGGTGTCACCTGGCAGCCCGTTGGATCGAGACAATCGATGACGGGCAGGGGTATTATCGTGGACGATCAGTTTGCCGCTACCCTGGGATTGGAGATGCGCGAAGGGCGGTTCTTCGCCAAAAGCTTTCCCACCGACTCACTGGCAGTCGTGTTGAACGAAAAAGCCGTGGCGGCCATGGGATTGAAGGAACCTGTCATCGGGACCAGAATGACCACCACGGACGGCGTCCTGAATCCCCGGCCGGTCGATTCGCCCTATATCTATACGGTGATAGGGGTCGTAAAGGATTTTCATTTCCAGAGCCTTCACCAGGCTATTGTTCCGCTGATCTTTACCAGTTCGGTAAGGTTCGATGATCAGGCCGCTATTACCTGCGTGCGGATCAAAGGCGATGATTTTGCCACTGCGATCAAGGTCATGGAACGCAGCTGGCATCAGTTTGTGCCGCAAAGACCTTTTCATTATACTTTCCTCGACCAGGCCCTGGCTGCCCAGTATAAAGCCGAGCAGACTGTTCAGCAGGTATTCACGGTGTTTTCTGTCCTGGCCATCTTCATTGCCTGTATCGGCCTGTTCGGGCTGACGGCTTATGCCACCCAGCAACGCATCCGGGAAATCAGCATCCGCAAAGTGCTGGGCGCGACACAAGGCAATATCATCGGTATGCTGTCTAAAGATTTTCTCCGGCTGGTAACCCTTTCTGCCCTTGTGGCCTTTCCCCTGGCCTGGCTGGGTATGCATTCCTGGCTGCAGGGTTTTGCTTACCGCGTGGACCTCCGCTGGTGGGTATTCATCCTCGCCTGGCTCATCTCGTTGATCATCACTATGCTGACGATCAGTATTCAGGCTTTCCGGGCAGCCCGCGCCAATCCGGTGAAGACCCTGAGATCGGAGTAAAACTGTATCCGGCAGAATATCCAGCTAAATGAAGACATATTTATTTAGCACAATATTAAAAAAAAATTACTTTTATGGAAGTTTACTCACCAATAGCTCATGCTTCTGACTACGATTGCTGCTTTACAGGAGGGAGATACATTCATTTTCCAGCAGGTATTCACTCAATACCATGAGAAGCTATTCTTTTATATGCTCTCTAAAACAAAATCCACTTACCTGTCCGAGGAAGCAGTCCAACTGACCTTTATCAAATTATGGCAATACAGAGCATCCCTTAACCAGGAAATTTCCCTGTCGACTCAATTATTCCGGATTGCCAGAACAACATTGATAGATCTCCTTCGCAGCAACGAATACAATAACAGGATCATTGTACAAATGAATCCTGCCCATCAAGAGCCTCTTTGCAATAATGTGGACGATCGGATCGACGAATCAGAATTGAAAGAAAAAGTATGGAAGGGCGTTCAGCAAATGCCGCCGATGCGAAGAAAGATCTTTGAACTGAGCAGGTACTCCGGCATGTCCTACAAAGAAATAGCCACAGAATTATCATTGTCGGTCAAGACGGTTGAACACCACATTTCCCGCGCTCTTAAACAATTACAACATATCCTTCCCGTTCTGGGCCCCATTATCCTCTTTTTCCGAAAATAAATTTTTGGCCGGACTGGGGGTAAGCCTCATTCTAAACGTATTCTTAATAGTAAATCTCAATGCCGGTTCAGCATGATGACAAAGGAATTAATCTGGAAGTTCTTTCGAAATGAGTGTACGGCTGAAGAAAAGGAAGTGGTAGCGCAGTACCTGGAAGAAAATCCCGGCGTGTTGGAAGAATACCTTAGTGAAGAAGATTGGGAACTTTTTGAGACATCCGGTCGCCTGGATCCCTCCATTTCAAACAGGCTATCCAGTAGGGTGAAGAAGGCCTATGGTCAGCAGCATGTTGTAGGAAAATTCCTCACCAGGCTTGCGGCGGCGGCTTGTATAATCCTCCTCGCAGGAATTGGATGGAAGGTCTTACTGCATCGGCAGACGAAGACGGAAGCCCCAGCCCTTGTGCAGAAGGTCGATGACATCGGTCAGACAGACTCCTTCCTGTATGCAAAAAATGTTACGGAAGAGAAAATGACTATTGCGTTGAGTGACGGCTCGCTGATCGAGCTCTATCCGGCCAGCGAGGTTCGTTTCCATGAGAAAATGAAAAGCCGGCGCGAAATTTACCTGCAGGGAAAGGCATATTTTAAAGTAGCCCCGGATATCAACACACCTTTTGTCGTTTATAGTAATGAGATCGCGACAACCGTACTGGGAACCTCTTTTACAGTTACTTCCTTCGAAACGGATAATACGATAAAAGTGGGCCTGCACACAGGAAAAGTGCTGGTGAGATCAAGATCGGCGGATAATGTGCCTGTGAAGCTATCGGCCGGGATGAACCTCTCGCCGGGGGAGTTACTGGTATACGATAGGAAAAGCAGAGTAGCGAAAATACTATCTCCGGACAGAAGGCCCGGCAGCAAAACGAATAAACCGAATAGGACGGGTTTACCTGAATGGTATATGTTTAGCGGCCAGTCCCTCGAACAGGTCTTCGACCAGTTAAGCGTCTATTATAGCGTAGAGATCGGGTATTCCCCTTCAGATATCAGAAACCGGTATTTTACAGCCAGATATGAGAATGGTGACTCTTTGGATACGATCCTGGAAGATATCGCGCTGCTAAATCAACTTTCAATCATTAAACAGGACGGCAGATACATCGTTAAGAAAAGGATCCACTAAAAAAATTAAACGGCACCGTTTCCTGAACTTTTCACTCACCAAAACTTGCATATGAAAATCAAACGATTTCACAGTAAGCATTTTGCCCTGATGCTTTTCCTCATTCCTGTCTTCTGCCTTTCTTTAAAAGCCCAGGATAAAAGGACACAGGTAACAGGTATCGTAAAAAACGAGAACGGTACCGCCATCGCCAATGTATCGGTCATGGTGAAGAACACCAAAACAAATTTCAGTGCCGGAACAACAACCGATAGTTCCGGCGTATTCAATTTTTCAAAACTTCCTCCCGGGGGTGGTTATACTTTTACATTTTCTTCTGTTGGCTTTGAAACACAAAAGCTCAGCGGATATACTCTACAACCTGACGCCGCTTTCACGCTGGTCACCAGGCTGCGTTTATCCGAAAGGGCCCTGGAGGATGTAATCGTCATAGGCTACGGGACAGCAAAGAGAAAGGACGTGGTCGGATCGCTGGATGTTGTGCCGGTTAAGGAGGCTGGAGCTACCAGTTCTACCAATCCCTCCGAACTGCTGATCGGCAAAGCGGCGGGTGTGCAGGTGGTGCAGGCAAATGGAGTCCCGGGGGCGGATGCCCAGATTATCATCCGGGGGACGGGATCTTTTACAGGCGTAGATCCTCTTTATATCATTGACGGCATACAGGCGGACAAAAACCTGTTCAATGCGCTCAGTACCCAGGATATCGAAAACATCACCATTTTAAAGGATGCTTCTTCCACTGCCATATACGGCTCTGCTGCCGCCAATGGCGTTGTGATCATCTCCACCCGCAAGGGCAGGCCCGGGCCGCCTAGAATATCCATCACTTCGCAATGGGGTGAAGCTAAGGCCTGGAAGCAGCTGCACCTGCTGGATGCTGCTCAATACGTGGATCTCTTACAGGATTTCGCCGCTACCAGCAATACGACCTTACCGGCAAAATTCAGCACGCCCTCCGTATTGGTCGACAGTAATAATTGGCAAAGCCGGATATTCCGGCAGGCGCCGGTTTTGGAAAACGATATCAATATCAGCGGCGGAAGCGACAAGGTCCTGTATACCTTCTCCGTTGGGTATATCAAGCAGGAATCCATCGTGCAAGCCATGACTTTCAAGCGGCTGAATACAAGAATGGGCTTGGATGAGAACCTGGGCCGCATCCATCTGGGTCAAAGCCTGGCCATACGTTACACCAATACGGTCGGCCAAAACGGGAGTGGTGGCCCCTATGCCAATATCACGGATGGGATAGGATATGCCCCTTATAAACCCGTTTACGATCCAAGCGTACTTGGCGGTTATTCCATAGTCTCCAATATCGCAGACTTCAGCAATGTGAACAATCCATTACAGGCAGTCAACCTTATCCATAATGTGCAGGCCGAATTTGTAGTCTTGCCCCAGATCTTCGGCGAAGTAAATATCATCAATGGCCTGAAATTCAGGACTCAGTTCTCTGCGGAGATCGGAGGTGGTAAAAATACCCTCTATCAATTCCCCTATACGGCATCTAATAACCTGGGAGAGCCCAGGGAATCAAGCCTGGGCTACAATGACTATTCGTTTTATACACTGGAAAACTATTTTTCCTATAACAGAACCTTTGGCAAGCACAATATCTCCGCCACGGTCGGAAATAGTTACCTGGATCCGGGTAAAAGTTCCAGCGTAACCGACCTCGGTACCGGTATCCCGAACGATAATATCCAGAACATCAGTGTCGCCCAAACCCTTGCCGTTACCGGGGCCAGCTATGGCTATGCCCGCGCTTCTGTCATTTCCTATTTCGGAAGGCTTATGTATGCCTATGACAATAAGTATATCTTATCAGGCAGTCTGAGGGAGGATGGAGCTTCCAATTTCGGGACCAATAACCAATTCGGTTATTTTCCCGGTGTCGGCTTTGCCTGGAGATTCATCGATGAAGGTTTCATGAAGCGCCAGTCATTTATCGATGATGGTAAACTCCGCATCGGGTGGGGACGCACGGGGAATAATAACATTCCCACCACCGGCGTCACTTCCGTATTGACCTTTAGCGGGAATCCCAATGGAAACCTGGTCTATTCGCTGGGGTCAAACAAAACCTTTGTTCCCGGCACAACCATTGCAAGCCTGGCTAATCCCAATATAAAATGGGAAACGACTGACCAGACAGATATCGGCCTGGACCTGGCCTTTTTCAATAAGCAACTGACTGTAACCCTGGATTGGTATGACAGGAAGAGCAGCGGTCTGTTGGTCAGCATACCTCTTCCGGCCAGCGTCGGCGCAGATCTTACCGGTGCACAGCCTGTTGAGATTGAAAATGCAGCCGACGCCGAGAACAAAGGATTCGAACTCTCGGCAGGGTATCGATATAACATCGGCAGGGACCTGACGCTGAACATAAATGCCAATATCGGCTTTAATAAAAATCGTGTCCTCTCCCTGGGGAGTCAATTCGCAGCCCCCATCCAGGCCGGCGTCGTACAGAATTTATCCACTTTCACCATTACCAAAGCAGGTTATCCCATTGGCTCCTATTATGGATACAAAGTAGATCACGTAGCAAAAGACCAGGCTGAGATCAACGCCCTGAATGCGCAGGCTGCCCAGAAGACCGGCAATCCCAATGCCGTTTACCAGGCGGGCTTGCTACCCGGGGACTTTATTTACAAGGACATCCGGGGAATCGGCCAGATAACAGACAGTGATGAGACCGTCCTTGGCAATCCCATACCAAAATTTGTGTACGGGTTCAGTGCAGGCCTCACTTTTAAGAATTTCGACCTGAACATGGTCTTCTCGGGAGTGGCCGGATTAAAAATACTCAATTCCGTCAAATTCTTTACGCTGATCGAAGCGACAGGGCACAATGCTACAACAGGGATCCTGAACCGCTGGAGGCAGCCCGGTGATGTAGCCGCCGAGCCAAGGGCCGGACAAGACGCAACCGCCAGCGGCAACCTGGCAGCATCGGATTGGTGGTTGGAGAGCGGGGCTTATCTGCGACTTAGAAACCTCACAGTGGGCTATACATTACCCACAAAAGTTCTCAATAGTATCAACGGAGGGGAGCATGTCTTCACAAGGATCAGGTTCTATATTGCGGCGCAAAACCTGCTGACCTTAACCGGGTATTCAGGATATGACCCGGAAATAAGCACCCAAATGGGAGGGAGCTATATATTCACCCGAGGCATCGATGACGGGCAATTACCCCAGCCACGGACCTTTCTTGCCGGATTACAACTTGGATTTTAATGGCCTGACCCATAATAATAAAAGAAACTTTTATGAAAAAGATAATTTGTTACCTGTTCCTCCTCTGCATAGCAATCCCTTCATGGAACTGCAAAAAATCGCTGCTTAACCTGACCAGCCAGAGCGCCTATTCTTACAGCACTTATTTTAACAACAGCAATGCCCTGAACCAGGCGACGATTGCCACCTATTCCGTCTTACTGCACCAGGGCCTGTGGTCCCGCGAGTATTATTTCATTTTTGACCTGCTGGGTATGGAAGCCAAAAAAACAACCAATATGCAGGGCGACCTTGCGCAGTTGGGCAATTATTCGTTCGGCAGCAACCAAACTGAGATCGGAGATCTCTGGGGCTCCTTATACCGGATGATCTTCCGCGCCAATGTGGTCATTGACAGGGTGAATGCCTGGAATCCGACGGACCCGACGGATCAGGCCAACGTGAAACAATATGTCGCCGAGGTGAAATTCCTCAGGGACTATGCCTACTTCAATATTGTCAACCTATGGGGTAATGCCCCCCTGATCACTGCATACGACAGCGTGGTCAACAATAATTACATTCCGCGTTCCCCGGCAGCTTCCATCTGGGCCTTTATTGAAAGTGATCTTGCAAGCGCCATTCCGAACCTTCCTGTCGCCTATGACGCGGCCGATCTGGGCAGGGCCACCCAGGGTGCAGCGATCGCCCTGTTGGGTAAAACCTATCTGTATGAAAAAAAATGGGCCAATGCCCAGACTGAATTTACCCTGCTGACCCAGGCTCCCTTTACATATGCACTCTCTCCTGTTTACGACAGCCTTTTCAGCCCTACTAACCAGAACAGTCCGGAGGACATTTTCCAGGTGATGAACGAGGCCTGGACGAGTTGGAGTATCGGCAACCAGTATTCGATGTTCGGAGGGCAGGAAACCTGGGGAGGTATGGCCTCTCAATCAGACCGGGCCCAGGAATATGGGTTCAACGATTGGTGGAATGTATATATTACGGCGAGCGCCGTCGATGCTTTTCACTACCCAAGTCCGGCGGACGGAGTCACTCCGTACGTGGACCCGCGGGCCTATTCAACTTTCTACGGCACCAAAGCGAGTGGCGGCGATACCGTCTATTGCGAACAATGCACTACAGGCAAAATATCTTATCCTTTTAACGCGTCAGACCCACAAGGCGACTATAGTTGGAGGAAATATGAATATTATAACCTGGTACCGTCATACGGAGGGCCGCAAAGCGGTATTAACGGGCAAGTCATCCGGTATGCCGATGTCCTGCTCATGCTTGCCGAATCCTATATCCAGCAGGGCAATGCGGGAAGCCAGCCACTGGGGTTGATCAACCAGGTGAGGGCCAGAGCGGGGGCCATCCCCTACTCCAACCTGGGCGGCAGCCAAACCAGCGCCATGAATATCCTCATGCTGGAAAGACAACTTGAGCTCTGTGGTGAGCAAACCCGCTATTTTGACCTGATCCGCTGGGGACTGGCCCAACAGGTCATTAATGCCGAGGAATCGACCGAGCCGGGGCTGAATGGCATACAACCCTTCCAGACTAAGAATTTGCTGTTCCCTATACCTGATATTGAAAAAGACTATAATCCCAATTGCGTGGTGAATAACGGCTGGAATTAGGAGAAAGGCGTCACCGACCGCCACATCCGGTATAGCACGATCACCGGGAATACGACCCAGGCCGCATTGGACAACAACACGCGGCCCAGGGCCGGGGAAGCATGTTCGCCGCATACTTCCTCAAACAGGATGATCGATACATTCGTCAGCATGACCGATGCCCACATGATACTACCAAAACGTATCCAATTCTTCCCTTTCGCATAGGCATAGATCGCCAGGGCATAGAAAGGGCCGAAGAAAAGGGAGTCGATCCAGATAGTGGCACGCCACCAGGCCGGCCGAGCCATCAATACCGGATCGAAATGACGGCCGTACCAATGTACGAGGTCAACCATGCTGGCCGGAGGCCATACCGGGTACCGAAAATGGTCCGCATCGCGGATGACCAGCTGTTCAAGGTCGACGATATAGGTAATGAAGAAAAGATTGACGCAAAAGAAGACGATGAGGGCGATGTCGATCGGACGCCGGGATAGCGGCAATGGCGGCATAATAGGGAATTTATGGGTTATCTCATTTAGCCCCCGCAATTTTCACGGAGGTCATGGAAAGTGAACCTGCCAGGTACCTGTCGTTGAACAAACTGACGCTGTCATCCTTTTCCTGCAGCGCCAGGGCATACAGCAGCGGCAGATAATGTTCAGGCGTGGGTATGGCCAGGTTGAAGGCCCTGCCCTGAGAATGCCACTGAATGAGCGACGAGTGATCCCCCTGAAGGATCGACTGCTTCATTTTCTCTCCCGCTTCCGCCGCCCATTCGAATGCATAGCCCGGCGTCTCCATCTTATCCCAGGCCACCATCCGAAGATTATGGACCATATTCCCGCTGCCGATGATCAGCACCCCTTTCCTCCTCAATGCAGCCAGCTCCCGGGCCAGGTCGTAATGATATGCGGCCGGTTGGGAATAATCCAGGCTCATCTCGATGATGGGAACATCGGCTTGCGGGTATAGATGCCGGAGTACGCTCCAGGCGCCGTGGTCCAGCCCCCATTCATAGTCCAGCCCGACGGTTGTGCCCGAAATCATCCGTTGTGCTTCCAGCGCCAGTTCCGGATCTCCGGGGGCCGGGTACTCTACTTCGTATAAAGCGCGGGGAAAACCGCCGAAGTCATGGATCGTCCTCGGTCTTTGCATAGCCGTGACCATCGTGCCGTCAGTTTGCCAGTGTGCGGATACGCAGAGGATGGCCTGCGGCTTCGGAAGGGTCTCTCCTACCCGCCTGAACCCGCCGACAAATTCATTTTCCTCTATGGCATTCATCGGGCTGCCGTGCCCGATGAAGAGGACGGGCATTTTATCCGTAGGCCCCAGATGGTCCACCATCCTACTAAGGTCGCTGGCTTTCATTTCCCGAAGATAAGAAATTAAAAAACTGCAAATCACGCGGGGTCATGATAACAATTCTTCCAGTCTTTCATTTTGCCGCAGGATCTCCTCGTTCTGCGCCTTCAATTGCCGGTTGAGTCGTTCTTTCTCCTGGTTGCTCTTGAATAGGAAGAAGGCCCCTATGCCAAAAAAAATAACGCCGGCGATGAACATGATATGCATTTGTCGTTCGTTGGCAATATCCTGTTGTTGAATGAGTTTGTCCCTGTTTAGCACATCAATCTCATGTTGCTTCTTTTCCAGTTCAATGCCGGATTCGAGCTTTTTAATCTCTTTATCTTTTTCTATATTATACAGGCTGTCTTTCAAAGCAATTTCCAGGTTCCGGTAATCCAGCGCTTTTGCAAAATTGCCCAGGCGCCGGCAATCGGAATAAAGCACGAAATAGGACTGCTTTATAATCTGGGTGAATGAAATACGCCTGGCTATCTCCAATGCAGTCGCTGCATATCCACAACTAATGCTGGCTTTACCCTCCTGTAAATAAGCCTGCGCTATCGAAAGATTGACCCATGCAATGTTCTCCTCGTCATGTATCCGTTCCGCCAGCACCATGCATTTCCGGAAATACCCCAGCCCATTTTCAGGCTGATCCTTCTTATTGTAGTTGTCGCCGATATTCAACAGGACAGTGGCAACGTTTGAGGAATCCTTCATTGCGACCTCAAGAGGCAAGGCCAGATTATTATACACTATGGCAGAATCATACGCTCCCGTATTTTTGAATGACTCGGCCAAATTGATAAGCAGTGCTGCCGTTTGGTAACTATCCCCATTCTTCTTCGCTATTTGAAGAGAGGCAAGGTAATATTCCTTCGCTTTATTATAATCGGCCATGGCCGCGTATATAATTCCGATATCGTTGTAAAGATTTGCCGTCAGTTCTTCTTTACCCGATTTTTCGCTGATCCGGAGTGCCTGCAGGTAACAATTCAAGGCATCCGGGTAATCCTCTTTCAGGTCGTAACCTACTCCCATTGACAGTTGGGTCAGCGCAAGCCCTTCCTGGTAATGGATCTTTTCTGCTATATCCTTTCCTTTCCTGCTCATCAGCAAAATGCTGTCGGCATTCTTATTCCAGTAGGCGCGGGAAATGGTATAGTAAAGAAGGACTTTGCCCGAGTCCGAACTTACGGTATCCAATCTTCCAAAGAGGCCTTTAAGTGACTGGGATTTTACCCTTACGGCAAGGAAAGGGGCCACGATCAACACAAGAACCGGAAAAAAATACCTCATAGCCACATATTAAGTTATCATGATCAGCCAGCCGGCTATTTACCCAATAGCCCCTGCAATTTCTTAAAATCGAATTTGTCGTTTAGCTGCCTGTCGAGATCCGCCGCCACCGTTATGCTCGGATTGTAATTCCAGTAAACAAGAAAGCATTGGGCTTTTTCACCTGTCAAAGAGGAATTAAAATAAGCCGGGTTGACCTTGACAAGCATTCTGGAGCCAGGCAGGCCGTCTTCGAACCCTCCGAATTGAAGAGCCGGCACCGATACCATAGCCGGCTTTCTCAGCTCAACGGCGGGCAAATGCGTCAACAGGTATTCCATTAAGTGGATGGTACTGTCTACCTCGGATGTGCCTTTTTCGACAGCCTCTTTCTGATACTCCTCGTCCGACCTGTAGGAATCTAAAAAATTTCTGAGCCTCATTTCTCTTTCTGCACCTGAATAGGTCTGGCGGATCTGATCCATATCCCTTTCCTTTTCTGCCTTCTGGTCATCCGCGGACCTCAGCGGGGTCTTCTCCTTAATGGCTGCCACCAGTTTATTCTTTTCACTTCCTGCTTCTTGCTTCGCTTCTTCCAGGTATTCCTTCCTGGTGACAAGAATATAGGGTAAATCATCCGAGGCAGAGACCAGCCATACTCTGGTATGAAGAGGCGACTCGTTGGCCGTATCGTCAGCGGTTAGAGGTAATTCGCAATAGGGGAATCCATTCCTTACTCCCAGGGTATCTTTAAGGGTCTGGAAAACCTTTCCGTTCACATATAATGTATCACGAAAAAGAATGGAGATGTCGTTGGACATGATCCTGATCTGTGCATTACCTTCCACATTGGCTGTACTGCCGCCGTCAGACTGAGCAGGAGTCTGGAATTCGCATTCCAGCCCAAAACTTATCCGGGAAGCCTGACTTCGCTTCTCCGAAACAAATTCTCCATGCCAGATAGGAATGAAGGGAATCTCTGGAAAACAGGAGTCGCTCAACAGAGTTGCGATCTCCGCTGTGGTCTGCGACATTGTTTTTAACAGCGCATGATCGATATGCCCATCTATCCGGTCATGTTCTTTTTTCCATTTCCGCACTTTCTTGCGCGGAACTTTTTGATTTGGTTTGGCTAATACCCCATCGATCGGCAGGGGCCTAATGTTAGGGGTTGAATTTACAGTCAGATCTTGCGCATGGGAAGAGAGGGTACACAGGCAGGCAAGCGATGCCAGTAGGCACAATGGTTTCATCTTTTACGATTTAGGTTTTTAGAGGGTTGGGTTTTAAAAAAATCTATTACCAAAATAATTCCCTTTCCCCGTAAGTCTTGTAGTAATCCGTTGCACTACAAATAAAAAAAACTGCACGAGGTGGATGCAGTTTTTGTTCAGGAGACGGACAACGAGTTTTGAAGGGAATCAGGATACGGATAGCGGCTTGTACAGGATATTGAAGACTAGCTTCGGACGTCTTGATTTTAAAACGGGCGTTTGTTGTAATACAAATGTAAAAAGGACATTTATAGGCGTCTGTAGGAATTTTTCTAATTCGTCAGGATTGTATACTCTACCCGCCTGTTCTTCTCCCGTGCTGCCGGATCGTCTTTACCGTTGACCGTTTCCGGCACAAGCGGACAGCATTTTCCCATAGCCCTACCCTTCAGGCGATCCCGGCTGATGCCCTTTTTCACCAGGTACCGGATACTGGCCTCTACCCGGGCCTGGGCCAATCGCAGGTTGTATTCATCACTGCCTATCCCATCTGTATAACCATCGATGCGAACAGTGATATTGGGATATTTATTCATGAGGGCAGCCAGCGAATCCAGCCTCGGATAAGAGGACATGTAAGGCGACGATTTCTTGTAAGCGAACCCGCCTAATTCCCGCGACTTATTCAGGAATTGAAGTAGGCCGGCTGCATCCTTGATAAGATTCGTATCAGGCTCGGCAGAGAGGCAAATATCTTCATTCACCAGGCTGTCGTTCCCGGTTTTAAAATGCAGTACATATTCACTTGACGCCGGGTTATAGCCTTTCTTTTCTGCCAGTATCCTGAAGGTAGAAGTATTATGCAGCTCGATATGATATTCGCCGTGCTCATCGGTGTTTATTTTCTTCAGCAATTTCCCGGGATGTCTTTGTTCAGTCAGGGTGATCACTGCTCCTTCTAACGGTTGCCGGTTCCGGCAATCCACTACTCTGCCTGCCACATACTGTGAATTAACTTCTCGAAAGGAAAATAATGCGAGGCAGCAATCCGATGATCGGTCCGAGCTAAGCCAACCTGTATTCCATAGGTTGACCGAATCGGTACTGCAAAAATAAAGATCGTCCCTGGAAGAGTTGACGGCCATCCCGGCGTTCACGGGTCTCTCCCAATTGGACAAGTTTATATTCCCCTTGGCATAATAAATATCAAAACCTCCCATGCCCGGCCTGCCGTTGCTTGAAAAGACAAGAGTGCGGCTGTTTTCGTGAAAGAAGGGAGACTGCTCATCACCGGGGGAATTGATCGTTTCTCCCATATTTCTAACATATAGTACATGATACCCGGAATCCATCTCTGCATACCAGAGATCATAATTACCCATACCACCGGGCCTGTCGGACGAGAACAAAAGATACTTACCCTCCAGCGATTCGGCAATAAAGGGCTGGGCACTATTATATCCCTCCTTGTTGACGTCACTTCCCAACTTTATCGGCTGTGACCACCCGGTATCTTTCCACTCAGCCTCATAAATAGCAGCATTTTTTTGTCCGGGCCTGCTATCCCAGCGGGTAAAGAACATTCTCTTCCCATCCTGGCTGAAAGAGGACATTCCCTCGTGGGCCGTCCCTTGCGGATGACTCCTGAATGGCTCCGGAAGGATGGTGGAATTTTCAACCGATACCTGATAGAGCCGATTATTATAATAATCCTTTCCCTGCTGTCCGGCGCCTCCCTCAGGGCGAATGCCGGTAAATACAATCGTATCCACGTTCAGGCTGGACGCAGCATAGGCCGACCCAAGCCCGCTGATTTCCGGCTGGCTGATGACAAAGCTGTCTTTATCGCTCCTCTTTATCTCGTCCGTAATGAACCTCAGGTTCTTTATTTCCCGATCAGCCCCGGTCAGGTTAGAATCCATAGTAGAATACATCTCCTGGAATTTAGTGATCGCCACCATGGCACCCTCATATTTTCCGTTAGCCCGAAGGGATACACCATACCAATATTGGGCTAAAGGAAACGCCGTCGCAGGATAAGTGGCAGCTTCTTTATACCATTTTTCTGCTTGCGTATAATCATGGCACAGGCGGTAGCATTCGGCCAGGCGATATACCGCCAACCAGCGGCTATTCCGGGTAGCTGGCCTTCCTTTAACTTTCTTCTCTACGGCAAACGGCTGCGCGACCGGATCCGTGTTTTTTACCAGGGCAAGGTATTTCTCATAGTATTGAGCGGCCGCATAATAATCTTTCCTGATGAAAAGCTGGTTGCCATGGTTGAAATAACCTGAATTACTGCGCTGGGCCCTTGTAGCTGCCATACAAAACAGGAAGCAGCCGATCAGTAAAAATATCTTTTTAAGCGAACGGGTTTTCATATTATTTGCGGGTCTTTAGGGTTGCGATCAGAACCTGGGGCAATGAAAAGGTTTTGTGTTCATGTTTTTTTTGCTCTTGGCCATATAGGATACGGATATTTCAAGGCTGTTAGCC
>Ga0302303_10000883_pt1 | contig 21575 bp, 20 predicted proteins | sample III_Palsa_E2_1_FD_194542 | JGI IMG/M metagenome (GOLD analysis project Ga0302303, IMG submission 194542) | Peat permafrost microbial communities from Stordalen Mire near Abisko, Sweden - III_Palsa_E2_1 | ecosystem: Environmental > Terrestrial > Soil > Palsa > Peat permafrost | place: Sweden...
CAAAGCTTGAGCCCGATTCAGCTCAGCAATTGCTTCCGGATACTTGCCGGTGGCACGATAAACGGCCCCGAGCATCCAGTGCACTTCCGGAAGTTTATCGTTGAGCTGTTGAGCTTGTTGCGCCGCGGCCAGTGCCTTCTGAGTCCAAAAGGCGTCCTTTTTAATCGTATACATCCGCAGGCTGGCTTGGGCCACCCCAGTGTATGCAAGCGCAAACTTTGGGTCTTCTTTCAATGCCTGATCGTAGAAGTCGAGGGCTGCCTGAATACTCTTAGCATCGTTTCCGCGCAGTGAATTGCGTCCACGAAGGTAAAAGTCATATGCCGCGACGTTATCCGTGGGGCGTGTCACGGATTTGGCAAGCTCCTCATTCGTCGGCGTGATCGTGAGCGCCGAAACCAATTGACTATAAATCTGATCTTCAAGCGCGAAGAGGTCCCCGGTGACGCCATCGAATTCATGGGTCCAGCGGCGCTTGCCCGCGGCGGCATCTTGCAGACTTAGGACTACGCGAATTTTGTCTCCTTGCCCTTGGACTGTTCCCTGAATGAGGAGGTTCACACCAAGCTGTCTAGCGATCTTCTCGAGCGGCTGCTTCTGGTCAACTTTTGCAACGGCTTCACCGGTAGTGACATGGACTTCAGTCAACTGAAATAATTTTGCCGAAAGCGCCTCCTCGATGCCTTGCGCCAAGTAGCCGAGTTGCGACGGGTCGCCGAGCACTTGGAGCGGGAGCACAGCAATAATTCGGCCGCTTGCGAGGGGCGGGACACCGGAGACGCTCGAGGATCCGCTGCCGCCGGGAAGGATCAGGTGGCGCACGGGCGGAATCGCAAACGCCAGAGCGATCAGCAGGACGCTGCCAGCGGCAAACCATACCCAGCGGCGTCCGGTGAACTCCGGGAGCTGTATCTGGATGCTGGAACCGCTGCGTGAAACACCGCTGCTCGACGATGTCTTGGCGCCTTGCAGGTCAGCTAGAATTTCGTAAGCGCTTTGATAACGATCCGCAACATCTTTTTCCAGGCAGCGCATGATGATGCGAACCAGCCAATTCGGCAGGTCCGCGTTGATCAGCTTCGGGCTCTTTGGTTTTTCCTGGATCCTCTGATACATCACCTTCAGCGTGGATTCTCCCGTGAACGGAACATCCCCGGTCACCATCTCGTAGAGAATCAAACCAAAAGCGTAGAGGTCGGCGCGCTGATCCGCGGGCTTGCCTTCCACCTGCTCGGGCGACATGTAACGCGGAGTGCCGAGAAAAGCTCCGGTGCGGGTCATGCCAATAGCGTTATCTTCAAAAGATTTTGCCAAGCCAAAGTCGCAAACGAAAACTTGATCGTCATTTCCGATCAGAAGGTTTTGAGGTTTCAGATCCCGGTGTACGACGCCTTCCGCGTGCGCCGCCGCCAGCGCTTCGGCAATCTGTTGCGAGAATTTCAAAACGCGGTCGAGCGGCATCTTCGGATTTTCCCGGATGATGTGCTGAAGGTCCTTTCCCTGGATGTAGGCCATGGAGATGAACCGCACTCCGCCCACTTCGCCCATATCGTGAATGCGCAGAATGTTTTTATGCGAAATTTTACTGGCGAGCACTAATTCCTGCTTGAATCGCTTTAAAGCGTCGGCTTGCCCGATCGCTCCCTCGCGAACCACCTTGATGGCGACGGTGCGATCGAGTTCTTTGTCGTAGGCTTTATAGACTCGCCCCATGCCGCCTTGGCCTAAGAGCGATTCAATGCGGTAGCGCGTTCCAAAATCGCTGCCGAGAGTAATGGCAGCAGGATCGACCATCTGAATCGTTTCTGAATCCATATCTCCGGTAGAGAGAAGAGGCGTGCTGCACTCTTTGCAGGACGTTGCGAAGTCAGGGTTTGCCGTGCTGCAGTGGGGACAATTCATCATAAGGAATGGCTGGCCGGATGAAAAGAGCTCCGATTCTGCGATTATCCGGCATAGGGCTCTTGTCTGCAACTAGCGGCGAAATCTAATGTGACACTGATGTCACATGCGTCCGTTCCAAAGGCGCGGCGGCGTCCTCAATCGGCGTTTGGGTTACAATCGAACAAAATACGAAGCTTCAGGAGCGAGGTAAGGCGTGAACGTGATCTGCAACTTCTTGAAGGAAGCGGACGGAAAGCCTTTGGCTAGCCCCCACGGCAAATCTGCGCACAAAGGTGACGGTCAGATTCCAGAACGTCGCCTAAGCGGCCGCTTCTGGGTTTATCTTCCGGTACTGGTTTACGGACGTACAATCGAAAGCGAACCTTTCCACGAAGGTACTGAAGCGCTGCGAGTAAACGCGGGCGGTGGGCTGATCACGCTCACGACCCCGGTGAGATGTGGCCAACGTCTGTTGCTCATCAATAAAGTAAACCAGAAAGAACACGAATGCCACGTGGTGGCCGAACGGTCGAAATACCTGGACCGAACCGCAGTGGTAATCGGATTTCAAGAACCTGTTCCAGACTTTTGGAGCAGAACCCTCTAAAGAAACTGCGACGCAATTTGGCCAGCAGAACGATGGCTCGCGGTATGCAAACGATTCCCGTAACCGGGCTGTACGACCGTCCGAGTCGCAGGCGTTCGCGAATGACGTCGCAAAAGCATCTCCGGCACGCATTCTGAGTGTGCTAACCTGATCGGCAATAAAAAACGGAGAGGTGTCCGAGCGGTTTAAGGAGCACGCTTGGAAAGCGTGTGTTGGGGAAACTCAACCGTGGGTTCGAATCCCACCCTCTCCGCCAAAGTCCCAAACACCAATAACAACCGAAGTGTCGCGCGCAGTGAATATTTCAACGATAGGTGCCGCCGCGATCGCGATCGCCACCCTGGTCGTCCAAGGTTTTGCTATGTTGACTCCGTTTGTGGACCGGCGATTCGCTTCCCAGAAAATAGAACAACTTTCAATCCAGTTGCTCCATTCGCACGACGAGGAACAGCGGCGCATCGCCAGTGACTTGCCTGACGATGTTGGTCAAGACTTGTACGCATTAAAGCTAACCCTAGGCCGTATCCGTGGATTGGCCGTGCACTCTACTGCCCGAAAGTCGCTCTCCGAAGCGGTGGATCTGGCCGCAGCTTCTATGGAAAAAGTACGAATGATCGCCCAATTGCTATACCCTCCGGAGCTTGAGACGCTCGGATTTCGAGCTGCGATCGTTGCTTATGTGGATGGCTTTAGAGAACGCAGTGGAATCCATGTCGAGCTTGACGTACCTACACGATTGCCACATTTATCTCGGCAGTCCGAGAGCAACCTGCTGAAGGTGATCCGAGAGTGCCTGTTAAATGTCGTCCGTCACTCCGGAAGCCGGAACGTGCGGATCCGAATTCAAACAGGACACAGCCAGCTCGCGTTGGAGGTCAGCGATGACGGCGGCGGAATGAGGCCTGAGATACTGGATAGACTGCACGGCGGTTCGAAACCGGGCGTAGGGACGGCAGCCATGTTTAGTAGGATCGAGGAGTTGGGCGGCCGATTGGAAATCACTTCTGGCGATTGGGGAACGTCTGTCAAAGCCGTCATTCCGATTAGCGCTTAGGTCCCAAGTTGAATGCGAAGTACCACGACTTCAAAATAGCGCTTTCCACTCCTCCGTTTGACATAGCTAGGTCGAATTAGAAATCGGTAACTGGATGCCGGGCAGCTTCGCACGTCGGGAAGACATAATCCTTGGCATTTGACTCGACCAGACGCCCGCACCACCTGAGAGAGCATCGAAAGCCGGTTGATTAAGTCGCATGGATCTCAAATCGCGGTACGGAACTTGCTCCCGTTTTGGAAAAGCGACGTCAAAGTGTGTGCCATTTGAGAACGAATCCTGTTTCGCACCACTAAGTGCGTTTCATTTCCGAGGAAATAACGCTCATCGATTTGGCCCGACAGTTGCTCCTGTTCAGTCGATATTGACAGCTTGACTTCTGGCGCGTGGAGGAGACAGTGGCGAAGTTTCTATCAGTTCTGCTGATCATGTTTTGCTGTTGTGTATTGCTCGGGTCGTGGGCTGGACGTTTAACGCCGCCGGTGAAAACGTACGTAAATATCCTCGACTACGGCGCGGTGGGCGATAATAAACACGACGACTCGCCAGCCATCCTCGCGGCTGTTGAAGCGGCAATGAAGGGGAATATAAGAATAATAGAATTTCCTCCAGCTGCGGTCGGATATCGAATTGGAACTCCACTCGTACTTCCGAACACCAACGGATGGATGAAGCTGAACCTCGATAGTCCGTTGTATCTTGGCGCAACTCTTACCGTAACGTCGTTTTATTTGATATATGGAAACAATCCCTTGACGAACGTCCAACCACAATTCTCGCCAGACTTAGAAGTCCCAATTTTCGCGGAGCCGGGAGTTAATCCTGCAATTAACATTTCGGGGTGTTCAATCAAGTTAGAAAATCTAGTCGTTGCGTTCAATGCGGGCGGGGACGGAGACGCCATTTTCGTGGGTAATTCATGTTACGTCACGTTAGAAAATGTGTTCGTGGGGGGGCAAGGTGGTAGAAACGGAGTGGATGTGCACATCACAGGCGACGGATTTGGTTTCTTAATTGAGAAAGGAGTCTACAGCGGTGGGTCCACAGCACCAACTTTTGTCTTTGAAGGGAGTCCGCTCTGCAATGAAGTGGGAGCTGTTACCATGCGCGATCTTGCTTTGGCTGGGCACGGCATACAAATAAACGTTACTTGCGGTATAGCCAATCACTATTCTTTCGAAAACATACTCACGGAAGCTCTTAAAGATTCCTTCCTAACTATTAATGCGGGTGTTAACACCCCGGTACAGGCTATTTATTTTAAGGATATACTATTGGCCGACCCAGACCCACCTTTACCATTGGTTACGAACCACGGCCAAGCAACTGCCGGCATGGAAATCTATAACTCTTGGCAACCCGGTGCACCCGAAGTTACCGGGGATACTATCTCCGATCTTGAGATTTGGTCTGCTATTGATGTACCCGTCGGGCAAACCACTAGCTACGTGTTTCACGGTCCTTCGGGAATAGTGTCGACGATGCCAGTTGGAACCCCTAGTTCCAGCGTAGTTCGTACCGGCTCCAATCGCCCACTGTCAATTAAGGAATTTCTTGCTAGAACTCCCCAGTAGGAACTTCAAACTGGGACTTGACTTCTAGGTATGAGTGCTCCTGGAAACTCCCGTTGTGATTAAGTTAATTTGCGCTATCGGAATACGTGGTTTGCTCCAAACCGTGTAAACCACTCCATCGTCACGGAAGAATGCCGCATCCAGCGATCTGCGACTCTTAGTTGGAGGCTATTTGTTGTCACCGACCGCGATTCGAACCTCATGTGCAAACTTGCCAGCAAGGGATCTGTCCGCCAGCCTTCCGAAGATTCCAACAGACGTGCAATCGTCAAGCACCTGCGGCCTACTTTTGGATTTCAATCTGCTCGCGCTCACCGGCAACAATCTCGGGTACGCCCCGGTATGTCGTTATCTTGCCTGTCACGCATACTTGCAACGATTTATACCGATTCTTCACTGGCGGCCGAGATGCGCACCGATTTGCAACGGCTGAAGCGCGATACGGAATCGGGACGCGCGACCGCGACGAGTGCAATAACATCGAAATCTCCCACCGAACGAATCGGCTTTCTCGCATTTTCCGGAAGTGTTCAGGCGCAATCTGCGATTGACTCCGATACGGCTCAAACTGGAGTCTTCCTGGCCAAGTTGCACGACCCCGTCTATCCTCCAATTGCTCGCACCGCTCGAATTTACGGGACATCCATTTAACGCTTCAGATTCGGAAGGACGGAACTATTCAGTCGGTGGAAGTCGTAAGCGGTCCCCCATTGCTCCAACACGCCGCGTTGGAAAGTGCTCAAGGTTGCGCAGTCCGTCCACGCGCAGAAGATGAGCCTTCACTTTAGTGAAAAGGGGGGTAGCCACCCGGCGTGGCGCGACTGCTGAGGTGAGCGGTGCGATTAAGCGGCCTGTGGAAGGCCGCGAGCAATCCGTTTCCGTATCACAAACACTAGTCCAACCCCGACCAGCATTAGGGCGACAGTGCCTGGCTCCGGCATGGCAGGCGTACCTTGAGTGAAGGTTAATGTGCCGCTCTCATCGTTCACGTCGGGCGAGTTAGTGTTGATGGTGGCCTCAGCGGGCGGGGATAGGCCCAAGCTTGTGTCGGTGATTATAAACAGGTCGTTGGATGCGAACCAAGTAAAAGTGTTCGTATCAAGCCACCCGCTAGGCAAAGTAATGTCGAATGTCTGACCATCCCATGTGATGACGAGGGTGGTTGGGGTCGGAAATGTCACGTTTGGCGCGGTCGGTGCCGCGACACAAGGAACAAACACGGTTGGCACGCATGTGAAGGTTACACCGTCGGCATGGGCGCACGGCACAGCGATGGCACCAAGGACTAACGTAAGGATCATCCACATGGCTTTTCGCATTTTCGACCTCCTGCAGCGAGCGCGTTTCGATCAGGGACGGGCGAAACCAGACCCCTCCGGTTGACCTGGGTCAATGCATATTGACGGCCAATCCCGCCTTGCTGAAACGAACCGACTTGCCGCTACTAAGCCTCAGGGCTGTACAAATCACTTACACAATTTGACAACAGGGTTTCCCTTTTAGTGCGAACCGGCGGCTGGCCAACCTCCCCTTACCACGGGAGAACCGGCTCGTACAGCGCTGACGCCGTCACTTCCACCGTATGCGCCACTCCGTCCAAGTCGCGCACCGTCACCCGGCAGCTTTTCAATTCCATTCGGCGAGGATATCATCTTCGCTTTGTCTTCGCCTAGAGTTTTTCCAATCGCAGTTCGAATGCCGAGCATGCACCGGTGAGGTGACGGCGTACTCGCTGGTTTACTCATTTCAGTTTTCACACGAAGATTGCTGCAATTCGAACGGTCCTCCAAAGGTGGAGGAATCGAATAACCACATTTGGGTTACCGCTGCCCCTTTCTGCTTTTGCGACCCTTCTGGGACGACGACCCACAAAGTACGCTCCATCAAGTGCCTGTACTTGTGGAAATGTGCGGCGCGTTAGGTTTCGGCTGGTTGCGGACTAACTCAGGGTTCGTAACGCCTGGTAAGTCGGGTGGTCTCAATGGGTCGACGCAACACTTTCTTGAAGTTTACTCGCAGGAGTCTGAAAACCTAAAGTTTCTCGCGGGCGTTGATTTAAACGCAGCGCTACTTTATCCAGATCCGACTGGGAATAGTCGGACAGGTCAGTTTTCTTCGGGAAATATTGTCGTAAGAGCCCGTTTGTGTTTTCGTTCGAGCCACGTTGCCAGGGACTCTGCGGATCACAGAAGTAGACTTTCACATCCGTGGCCACCGTAAAGTCCTTGTGTTTGGCCATCTCCAGTCCGCGGTCCCAGGTCAGCGAGCGCCGCAGGGTTGCGGGAAGTTTACGAACGTGTTTACTCAATGCTCCTACAACCTCCGCCGTATCTCTGCTAGCTACCTTGATCAGCATGACAAAGCGCGAATGGCGTTCCACCAAGGTCGCGATGTGACTGTTCCTTGAGCCGCGCAGGAGATCGCCCTCCCAGTGACCCGGAACGGCGCGGTCCTCCACTTCCGCGGGCCTTTCCCTGATGGAGATGGCCTCGGGGATTTGACCGCGCGCGTCTTTAAAGATGCGAGAGTGTTGCGACCGGCGTATGCGACGCTGGGATCGCAGGTGCTCTAGCAGCTCCTTTTTCAGCACTCCACGCGCTTGGATGAACAGGCTTCGGTAAATGGTTTCGTGGGACACGTGCATGCTCTCATCATCGGGATACTGGGTTTTCAGCCAGCCGGAAATCTGCTTCGGCGACCAGTCCAGAATCAGTTTACTCGCAATGATGTTGCGCAACTTCAGGTGGATGGAAAGAAGGCAGCGCTTGGGTCGCAAGGCCGACTGCCAGGCTTGGCCGTCCGCCTGACTGGCTCGATACGCAGAACGGCCGTCATGTCGTCTGACCTCCCGGCTCACGGTCGATACCGCTCGCTCTAAACATCTGGCAATTTCACGGAACGACGAACCGGAAGCCACTCCGCGAGAGATTTCCTCGCGCTCACGAAGCGTGAGCGCAAGAAGCGCACGCCGACGGACGGCCGGAGCAATCCCACCGTGACGCGACACCAAACACCGAATGGAGGAATGTTCTTTCCCAAAAGCACGCCCGATCTCATGCAACGTCTGTCCTGCCTTCCAACGACGCCACACGTCGCTCTTCTGCTCCGCTGAAAGTCCAAACCGTCTCCCTTGTTTCATAAACACCACCTTTGAAAACAGCTTTATACCAGATGGTGTTGCATCGACCGTCTGAACCGACACGCGTAACCGGACAAGTGGCGTACTAGAACTTCATTTGTCCGTGCGTTAATCAGGCATTGGGCGAAGGTCTCGGATCGCCGCTGAGAAAAGACCTTTTGTATCGACGCCCTTCATGGATGCGGTTGTATGGCTGTTCGTTTGATTCGAGCCGTGCGGCGGTCAGAAGTGTGTGCGTCTGAAACGAAATGCCCGCAGCTAGCCCATTTCCCTGAAGGCCGGTCAAGAGGGTATAGATTACTCGACCCTCGCAGCACCACCTCGCGGCCGGCTTGCCGAAGATCGGCTCTGGCACTGTAAAGTACATTCGAACTGGCATGCCCGGTTCGAATTGAAGCTCACCCGCGAAATAGACGCCACCCGCAGAGACATTGGAAGACAAAACTGTGTATTCGGTTGAACCCATTTCGTCAAGCCTACGAATTCTGATGGGAATCTTGAGATTGAAGCGCGGCGTAGTGCGATGATTCGCATACATAAACCCTCCGGGACGCGGTATAAGCTGTTGAACTGGCGTTGAACAACTTAGGAAGGGGTGATCCAGTATTGCTCGCAGCGCCTCAGCAAAAGCTGCCTCAAACAGCACACAATGTGAATTTGATCCCCCATCTCGCCGCAACGGCATTAACTAGGAATTTTGTTGACCGTTCCGGGAATGGTGGTACTTGGCTTTTCTGGAATTCGCGCAGTATCTAGGTTCAGTTCCGTTGTGCGTGCGGACCTAGCTGTACGCGGCTTCGCCATTTCCTTCTGGACGCTGGCACGTGTTGAGTTGTCGCGTTTCCTGTCTTTCTTATTCAGCATGGGCCTATCATGACATCGAGATGGAGACGATGATGCCTCATTTTGCACAGTCTCGAAATAGGAGAACATGGCTTACGTCTTCGATGTCACAAGCAAGATGGCATCTTAAAGTTCGTTTTCGTTCCACTTTATAACTGTACAAAAGTGAACAGAAACCGTTCCCGTGTATCGTTATTCTTGTGCCTCGATCCGATGGAACACGCGGCGGCATGTCCTTTTGGAGTGACTGCACACGGTGGCCCCTGCGGGCCTTTGCAGTTTGACCGCTTGGAAGTTGCCTTGCCGCCAGGTTCCAAGAGTTGTCGTCTACCTTGGTCGATTCTAGGGATTAACCGAAGGGCAACGGTGGACCAACATGATCACTGAGGGAACTAAAGATAATTCGTCCATATATTCCGCTTGGTTCGGTAAATCGGTGGTTTTGCTCGTTGCAATCCGACAGTGCCAGATCCCCATGCCTTGCAGCATCGTCGGTGAATCCGTGGCCGACGTGTGCGTCCGCATCGGCCCTGGATGGGAAATGAATCTTCGAAAGGAATTGATTCTGGCTGTCGAAGAATACGTCGTTGTCCCGGACCACCAGATTAATTGATGAATGACAGCGAACATATTGAGCGCCAAACCAAGAAACTCACAGCGGGTCCAGGGCAGGTCGAAAATGAAAAACCGCATACACGTTCAAAAACCGGCCGTCACCGCAGCCCTTCCACGCATGATCCGGACGACGCCCCTGATTCGCTCTGACGTCAAAACGGGCCGCAAGAATCCCGCGAACATGATAGCCCCGCGACATTAGGCCGCCGTAGCGCAAGGTTCGTCCCAAGCAATGTTGTGCACCTCTATCAGTGTGCTCGCAACCTGACGGATGCGTGAAGTGATTTTGAGCGCTCCCCGTCCCTTCCGTGATCCACCGTATGGATAGATGTTTGTATAGATTCCGTTTTCTCACGAACTTTACGAAGTGTCCAAAAGCGTACAGAAGTCCCCAAACCCAAACACCTACAATTCTCGACAACAGGGGAGGTAAACATGAGCACCCTACAATGGGAATGGCAGGAACACTACCGCGATGCGTTGCTAGAAACAAATCCGCTGAACCTCGGCCGGCGCGTTGCGACCGCAGAAAGAGCGATCTTTTTGCGTACGAAAGAACTGCGAGACAGTTTAGCCGGGCAAGTAGAGCGTCAGGCGATAGCCGATGCAATAAACGGTTTGTCTGTTCTTAAGAGAGAGATCCAAGTAAAAGTTCGAGCCGGCGCTAGCTACGGGACGATTCGCGGCGTGGCTTAGGGTAACTCCTGATTAGTCTGATTACCGGACAAGTGCCGTACCATTACTCCACTTGTACGGTTAGCGCGTTATCTCTAACGACGCCGGCCGTTTCAAGGGGTTTTATTCGTATTTTTTCTGCGTACGAACATACCTTTCCCACGGCGCACGAATCGCGTCTCTGTGGCTGCGTTGTTTCACGTGTGTCACCCTAACTAGCTCGGGCCGTTTCCGCTTCATCGATTCGGTGTTGCCCACCAAACATCTCTTCGGTCACGATCGACCATGATGAGTTATGCGAACTCCCCGTAAGGAGGCGGGTCGCCTAATCAATCAGACGGTGACTCTTCGCACCATAACGCGCTCCAGGCATCCCCGCACAGGCATCACCGCTTTTCTGCTGCATCTGTCCACGACGACAGAACTCGTTGTAATCAATCTGATCTCGCAACATGATCCACAACCGAATCCCGAGTTTTCGCGCGGCGGCAACTCGGGCTTTCCCCAGACCCTTTTGCACCAATTTTCGCCGATAGAACCGACGTAGTTCCGGGTCCCTGCGCACTGCGTGTGCCGCGGCCTCACACCAGAGAAAGCGCAACAGCGGATTACCTTGCTTGCTCAGGCCTCCCAGCCGCTGCCGCCCGCCGCTGGAGTTTTCCCTGGGAATGATCCCGATGTAACTCGCCAGCGCCTTGCCGTCATTGAATCGTTTTGGATCACCCAGAAAGACATCGGTCGCTAATGCCGTGATCGGTCCCACACCGGGATGACTCATCAGCAGCTCGGCGGTGGGTCGTTGGCCTGCTTGCTCCAGGACTTGCTCATTCAGTTTTTCGATCTCCGCTTCGAACCTGGCGTACATCGCTTGCAACTCGCTGCGCCGATGAGCGGTGTGTGTTGCCAGTGGTAGCGACGCGATGTCCCGTTGTCCGCTTTCGCTCCAAAGCGAACTCCCTCGCCTTAAACCATTCGCCAGTGCGATCGCCTGCAACGCGTTCTGTATCCGCGTGCGCAGGCGTACCCACTGATGACGGTGTAAGAGCAACCCCCGGAGATCCAGCAGTTCCTTCGAAGGCTGCCAAATCGACGGAAAACGTTTTTCTACCAGCAGCTTTAGAAGTAACTCGGCATCTCGCTGGTCATGTTTCTGTCTGCGAGGTTCGGCCGCTCGAATCGTCGCTGGATGACCTACCTGACAGTCGATTCCGAGCTCTTCCATCAGCTGCAAAAACCACTTCATCGACCCAGTCGCTTCGATGCCTACGCGCACCGGACCGGGAAGCGCGGAATAAAACTCCCGCACGCTGTTGCCTTCGTGCCTGAGAGTCCGATTCACTACTTCCCCTGTTCCGGTGTCCAACATCGCCAACGTCTGTTGGCGAGCGTGCAAATCACATCCTATAATCTGCATCTCGGCCTCCTTCGGTCCGAGCACTGTTGGGGTGAACACCGAACAGTCTACTCGGGCCGTCGCGAGGCCGACGTCGTTATGACATCAATCAGGATTTAGGCAAGTGAAAGGTGTCGTCGGATAAGGATCGCCTGCACTTTGCCAAATTTAATCAACGGTCACCCATATGATCGTGCTATCCCAGCGGAACTTTCCATCAACAAACACGAAATACCCAAAGGGCGTCTCGGAAGAGTCCTCTCCGTGTACCGGGCTTGTTTTCCAGGCGGCTAGAAATACCTCCGGGGCTGTGACCAGGCTCGGATAGACCTTTTTCGCGTCCTGCTTCCTTACGGAAAAGTAGCCGTCCTCGCGAGCAAATTCGATCATCTGGTTCTTGAGCAGCTCCTCCGATGCGTTAAGATTTTTTTCGTACTGGTTGGCAGTCTCCAGCCCGGACGTCCCAAAATTTGCCAAATACCAAGCCCGAGCATCTGGAAACTCCAAATCCGTAACCATGGCTCGGAGCCGGTCCGACCTGTGCCCCCGCGCCATCTCAAGCATGTCCTTCAGCTCCTGCTTCAGGCCTTGCGCGCTATCAGGATACGGCGCGTGAATTTTGGCTTCGCGTGCACGAGCGCGTAGGAATGCGGCGCCGAGGCTCACGACATTAGAAAACGGTGCGCATGCTGTCGTTACCATCAAGAACATCGAGACCGGCATCAGTTTATAACGAGACATGTGAGACGCCTCCGAGCCCGTCATTCGCTCTTTTGGAGGATACACCCGCCTTTCTCCGTAACTCCTGATAAGTCGGATTACCGGACATTGTCCTTTGCGCCCTTCCCAGCCTCATAGCTATCTTCGGGAATCTCATGGGCAGCCGTCAGGAGGCGGCTACCCATGAGAAAAACTAAGTGGCGAAAGCCCACTCGGCTGAAAACCAAGCTCGGACTTCCGGATTTGGAGCAAGCGAAAACAGAAGTGATTGTCAGTCTACGATCTCCGGAATCGCAGCGCAGCTATCGACATTCGATCGACGAATTCGTCTTCTGGTATTGCTCCGAACCTCGCCTATCGTTCAATAAAACCGTCGTTACCCGATACCGAATCCATCTTGAGAGCCGCCAGCTAGCGCCTGGAACCATAAATGTCAGACTCGCGGCCGTGCGGAGGCTGGCTTACGAGGCAGCAGACTCAGGGCTGTTAAGTCCAGAACTCGCGGCAGGCATTCGTCGGGTAAAAGGATCGAAAAAACTGGGAATTCGCCTCGGGAATTGGCTAACCGTGGATGAGGCGCGTACACTCTGGCAACTGCCCGATGAAAACACATTGAAAGGAAAAAGAGATCGAGCGATTTTGGCCGTTCTGCTCGGTTGTGGACTACGAAGAGGAGAACTGACTGAACTCACGCTCGCTCACCTCCAGCGTCGCGAAGACCATTGGGCGATCGTTGATCTAATAGGGAAAGCTGGCCACGTTCGGACGGTCCCAATGCCCGATTGGGTTAAGCAAACCATTGACCATTGGCTAATTGCAGCTGGAGTCTCGCAGGGCAAAATGTTTCGGTGCGTCTGCCGGATAGGCACTGCGTGGGGCAGCCAGATGACAGAGAAGGTCGTCTGGCACGTTGTTAAGCAATATGCGCAACAACTTGGAATTGCGAAACTGGCACCACATGACCTTCGACGGTCCTGCGCTCGCCTCTGTCATGGTGCAGGGGGTGAACTGGAGCAGATACAGTTTTTATTGGGACATGTTTCCGTGCAGACGACGGAAAAATACTTGGGTTGTAAGCAGCGACTCAGAGAGGCAGTGAATGACGGGATTGGGATCGGGCCCAGCCCCTGATAGAGGTCGAACTGTCAGATCACTGTTGGTTAGCGACGAGTCTGGCCGCGCGAATGGCAGGCACTTGTCCGGTAATCCGACTTGCCAGGAGTTAACGAACCATTGCGGCAGAACTATTAAAAGTTTCCCGGAAATCACCGCGAGATTCCGCAGTCTTATTTTATTTTCGTATAGCCGTAATCCGTCGGTTGCGGCGCCTCGTTTCGAGGCAAATGTGCTTGCCAAAAGTGCTCCCGCTTCGCCTCAAAAAGAACTGTTATTGGGCACTCGAAGCATCAAGAGCGCTGGACCTGAAACATCGAGGCAGAGGTGCCCATCTATCGTTTGAACTTCAGACACAATCGAAAATGTTCAGAGCCCTGGCTATTTCTTGGTCATTAACGCCGTTGCCTTTTGAGCGATTAGATCAAACCCTTTCCCCACTGCATCTTTCTTAAGTCTTGCGAGTTCAGCGCGCGTTGAACCCGACTTTCCGGAGTTTAGCTCGATATCGGCCTGAGCTAGGCGAACCTCAAACTGGCTAGGCACGAATCCGCTTTTCACCGTTTCGCGCAGCGATATCCCAAGGTTTTGAAGAGCATCGTCCGGTTTTCCGGTGGCGGCAAGGATTCGGGCCTCGATTATTCCCAGCGCCAGTCGATTGGGAACATTTTGAGATTTCGCTGAAAGCAATTTTGTATTTCCTAGCTCTTTCTGAGCCTCAGGAGATTTTTCCCCTGCGAACAGGGCTTGTAGCAATATGATATCCGCGGCTACTTCATCATCCGGGTGCGCTTCCTTGCGATATTCGCCGCGGACTTCGCGAGCAACACGTTCAGCATCGGAGGCATTTCCTTCTTCGATCGATAGCGAGGCCAGTTGCAGGCGCGATGCTGCGGCGTTGCTCTTCTCCTCAATCTCATTGCGGATTTGCAGTGATTCCTCAAAGCTTTTGCGCGCCTGTGGGAAATTTCCTTCAGCCACAAAGATTTCCCCCTGATTAGCCAGCGCAAAAGCTAAGTTCGCTTTGTCACTGGTCTGACGCGAAATGTCGATAGCTTCTTGAACCGATTGTTTCGCGCTTTGAATATCTCCATGAAGGTAGAAGCCTCGAGTAATCCCGGCGAGGGTTTCTGTCAGGGTCCAACGACCGCCGAATTGGCGCGCAACCCTTACGCTTTCAAGAAAACTGGTGAGCGCGCCGTGGCCGTCGCCGAGATCGATTTGGACATTGCCAAGATCAACCAGCGTTTCCGCGGTGTCTGGCGCGGCATCGACCTCGCGCGTAATTGCCAGCGCATCTTCCGTCATCTGTTTTGCGCTGGCGAGATCGCCTTCATCGTGTAATAGAAGAGCCAAATTAGCGAGTGCGTTCATCTGCCCCAGTTTGTTTCCCGTAGCTCTCCAGATGGATAGGGCGTCTCCGTACATTTTCCTCGCTTCTTGAACATTGCCCCTTTGTTGTGAAATTGTTCCGACATTGAGCATAACTTTGGCGACTTCCCCGGGATAATTCGCAGATTCCCAGATTCGACGAGACTCTTCCCACGCTACGAGGGCTTTGTCCGGCTGCCCGAGTGCGTATTGTGCATCTCCCTCCTGGAGTCTGGCGCTGGCTTCCACATATTTTGACCCATTAGCTGCTGCTTGGTTTGCGGATGTTATGGCGGCTTCTAACATCCCCCTAGCGTCGCCCGCGCGAGACTTCGCTATAGCCTCCTGTAGACTGATGCGGGGATCTTCGTCCTGCGGCGGAGGTAAATGTCTTAGCGCCGCAAGTGTCACAAGCGCATCTTTGGCTTCGCCACTTCGCGACTGAGCGTTTGCCAGTCGGAGACGATACTCGGCGTTGTCGGGGAAAAAGTTCACCAGAGTGCTATAAACTTGAATGGCAGGTTTCCAGTCTTGCTCCATGCCTCGGTACTGACCTTCAACAAGAAGGCGATCCTCGCGGCTTAAGTTGCCCGATAGCTCGAAGGCTAGCTTTGCCTCGTTCTCAGCTTTCGTGTCATAGCCTAGCGCCTGCCACGCACGCGCGAGAGCGAAATGGGCTAATGGGAATTTAGGATCTGCGGCGACGGCTTTTTGCAAAGGAGGCAAAGCTTCTAGGGAGTCATACACAACCAGCTTTGAAAGGCCCTCCGAGTAAAGGCGCGCTACCTCAGGACTGGTGGGATAACTCGCCTGAACCGCGGCGGCGTCTACGGGCGCCATCGCTCCGACACCCAATTTGTTCCGAAGATCTGCGCCAACGCGCGAGACCAAATCAAACAGATTTATCTCACTACCTGCCTCGGCCACCGAAACGAGGGTTTCAGCGGTTACAGCATCCTGAAGTCGAACATCGAGCCGGAGCTGTCCTCCTGATAATTTGCCCAAGGTAGTATAGTTGCCCGCCAATATCAAATCGCTGCCCACATAGTTACGCACACGTTTCAGGGTGTCGCTTGCAAGTGTGTCCGTATCGGTCAAAGCAAGATCGCGCTCCATACGAGCGACGTTTTCCGCGGGAATAATTCTTAGTTTTTCTCCAGCCGAAAGTTCCGTCGCAAGCATTCCGGCCAGGGCTGTGGAAAGCCATTTTTCTTCGTCGTGTTTCGAGGCATTTTGAAAATTTAGGACCGCAAGCGATTTGCGCAACTTCGCAGCGGGTACCGAAACGGAGGCCGCAGGCTTCTTTCCGCCGAAAAGCCATTCACGCGAACCTTTCCAGTTGAAGCCGAGCGCAAGTGCGATTAACAACACCGATACAAAAAGGAGCGACCATGGAGTGAGACGATTTCCCTTAGAGATGACCCGTGGCGGCAGGGTCGGCCGCGACAGATGCACAGACTCTAGCGCCGAGTGGACTTTACTCGCTTGCTGGTACCGAGCGGTCGGCGATTTTTCCAAGCAATGCAAGATCACCCCGCTTAGGTTTGAAGGAAGGCTTGCAGGCAGCGGTGCGGGAGGTTCTCGCAGAATTGCTGAACTCATCTCGAACGCAGTGCGTCCGCGGAAAGGGTAACTTCCACTGGCCATTTCGTAGAGTAAAACACCAAGGGCCCACGTATCCGTGCGCGCGTCCGCGGGATCACCACGCAACAATTCCGGGGCAAGGTAGGGCAGCGTACCTACAATCATTCTGGACTCCGTCAAGAATGGCGCTTTCGACGAGGTCGCTTCCTGAATTTCCGTGTCAAGCAAGCGCGCGGCTAAACCGAAATCCAGAACTTTGACTCGGCCTTCCGGGGTAACCACCGCGTTTGTACTTTTCAGATCGCGGTGGACTATGCCGTGTCTATGGGCATGATCGAGCGCATCCGCAATTTGTATCCCGTAACGAACCACGGTATCCGGCGGTAGCCCCGTCGTCCCAACTAAGGAGCTGAGAGGCTGACCCTCCACCTGCTCCATAACGATGTAAGCTTCCCCATCGGAATCGCCAACTTCATGGATGGTACAAATATTGGGATGATTCAGGGACGAAGCGGTGCGGGCTTCATGCAGCAGTAGGTCGCGCGCACTTTTGTCCACCAAGGCGCGATCACCCATGACCTTGATCGCGACTTTACGTTGCAAGACGGTATCGTACGCGGAATAAACTACACCCATCCCGCCGGCACCCAACTGCCGTTCGATGCGATAGTGGCCTAGGACTTTTCCTGAGGGCGAAGAGGGATCCGTCATTGGATGCATATTAGAATTCGCTTCCGGACAAGTCAATCGAAGCGTGGACCAAAAAGTTAATTAAACACTGCGGTATCGTGCGGGTGCACCGGCAATCGTTTTACGGTCGCATGATGTTATGAAGAGGAATCAGAAGTGGCAGGAATCTGCAATCGCTGCAGCTTAGTTCTCAACCCTTCGCGGCTGATCCCTAGAATCTCGGCTGCGCGCGTTCGGTTCCCTTCTGTGTGTTCCAAGACGCACGAAATCAGTCGCTTTTCCATCTCTTGCAGTGACATCGGAGCGAGAGGCGTTGTTTGCGACAAAGTCGCGGGCTGGCCATTGACGCGACTGCGGATTCTTTCATTTAGTGAATCGACACCGCAGGGAACATCAGCGAGCGACATAGCTGTCAGCCGCGCCATTTCGCTCTCCAGTTCCCGCACATTTCCCGGAAAACTGTAGGCTGTTAACGCCGCTAAACAATCCTCCGCAAGGCGAGGTGTTGGTCTTCCGTAGCGCCCCGCTGAAGTTCGAATAAAATGTTCGGCGAGTAACTTTATGTCATGGGGCCTGTCCCGCAACGGTGGCAACCGAAGGGTGATAGCTGACAGACGGAAAAACAGATCGGCACGAAATTTCCCTGCCTTCACTTCGCTCTCCAGATCGCGATTTGTAGCGGCGATAAAACGAACATCTACCTGTTCGGTCCGGGAGTTGCCTAGCCGCGTAAACTCGCCCGACTGCAGCACCCGCAGCAGGTGCGGCTGCAGTTCGAGCGGCAGATCGCCGATCTCATCCAGAAAAAGCGTACCCCGATGCGCCGCTCCAATAAAGCCGATGCGGTCGCGATTTGCCCCGGTGAACGCGCCTTGCACAAAACCGAAAAGCTCAGACCCGATCAGCGTTGCTGGAATTGCCGCGCAGTTCAAAGCGATGAAGGGTCCTTTTGCTCGCGTGCTATGGCGATAGACGGCCCTAGCGACTAATTCTTTTCCCGTGCCAGTTTCTCCTTCGATCAGGACGGGCAGATCAGTAGTTGCGATCTGGTGTACGGTTTGCAAGACGCGCGCCATCTCGGGATCAGCGGTGAGGATTCCGTCCGATTGACTATGAGTGTGTTCTAAAGCCTCCGCGCGCCGTTGCGCTTGGCTCATTGCTACCGCAGCTCGCAATCGTGGAGCAGCCAGGGAGCAAATTTCGTCCAACAAATTCCGCTGGTCCTCTGTAAAACAATTGCTCACGTGGCGATTTTCCAGATAGATAAGCGCAAACGCTTCATCACTCGCAACCAGGGGGGCGCATAAAACAGATCGCAGCGAAAGTTGTTGGACGCTTGGCTGCGTGCTATAAGGTTCGGTCGTCGAAGCGTCGCCGATCAAAAGTGCTTTCCCACTCTCCATCACTGTCCGGGCGATCGACCGGCTCACCACCTCTTCGGTCCGGGATAACGCCTCACTACGAAAGTTTCGCGCTGCAGTTGCTCTGAATTCTCCCCCTTCGCGGACGACCACAAATCCTCGGTCGGCGCGTAATCCTTCAATCAGTGTGTCGAGAAGTCCGGAAAGAAGTTCGCCGTATTCCCCTTCCTTCAAAAGGGCTCGCGACACCCGATAGAGCAGACCCAAATGCTTGTCCGATGGATTTTCTGCATTCAGAGGCATGGCAAGTGTTCTACACGGGGAATATAGCATCATTCATCGCGCTCCGTGACCTCCCAGGCCTGCCCACGGCAGCCAGGCAAATGGCAGTCAAGCTGCACCTTGGTGCGTAGAAGCCGCGCTGACATCCGGTCTTTGGAGGTGGCCACGATGATAACTATGACACTTGCCCTTCACTCAATCATCGATACGACAGAAAAGTGGGCCAAGTCCTGCCAGCTTTCTGGGCAGTTCGGTCTCTCGCGCGCAGCGATCGTACCCGAAGCTCTAAACGTATACCGGGGATGGTTGATGACTTCGTGGGTCTGCGAAATGCTCATCACTGCTTCGGTCCTTATTTCGCTGATTAATTGCGCGCATTGAGAACGGGGTGGTAGGCGGTCATCTAAATCCGAACTGAATCGAGTTTAACTCAAGACGCTTTACCTGATTTCAACGACGACGGGGAGGAATGGAAACACTATGAGGAACATACCAATCGAGTTTCAGTCAACTCTGGAGATGAACGAACACTGGGCCAAACGGAATCGAATTTCTCGGCGCTTACGCCCCTCGCGTGTCCAATACAACGGTCAGCGCGTAGCCTTGTCTGGTTGTTTGAAAACACTCCGAAAATTCTGGGTTTTACTCTGCCTTTTGGGAATGCCGTTCGTAGCACACGCCCAAAGCAATAAAACATCTTGGGAGAACCTCAGCGGCCTCGCGCCTGGGCACAAAATTCAAGTCGTCGAAATGAACTCTAAAAAAGTCTCTGGAACGTTCGTGAGTGTCTCCGACACGGCGATCTTGTTACAAGACCCAAGCGGGGAGCAGACGGTACAGAGAACGGATGTTCGCATCGTGAAGCTAATTGAAAACAAACATCGTTTGCGCAACGCCGCTATTGGCGCCGGGGTCGGCGCAGGAGTGATGGCCGGTATTGGCGCGGGGGCCGACCACGATTGCTCTTCGTTTTGTATCGGCCCTGGAAGGGGCACCGTGGTGGGAGTGTTCGCCGCTGGCGGTGCCGCGGGTGGCGCGATAGTCGGAGCCTTATGGCCCAGTCACGAGACCCTTTATCGCGCGATCGGGAAATAGCACCCATTCAGGTTGGCTGTCACGGTGAGCTTTCGGATTTTGCGTCGGCTTCATATATTCAAACGGAGGATCTTCATTACAAAGTCTCGTTTGTTTCAGCGCTTATCTAATGCAGAAATGGCTTGGGAGGGCTCATTGAAACTCGCATTCACTCTCACCTTTCTGTTAGTGCCAACGTGGACGGTGGCTCAGCAGACGAATTCGGATAACTCAGGCTGGCTCTTTCCATCCGACAGCGATCTTGTCAGCGCAGCCAGGTATGGCTATCAAGGCGAAGGGAACCTTGACCTCGACTATGCCTACGTAAAGAGGGAATTTGATTTGAGTCTCGCGTGTCTGCCAGGGACACAAACCATCAGGGTTGCAGGCCCATTGATGCTTGCAGCGCAGCAAGGGCAAGCCGCCCACTTGAATTCAAAACCCGAGCCCGTGGCTGAGGACCTGCTCCACGTCAAAGGAGGACTCGTACTGCAATTGTTTCTGTATTCGCATCGGAAGGAAGATCGGGCTGAAATTTGGCTTACTCAAGGAACCCAAGAATTTCACCCTGATTCCGTCAAGGTTGACATGGTTGAAACGTTCACATGCGGCCCAACGTTTTCGGTCGGATCCGGAGTGTACACGTCGAATTTTGTCTGGCATGTCGTCGAACGCTTTGCTTTCCGGTTCACCGCTGCGGCGCGTCAACCCGATTGGAACGAACCGATTGAGCTATTTGTTCGAGTTACAAAAGGCAAGGAGGAAAGATACGAGGTCAAGCTCGGACGATCCTTCGCTTCGCAAGCTCATAGATTGCACCCTACCTAGCACTGCACAGTAATAGCGGCTCATATTAGAAGTCCTGAGGTTGAAATCCGTTCCCGAAGCGGAGAAGTTGCGATAAATCGCTTCATCATTGGTCATCAAACCTGAGAGCGGCTAGCTAACTCCCGATAAGTCGTGTCGGCTCAGACGGTCGACGCAACACTCGCCTGAAGTTTACCCGCAGGAGTCTGGAATCCTAAAGTCTTTCTGGGACGTTGATTCAAGCGCAGCGCAACCTGATCGAGCTGCGCTTGCGAATACCCAGACAAGTCGGTGCCTCGAGGGAAGTATTGTCGTAACAGCAGATTGGTGTTTTCGTTCGAGCCGCGCTGCCAGGGACTCTGCGGATCGCAGAAGTAGACCTGCACGTTCGTAGCTACGGTGAAGTCCTTGTGTTTGGCCATCTCCAGTCCGCGGTCCCAGGTCAGCGAGCGTCGCAGCGTAACGGGGAGTTTGCGAACATGCTGACTCAAGGCAGCAACCACAGCTTCCGTTTCTTTGCTCGGCACCTTGATCAACATGGCAAAGCGCGAATGACGTTCTACCAAGGTCGCAATGTAGCTGTTCTTGGCGCCGCTCAACAGATCGCCTTCCCAATGACCAGGAATCGCCCGGTCTTCCGCTTCCGCAGGCCTTTCTCTAATGGAGATGGCCTCGACGATTTGACCGCGCGAGTCTCTGAAGATAGGAGAGTGCTGCGAGCGGCGCATGCGCCGCTTCGACCGCAGGTGGTCCATCAGCTCTTTTTTCAATACTCCCCGCGCTTGAATG
>Ga0302303_10000885_pt1 | contig 21521 bp, 15 predicted proteins | sample III_Palsa_E2_1_FD_194542 | JGI IMG/M metagenome (GOLD analysis project Ga0302303, IMG submission 194542) | Peat permafrost microbial communities from Stordalen Mire near Abisko, Sweden - III_Palsa_E2_1 | ecosystem: Environmental > Terrestrial > Soil > Palsa > Peat permafrost | place: Sweden...
GTGATGGTTAATGGTGCGTGGCCGATGGTCAGTATACCTGCAACATAAGTGATGGCATAATTATTATCCACCGCGCCTGATGCCGTGATAGGGTAAGTGTTTACCGGCGATGCAGATGTTGCGACTGTGCTTACTGTTGGTTTGGTGGTTAAGCTTGCTTTTGTATCGCCGTTAACAAAACCATTGTAACTTACCGTGAGTGTTGGCATGGCCGCGCCATAAATCTTGCTTTTATTACTTGCTGTAATGGTTAGCGGGGCTTGGTTTACCGTTAATTGTTGTATTACATCAGTTGCCGCTGAATGGGTTACATCCCCGGCCTGAGAGGCGGTAATGTTGGCTGTTCCTGCTCCAACTATGTGAATGTTTCCACTAACTATTGTAGCTACCGCTGTGTTATCGCTGCTGTATGTTATGGGTATACCATTGTTATCACTACTTGCCCCGGGCGAAAAATCAATATCGCCATAGGTTTTTGTTGGCAGTGCATTGAAAGTAATAGTTTGGGGGATGGGTGTAACACTAAAAGTTGCCGATGGGCCGGCAGTGCCTGCAATATTGCCTGCTATATCTGAAGCTGTGCCCGCTGCTATGGATATGCCTAACGTTCCTATACCGCTGGTATTTGAAATGGTTACCGTATAGGTTGTACCCGAGCCGCTTAACCCAGGTGTACCTGTTGCTGTACCTGTTGTAATAAGGGTAATATTTGGAAGCGCAAGCGAACTTGTATTAAAGTTTGCATCGGCATAAGTTACAGTATAGGTTACGGGGCCGGTATGGGTTGAACTTACGGACGGATTGCTGATGGTAACCGTTGGCGATGTTTGGTCAAAAGTGATAAAATCACCGGCGGCCACATCAGTAAATGAGCTCTGATTACCTGCCAAATCGGTCATTTGTAAAGTGAATGGCACCCTTCCCTCAATATCACCCGAAGTCATGGTATAACTGGCAATATAGTTGTTGCCGCCCGTGCTTGTTGCGGTAATGGTATGCCCTGCAATAGTAACAACAGGTGTTTGTATAGCCTCATTTGAACCAAAGTTGAGGCTTACCACATCTCCAACTTTAGCAAAATTGCTGATTGCATTGCTTGAGGCATAAATAAGGCTGGTTGCAACAGGCGCGGTTTTATCTATTGCATAGGTATCGCCGGTAAATGGTACATTGGTTATCCCTGGTGATATGCCGGTGCTGTTGGCAAGGTTCAAGGTAAGGCTACCATCTCCTGTGCCGGTATTTACGGTTACCGTATAGCTTGATCCCGATCCAACTCTCGAACTTATGTTTGCCCCGGTAATAGTGCCTGTAGTAGTTAATGAAAAATTACTAATACTTAAACCGGTTACCGATGCGGCAAATTTTACACTATACTGAACGGTAGTTGCATTAGTTGGGCTTGCATTGGTAGTGGTAATTGAACTTATTGCTACAGTAGGTATAGCAATTGTTATAGTTTTGGTAGCTGCATTGCTGGTTGCAGTGCCATCATTTACTGTAAAGCTTATAGTGCGTGCCGCTGTGTTTAACGAGGTTGTAGCAAAGCTAATCGACTTCAATGCCGCCTGGTATGAGGGCAGCGAAGCGGTACCAGTTAGCGTAAGCACACCCGTAACACTATCAAAGATGCCGATAATACCATTTTGATTGATAAAATTCAACACATCACCGGTTTGAAAACCAGAGGTAATACTTACCGTTGCCGACGTTAATGTGGTGCTACCGGCATCAGTTACGGTAAGGCCATTATCAATTGCTAACGCTGTGCCTGTATAAGTTGTTGAGCCGCCGGTGGTGGTTACTACCGGGGGCAGCGGCACAATTACTATAATATTACCTTCTGCATACGTGATGTTATAGTTTGAGGGATTAAACGTTCCGCCTGTGGCTGCACTGGGTATTACCGAGCCTATATAAGTTCCTGTTGTGGCGCCGGCGGCTGCACCTGTTCCGTAAGCAATGCTTACCGAGCCGATAGTTTCAGAAGGCTTCAAACCCGTTGACGTAAATGCTGTGGAACCTCCGCCGCCGGTTAGGGTTGTGCCAATATCCTTGTTCACATTATCCGCAGTAATGGTTAGCGGCGCCGCCGTGACAATCAGTGTTTGGGTCACATCCGGCGGCAAAGTAGCAGTACCTGTTGCGCCCCCGCCCTGCGAAGCGGTGATATTTGATATCCCAATACCGATGATATGAATATTGCCGCCCACAATCGTAGCTACCGCTGTGTTGCTGCTGGTATAGGTAATGGGAGTAAATGTTACCGTACTGGTTGCGCCCGGTGCAAAGTCGGGGGTGCTGTAGGTTTTTGACCCTATCGGACTAAAAGTTATTACCGGCAATACCACCATTACTGCTTTGGTGGCTGCCGCGCTGTTTGCAGTGCCATCATTTACAATAAAGCTTATGGTACGTGCCGCTGTGTTTAACGAAGTTGTAGAAAAACTAATCGACTCCAATGCCGCCTGGTATGAGGACAGCGTAGTTGACCCCGTTAGTGTAAGCACACCGGTAGCTGCATTAAAGCTGCCGGTAATACCATTTTGATTGATAAAATTTAACAGGTCGCCGGTTTGAAAGCCAGAGGTAACACTTACTGTTGCTGATACTAATGTGGCGCTGCCGGCATCAGTTACGGTAAGCCCGTTATCAATTGCTACCGCTGTGCCGGTATAAGTTGTTGAACCGCCCGTGGTGGTTACTACCGGCAGTATTATCGGCGTATCAGTATCTATTGCTATATTATTAGCCGTGTTTGAGTTAGTTACGCCCGGCGGCGTGCCTACTGTTGCAGCAGTTGTAAAGTTCCCTGACTGAGTGCCCGGAATTGGTACAGTTACAGTATAGGTAACTGTTCCGTTCCATGGGATATTCACAGTTTCGTTAATATTTCCGTTACCTGAAGCATTGCCCGTGGCGCCGCCTGTAAACACCGCAGTCCAGGTGCTGGCTGCAGGGAGTGTTTCTCCTACTATTGCACCCGTTACATCACTTGGCCCGTTATCGCTTACCACTACTGTATAGGTATGGGTACTCCCGGCAGTATATGTGCTCTGGCCATCCGTATTGGTGATAGTCAGGTAGGCCAGGGGGTGTGGTGTATCCAAATCCTGGGCCTCATTATTGGCCAGGTTTGGATCTGTTACACCCGCCGGAACAGTTACTGTACTTATATTATCAAGGTTGCCTGACTGGCTGGAGGGTATTGGGGCAATCGCGGTATAAACAATGCTGCCGTTTAGTGGTATATTTACAGTTTCGTTAATATTTCCGGTACCTGAAGCATTGCCTGTAGCGCCGCCTGCAAACACTGCTGTCCAGTTGCTACCTGCCGGAAATGTGTTGGTTACAGTAGCGCCTGTTACATCGTTTGGCCCGATATTATTTACCGCTATTTCATAGGTAAGGTCACCTCCGGGTATGTATACTGATTCATTATCTGTATTAGCTATGTTAAGGTCGGCAACAGAGATCGTATTGAAATTGGCCGGGTTGCCTATACCTGCTGTAGTTAAATAATTTGCAGTACCGTTGTATTCTACTGTCATTACCCTGTAAGGGCTCCCTGCACTAAGGCTGGTGATATTTACGGATGTTCCGGTACCATTATACACGCAATACCAACCGCTTGTCCCTATCTGGTCGCCCGAACCAAACGCTGCGTTGGCTGTGTAGGTTGTGCCACTAACGGGTAGCGGACTGCCTGTTGAAGAGTTTGATATAAACACAGTCCTTGCGGCACCATTGCCACTAGTCCATTGGGCGGTTGCGCCGGTTGTGGTAATATTGCTGAATGTCACATTGCTGGCCTGTATAGTCGGGGTGCCGCTTGTTGTTGGTGTTAGTTGCAGTACAGCGCCGCCATCGGTGCCATTATCGCCATCGGCTACATAAATATTATCGGGGCTGATAACGGCTACACCATACGGAGAAAAAACGCCATCAGTATTTAAAGGGGTATAAAGGGTTGTGGCTGTACCCGTACCACCGGCATAATATAATAATGCATAACCCGATAAAGTATTGCCTGTGTTTTCTAAAGTATAAAGGTTGCCCGAAGCATCTAAGGTTAAAGCAGTAGCATCAGTCCCCGATGATACGGTCACTGCGGTGGCATAGTTAGACGCTTTTGTTAGTTTCAAAACCTTACCACCATCATTAACACTGCCGTCCTGGTTAAAAGGGTCTGTTACATATATATCTAAATTAGCGGCTACAGCAAGGCCTGTTGGATAAGTATAGCCCGGTGCTGCTGTTAAATTATCATATAAGTTTGTACCTGTCACGCTGCCCTTTAAATATTTATAAACCGCGTATGATCCACTTCCGCCATTTCCGTTCACATCGTATTGTGTTACATACAGGTTATCGTTCGCGTCAAATGCCAGCGCGGTATAATAAGCGCTGCCATTTTGAAAAATTGATGGCGTATATACCGTGCCATTAGTGCCATTGTTGGATGCTAACCTGATAATATTGCCCCCGGCTGTGCCCCCATAATTACCGGCGGTAAAATCGGTTGTTAAATAAACATCGCCATTGCTGGCTACTGCCAGGCCCCATGGAAGATCGCCGCCGGGGCCGGTATCATCACCTTCATCAAGGCCGCTAAAAATAACCGTAGGCGTACCGCTGGTATATTTCACAACCTCGCCCGCGGTTGGGCTTGAATGTTCTATAATATATATGTTATTGGCATTGTCTTTAGCCATAGCGCTGTACAAGCCATTGTTTTCAACAACGGTGCTGGAATATTGCGCACGGGCAGGCAGCGCCGCCCCGACAAAAAGAATGATTACCGAAATAATGTAAAAACCTTTTGTAAATAATTTTTTCATAATATGGTTTTTAAATACATTTTTAGATACACAAGTACGGGTTTTGCCAGCCGCTCAAGCTTTCCTCATGGATATCTTTAAAATCCGGCGAATCGAACTTTAAACCACTGCCCTGGCTTACTACAGTTTTATATATATTTTTTAGTGATGTTTTAACCCGTATGATATCTATCACCGGTAAAGAAAAACCGGATAAGGGATAAAAATTGCGCTCGCCCCGCGGCCCCGTTACCGATTCTTTTTGAAGTAGCGCCATTACTGTTGTCCAATCGCGCTTTAGCAAATGTTGTTTAACTTCGCACAGTGCCAAACCGGCTTCGTAACCAAGCAAACCATAAATATTGGCCATTTGGCCCCCCGTGGTTTCAAATTTTGTTACAAACTCTTTATTGCGGGTATTTTCGGCATTACGGCTCCAGGATGTTGCCGCGTATAGTTCAAGGTCTAACCCGGCTATATCTTCCAGTACATCGTCATATACCATGTTTTCTACTACACACAGCGGGATGTGTTTATGAAAACGCGATTGTTTCCAGGCTTTTAAAAACTCGTTGCCCATGCTGCCCGCGAAAACGGCATGCACATACGAAGGGGGATTTTTTTCAATCTCAGTAAAAAACCCACTCAGGTTAAATGCCTTTATATCCGATGGGTCGCGCGGCAGCACATGCAATCCCATGTTTTGTGACCCGGCAAGGCAGGCGCCTTTATAAAAAGCAGTGCTTAAGTGATAGCCAGCCTCGTAAACCGGCATTACCATTATACCCGCGTCTCCAAATTCTTTATGTGCCCAATGCCCTAAAGCATACTGGGTTTGCCATATTTGTTGCGACGAATAAAATATACGCTGGCTTAGGTGATTGAAATAGGGGATATACTCACCCATATCAAAAAAGAAAGCCAACTTATTATAACTTTCAATTACGGGAATGATATCAGGAACCGACCGGTAACTTATTAATCCCGATACCATATCAACATTATCAAAAAACACCAATTTATTAACCGCTTCGGCTACACTTTTCGGGTCGCCCATTTTAGTGTATGTGGGTATAAATTGTATTTCATTAGGTTGCACACCACCAGGATAAAGCCCCAACAGGATGCCTGCCATTAAATGATGGCCATAAAACGGATAAACACCCGAATAGGGAGTTAAAAACCCGATTTTTATTGGCCCTATCATATCTGAAGAAAGTTAAATGTGTTGAATTTTTAGTTCCTGCTAGGGAAAATACCGACCATAGCTATTATATAAGATACTGCAAGATATGGTTGAAGAATGCTAAGAGGCGTGTTGGTGCCTGTAAGTCCAATTGCATTTTGCGCTAAAGTTGTATTAGGCGTTGTGGTTGTATAAATTTCCCCGATAGTAGCATTTGGCCCCGCCCCGGTTATTGGCCCTCTTGACAAGTAAGTTGTAGTGCCGGGTATGCTGGTTGTACCCGGACTGCCGCTTACATTAAATGAATGATTATGGGCCGGCAGGTTATTGACTAGTATAGAAACTGTTTCGCTACCGGCAAATTGCCCAAGTTGGTAATTGCTTGTAGCCGGCCCCTGGCCCTGGCCAATAGGCACACGCCCGCGCAAATCGGGCAGGGCAAAATTATTTGTACCGTTGCCGCCATAAGTAGTGCCTACAAGAGAAAATAGTGCAGTATTTTGAGCAATTGACAGTAGCTGGCCGCTGCAAAATTGATATCCCGTGGGGGCAAAATTACTGCCGAATAAAAAAATCATCGCTAATAAGGGGTCCATAGGTAAGAGGTTTAATGGTTAAAGCTTTTGTGATATTACAATCAATATTAAATATATTTTTCTTTAAATTTTATTTTTTTAAGAAAAATATATTAAAAATATAATTGACTATCAGCAACTTAAGTATTTATAAATAAATTTTCGTTAATATTATTTTTTTTAATATTAACATACTAAATTATTCTATTTGTAGAAATTATACTCCGGTTAGGCAAGGGTAAAATTTCATTTTTTGATTTTTCACCTGCTTGTTTTTAAAATATGCCGCCCATGTAAATGTTTATTTTAATTTCTAAAAAATTATTTAATACATTTAAATGCTAAACACATCATCATGAACAATCAACGCAGGTTATTTCTTGGCCAAATGTCATTAGTGGCTGGTGCAGCAGCCTTAAATAAGCCAATGAATTCAATGGCTGCCATTAGCAAACGCATAAACACATTGCATACAGCCGGGCATGCCGTCACTATTTATCATACTAATGATTTGCATGGCAAACTTGATGCTGTAAACGGCAATATGGGTGGGCTTAACCAGGTTAAAACATTACTGCAAAGCCAGGAAACCAATGGGCTGCTGCTGGATGCAGGTGATTTTTTAAACGGTTCACTTAGTACAGCGCAGCAACAGAAAGTGATATATACTATGAATGATATGGGTTATCACGCTGCCACAATAGGCGATAACGAGCTTGCAAATGGACAGGAACATTTAGCATCCCTCGCTTCGCTAATGAAGTTTACACTTATAAATAGTAACTATCAATTAAACAGCACATTAAGCAAGTTTGTAAAACCATATATAATTATTAACTCGGGAAGATATAAAGTTGGTATTACCGGCGTGGGGCATCAACTTAAGGGCATACCTTATACTGATGCGATACAAAGCGCCAACCATACCGCCCGTATGCTCAAAGAAAATGAAAAATGCGACCTGGTTATCTGCCTTTCGCACCTGGGTTACTCACAAAAAGGCGATGAACCCGATAATCAAAAACTGGCCACGCAATCTGAAAATATTGATATGATAATCAGCGGCCATAACCCTAAACTGATGAGCGGCCAACTGGTAATGTTAAACAAACAAAAGCACGAAGTAATTATAAGCCATTCGGCCTGGAGCGGACTTATGGTGGGCAAAATAACATTCGGCTTTGGAAACGGGAAGCAAAAATCAAATATTGATGCGCGGTACCTTATACCCGGCCAGCCTTACGGGCAAAATTTTGCAGCTTCGTTTGCCGGCTTGCGTTTAATGGAAAAACAGCTTATATCAGCCTAAGCTTATTATATTGAGCGCGGCGCCAATAGATATTATTATTCATTTTTTAGGATCAGTAGGTATAAAAGTTATCATGCGGCCTATAAATGGCTATACCTTTTTACCGGGTTTGAAATTGGAAGATGGCAAGCTTATTATTGATACCGAAAAGCTGCTATATCCCGGTGATATTCTTCATGAAGCGGGGCATTTGGCAACCATGCCGACCGAGTTGCGTAAAACCATGAGTGATACCCTGCCTAATAATGATTTGAACCAGGGAGGGGAAATGATGGCGCTGGCATGGTCATATGCCGCTTGTATACATCTTGATATTGACCCGGTTTTTGTTTTTCACGATGAGGGATATAAAGGTGAAAGTAAAAATATTATCCAAAATTTTACCGAAGGCAGATTTGTAGGCCTGCCCTTATTACAATGGGCAGGCATGTGTTATGATGAGCAAAAAGCCAGGGAACTAAACAAGCCGGCGTACCCGAAAATGATATGTTGGCTTCGTGGGAACTAATAAATCGCTTTTATGGTTAGATATGCTAAACTTTCATTGCCGTTTAATGCAAAGCTTACGCAAAGCGAATTATTAACGTTGAAAGAGGAGTGGCAGCCTCATTTTAATGTCTTTTACTATGAAGGATTATGGACAGGGTTTCCATTACGGACTGCCGATGGAAAACTTGATACCATCATTCCTGATCTGATGGGGCACGGGGAATACCAGGATACTAGCTATATGCCCTATTTCCCATCGGTAATTAAAATGCTTTCAGGAGTAAATTGCCCAATCATGTCGGTAAGGTTTTTAAACTTAAAGGCCGGTGCAGTAATTAAACAGCACAGGGATAATGAACTGGCTTTTGAAAAAGGCGAAGCCCGCCTGCATTTCCCCGTTATAACCAACCCAAACGTAGAATTTTACATCGAAAATGAGCGCATTATAATGCACGAAGGTGAGAGCTGGTACATTAATGCGAATTTGCCCCATAAGGTATCAAACAATGGCGATACAGACAGAGTACACTTAGTGGTTGATTGTAAAGTTAATGAATGGCTAAAAGATATTATCCACTCATCGGATGAAATATCATTTAAAAATGAGCCTCAAAACCAAGAGCTTTTAATGATTATTAAAGAACTCCGGTTGCAAAACACTGAAGTTTCCAATAAACTTGCTTTTGATATGGAGCAACAACTAAAGGGCGTTAATGAATAATTCTCCGCTAAAAAACTGGGTACCTTACAAGTTAATCAAAACAGGTGGCCAAATACAATGCCGCTGGTTAAATACTTACGGAGAGAGATTTACTGAACCTTTTTTTGCAGAAACCATTTTAAGATGCAAGGGGATTGACAGTGAACACGCTGCTATATCATCCCTTAGTGATTTGACGATGATAAAAGAATGGGCCCCCGAAATAAATTCAGTTAAACCCGCCGCGTTTATTTTTCACATATCCCGATGCGGCTCTACGCTTATTTCACAGCTTTTGGCAATGGCAAACCAACATATCGTGCTATCGGAAGTCCCCTTTTTTGATGATATATTACGTTTACCTTATCAATACCCCAATTTTAACCAAACCGATACAGATGAATTATTAGCTACAGCTATAAAATATTACGGGCAGAAAAAAACAGGTAAAGAGACGCGCCTTTTTATTAAAACAGATAGCTGGCATTTGTTTTTTTACAAGCAGCTTAGGCAACTATACCCCTCGGTGCCTTTTATTTTGATATACCGCCGCCCGGATGAAGTTTTTAGTTCGCACAAAAAAATGTCAGGAATGCAGGCTGTGCCGGGCTTAATTGAACCACAGGTATTTGGTTTTAAGCCGGAAGAGCTTGTTTATGACCTTAATATTCACCTGGCCAATGTACTTGAGCGCTACTTACAGCAATATGTTGAAATTACAGCAACAGACAATGATTGCTTGCTGCTCAATTATAATGAAGGCCCTATGCAAATGATAAAAAAGATAAGCTTGTTTACAAATACACCTTTTAGCCGGGAGGCCTTGCATCAGATGGAAGAAAGAAGCCACTATCATTCTAAAAGGCCGGACGAACCGTTTTCTGAAAAGGCTTCGGGGCCTATACCCTCCTGCCTTAATAAGGCCATGATGCTTTACGATGGGCTCGAAAAAAAAAGAATGGCTATACATTAAAAATAGCATATCGAAACACCGGCCACAGGCTTAATTATTTAATTACCAATGGTAATTGCATCCACGCCAACCCAATATCCCTGCCCATGTGGCTGGTACTGCTGCCTGCGGGCGCGTCATACATTAATGCCAGTTTGTTACCTATTTTCATAACCGTAGGCATGCCGATGGCGCCTTTCGCCCATGTGCAGTTTTGGTTATCAAGCACTATCGCTTTATCCTGCTCGTTCCAATGGTAAATATCCTTGGACCAGTAAACCCATATTGCATCGGTATATTCGCCAGCCTCCGGGGTAATGCCGATATGATTGGTAAAAAGGTACCAGGTTTTGCTTTGCTGGTCGAAATAAACTGATGAGTTTTCAATTTGTTCGGTTGATGGAAATATCGGCGAAGCATCTATCGTCCAGGTGCCATTTAAATCTTTAGTGCGGGCAAGGCCGAGGGTTCGTTTTGTTTCATTGTTAACCTCTTTAGCGCCGCTAAAAAACTGCAGATATTCGCCATGATATTTTACAATATATCCCGGACTGGATGTAACGGTGTAAAAACCATTGCTATCTACCGGGAACGGATGAACATCGTACTGCTTTATCCACGGGCCTTCCAGGCTTTTGGACTGTGCCTTCATGGTTAGATATGGAAACGATGGTATCCTAAATGGCGCAGGCGTTGTATGCGGCGTACCCAAATAAAACATGTGCCATACCCCATTACTTTTAATTACCCATGGCGCCGATGCACTTTTGGAATCACTTTTTGTGGCGTCGCCTAAAGGCAGTATAGCGCCTTTTTTTACCCACGTTTTAAGGTTGTAACTTTCGGCCAGGCAGGCGCGCCAGCCATCTTTGCCGGCGCCATCATAAAATAAATAGTATTTGCCGTTGTCTTTGTTCAATATCGCTTCGCGGGCGCCATAGGTATCGCAGCTATCGGCACCGTCGCCGTGTTTTAATACAACACCTGCATCTATGCAAGTTACCCGTTTTGAGGCTTGCGGGCGGCCATCTATGTATGGTTTAATTTGGGCATTTGCGGTTGATATGTGGAATAGCCAGAGTGCGGTAAATTGTAGTAGGATTAGGTAGTGTTTTTTGTGTGTTTTCATTGTATATTTTTCTAATTTTATACTTCGTTTCGCAGATACTCTAAAAGTAAGTAAAGCATGCCAAACCTCACCTACATCTCACCATCTTTTATCGTTTCAAACATAAATGATTCGGTTTCATTTTATGTAAATATGCTTGGGTTTGAAGTGCGTTATATCGGCCCTGAAGGCGACCCGTTTTTTGCTATTGTAGGCCGCGAGAATATTTCCATTATGCTGAAGGCTATTGCTGCCGATATAAAACCAATCCCTAATCATACCCGCCACCCTTGGGCACGCTTAGATGCTTATATTAGCGTAGTTGACCCTGATACTTTGTTTGAAGAATACAGTTCGCGCGGTGTACTATTTCATCAACCGCTGATGGACGATGGTGATGGGCTGCGTGGGTTTGAGGTAGCGGATGCCGATGGTTATATTTTGTTTTTTGGGAGGCCTACCCCCCCGACATCGACCTGAGAATTATTAAAACATCATGTCATTTCGAGCGATAGTGAGAAAACTTAAACGCCCTTCATAGCGGAAATAGCATGTGGTATAAGATCTCTCGCTATCGCTCGAGATGACATATCTATTAAAGAATTTTTGAATTCTGTCAATTCAAAAATTCTTTAAATTCGAGTTCAGACAGCTTCTGCTTTCTTCATCGGTTTGGTTAAAAACTTAATAAATGCAAACGCTATAATTACTGCTATAATACCTTGGGCCAATACGGTTGCCGGCGCGCCTATATGTTCTGATACTGCGCCTACCAGCAAGCTACCGAGGGGCATCATGCCGAAGATGGCCATCAACAGGATACCCATGGTGCGGCCGCGCATTTCGGGCGCAGCGGTTGACTGCACTACAATATTGCTGACGGTAAATTGCGCCATAGGGCCATAACCGGCCATTGCAACAAAAAGCATTGCTACGGGAAAGTTAGTTATCTGCGAAAAACAAATCAGCCCCACACCCATCAATATGGTGCTGATAAACAATATCCTTTTTAAATGTGCCCCTGGTTTGCGCGAAGCGAGGAAAATGGTACCCGCTACCGCGCCAACGCCCACAAAGCTGTTGATGTAACCGAAGGTTTTGGCATCGCCCCTGAAAACCACTTTTGCAAATACCGGCAATACGGTATTATAAGGCATTACCAGCAAACTAACCAGGGTAAGTATGATAACCATCATAGCGATATCCGGCGTATTTTTAATGTAAGCGAAACCTTCGGCAAATTCTGCCGATATTTTTTTCTTTGTTGTTTTAGGCACGTAAGCGGGCAATTTCATGAACATCAACGACAGGATAACTCCGCCAAAGCTTGCCGCGTTCAATAGGAAACAGACCCCCGCGCCAAAAACGCTCAATACAATGCCCGACAGTGCAGGCCCCAGCAATTGCGCCAGGCTGGCAGTTGCTGCCGAGAGTGACAGCGCGTTGGGCAAATCTTCGGGGCTGGCAACTACATCATGTATCAACGCCTGCCGGGCGGGTACGTCAAACGCGTTAATGATGCCCAGCAGTACACTGAGCAAAATAATTGCCCATATTACCGTATGGCCGCTTATAACCAGCACTGCCAGCAGCACGGCCTGCAGCATGGAAGTTAGCTGCGTAATTTTTATAATGGTATAACGGTTATAGCGGTCGGCTAACACGCCGCCGGGTATGGAACATAAAAACGATGGAAATTGCTCGGCAAAAATGGTTACGCCGAGCAGGAGCGGCGAGTGGCTTATGGAATATACCACCCATACCACGGCTGTACGCTGCATCCAGGTACCAAACTGTGATACGGCCCTGCCGAACAGATAGAGCGTATAGTTGCGGCTTGAAAAAGCCCTGAATAAATTGAATTGACTTATCTTTTTCATTAAATATTGACAAAATTTTAATTAATGTCGAAAACCAAGCAAAAAAATTAAATTTTCAGCCAGTTAGTGACCATGTTACTTAATAATTGTGCAGCGGCTTTGGCGTTATGCGGGTCATTATGTTCGTAAACCTCGCGCCTGATGCCCCGTATGCCGCTCGAGATAATAAACGCCAGCATATCCAGTTCGGCATTGTCCAATATCCGGGCAGATTGCTGGCCGGCTGTTGCCATGGTTTCTATCAATATGCCCCTTTCCATGTAAATAAGCTTTTTGTGCAAGGCATCCATTAATTTGGTTTGCCTTGTTAACTCATCGGCACTCATTAGCTGGTCCATAGTAAGGAATACGCGTTTCCACGCTTCGGACGTTTTCATTTTGGTTAAACAAAAGGCGTATATCCTATCGTTCAAGTTTTCAGCGCTTGCTACCGCGGCGCGAATCTCAGCGGAAACATCCTCTGCTATCCGCTCCAATACTGCCTGGAAAACCTCGTCCCGGTTTTTGAAATAATAATAAAGCGAGCTCCTACTGCGGCCCGTGGCATTTGCCAAATTATCCATAGTAACCTTTGTAGGGCCCGATTTGCGGTACAGGTTTAAAGCTGCCTGCAAAATTTCCTCATGAATAATATCGTCCTGGTTGGCCACTACATTAGCTTATGCGACAAAGATAATAGTAAATATTGACGAAATAATTTTTTTTGTCGAATAAATTAAAATATGAACGATTCAAATTTAATATTGAAATGTATTGGATATTTAGGGTGTAAATTCACCGCAGGATTAATAACCAAAAGTGTAAACTTTTTTTAGGACGACACAGAGTGTTCCACCAGTTCCATGCGTTCCACCCGTTCCGCGGAACATCTGCAAATACTTGGTAATCAGTGGTCAAATTTTTACAGTGGAACGCGGAACGGTTTTTTGAGTTCACTATTTAGTTGCAGGAGGCGGAAATCTGCGCATTTTACGGCTATTCTTTATTTACCGTTACTTTTTTAATGTCGCCGTGGGCATCTTTTATGGTTAACACAGCAGTTTCCTTCCCAAACAATACCGATTTGCCATTTATCAGGTCGCATAATACCGGCACACTATAGTCCATATCGTCAATAGCCATAATCTGGTCGCCCTGCTTTAGCTGGCCTAAAGCCTTTTGAAATACCACGCCCACTACCAATTTATTATCTGCAACCACCGGCCTGAACGGCCACTGTTTTTCGCCCAGGTCTATAGTCGGCTCGTTTGCATCAAAATAAAATTTCCCGTGGATATAATCCATCGTTACGGTACCATAATCCAGTAAGCGGCTGCCTAAAGCCGGCTGTGCATCCTTATTGCTTTCTATAATAAGATTATTAAAACTCCCGTTCCCGATAATAGTGGTCGGCAGTTTAAACAGGTATTTATCACCTGCATCTTGCAAACCACTTTGGCCAATGTTATCTGCCCCATAGCCTGTTGCAACAGTGTCGAACGCGGCGTATTTATTTAGTGTATTAATGAGCTTATCCTCTATCCTGATAAAACTTTTATCGCCTGTGTCAAACTCAATGTTTATGGTTACGTTTTTTTTGCCTCTCATCATAATATCAACAAAAGGGCTGCTGGCTGTGCCTATGTTAGTAACTAACTTCGTGCTGTTTTTTGATTTCAAATTCAGCTTGTCCTTTTGGTCGGTAAATATAATAAGGTGCTTATCCGGCTCAATTTGCACAATAGAATTACGCAAAAGGTTGCTCCCAATTACGCCATCTACATTATAACATTTAAAAAAATCGGGCAGGCCGGTAGTTGCCGGTATGTTATTAAAGGTAAGGCCGCCCAGTTCAATGTCATTTACTTCCACTATTGTTGTCGAGTCTGTATGTAAAAAGGCATCATCTATCAGTATCTTTTTCAAAACCTTTGCATTCAATTCGGCGGCAAGTTGCTTACTAATGCTAACCGGGGCCCCGGTATCAAATAAAAAGAGGTGCTTTTTACCGGCTATTTCGCCTTCGATAAATATTTTTCCGTTAACATATTGATAGGGTATTTCCTGGTAATACCCTTTGGAAGCAGTACCGCCCTGGTTAAAAGTAAAAGCCTGCGCCAGGCAGCCTGTAGATAGCAATAAAAACAAACCGGTGAGGATTTTCATATAAAGGTAAACCGCAGTTATCCAAATTGCTGCTATATGAATTCTGTGTCCCACAAAGCAAAAATTCTTAACAATCAAGTAGCGTTTTTTAGGTTTTTTATAAGCTTATCATAACTTACCCTATATTTGGGCTCAAAAATTATAATACTATTCTCATGGCAAAGGCATCTGAAGTTAAAGTTGGAAATATATTACGCTATAATGGCGAACTGGTAACCGTTACAGAAGTGATGCACCGTACACCGGGTAAAGGTGGTGCCTTCTATTTAGATAAATTCCGCAACATTAAAACCGGTAAAATTGTAGAAGCCCGTTTGGCTACTGATGAGCAAGTTGAAATTTGCCGGGTAGAGACTAATGATTTTCAATATCTGTACGAGGATGGTGATTTCATGGTCATTATGAATAACACTACTTATGATCAGTTTAATATTCCAAAATCGCTATTTGGCCCGTCTGTAAAGTTTCTTAAAGAAGGTATGAACGTAATCGTTTCCTTTGAAAGTGAAGAACCTATTATGGCACAAGCACCCAACAGCGTAGAACTGGAAATTACTTATGCCGAGCCGGCAGTTAAGGGCGATACTTCTTCGGGTGCGCTAAAATCGGCAACCACAGAAAATGGCGTGGAAATAAAAGTACCATTGTTTGTGAACCAGGGTGACAAAGTAAAAGTAGATACCCGCACCGGAGAATACCTTGAACGCGTGAAATAGATAATTAAAGAATTTGGAAAATTTAAGAAACCGGAAAATTTAGCCAGATATCATACCCAATGCAAAAGCCCTTAACATTTAAGTTAAAGGCTTTTTGTTTTAATAGGTAATTGAACGATGGTAAATAAATACGGCCGCCGGCATTAACCCTGCAGGCGCGCCATGCCGCTTTTGCTACCGGCATAGTTATTTTGGAGTATCCGGATAAAATAAGCGTCGGGGTCGGTTGGTACAGGTTTCCCATGCTCATAACAATCCCTGAATTGCCTCAACCTTATGCGGAACAGTTCGGGGTTTTCGTTGGATAATTGTTTGGCGTAACCTTCCCAAAATACCTGGTTAGTCATTTCTATAAATAACTCTAACATGGCTTGTTTTTTTAAAGAATAAATTTGTTTAATAATTAACTATCCAAACTTCCTTAATTAATTATTAAGAAAATGGACATATAACTAAACAAAACGGACATTAACCCAAACAAAATAGCCGCAGAAATTGAAATTTCGGACATTGTGTGAAAAAACGGGATTTATCAGTGAGATTTTTTATGCTAAAGCAACTCGTTTACATCACGGCCGTAATGCTCTTTAAACAGTTTGCTAAAATAGGCCGGTGTATCAAAACCCGCCAGGTATGATATTTCTGATACGGTACGGTAGCGGCCGCTTTCTATGGCTTCGCGGGCAATTTGCAGGCGTATATCCCTTATGTACCTGTTGGGGTTTAGTCCGGTTATATTTTTAACCCGCCTGAAAAGTTGGCGCTCACTTAGCGCCATTTCATCACTCAACACGCTCATATTTAAATCGGTTTTACCGATGTGCCTTCGTACAAGCGCTTCCAGGCCGGAAAGCCACAGCAAGTCGGCAGGCGACACATGCGGCGCTTGCTTTACCGGTTCAACTTCCGGGGTATTTGTATCATTCTCCAACTTAGTAAACTCGCGTTCGTCCTGTGCCGAGAAATCTGTCCTTCCGGCGGCATTGCCTATCAGGTTAGCCGCGCGGGCCAAAAGCTCGATGCTGATGAATGGTTTGGTGAGATAATCATCCACACCTATGTGTAAGGCTTTTAGCCTGTTTTCATTGTCGCCAAGGGCAGTAAGTATAATTACAGGTATTTTGCACAATACGGCATCATGCTTTAAATTATTAAGCAGTGTAAAGCCGTCCATTTCGGGCATCATTACGTCTGATATAATCAAATCCGGCAATTGCTTCATGCTTTTCAGCATATCAAGCGCTTCCCTGCCATTATACGCCGGAATAACCCGATAAAAAGGTTTTATGATAGAGCTGATGTACTGCGCCATTTCGTGGTGGTCTTCTACCAGCAATACCAGTTTTTCGCCCTGGCCACCGGCCACTTCTTCTATGTCTTCTACCGCAACCGCTATCTCGCTTGTTTCACTATCAGCAATTACAGATATCTTCGGTACAAGAGCCTTAAACGTTGATCCTGCCCCATAAGTGCTTTTTACGGTGATGTTGCCGCCCATCAGTTCGCTAAACTCCTGCGCAATGGCAAGGCCAATGCCCGTTCCGCCTTCTGCCTCGGCACCTCCGCGGTTAGCCTGGTAATAGCGGTCGAAAATTAATGGCAAATCATCCGCATGTATGCCCTTGCCAGTATCGGTAACGGTAAATTCAATCATACCCTCGCTTATTACGGCAGTTATATTTACTGAGCCTCGCGATGGGGTAAATTTTATGGCGTTACTCAGCAGGTTATTGGCAATCTTCTCAAACTTATCCGCATCAAGCTGCACAAATAAATGCTCATCGATATGGTTAGTCAGCGTGTAAGTAATGTTCTTATAAGCAGCCGCCGAAGCAAAGGCCTGGTATATTACATTTATAAACCAATGGATATCCACCGGCTTTAATTTTACCGAAAGCGTACCCGCCTCTATCTTACCCAAATCCAGCAGTTCATTGACCAGATTAAGCAGTTTTTTACTGTTGCGGGAAACTGCCTGCAAATAACCGCGCTGCTGCTGCTCATCAATACCCGGCTTATCCAGCAATTGTTCGGTTGGGCCCATTATTAAAGTTAGCGGCGTCCGCAATTCGTGGCTGATGTTGGCGAAGAAACGGGTTTTCATGGCATCCATGCGCGCCAACTGGCGGTGGCGTTCTTTCAGTAAATCGCTTTCGCGTTTGTTTTTGTTGATAAACCAGCGGTAGGTTATAATAGCAGCCAGTAGCAATATGATAGCTATCAGGATAATAAAATTGCGTTGCAGCCTGGCTTCTTTCTCCTGGTTGGCTGCCACAATCAGGCGTTTATCGGCCTTGTATTTTTCGGCCAGTTCGGTTGCTGTGCGGTCTTTTTCCAGGTTATTTAGGCTATCGCGCAAATCCTCATATCTTATCTCATAAGCTAAAGCGCTTTTGTAATCCTGCAGACCCTCATAAGCGCGACTTAACTGGAAATAAATATCCCTTATTTGTATGCGGTTGCTTTGCGCCGCGGGCTGGGCGGACAGTGTTTGTTTGGCATAATCAATGGCTGCGGTAAAATTGCCCTGGTCGGTTTCGCTGGTCATTAATTCGTTAAGCGAATGTTTTTCAACCGCCAGGTAATTGTTTTGTTTTGCTATCGCGACGGATTGCAGCAGTGCCGTTTTTGCATCGGCAAATTTATTTTGCTCGCGGTATACGCGCCCCAGCGCGCTCAGGTAATAAGCCTTATAATAAATAGATAGTTTGTTCCAATACGGCGGCGTAAATATAATGTGCAGGTACCCGAAGGCCGTATTCAAATTCGGAGGTGTATTAATACCTGTATACGAATAAACAGCCGCCAGCAAGCTTAATGATGATATATAATTGGCGGTATCCTTTAAGCGTATCGCCTCCTTATTAGCCTGTATAGCATACGGCAGGGCTTTAAATGGGTCGGCAATGGAGCGGTATAAATCGCCTATGCAAATAAGGCAAGCGGTATGCTGGTTTTGCCAGTGATTGGCATCGGTTTGCCGTAAAATATCAAACGCAGTGTTTATGGCGCGTATATTATCGCCACGCCTGCCCAATAAATTGGCTTTCATAATGGCCGACTGGGTATAGGTAACCGAATCCTTCACCGAACACAAGTTACTGGCTTGCGTGGCAAGGTCGAGCGCCTTTATCTCGTTGCCATTGGTAAACGTGCGGAATGCCTGCGCGTATAATGCCTTCGCTTTGCTATCTGCTTGCTGTGCATAGGTGATAGTGCCCGGCAGCAGCAGCAAAAAAACGGCAATAAGTTTTATGAAAAAGCGGTAAGGCATCATTAATTAACAGGATGAAACGAAATTACATTTTTATTCGTGTTTGAGTATCACACTGGTATAACGTATTCAAAATAATTTCTTCTCCAAACAAATTTAAATCCACAGGGAGGCTAAAGCGGCGATAAGCGCCAGGGTCATAATAGCACTGCCTAATTTCAGAAAAGTCCAGGCACTTACCGTTTGGCCCTCCCGCCGTAAGGCTACCAGCCATAATATAGTTGCAAGTGATCCGGTTACCGAAAGATTTGGCCCCAGGTCAACCCCTATAAGCACCGCACTTTTCACCATTTCGGGTACATGCGCAGTATTAATAACGTTGCCGGCAATAAGTCCGGCAGGCAAATTATTCGTCAAATTACAAACTACAGCTACAATACCCCCACTTAACCAAACTGTCCCGCTTACCGACCGGGATACACCATTATTAAGTAATAGCGTAAGGTGCTCAATTAAGCCTGTTTTATTTAACGCCTCAACTATTACAAACAACCCGGCCACTAATGGCAGTACTCCCCATGATACACCCCTTATAATAGTCAACGGACTTTTTTTAGCCCGTATAATTACAGCGCATGATATGATTACACCTGTTATGGCAGTTGGCAAACCCAGTTGAATGTTAAGGGCCGATGAAACTAATAATACAACCGCTGTAATTACAATTCCAATTAATACTGTTTTACCACCCTGCGATAATTCAGGTATAGAAATGCTTGTTTTAACCGATGTTTTAAAACAGGTACGCTGCGTAAAATGCAATACCAGGTAAGTAACCAAAATTGCGCTAACCGATGGTAAAAAATACAAACCAAGCCAATGCAGTAAGGGCGGCATATGGCTGCCGTATATTACCAAATTGGCCGGGTTTGAAATTGGTAATAGAAATGATGCCGCATTTGCTATAAATGCACAAATGAGAAGATAAGGTAATGGCTTTTCTACCCTGGCAGCTTTTACAGCGGCAGCAACAGCAGGTGTTAATACTACGGCAGTAGCGTCGTTTGATAAAAAGGCAGTCACTATAACCCCTACCAAATAAATCAAAAAAAACAGCCTTTTAGATGACCCTTTAGCCATAGCTGTGGCATGCGCTGCAAGCCAGTCAAAAAGCTTTTCCTCGCGGGCAGTTTCCGCTAAAAGCATCATCCCGATTAAAAAAAGATAAACATCTAAGCCATTTAATACGCCGTGTAATGCTTCGCCGGGCCGTATTAATTGAAATGCTAATAACAATACAGCCCCTGTTACGGCATAAATAGCTTCGGTTACCTTAAATGGCCGTATGATAACGCCGGCAATAGCCAAAAATGAAATTATCCAAATGGTAATATGGTTCATCTAAATTTTAATTACCCGGTGATTTGCCAATACCAACGGCTTTTTTACCAGCCTTGTTTCAGTTAAGTTCATATGGCGAGGTTGTTTTTAACTTTGTCTTTTACTGTGGTATCGCATGCGGTTTTTAAAGTAGCAGAAAATAGTAGCCACAAAAAGATGGACACAACAGCAAAACTGCCTAAAATAAGAAAAGTTGAACTATACCCCAAATCCTGCGCTATCCAGCCGCCTATTGCCGGGCTTAACGATGCGCCAAGGCCCTGAACCGTCATTACAGCGCCCTGGCCTATGTTTATGCGCCCTGTACCATTTAAAATATGCGCTACCAGCCCAGGCACGGCTACACTTTGCAGCCTCGCGCCAATACCATCCAAAACCTGTACGGGATAAATACCCATCTGGTTTATCATGTGTGCGGCAATTAAGCCACGTATTGGCAAGGCTAAAAACGAGATGAGCAAAACCAGCCAATAACCTTTTTTTTGGGCCATACGCATTGCAATTAGTGAGACGATAACCATAACCACCTGGGCAACAATTATAGTCATAGCCACAAACATTGTTGAGTTGCCTTGATTCCTGGTAGCAGCAGCCAGGCCATATAAGGGAAGCATAGCGCCATTACCTAAATGGAAACATGCCAGCGCCGCGGCCAATATGAGTAATGGCTTGCATTGCAGCAATACACTAATGCCGCTTGCTTTATCGTCTTTTCCATTTCCTTTTAAGCCGCGCGCGGCGTTATCGTCGATACTTTTAGCCGGAATAATTAATACGGAGATTATTGAAAGTACACCGAAAAGTGCCGCCAGGTAAAAAACTGCAGGAAGGCCAAATTTCATCCCTAAATAGCCCGATAATGCTGCACCAGCCACATTGCCGGCATGGTTATATGCTTGGTTATAGCCGTTTTGGCGGTTGAAGCCGGCCTGCTTAACAATACCCAGTGTTATTCCAATAACTGCCGGCCCTATTGCAGAACCTGCTACAGCAGTTGCCACCTGCGATACACTAACCAGCCAAAAA
>Ga0302303_10000888_pt1 | contig 21467 bp, 18 predicted proteins | sample III_Palsa_E2_1_FD_194542 | JGI IMG/M metagenome (GOLD analysis project Ga0302303, IMG submission 194542) | Peat permafrost microbial communities from Stordalen Mire near Abisko, Sweden - III_Palsa_E2_1 | ecosystem: Environmental > Terrestrial > Soil > Palsa > Peat permafrost | place: Sweden...
TTACCAGCAGTAAACTAACAGGAATAATAGCTTACAATGGTCAGCGGCTTTTTCAGGAATTGCCGGGTTCAAAAAAACAAAAGGAAGAATGGAAGAAAAAGCGTGAGGAAGCTTACTATGGTTCGCCGATGCATTTTTATAGATCTTTATATACAGGTAAGTTAGATTCTGATGGTTTTGTGGTGATGAAACTAACCCGTTTGCCTAATGTGAATCGTCCGCAGGAAACTGAGATCCAACAAAAAATTAAAAAATATAATGATGGACGCAGCCGAGATTCATTAAACTACTGGATCGGTATGGAAAATATGTCGAAATATTTCCGTGAGCATTTATTCCGTGATCCGTTGCCTGTTAATTCTTATTTATTCAGAACTGAGCAAAAAGGCATCTACGCTGTGAATTTTACTGATTGCCTATATGTGATCTACACAAAGAAACACGAAACATCTGATTTTAAAGACTTATACAGGCCATTAGATATGGAAACCTTTGAAACCAGTGTGCTCTCCATCTCAAAACCATATTTTTTTGATACTAACGGCGTAGTGTTTGGCAGCAGTGCTCCGTTATATGAAGGTACATGGTCAAAATCTAAATTGTCTGATCTGCTTCCGGTTGATTACACGCCCGGCGATTGATCGTATCTTTCAAAAGTAATTAGCTTCATTTGATTTAATTCGTGGTTTTTAAATTGTTACCTTTGCAGGCATAAATCATATGAAGTTTATTTATCAAACATGGTGGAAAGTAATAGCCGTTGCGCTGGTGTTTTCTACACTCTTTACAGGTTTACTGCTTCATGTACCTGCATTGCCCGTACTTCACGAAACTATACGTAACTTATATTTCCACGTACCAATGTGGATGGGGATGTTAACCGCGTTTGTGTTATCAGTTTATTTCAGCATTATGTATTTACGCCATGGGCGCGAAGAGGATGATCTTGCAGCAGTTGAATGCGTAAACACTGGTTTGCTATTTTACGGTTTGGGCTTGTTAACCGGCATGCTGTGGGCCAGGTACACCTGGGGCCAATTTTGGAGCGGCGACCCGAAACAAAACAGTGCAGCCATAGCGTTTTTATTATACTGCGCTTATTTAGTGTTGCGTAACTCGATCGACGAGGAGCAGAAACGTGCTAAAATATCAGCCATCTATAACATCTTCGCTTTCCCGATTATGATTGTGCTGATATTTATTTTACCACGGATGACGGATTCGTTACACCCGGGCAGTGGTGGCAACCCCGCTTTTGGTAAATATGATTTGGATAATGGGATGAAGATCGCTTTTTACCCGGCTATGCTGGGCTGGAGCTTTATCGCACTTTGGATTGCGACTATCCGCTACCGCATCCGTTTAATTGAAAACAAAAAGAATGCTATTAATTAATATGAAGAAACTAACTTTTTTATTGCTTTTGCTTTTATCCTTTACTTCGGTTTTCGCGCAATCAAATGGGGCGGTTACTATGGATGATGCTTTGCAAAGCAACGGTAAAATATATGTTGTTGTATCAATAATCGCTATCATTTTCGTTGGTTTGGCGCTTTACCTGTTCTCTATCGACAGGAGATTACAGAAAATCGAAAAAGAAAAATAGTTCAAATACTACGTTTAAATTGTTTAAACATAGTATTGCGTCGCCTGTTAGTAATTATTGACAATCCGTCTGTATTTATATTTGCAATTTTGATAAAAAAAGTCTCACATTTGCACCGTTTTTTAACAATATAATAATTACCAACTAAATTATGGCTATCAATATTAATGCTGCCGTTCCAGATAATCACTTCTTTGGTGATGTTTGCAAGTTTTTTGATCATGCAGCAAAGTTTACAAAACACGATGCTGGTTTATTAGACCAGATAAAATCCTGTAATAGCGTTTATCGTTTTCGTTTCCCAATTCGTAAGGGTAATGGTTTCGAGGTGATAGATGCCTGGCGCGTTGAACACTCTCATCACCAATCACCAACAAAAGGCGGTATCCGCTACAGCGAAATGGTTAATGAGGATGAAGTAATGGCACTTGCCGCATTAATGACCTACAAATGCGCAATTGTTAATGTACCCTTCGGTGGCGCTAAAGGTGGTATCAAAATTAACCCTAAAAACTACACAGTTGGCGAGTTGGAAAACATTACCCGCCGTTATACTGTAGAATTAATCAAGAAAAACTTCATCGGCCCAAGTATCGACGTTCCCGCACCTGATTATGGTTCAGGCGAGCGCGAAATGAGCTGGATTGCTGATACTTATGCTACTATGAACCCAGGCCAGCTGGATGCAATGGGCGCTGTAACAGGTAAACCTATCGCGCTGCAAGGTATCGCCGGCCGTCGTGAAGCCACAGGCAGGGGCGTTGCAATTGCTATCCGCGAATGTGTGAGTGTTGGTGAGGATATGCTGAAATTAGGCCTTACAGCAGGTATATCAGGCAAAAAAGTAATTGTACAAGGTTTGGGTAACGTTGGTTACCACTCAGCAAAGTTTTTAACAGAATTTGGTGCATTGATAGTTGGCCTTTGCGAATTTGAAGGCGCTATTTATAATGCCGATGGTTTGGATATCGAAGCTGTATTTCAACACCGCAAATCAACCGGATCAATATTGGGTTATGCAGGTGCGACATCAGAATTTAAAAACTCGATGGAAGGCCTTGAGCAGCCATGTGATATTTTAGTTCCTGCTGCTTTGGAAAACCAGATCACTATTGAAAATATCAAACGCATCCAGGCTAAGATTATCGCCGAAGGGGCTAACGGACCTACAACTCCTGAAGCTGAAGCTGTATTTTACGCAAATGGTGGTTTAATCATCCCGGATATGTATGCTAACGCGGGTGGTGTAACAGTATCTTACTTCGAATGGTTGAAAAACCTTTCGCACGTAGCGTTTGGCCGTATAAATCGTCGTTTTGAAGAAAATTCAAATCTTAACTTGGTAAACATGGTTGAAGGCATTACTGGTGTAGCTTTAAACAGTGTACAACGTGCCAGTATCATCAAAGGTGCGTCTGAATTAGAATTAGTAAACTCTGGTTTGGAAGATACCATGATCCGCTCATATCACGAAATCAGGGAAACTTTTATTAATACCCCGGGTATTGATACCTTACGTACAGCAGCATTTGTTGGCGCTATCAACAAAATAGCAGTATCGTACCAAAACCTTGGTGTTTGGCCATAAATAATAATTATAACCCTAAGTTTAAAAGCCATTGCATAGTTGCAATGGCTTTTTTTGTGTGCATTATATTGTATTTTATATATTTAAGAGAGCTATCTATAACCGCACACTCACTGTAACGTTTTCGAACAATAATTTCAAAGGATTTAATTTATATTATTAATTATCAAATATTTACATTCATGGCATGAGTTTAAATAAGAAGTAGAGTTATCTAGTATTTTAAAGATTTATCACTTATTCAAAAATATATAATATGCTGAATACCTATTTTAAACTTGCTTACAGAAATATAGTAAAGGACAAAGCTTATTCAATTATCAATATATCGGGTTTAGCTATTGGGCTAGCAGCAAGCATACTGATATTGCTATGGGTGCAAAATGAATTAAGCTACGATAAGTTCCATAAAAACGCTGGGCAACTATATCGTATAACCTTTAATATGGGTGATTTGAAGGCTTCTGTTAACCCGGCAGGGATGCCAGCAGGATTAAAAGCAGAAATGCCTGTAATTAAAAATGCAATCCGTTTAAGCACGATCAAGACAGTGCTGTTTGAAACAGGTAACAAAAAGTTTGAAGAAAAACGTGTGTTTTATGCAGACCCAAGCTTCATGGATGTGTTTTCTTTTCCGCTCCTACAAGGTAATCGTGCCACGGCGCTAAACAATGTGGATGGTGTTTTAATAACACAGGCAATGGCAACAAAATATTTCGGTAACCAAAGCCCGATCGGTAAATTTTTGCGAAAAGATAATAATGAAAATGTGGTGGTAACAGGGGTTTTGGCTAATGTCCCGCCAAATTCACATTTGCAGTTTGATTTTATCCTGCCCATAGCTTCTTTAGCTAGGACCGACAACGGATTGCAAAAAAATACCTGGGAAGACTTTAGTTATTACAGCTATGTTCAATTAGATAAACGTTTTAATCCATCTGCCTCGAACTTATTGATGCTTGAGAAGCAAATGGATCAGATATTTCATAAACACAATCCCGGTATGGAGGCCAAATTTGAATTACAACCTATAACTAAAATTCATCTCGCAGCCGAAAGATTAGGTGATTTGCCTGGGCATGGAAGTTCACAATATGTAAGTATCTTTTTTATAATCGCTATTTTAATAATTATAGTTGCTTGCATCAATTTCATGAACCTGTCTACCGCGCGCTCTGCCCGCAGAGCAAAAGAAATTGGTTTACGAAAAGTAGCAGGCGCTGTTCGAGGTCAACTGATTATTCAGTTTTTAAGCGAATCGGTGTTCATTTCTTTTCTTTCTTTACTACTTGCGCTTAGCGTTGTTTACTTGTTGCCAGAATTTAATCATCTCGCCGACAGAAAACTTGCCATCGACTTTACCGATGTTAAATTTTGGATTAGTCTTTTAAGCATCGCCTTGTTAACCGGTATTGTTTCAGGTAGTTATCCGGCATTATTCCTTTCGGGTTTTAACCCGGTTAAAGTACTTAAGGGAAATGTAAAATCTATGGGTGGTAACTTGCTATTTCGTAATACTTTGGTTGTAATTCAATTTATGGTCTCCATTGTATTGCTGGTTGGCACAATAGTTATTTATAACCAGCTTAAGTTTATCAGAGATCGGGATCCCGGTTTTGAGAAAGCTAACCTAATATATGTTCCAATAACTGGAGATCTCTGGAACAGGCAACAAACTTTAAAGAATGAATTAAAGCAAAATCCACTTACCAGTGATTTTACGATCACCTCTGACTTGCCTACTAATCTCTCAAACGCTACAGGTGCTGATTGGGAAGGAAAAGATCCACGTTTACAGATAGCTATCCCACGTATGGCTGTTAATGAGGATTTTACCCATGTATTTAGGATGAAAATAATGGCAGGCCGAAGTTTTTCAACATCCTTCATCGCAGATTCTAACAATTATATGGTAAATGAAAAAATGTTAAATGTTATGGGATTAAATGCAACAAATGCAATTGGTAAGGTTTTGACGGTACAGGGTGTAAAGGGCAATATAATTGGTGTTGTAAAAGATTTTAATTTTAAACCGATACAACAGGCCATAGAGCCATTGGCGATAAGCTTTAATAAAGCCGGCGGTTTTATAGTGGTAAGAACATTGCCCGGTAAAACTAGCGCCACAATTCAAGCCTTAACAAAAATAAGCCAGCAACTTAATCCGGCCTATCCGTTTAAATTTGATTTCCTCGACCAGGACCTGGCAAATCTTTATAAAGGAGAACAACAGATGGGTAACATTTTTAATTTGTTTGCCATACTTGGTATCTTTATTTCCTGCCTGGGTTTATATGGACTGTCGGCATTTATGACTGAGCAACGTACTAAAGAGATTGGTGTACGAAAAGTTTTAGGTGCATCTGTATTTAATCTTGTATATATGTTATCCACTGGTATTACAAAGTTGATTTTGATTGCTATAGTTATAGCTATACCACTTTCATGGTATGCGGTAAATAGTTGGTTATCGGGTTTTGCTTACCACATTAATGTGAGCTGGTTAATCTTTTTTATAGCAGCATTGGCAGCATTATCTATGGCTTGGATCACAGTAAGTTATGAAGCAATAAAAGCTGCAATTGTAAGCCCTATAAAAAGTTTAAGAACGGAGTAGCAAATTCTCAATACGCTTTTTTAAATAAAAATGTAATTTGCGAGGAACAAGGCAAATTCACGTATAAAAGTGGGTTGCAATATCTGGATGCATCTTTCCTAACAATAAAATAGAGTATCCTATCGATAATAATTCTAAATAAGATTAATGTCTTGTAATAAACATTATTAACTTTGCGTTTCGTATTTTTGCATACGCAATTACGGGAGAGAAGTCTTAATGAAGAAATCATCAATTTTTGGTATTGTTACTATTGCTATTGCTATAGCAATAATCATTTGCACCTACGGTTCTGCAAGTACTTATGGTACTTTTAAGGATGCTGCTAATAACAGTGGCGAGTTACATATTATCGGTCATATCGACAAACAAAAAGAAGTGGTATACAATGCAATTAAGGATGCCAACTATTTTTCATTTTATATGCGAGATACCATTGGCAACGAGCGTAAGGTAGTTTACAACAGTACCAAGCCCGAAGATTTTGACATGGCAGATAAAATTGTACTTGTTGGCAAAATGGATAAAGGCGAATTTCATGCCTCTTCCATATTGATGAAGTGCCCATCTAAATATAAACAGGACAAATTAGACGTTAAAGCAGACGCTAAAAAAGCTTCTATATAAACCCATCTTAATGACAATAGATTATCAGGGCGAACACCTTTTTCCAGGGCAATTAGGCCAATTTTTCATCGTACTTGCATTCGGTTCCGCTCTATTTTCAGCAATTAGCTATTATTTTGCTACTACCAATACCAATAAACTGGATACTTCATGGCTTTACATGGGCCGTATAGGTTATTTCTTAAACACGGTATCGGTTATTGGGATAGGTTCATGCTTATTTTATATCATCTACAGCAATTTATTTGAATACCATTACGCTTGGGAGCATTCGTCACGTACGTTGCCGGTATATTACATTATTTCCAGTTTTTGGGAAGGACAGGAAGGCAGTTTCTGGCTTTGGGGATTTTGGCAAGCGGTTTTAGGTAATATCCTTATCTGGCGTGCAAAATCATGGGAAAAACCCGTACTTACCGTGATTGCATTGTCACAAGTACTATTATCATCAATGCTTTTGGGTGTAGAGATTTTCGGCTCACGTATAGGTAGTTCGCCATTTATCCTGCTTCGCCAGGCTATGGAAGCGCCAATATTTAGCCGCCCTGAATATTTATCATACGTTAAAGATGGTAACGGCTTAAATCCCTTACTACAAAACTATTGGATGGTAATTCACCCGCCAACCTTGTTTTTAGGCTTTGCTTCGATGATTGTGCCTTTTGCATACGCTGTAGCCGGTTTATGGCAAAAACGTTATAAAGAGTGGGTGCAACCTGCATTGTCATACGCTTTATTTGCAGTGATGATTTTGGGTACAGGGGTTATTATGGGTTCGTTATGGGCTTATGAATCATTAAACTTTGGTGGTTATTGGGCATGGGATCCGGTTGAGAATGCCGCTTTGATTCCGTGGTTAACGCTGATAGGTGCTGTTCACGTAATGATCGTTTACAAAAATACAGGCCATTCCTATTTTACAGCTACATTTTTAACGCTGATAAGCTTTGTGCTGGTGCTTTATGCTTCATTTTTAACCCGTAGTGGTATTTTAGGTGAAACATCTGTACATGCCTTTACCGATTTAGGTATGTTTTGGCATTTAGTTGTTGATGTTGTTGTGTTCGCCGTTATAGCAATAGGTTTATTAATAATCCGCTGGAAAGAATTACCTTTTAGTAAAAAAGAAGAAGAAACCTACTCCCGCGAATTCTGGATGTTTGTTGGTGCTGTTTTTATGGCGCTTTCATGCCTGCAATTAGTGGTAGTAACCTCAATCCCGGTTTGGAACGCGATGTTTAAAACAAGCATTGCACCGCCAACTAATCCGGTTACTTTGTATAACGTTTTCCAGGCTGGCTTTGCCGTTGTAGTGACGCTATTAACGGGGGTAACCCAGTTTTTAAAATACAAAAAGACAGATGTTACCCGTTTCTTCATTAGTACGCTATTATACGTGGTATGTGCCGCTTTAATAACAGGAATAGTAGTTTACCTAACCGGCGTTTACAAACTTAAATTTGTTTTTATACTGGTAATGCTAGGCGCTATTTACTCCATTTTAGTAAATGGTAAGGTGTTGGCCGATGCCTTTAAAGGGAAAATAAAACTGGCTGGTTCGGCAGTTGCGCATATTGGTTTTGGGTTGATTATGGTTGGTGCGTTAATATCGGCTGGTACCAGCAGCGTAGTATCGCAAAATACCAGCGGAATGGATTACGGAGCCGAATTTGATAAAGCCAATAGCTCCCGCGAAAATGTGATGCTTTATAAAAATGTGCCAATTAAAATGGGTGATTATAGTGTTACTTATGTTGGTGATTCTATCGCGGCCCCTAATCACTATTTTAAAGTAGATTACAAGTTGCTGGATGCCAATGGCAATATTAAAGAGGAGTTTATTTTAAAACCTAACTCTCAGTATAATAATAAAATGGGTTTGGTTTCATCACCAGATACCAAGCATTATATATTTCATGATCTTTATACCCACATCAGCATGGCTCCGCTTAACGTGATGCAAGCTGGGATGGATTTAGGCCACGATGCTGAGGTTAACGATGATGACAATTATAATGCACCAACTATACATGATATTGCAGTAGGTGATACCGTACCATACCGTGATGGTTATATCATCCTTGAAAAATTGAACAAAACCGTACACGTACAAAATATACCAATTGGAGCTAATGACGCTGCTGTTGGTGCCGATTTAAAGATTGTATCACATGGTATTACTTACGAGGCAGAACCAGTGTACATGGTTAAAAATGGATCGGAGTTTGATTTTGCGCGTAAAGTTGATGATGCCGGTTTGAAATTGCGTTTTACAAAAATAATTCCGGCTCAAAATAAATTTGAGATCATGGTTTATGATCAGCCTGAAGGTAAAAGGCCATACATCGTAATGCGTGCTATTAACTTCCCGTTTATCAACTTCTTATGGTCGGGTACGGTGATTATGATTATCGGGTTTTTGCTATCTATTTTCCGCAGAAACAAGGAACTAAAGACTGTTTAATATAATTGTAAAGGTATTTTGACAGGATTTTTTCTTGTTAAAACATTTGCTTGTAAAAATAGTTGCTATCTTAGTATCTCATAACCTCTTGAAAATGCTTGTCAACAAAAAAATTACCACAATTATCTGCTTATCGGCTACTATTATTTTCTCTGCATTAACTTCTATGAAAGCCGATCATGACGATCACAGCCCTAAAGATCTTGATATTTTACCTAAGAAAATTCCGCATGAAGTATTACACAAAGTAATGGAAGACTGGTCTCAGGCTTTAGGTGTGCATTGCAACTTTTGCCATGCTGCCGGCGATAACGGTAAATTGGATTTTGCAAGCAATGCCAAACCTGAAAAACAAGAAGCCCGTGAAATGTATAAAATGATGGCAAACATCAATAAAAAATACTTTGAAGGTAAGAAGGATTCTTTGGGTATGGTAATTGGCGATATGAAATGTGTTACCTGCCACCGCGGAAGCGCGCATCCGGATGATATAAAAATGGGAATGGATCCTGATATGAAAAACCATGGCCCGGAAATGATGCACCATGATATGCCTCAAGGTAGCAAACCGGATTCATTAAAAAAATAAATACGATATTTTTGTAAAAAGCCTGGCGGTAATACCGCCAGGCTTTTTTTGTTGGCGGATGTTGATGAAATGTTAATAAATAGTTGATAACATTCATAAGTGAATAGGTGTTTATTAGCTATAAAATTAGAGCTATTAGGGTTTATCCACATTCATGGTGCCGTTGTTGATAAATGCATACCTGAAATTTGCATAAATCAAGCAATATTTGTTTAGGCGGATTTTGAGTAATTGTGTAGTATAATAAAGATGCAATTTAAGCTTTAACGCGCGTTGAAACATGTATGAAAAATTCAAAATTGTTTTTCTTTCTTATCCTGATTTTAGCGGCACAAAAAAAGGTGTCGGCACAACAAACCATCATGACTGATGTATCTGAAGATTATATCGCCAGGCTTGTTGCACGTGCCGAAGAGAACTATCCGCAAGTAAAATCAAACCAAAGCAGGATCAACATTGCACAGGAGAGTATTGGCAAAGCTAAAGTGTCTTATTTAGATGCATTTACGTTTTCATACCTCTATCAGCCACAAGGAATAAATACCCTTTCAAATGCATCGGGGTCAAGCTCAAATTATAGTTACTTTAATGGCATTCAAGCTGGCTTGTTTTTTAATCTTGGCCAGTTTTTAGAAAAGCCTTATGCTGTAAAACAGGCACGCCACGAGCTTGAAATTGCTAACGACGACCAGAACCAATACTTTTTAACGATAACCAATCTGGTTAAAAAAAGATATTATACCTATATACAAGATATTGCTACGCTAAAGCTCATGTCGCAGTCATGTGTTGATGCCGAAAATATTGCCAGCGATATTAAACACAAATTTCAAAAAGGCGAAGAAACATTTGATAATTATATAAAAGCGCAATCAGCTTTAAACACTGCTTATCAAGCCAAAATACAGGCTGAAGGTGCGTTGCTGATCGCTAAAGCGGATCTGGAAGAGTTGTTAGGGGATAAATTAGAAAATATTAGATAAATGGAATTAGGCGACTTCTTTAAAGTTCTTTCCAGGCATAAACTTACGCTGATAATAGTGCCTATTCTCACGGTTATCATTACGTATTTTCTTGTCCGCAGCCAACCCGATTCTTATACTTCTCAAACCCAAATAGCCACTGGTATTGTTGATAAAACTCAGCAAACATTAAACATTAACAATACAACCAGTGTAGAATCAGAAATTTCGCAAGATTTTGATAATCTTATTGAGATCTTACGTTCAAAAAGGATAATTCAGCAGGTGTCATACCAGTTGATGATCCATGATTTAACCAGCACTTCTCCATTTAGATCACCTAGTAAATTATTTTTGCAACTTAACCAGGCCGCACGCGAACATGCGCTGGCCGTATTTACTGATTTTTATAATAACCGAAAGGAACTCTCTTTATTTAATCCGGATCAAAACGGGCTAAATAAATTGCTTGTTTCTATGAAGTATGACGAGGAGCCATTACTTAAAAATTTAAACATCTATCGCGCTCAAAACAGCGATTTTATTGATGTTGAATATACCGATGATAACCCACAATTAACCGCATTTGTGGTAAATACCTTATCGCACGAGTTTATTTCTTATTACACCTACATCGTAAAAGACAACCAGCGCAAAGCAGTTACTTTCTTGGGTAATTTGGTAAATGCAAAACGCGATACACTTGATTCAAGGATAAATCAGCTTAAAAATTATAAGATTCAAAACCGTATTTTAAGTATACCTGAACAATCGCGGGCGTTGTATACTCAGTTAGCAGATTATGAAACGCACCTTGAGCAAGCTCAAAGAGATGCTGTGTCATCATTAGCAGCTATAAGAGATATTGATAACCAATTTAAACCTGGTGAGCGTAGAAACCTTGAAAGTTTATTACAACCAGTTAATCAGAGCCTGGTAAGTTCAACAGAACAGTTGAAAGTATTGAATGAACGCTACATCGAAAGTAATTTTGATGAGATGTACAAAACGCAGATAGATTCGCTGCAACAGATTATCTCTAAAAGAATAGGGCAATCTTCGGACAGGTATTTGGTTAGTCCACTAGCAAGCCAGCAAAACCTGATAACAGAACGCTTAACATTACAAGTACAATACGAACTTGCTAAAAACAGTATAGGTTCGCTAGAACAAGGTATAGCTCGTTTAAATAAGGAGTTGGATGGCGTTGTACCACATGAAGCTGTAGTGCAGCAAGATGAGAGTGCTATTGACGTAGCCCAAAAAGAATACCTTGACATTCTGAATCGTTATAACCAAACCAGTTTAGATGCAAGTTATGATGGTGGCCAGCTTAAGCAGTTGGATACCGCGATGCCGGGTACAATTACGCCAACTAAAAAAATGTTGCTGGTAATTTTAAGCGGTATCATTGCCTTTGTGTTCTGCCTTATCGTATTCTTTATACTGTATTTTGTTGATGATACCATTAAAACACCCGAGCAGTTAGCTAATAAAACGCTTGCGCCAGTTTTAGGGTATTTAAACTTATTAAGTACCAATACTATTGATTTGCGGCATGTATGGAATAATCCACGGCCTGATAACGAAACTTACCAGTTCAGAAACCTTCTACAATCTATTCGTTTTGAAGTTGATACCGAACTTGGACCTAATAAAGTACTGTTGGTGAATAGCTTATCAAACGGAGAAGGTAAAACATTTTTAGCTACAAACTTAGCTTATGCTTATTCGTTAGTTAATAAAAAGGTGTTGCTTATTGATGGTAATTTTCATCATCCGGGTATTACACGTTCAGTTAAGTCTAAGATTTTTATCGAGGATTATTTTAATGGAACGATGCCTGATTTTAGCCCATATAATTTGGCGAAAATTACCGTTTTTAGTAATAAAGGCGGCGATGGGTCATTGCTGGAAGTAAATAATGAGCAGATCATCAGGGATAAGTTTGAAAAACTAAGATCGGTGTTTGATATTATTGTTATCGAAGCATCATCGCTGAATACACTCAATAAATCAAAGGAGTGGAACAAGTTTTCTGATAAGATTTTAACCATTTTTGAAGCAGGCAAAAGCCTCAAAAACCATGAGATGAAGCATATTAATTACCTTAAAAGTTTAAATGGTAAATTTATGGGATGGGTTTTAAATGTGGTAAATAAACTGGATGCAGAAGACGAAGAACATGCGAACGAAACCGCGGCTTGATTATAGCTTATAATATCTAATACATTTTACAATGGCAATCATCTGGGTGATATGGATACTGATACAGGTTTTAATAGGATACAATCTATATCTTCCTATTTTACTGTTCATTTTCTACAAGCCCTTTAAAATTGAGCTTCCTGGAGCGCCTGAAGATGACTACGCTATCATTGTAACCGCTTATGAGCAGGTTGATTCGATACCCAACGTTGTTGCTTCAATCTTAAAGCTAAATTATAGCAACTACCTGATTTACATCGTTGCTGATAAGTGTGATGTATCCGGCCTGCATTTTACTGATGAACGGGTAGTTATCCTTCGCCCGCCCGAAACACTGGCAAGTAATACACGCTCACACTTTTATGCCATTCGCAACTTTAAACGGGAGCACAACCGCTTAACAATTATCGATAGCGATAATCTGGTTGAGCCTGAGTATTTGCATGAGTTGGATAAGTATTTCAATGCCGGTTATTCAGCAATTCAGGGGATAAGAGAAGCCAAAAATTTAAATACAACCTATGCCTGCCTCGATGCAGCCCGTGATATCTATTATCATTTTTATGATGGAAAGATATTGTTCGGAATAGGTTCGTCAGCAACGCTGGCTGGCTCGGGTATGGCGTTTACCACCAAACTTTACCGCGATTGCCTGGAGAACCGTGACATAACAGGCGCTGGATTTGATAAAGTGCTACAATCAATTATAGTTGGCCAAAACCTTCGTATCGCTTTTACCGAAAAAGCTGTTGTGTACGATGAAAAAACCACACATTCGGATCAGTTGGTTAAACAACGTTCCCGTTGGATAAATACCTGGTTTAAGTATTTTAAATTTGGTTTTACACTTGTGTTTAAAGGCATAACCAATTTTAGCCGTAATCAATTTGTTTTCGGTTTTATATTACTTAGGCCGCCATTGTTTATTTTTCTGCTGCTTTCACTGCTATGCATGTTTGCCAATTTATTTATAAGCATTACAGCAGTATTTATTTGGCTTGTAGGCTTAATAACCTTTGTACTTGGGTTTTATATCGCATTAGCTAAATCAGATACAGATAAACGCATATGGCAGTCGCTGATAAATATTCCGAAGTTTATTTTCTTCCAGGTTTTATCATTACTAAAAGTTAGAAAAGCGAATAAACACTCTGTTGCCACAACACATTATTATAATGATGATCCGGCTGAGCACGATAAATTAAAAGAAGATGAGAATTGAACCGGCAAAAAAATATCTGGAAGCGGTTGAATTAACACCTGAAGAAAAAAAGGCATTAGTACAACAGCGTATAGATAAGATCTCACGTGTTATCGCTATTGTAATAGCCTTTATAAGCACCTTTGTTTTTTTCTTTAAAATACTATTTTTTTAATGGAAAATGCAGCTCCTAAAATAGACGCGATTCCATATTATCCGGGCGAAAACTTCGGTCAGAAGCTTAAGCGTATTTTCTTTATTGAAAAGCTATATAATACAACTGGGTTTATTATACTCGCCGTTTTGGCAATAATCATAGCCGTCGGAACTGCTTACATGGGTATCATTTTCGGCATAGGCTTAATAATGGCTGTAGTGGTACTTCCGTTTTTATATTCAATAGTAGCTTATCCAAAATTTGGTATTATCGTATTACTCATCATGTCATACATGCTGTTTACGCTGTTACAGTTCGGGCTCGACGGGCCTATTGGTACCATTATGGATGGATTACAGGTATTGTTGCTGCTTGGTATGTTTATCCACATTAAAAAAGATAAAAACTGGGCGCAATTTAAAAATCCGATCACTTATGCATGTTTGCTTTGGTTGGCATACAATATTTTGGAATTGATTAACCCTAATTCGGGCTCCAGCATGGCATGGCTATATACTGTGAGGCCGGTTGCTATAATCACGCTGACTTATTTTGTTTTTATGTATAACATCAGGTCGGTAGAATATATTCGCCTGATTTTTAAGGTTTGGCTTGTGCTCACTTTTCTCGGTGCTGTTTATGCCTTTAAACAGGAGTATTTAGGTTTTAACGATCACGAACAGGCTTATTTGGCTACCCCGGGTATTGCTGATCTGCTTTTTATTGATGGCCACTGGCGTAAGTTTTCCTTTTTTTCAGATCCGGTTGCATTTGCCTATAACATGGTAATGCCTAGTATATTTTGCATATGCATGTTTACGCTGAACATTAAATTATGGAAGAAGATAGTCTTAGGTTGTCTGATGGGTTTTTTCTTAGATGCCATGTTGTTTTCGGGAACGCGTGGTGCTAACGTATTGCTTCCGGCTGCATTAGCTTTATTAGTAGTGCTTAAATTCAACAGACGGATATTAATATTCACTATTATGGCAGGGTTTTTTCTGCTGTTTTTGATCGTAGTGCCTACGTCTAATCCAAACTTATACCGTTTTCAAACTGCGTTTAGGCCCAATAATGATGATTCATATAATTTAAGAAAAAGAAATCAGAAAAGGATTCAGCCCTATATATTAACCCATCCAATGGGTGGTGGCTTAGGTTCAACAGGGGAGTGGGGCGAACGTTTTACACCAACTTCATACCTGGCACACTTCCCGCCAGATAGCGGTTACATACGTGTTGCGGTTGAGGAAGGCTGGATTGGTTTATTGGTTTTTTGTACGTTCATGTTTCTGATCATCAGGAGTGGTATTAACAATTACTACCTGATTGAGGATAGGGAACTAAAAACCTATTGTTTAGCCATGACACTGATCATATTTGCGTATAATCTGGCTAATTTTCCGCAGGAAGCATTGGTTCAGTTCCCGTCAAATATTTTATTTTATCTCGAAGCAGCTTTAATAAATATAACCCTTAGATTAGACATTGCCCAGCGGGATGAAAGAAATAGAATATTGCAGATACCAAATAGTATATAATTGTAGAGATGAGTGTTAGTAATGTTTTAACAAACTGCGATATTATAATGGTCGGCCAGCAACCATGGGATGTCGAAATTGGCAGTAATAATAAAAACATTGCCTATGAGTTTAGTAAGAACAATCGCGTTTTATATGTAAACTATGCGCTTGGGCGTGCATCATCTATAAAATACAAAAAAGACCCACGTGTAATAAAAAGAGTAGAGGTTATTAACCACAAAACAGATGGTTTAACAGAATTACAGCCTAATTTGTGGATCTATTACCCTGATGTAATTATCGAATCCATCAACTGGATGCCGGGGCCGTATTTATATTCACAATTTAATAAACTCAATAACCGTCGCTTTGCAAATTCCATATTAAAGGCGATAAAACGTCTTGGTTTTAAAAACTACATATTGTTTAATGATAACGATATGTTTCGTCCTTTTTATTTAAAGGAAATGCTTAAACCTAAACTGAGCATTTACTATTCGAGAGATTTTTTATTAACCGTAGATTATTGGAAACAGCATGGGCAGCATATTGAGCCGAAGCTTATTGCTAAAAGTGATATCTGCGTAGCCAACTCTGTTTACCTGGCTGATTATTGCCGCAAATACAACCCAAATTCCTACTATATTGGCCAGGGATGTAATGTTGAGGAATTTGTAAATTACGAAGGAGATATACCGGCTGATATCTTTTTCCTGAAAAAGAGCCAAAAGCCGATTATTGGCTATGTTGGTGCTTTGCAGCATATTCGCCTTAACATCGATCTGATCAAAAATATAGCGCTTAAATTACCCGATTATAATTTTGTTTTGATTGGGCCCGAGGATGATCAATTCAAAAAAAGTGATTTGCATTCTATCAGCAACATCTATTTTTTAGGTTACAAACCAATGGAGTTAATCCCTGCTTATATTAGATCATTTGATGTATGTATTAATCCGCAGGTAATAAATGATGTCACCATTGGGAACTATCCGCGTAAGATTGATGAGTACCTGGCAATGGGTAAGCCGGTTGTAGCTACAAAAACACTTGCAATGAGTGTTTTTAAAGATCATACTTATTTATGTCGAAATATTACAGAGTACACAGCTAGCATAAAAATAGCTTTAAAAGAGGATTCACCCGAACTACGGCAGCAGCGTGTAAAGCTGGCATCCGAGCATACCTGGGAAAATAGTGTTAAGAAGATTTATTCAGCAATAAACAAAACAATTGGAATTGAGTCAAGCATTGAAAATAAGCCAATTTTTATTTTCAGTAACATGCGTTATAACAGCCCGATTGAGGCAACCTCGCTTTTTTTGGCACGCGCGCTGGCCCAAAATCACAAAGTATATTATATTGAAAACCCTTTTACTATAAAGGACTATCTTCGACACAAAAACTCACCGGAGTTTTTGGCAATAAAACAAAGTTTTTTAAATGCTGAGGATGCGGTTATAGATACTAATCAGCCCAATTTAAAAACTATTATCCCACCAATTGTAAGTTCAATAAACTTTTTACCAGAAGGGGTTGTATTCCGTTTGCTGTTAAAAATCAATGAGCAGTTGATCTTAAAGAGACTAAGGTATATATTGAAAAATGAGGGTGTGAAGGATTTTATTTTCATGAATTCGTTTAACTTTCATTACCCGGATATAGGTAAATTGCTGAAACCTTCGTTAATGATTTATCATTGCATTGATCCCTTGATCACGCCTTATGATCTAAAACATGGTTTTGTATCAGAGTTAAAACTGGTTAAAAACAGCGATGCCGTGGTATGTACAAGCAAGGCGCTCTATCTTGAAAAATCAAGAATCAACAAGCATTCCTATCTATTACCCAATGCCGCTGACCTATCGCATAGTTCAAAAGCTTTAAATCCAGATCTGGCTATTCACCCCAAACTCAATAATATTCCCCAACCTATAATCGGCTATTTTGGAAGTATTGAACGCAGGATAGATTATGACCTGATGCAAAAGGTAATAAGCGCAAATCCGGATAAAAGCTTTGTATTTGCCGGGCCTGTAATTAATGAGCATATACCTGCGTGGTTTAACAATGCGCCCAATGTTTATTTTACCGGCCAGGTGCCTTACAGCGAAATGCCACAAATGATAAAGGGCTTTGATATCGCAACTATCCCGTTTAAAAAGGATGAGGTAAGCGCTACAATTTTCCCGTTAAAGCTTTTTGAATATTTAGGTGCAGGGAAACCAGTTGTTGTAACCAATTTTAATACTGACCTGAAAGATTACACCAAAGATGCTGTGATTTTTTGCGCGGATGCTGAAGAGTTTAGTGCTGCTATAACTAATGTTTTAACCACTGATAATGCCGAAAAATTGAGTAAACGCCGCGACGTTGCTAACGAAAATACCTGGGAAGCAAGTGCAGAACGGTTGATGGAAATAATTGGCAAAGAGCTAAAATTGAAGTATAGAAAATAGTTAATTTATCTTTTTTGCCATAAAATAATCGAGGTTGTGTTTTAGTGCCCGATATGCACCACGTACAAAAGAGATTATATAGTTAGAGCTCTGTCGCAAATCACTGCGTTTCATGGTGCTGGGTTCATCGTTCGAATTGATCTGGTCAAATAAACTTTTAAAGTTTTCATAAAACATGGCTTTACCTTTGTTTTTTAAAAAGGCGATTGCCATTAAAAATTCTGTCCGGTCGCCTTTAATGCCTTCGGCATACCTTCCAAATTTTTCAAAAAATGTACTTCTTCTTAAATGTGGGTGATCGCTGTAACAATGGAATTTTCTGTATCCAGGATACCAAAGTTTAAATAACATCTCAGAATAGCCATCGCGATATGGTTTTAAGTATGGATATTTAAAATAAGCGTAAAAGCGTACCAGGTCAATATCTGGCCGTTCGTTTACAATGCTTAAGGCATCTTGCAAATGTTTTTTATAACCCGCAAACGGATCGAAATCTTCCTGAACATACAAAGTGTAAGGTGTATTTACAGCATCCTGGCCTTTGTTAATATTGTTGCCTAAACCCCGGTTAACAGGCGTGGTTATTAACCTGAATGGATAAACACTTTGAAGCCCCAGCAATTTCTCTTGGTGTTCGGGCTTACTGCCATCATCCGAAACAACAATATCACCAAATACAATTTCCTGTTCAGTAAAAGCCTTTAAAAGGCGTTCTAAAGAACTACTTCGGTTATAATGTGTTATTAGTAATGTAACCGTATCGAAATTATCTTTGTTTATCTCCATTATTAAGCTAAGATGTCAAAAATTTCGTTTATATGTATATTTAATTGCTATATTAAAGTCGTAAGATAACTTTGCACTTATATGCCCCCTAAAATAGTTGCCGCTATAAAAAACAAATACTTTCTATCTTTATCAGGTAACGTTATTATGTCTGGTCTTGGTATGCTTACCATGGCCATTATTTACCGTTCATTACCTATACAAAATGTTGGGGTTTGGGTTTTGTTTCAATCTACCTTACTTTTAGTTGATACCTTTCGCTCGGGCTTTTTAACAACTGCATTTATTAAATTTTACTCGGGTGCCACACCTGAGCGTACTGCCGAAGTTGCCGGTTCCGCATGGATAGTGGGTATTATAATTACCAGCATCCTTGTTATTGTAAATATACCAGTTATGTTTTTTCTTAAAGATATTCATGACGATGGTTATATGTTGTTTTTTAAATGGTCGGGGCTTTGTTTTATTTTAATGCTCCCTACTTTTATTTCAACCTGCGTATTACAAAGCGAACAACGTTTTGATCGTATGCTATATGTACGGGGAGTTAATCAGGGCGGATTTTTACTATTTATAATAGTGCTGATCGCTTTAGGCAAAATAAGCCTGATGGGGATTTTATTCTCTTACTTATTATCATATTTTATCGCCAGTGTATACGTGCTTGTAATGGGTTGGGCGAGGGTAGATGCGATTAAACACTATACCAAAGATGGAATAACCGAGCTTTATCATTTTGGGAAATTTAGTGTCGGCACTAATTTAAGCTCCAATCTATTTGGTGCTTCAGATACCTTTATCATTAATATGCTTTTAGGCAAAGCAGCCATTGCAGTATACAACCTAGGGCAAAGTTTAATGCAACTGGTTGAAATTTTGCTACGGAGTTTTGCCGCTACGGCTATGCCATCATTATCCGCAGCTTTTAAGCAGGAAAGCCCGATAGGGGTGATCCATATCATGAAAAAATATATTGGGATGTTGACCGTAGTACTTATCCCCATTGCAATATGTGGCTGGGCGCTGGCCGATTTGCCGATTTATATTATAGGTGGTGGTAAATATATTGGTTCGCAGGCTGCTAATGTTTTCAGATTGTTTCTGGCGTTTTCATTACTTTATCCTGCTGATCGTTTCTTCGGGCTAACACTTGATGTGATTAATCGCCCAAGAGTTAATTTTTATAAAGTGCTGGTGATGCTCGCCATCAATATCTCAATGGACTTTTTAGGTATTTACCTATTTGGAAACATCTATGGCGCCGCGTTATCTACGGCCATTTGGGTGATTGCAGGCGTGTTTATGGGTTATTGGGCACTTAATAAATACCATAAGTTCTCCTTTTGGAGTTCCTATACTTTAGGTTTTGCTGAAAGCAAGATGTTGCTGAAAAACACGTTGCGAAAATTCAGACCTCAAAAATAGCCGCTAAAATTTAATTGCGACTTCAAATATATTCTCCTTCGTGTGTTCGTTAAAGTGATAAGTAAACCTATCTGCTGATTTGGTGATAATCAGTAAACCAAAATGCTCCACAATATTGTCAATAGCTAATATATCGGCCATGTTATTTTCATCACAAAAAAAGGTGACATGCTTTTCATTATCAATCACAGCGTATAGTGTATGAAGTATATCGTTTGTGATGGGTATTTTAATGTTGGTAGAGTGATATTTTGTAATAAGATTTAATGGTGTACCAAAATCCGTTTTTGATATAGTTAAGAGATAATCGGTAATGTTTATAACTATCACTGTATTGCTTATCCCCGAATGCTTTAATGAGTTGGTAAGCAACTCAGTTACAATAATTTTAGCTTTAAAAAACAATTCATCAGCCGAAGAATTTGATGATAACTCGCTTTCAATAAACCCGATAATTCGCTTTATATCAGTGCTAATTGAATAGCCGGTATTCACAAAGTCGAATTGCTTGCTAATCATATAGCTTCGTTGTAGCTGGGGTATATTTTAAATACTTTGTCCAGTCGGATAAGTTTTAACAAATCATGCACATCCTTTTTCAGGCTAACCAATATGATATCCTGCTTAATGGTCATAGCATGTTTTAAGATGGCAACGAGTGCTCCCAAAAACGAACTATCAATATATTCAACCTTGCTAAAATCAATAATAACAGTCTTTTTGTGTCGGTCTAATAACTGCACAACCTGAGATTTAAACAGATCTGAATTACCCAGGTTAGCTTCTGAAACTTCAATTTCTATCAAAAGATGATCGGTGGTGTCTTTTACTATCTTGATCATTTTAAATGGTTTTGCGTATATTAATTATGCTGCAATCATCAACCTGTACAGCTAATAATGGTTCAAACAGTTCTTTTTTTATTTCATCAAAGGAGTTGTTGTCAGCAAGCGTATTTTCAATTTTTTTTGAAAAGCTATTATAGTCGCTTTTGTTTCCTCCAGCATCTGAAAAATCGATCATCCCATCGGTAAAAACAAAAAGCTGATCGCTATCGGCAAGCGTTATGATTTGTTCGGTATAAACACTTCCGGCAAACAACCCTAACAACAAACCATCACCGTTAATTTGTTTTAACTGCGATGTTTTCGCCTGGTAATACAGTAACGGCAAATCGCCAGCACCGGCATAACTTATTGCCTTAGTTTCATTATCGATCATCAACAACGATAAACTCGATAAAATATCTTTCAAC
>Ga0302303_10000895_pt1 | contig 21324 bp, 20 predicted proteins | sample III_Palsa_E2_1_FD_194542 | JGI IMG/M metagenome (GOLD analysis project Ga0302303, IMG submission 194542) | Peat permafrost microbial communities from Stordalen Mire near Abisko, Sweden - III_Palsa_E2_1 | ecosystem: Environmental > Terrestrial > Soil > Palsa > Peat permafrost | place: Sweden...
CGTTATCTCTAATATTATAACTCATCCAAAAGCTGACTTGCGGTTTTTAACTTCAGTTTTCCTGATTTTGCCAGGGATACTTCGTCGGCTGATTGTTTAAGCTCTTGTAAAAATTGGGCTTTCGTTTTACTGATCTGTTCTGCTTTTACAAATGAAAAACTGTGAAGAAGTTCTAATAAAAATTCTGCTTTGCTGTCCTTAACATCCAGTAATACTTTCATTTTCTATTCTGCTTTATACAAATTTAATATAAATGTAGAATTATATAGAAATAAATTCGCCTTGGAATTTAAAGGAAATAACTTCGTTATTAGTTAATTTACCTGTTACGCTGATTTCTTCATTTTCAACCAGCTTATAAGATAACTCCAAAGCCAATTCATTATCACCCGGCACAACCATGCTGATGAATTTTAGTTGAGTTGCTTTTTTTAATCTTAACGATTTTTCCAAAGCCTCTTCCAAAACCTCTTTTACAAATTGCAACAAACAAGCCCCAGGTAAAACCGGTTGACCGGGAAAATGCCCTTCGAAAATTTCATGCTCAAAATTCACGTCAAAAAGTGCTTTAATTGTGCCATTTTCATGCATAATTTGGGCGATTTTGAATAGATTTTGGTCGTTTTTAGGCATACTACAAGGCTGAAACAAGCATTAATGAGTGATATTTAGCCTGATAATGGTTATAAATCAACACTTTTTTAGGCGAAAAAGATGAAAAAACATTCTGTTTTACCACTTCCGGAATGATGCCTTTTTTAATGATATTACCCGCCAGCCATAATGCGAATGACGATGAGGTAGGGTACTCGCCACAAAGGTGTTTATAATTGGCGATTGGCTTATTATTAAATATTGAGTTACCTAATGTTAAATAGATCTCGTCGTTTTTAGTATCGCCATTTCTACCGGTAATAATCAGATCGATATCATCAATATTTAATCCATTCGATTTGAGAAAATCTATAATGCTATCCTCTATCGAAGCCGGTTTGTAAAGCGTTTTAAGTGCCGTAAGCTCTGCAAGGTTACTTGGCGAGTACTTGTCGCTCACCAAAAAGAAAACAGCGCCTTCGCCGCCAATGGTACCTTTGGATTGACCTTCATAAAGTGACAGGTTTGATATCGGCTGGCGTTTATATAAACCCAAACGGGTTAGCACCTTAAAGCTGGCATCAACCATTTCTTCAGTACCACCTACTAAAATGTTGCCGGCATCTCCTTCATTTAGCATCATCATCGCATCAAACATGGCGCTTTCAAACGATATGCCTTTGTGTACAAACGTGTTATTGTAATTATGGCACTTCAGCATCAGCGCAATCTGCGCAGCTACGGTGTTGTGGGTTGATTGGATAAACGCGGTTGGCGGCAACATTTCTTCATCCTGCTCAACTATGCGGGTAATGAAGGTCACCGTGTCTTCCATGCAACCAAAGGCGGTGCCTGTGATAATGGCATCGGGTTCTTGAACACCAGCTTGATCCAAACAGCTTTTTGCTGCTGCTATGCCCATTTTGATCACATGGCTCATGCGGCGCATTTGTTTGGGATCGATAAACTGCTTGTAATCGGGGTCAACGGCTTTTAAACGGGTGCCGGTTGACTCAATAATATCAGTCAGGAAATTATCACCCTCAAAAGTGTTTTGCGGCGATACGCAGGCGGCAGATCGGATATATACTTTCATACTAAATCCTCGAAAATATAAGTGATGTGCAATTGCCGCCAAAGCCAAACGAGTTCGACATCACGTGTTTAATATCCTGATCTTTCCTGAGTTCCTTTACAGGTTCAAATGGTAATTCTTCCATTTTAGTTTCAAAGCGCAGGTTAGGGTAGATAAGTTTGTTCGCTATCGCCAAAACAGAATACACAGCTTCAATACCACCGCTGGCACCCAATGTATGGCCGGTGTAGGATTTAGTCGAACTCATCGGCGGGAAATCCTTTTCGAATAAACGTTTGATGGCTGTTCCTTCGGCACTATCGTTATTCGGTGTGCCTGTACCATGCAGGTTGATGTAGCTGATATCCGTAGTTTGCAAACCGCTCTTTTTCAAAGCGCCCTGCATCGCCAAATAAGATCCGGTACCATCCGGTGACGACGCTGTTTGGTGATAAGCATCGTTGCTGTTATTATAGCCACTCAGTTTACAATAAGGCTGTTTTTTTAATGTTTGAGCCACTTTTTCTGATACCAAAACCACGTAGCCCGAACCTTCGCCCAAATTTAAACCCTCGCGATTTTCGTCAAATGGTTTGCAAAATTCTTTATCTAATATCATCAGGGTATTAAAGCCGTTTAGGGTGAATTTAGTTAGCGAATCTGTCCCGCCTGCAATAACGATATCCAGTACATCATTTTTAATCAGGCGCGCGCCATAAAATATGGCGTTAGCTGATGATGAACAGGCCGTACTAACCGTACTCATAAAATCGCTTACACCAATCTGGTCTGCAACTAATTCCGTCATGCTTCCGCACTCGTGATCGAATATATTCCTGAGCTTGCCTTTGTTATTATCCTTAAAAAAGTCAAGATAAAAATCCTCGCTTTTATCCATACCGCCAACCGAATTTGCCGATACAAAACCCGAGCGCCATTGCTTAAAATCAGGAATATCCGCATCTGCCAAAGCTTCTTTCGCAGCAACGCCACTCAACAATGCGGTGCGACTAATATTTGCCGGTAAACCTGATCTGTCAGCCAATTCCTCATTACTCAATTTTACTTCAGCAACAGGCAATACGCCTTTGTAGATGGTTTCCATCTGCGTAATGTCAGCCATTCCCGCATGTTCATTTTTTAGCGAAGCAAGGTTCTCCGCCACATTGTTTCCAATTGCCGAGATCACACCCACACCTGCTATATAAACCGATGAACTCATATAAAACTCTTACTTCTTATTAAAAATCTCACTCATTTGCTCCGCTGAAAACTCAATCGAAGCATCTGTTTTCTTCTTCTCTATCAAAAATAAAACCGCCTTGTAATCCTGCTCAAAAACATCAACCCAGCCGCAAATGCAAGCCTGTTGAATATTATTATCCAGCAAATAACTAACCTGTTTTGCTATAAATTCCGCATCATAATCAGGTTGGATATATAATGCCTGCTCGCCTTTAAAATGGTTACGGATACAAATCTCACCAATCACAATATTTGGCAAGGTATACACAAATAACGATGGACTTGCGCCATCTTTGATGCTGTCCCAATATTTTAAATCATCATCCAAACTGCTGTTGGCGTTGGCCAATATTACAGCAGTATCTTCAGGCTGATAAGCGGCCTTATCAAAGCTGTCTTTTAGCAAAACTTCAGCCGCCAGCCAACCTAATTTGCTTAAATTATCCATCTTATAAAATTTAGGATAATTCAATTGCAGATGCTGGTAGGCAGCTAACAAAAACGCCGCTATATCACCATCCTGCGCAAATACTTGTTGCCCATTTTTGCTGATAATGCCTTTAGCGATAGTGCAATAGCTTGTTATATAATTCTTTGTTAGCAAGTTGATTTTATTAAACTTCTCCGCCCATTCAAGCGTCCACGCTTGAATGTAAATCTAATAAGCGTGGACACTTAAACAGCAATATATTTTTATTTCCCAAAAACCACCGCAGCATTACAACCGCCAAAACCCGATGCTGTTTTTAAAAAGTTAGTGGCTTTCATTCGGGTTAATTCCGCACAAACAGTAACCTTATCCGCGTTTGCTGCTTCGCTAAAACCAAGTGTGCCTATAACCTGCGATTCTCTTAAAGATTGTATAGATACAATGCTCTCAATCAATCCCGCAGCGCCTAAAGTATGCCCGTAATAACCCTTCAAACTATTTAACGGAACGTTTTGTAACCCTGATATGGAGATGGCATTCGCCTCCATCTCGTCATTATAAACCGTTGCGGTGCCATGTGCTGAGATGAAATTGATTTCATCTGCCGATAAATCAGCATCTTGCAAAGCATTTTTTATCGCGCCTGCCAACTCTTGCCCGGTACGTGACGGACCCGAAATATGGTTGGCATCATTACTGATCGAACCGCCTTTCAGCTTAATATTTTGCGCGTATTTTTCGTTGGAGGATAGGATCAGCGTTCCCGCGCCTTCGCCTAAATTTAAACCATCATGTGTTTTGTCGAACGGTTTACATAGGGTAGGACTTAATGCCTGAAAGGATTGAAAGCCCGACAGAATAAACTTCGAGATCACATCCGCACCCGAGACAACCGCATGCTCATATTCGCCTGTGCCTAACAATCGCTTAGCCGTAACCATCCCTAAAACTCCGGATATGCAGGCATTGGAAACAACTATAGGTTTATTTTGAAAGCCAAAATGTTCAGCTACTAATGCTGCTGAAGTTGAAAGCGAGATCCTGTTTTTCAACTCATCGCTCATTGGTTCATCCTCCAGCAAACTAATATTTCCTTTGGTTGAGGAGATGATGAGCATCGTTTTTTTATCGCGAACATCAACGCCGCTACCATTTAAGGCATCGGCAATGGAGGCGATAAGCAATTGCTCAAACTTGGTGTAATTATGCTCGTCGGCTTTTACCAATTGTTCGTTTTGATCAAATAACGAAGCGAAAAAGGGTAGAGGTGATATAGCAGCATCGTTATGCTGTTTTACACCTGATATGCCTTCCTTTAACTTAGCAAAGTTCTCTGCAGTTGTTTTGCCCAGGGGCGATAGGATATTATCGGCAACTACATAAACCTCTGTTTTATTCAATTCACTCATGCTTGTTCGTTATGCTGACTAAAAACCTTCATTTCACATTGGGCAAGCAGCTGGTTGTCACACCAAACTTTGCCCGAAATTACGGTTACGTCAAAAACCTGGGTTTCAATTTTTATTGCTGTGGTTAATTCATCACCAACTTTCGGCAGGCTAAAAACCTCGAAATCTTTAACCGCACCTATATAACCAACCAAAACGGGTTTGTTTTCAGTTTTTGCAACATATCCGGCACGAAGGGCGGCGGTTTGGGCGACGTTCTCCATTAAACCAGCTTCCTGAAAGAGATTGTTTTTTACAAAAACATTATCAGCCTCAATAACAAAACTGCTTTTGGTTGAAATTTCATCAACAGAAAGTAGTTTGCCAACCATTACAAAAGGCAGCTTTTGTGGTATCAGGGGGATGATATCTTCAATCGGGAAAGTCATATTATGAGTATAAACCCCCGTTAATGGATAGCACCTGCGCGGTAATATAAGCTGCCTCCGGCGAAGCCAAAAAGGCGGCGGCATGTGCCACTTCTTCTGGTAATCCAAAACGCCTTACAGGGATAATAGCTTTTAATTCTTTTTCATCCAAACCATCGGTCATATCGGTTTTTATAAAGCCAGGCGCTAAGGCATTTACGGTAATACCTTGCCTGCCAACTTCTTGCGCCAATGCTTTGGTCGCACCAATTACGCCTGCTTTCGCAGCTGAATAATTGGTTTGTCCTGCCAAGCCCTTCAACCCTGATAACGATACCACGTTGATAATACGACCGTATTTGCGGGTAAGCATGCCGTTTAAAACCAAACGGGTTACATGAAAAAAGCTGTCGAGGTTGGTGCTCATCACGCTATCCCATTGCTCTTCAGCCATCCAGGCCATCAGGCTGTCTTCACGGATACCAGCATTGTTTACCAGTACCTCTATATATTTTTCTTCTTCATTCGCTTGCAGCCAATCGCCTAATTTTTGTTTGATCTGGTCTTTATCGGCCACATCAAATTGTAGCAATTCACCGTTGCCGCCTGCATCTTTTATAGTCGAAAGCGTTTTCTCAGCCTCTTCGGTATTGCTTTTATAATTGACCAGTACATAATAGCCCAAAGCAGCCATTTTTAAGCAGATTGCCCTGCCTATGCCCCTTGAGCCGCCGGTGATTAGCGCGCACTTCATTTGGCAAAAGCGTTTATGTGGTCGGTACTTTCTAAAAATTCTTTGATCTTTTTAGCATCCTTATATTTAGGCGCATCCTCAATAAATTTAGGGAATATTGCTCTCACGGTATCGTATAACGACTTAGATAATGACGATAGCCTGTCCTGGCATTCCAAATAATCAATCGCCTGCAAAATGGTCATCAGTTGAATCGCTAATACCTCGAACGAGTTATCAACCACCCGTTTGGTCATCAGCGCAGCGTTGCAGCCCATGCTTACAATATCCTGGTTATCGTTGTTATTCGGGATACTGTGTACATACATCGGGAAGGATAGCGTTTGATTCTCCGCAACTGTAGAGGTAGCCGTGAACTGCATTCCCTGCATGCCGAAATTAAAGCCTAACACACCTAAATTCACAAAGGGAGGTAGTTTTTGGTTCAGCTTGCTATTTAGCAGGTAATTCAATTGCCTTTCAGATAACATAGATAGCTTGGTTATAGCGATCTTCAGCTTATCCATTTCCAGCGACACGTAATCGCCGTGGAAATTACCGCCATGGAAAATGTTGTTATTCAGATGATCGATAACCGGGTTGTCATTAACCGAATTCAGCTCATTCACTACTACTTCTTCAGCAGAGTTGATGGTGTCGAAGATCGGCCCTAAAACCTGTGTTACACAACGTAACGAGTAATATTCCTGCACTTTATCTTCAAAAACTTCCTGATCAAGATTATCCGGGTTATATAAATGCTCCGAACGGTCGCGAATCATTTTGCTATCCTTTAAAACGTCACGCATTAACGACGCGATCTTGTTTTGGCCTTTATGCAGTTTAACCGCGTTCAATTCCTGCGAATAATGATCGTCAAATGCCTCAACAATTTCGTTGATCATAGCTGAAAACATCAGCGACCAGTTCAGCAGTTTTCTTGCCTGGATGATGTTCAGCATACCAATACCCGTCATCGCCGAAGTGCCATTCAATACAGCCAATCCTTCGCGGATATGTATGGATAATGGTTTGATATTGAAACGGTTGAATATCTCGATAGTAGGGTAGATGTTGTCTTCAAAAATCACTTCGCCCTCGCCAATTAAAACCAAACCTAAGTGTGCAAGCTGCACCAAATCGCCGCTCGCACCCACGCCACCATGCTCAAAAATGCAGGGACTTATATTCTTGTTGATCAATTCCCTCAACAGCTCAATCAGCTCCACATTCACACCCGAATAAGCCTGCATAAAGCTATTTAAACGGGCAACCATTAGGGCTTTGGAAAGATCCGCAGTCATTAACTTGCCACTACCTGATGAATGGCTTCGGATAAGGTTATATTGCAATTGCAACACGTTTTCCTCATTTACTTTGTATTGCGCCATTGGCCCAAAACCGGTATTTATGCCATAAATCAACTTATTCGACGAGAATTGCTTTAGAAATTCAAAGTTGGTTTTAACCTTGGATACAGCGCCTTCGTTAAGGGCTATTTCCTGGTTATTAAAAAGTATTTCCGAAAAATCTTCTAATGTAAGGGTGCTTTGTCCAACAAGTATCACGGGCAAATAATATTATTTAATACGAAATTATTGAGGGGTAAATGTATAAAATATATGCCGTTTAAGCGTACAGTTTTGATTATTGTTTATACTCGAACCATTGGTATAAGATGCTGTCATCAGTAAAAGTTTCGGTTGGAATAAATCCTGTTTTGATAAGCACGTTTTTAGAACCCACATTATCAAATTCGGTAGAAGCGGAGATTGGCTTTAAATTTAGCTGATGGATGCCATAATCCATACAAGCTTTAGCAGCCTCGGAAGCATAGCCTTTACCCCAATATTTCGGTATCGTCCTATATCCGAGGTCGTAGTAATTTGTATGCCCGTTCCTGGCTTCGGTATTCAGTTTAAAACCTGTCCAGCCAATAAAGTTGCCCGTTTCTTTTTCAATCATCGCCCAGCGGCCAATACCAAAATCAATATATTGCTGCCGGATATAAGCTATTCTCGCCGGAGTTTCCCCGATCGAATTTAAAGGCTGATTACCCAAGTATTGATGTACAAGAGGATCGGATTCCAATTCGAACATACCGTCAATATCATCCGGACTGATTTCACGGATAATTAAGCGGTCGGTTTCAATAAAAACTTTCATCGGCTAATTCCTGCGATCCACAAACTTAATCGCCTTCCTGCTCGCTTCGCTAAACTGCATTTTTTGGATTGCCTCGGCAGTTACATACTTAATATGCGGACTAACCCGCAACCTCGCCTGCAAATAGGCACGAATGCGGTGATCAACTTCTTCGCTCAATTCTGATGGTACGATGTAGATCAGCACCTGGTCGAGCCCAATATCATTGGATGAAACCTCGATCACAAAATCAAGTATTTCATCACGCTCATTCAGCAAATCAAACAGGGCAGGCGGGTATAATGTTGTGCCTTTAAACTTGATCATTTGCTTTTTACGCCCCATGATGGATGACAGGCGCAAGCTTGTTCTGCCGCAGGCGCAGGGTTCATCAAAATACATACACATATCGCCTGTTTTATAGCGAAGTAACGGCATGCCTTCAACGCCAAGCGTAGTAATGGTTACCTCGCCGGGCGTGCCGGGCGCAACTTGCTGGTTGTTTTCATCAAGCAACTCTACAATCACCAAATCAGGCTGGTAATGGCCGCCTTTGCCTTCTCCGCATTCAGTAAACGCAGTTTGCATTTCAGTAGAGGCATAGGTAGAATATAGTTTGATATCCCAAGCCTCGGTTATTTTTTTACCAAGGATATTAAGCGAGAAATCAGTATTGCGGATATTCTCACCAATGCAAATGGCTTTTTTAACCGATGTTTCGTGGATATCAATGCCGGTATCTTTAGCGTATTGTATCAGCTTCAAAATAAACGAAGGCACAGCCACAATAGCTGTCGGTTTCAAACGCTTAATGGTTTCCCATTGTAATGAGGGTACACCAGGGCCAAGCCTGATGATCCCGGCACCCAATTTGCGGATACCCATATAATAAGCTATCCCCGCCATAAACTGCCTGTCGAGGGTAAGCATCAGCTGGTAGGTATCATCTTTAGTGCCATCCGCGCAGCTGAAAGAGCTGAACTCGTTGTAAGCCAGGCGTTGCAGATCGTTCTCAGTCAACGCTATAGTTACCGGATTGCCCAAAGTGCCTGATGTTGAGGTATATTCAATAATTTCATCTATCGGAACGCATAAAAAGTCGTTGTTGCGTTGTTGCAGATCGTCTTTTGTGGTAGGTGGGATCACTGCAAGGTCAGCAACCGACTTAATTCGAGCTATATCTATATTATGCTTCGCGAAAACCTCTTTATAAAAAGGCGAATTTTGAGCCACGTAAGCTAAAAGTTCCTGTAGTTTTTGCTGCTGCATTGCGGTTGCCTTATCTGCCTGCTGATCTTGTTCCTGTAAAAGCGCCATTAGTCCTCAATAAATATTAAGCCGAAGCTATTCGGTGTTACCTGTTCAAATTTAGTAAAATTTGGCATTACGTCTTTGGGTTGTTTAGTTTCGATGCAGGTTTAAAACAACCATACCGCCAAATTGTAACGTATATACTTTAAAATTGTATAATGCTTAAAAAACTCTTCATCTACCTGCCGGTTTTTTGCCTTGCCATAGCTGCGCAGGCGCAAACCAAACATCGTTATAAAGATATTATTTACCAGGGTGTTGCTGTCGAAAAAGACCAAACCTATAATCCTAACGCGCTTAAAGAAGATAAAAAGGCCTATTTGTTTGATCTCTATCGCCCAACGGGCGACGATGAGAAACATCGCCCGTTAATTATATGGATGCATGGCGGCGGTTTTAAATTCGGGTCAAAATCTGCCAAAGGTGTACAGCTTTGGAGCAAAACATTTGCGCAGCGCGGTTATGTTTGTGCCAATATCAACTATCGCCTGAGTAAAAAAAATCCTTTGTTTCATTTTGATGAGCTGTTGAAGGGTACATATTACGCCGTACAAGATGTAAAGCTGGCTATAGAATACTTCAAGAAAAATGCTATACGTTATGGTATCGATCCTAACAAGATCATTCTCGGCGGCAACTCTGCAGGCGGCATCATTGCTTTGCAGGCAGCTTATAGCAGTAACGAAGAGTTAGCTAAAACGGCTAATATCTCCGCTGATTCTGCGGAAGTAAATTTTCCTGAAGAAAGGGTAAAAGTTGCCGCGGTCATTAATTTTTGGGGCGCGATCTATAATCTTGACTGGCTGAAAAATGCTGAAGTGCCTATCGTAACCTGCCTTGGCAGTAATGATGGACTGGTATCGCCAACCCACAAAAGCGCGCCAATGTATGGTGGCGAAGATATCCACGATAAAGCTACCGCATTAGGCATCCCGAATGAATTAAAAGTTTTTGAAGGATACTCGCATGAGTTACAAAAGCACTTTGACCCACTTTTTGAAAATGGAAAAGGCACTGAAGACCGCTGGTTGGAAGCAGGCCAGTTTACGGCTGATTTCCTGTATAAATACGTGATCAACTAGCTGTTAAAACATTATAACCCTTAGCGGTGTTAACTAATTCATCAACTAAACATTACGATTATGAAATATTTAAAAATCGCACTTGTTGTACTATTGCTTACTGCAAGTGTACAGGCATCAAGGGCTAAATCGCTGGTGCTAATTGCGCCGGTATCAGTTTTGCAAAGATTGCCGCCACCACCGCCACGCCCGCCACTACCATTTTTCAGAAGGCATCATTATTACAGGCACCACAGGAGGCATACAACTTTTCATATCCATTTGCCGCCACCGCCGCCGCATCCGCCATTGCCATAGTAATAATTAAGCATTTATATATAAGCGGGCTTCCGATAGGTTGCCTGCTTTTTTGTTTTATGAGGGGTAAATCTGTTTTCTTTCTGAGTTATTAACCAATTGTTAAATTGTATTTAATTTTAGCGAATTTTATATAATTTATAATAACATGGTTACCGAATAGTAACATACTGTTTACAAAGGGTGGGCTAATTTTACGTCAAACAAAACCACCTTATGAATAAACATTACCAATCCCCAAAAACTAATTTTACTGCGTTGCAGGCAAAGTTAATGGCAGTTGCAGGCCTTGCAGTTGTTTTTATAAGCTGTGCTTTTTATGGTTGTAAAAAAAATAACGGTACAGGCAATAGTAATGCTACCGGTATTAACCAGGTAAACCACGTAGTAGTAATCTACATGGAAAATCACAGCTTTGATAACCTGTACGGCTCATTTTCAGGAGCTAACGGCTTGCAAAATGCTACACCGGCCAACACAACTCAGCTTGATGCCAATGGCAACCCATACACGGTATTGCCTGCTATTCCGGGTACACCTACATTCCCTACAAACCTGGCAAATACTTATTTTAACATCGATCAGTATGTAGCTAACAATGTAATTACGCAAGACGTGCTGCACCGTTACTATCAGGAGCAAATGCAGATTGATGGCGGTAAAATGGATAAATATGCTTTATACAATAGTAACTCGGCAGGTTTATCACAAGGTTTTTATACAACCAACCTGATACCGTTGTATAGCATTGCACAGCAGTACACACTTTGCGATAACTTTTACCATAGCGCATTCGGTGGGTCATTTTTGAATCACCAATGGTTAATTGCTTCTGCAAGTCCTACTTTTCCTAACGCACCATCTAGCATTGTTGCTACAGTTGATGCAAATGGAAATGTAGTTACCGATGGCCAGGTAACTCCTGATGGCTATGTGGTTAACACAAGCTATAGCGTTAACACACCTCACCCTGCAGGTACAGCGGCTAATACACTGGTGCCTAACCAAACCAACCCAACTATTGGTGATAGGTTAAGCGCGAAAAATATCTCATGGGCCTGGTATTCAGGTGGCTGGGATAATGCATTAGCAGGAAATCCTGATCCAAACTTCCAGTTCCACCATCAGCCTTTTATGTATTATGCCAATTATGCTGATGGTACAGCTGCAAAAGCATTACACTTGAAAGATGAAACCGATTTTATCGCTGCTGCGCAAGCCGGTACACTACCTGCTGTATCATTTGTAAAACCATTGGGTACTTATAACGAGCACCCCGGATATTCGGATGTTGCATTAGGTGAAAACCATGCAGTGCAATTAATTAACGATATTATGAATGGCCCGAACGCTAAAGACGTAGTGATCATAGTTACTTATGACGAGAACGGTGGTTTTTGGGATCACGTAGCACCGCCGGTGATCGACAAAAAATGGGGCCCCGGAACACGTGTGCCTGCTATCATCATCTCGCCGTTTGCTAAAAAGGGATATATTGACCATACTCAATACGAAACAGTTGGCATCCTTTCTTTCATCGAAAAAAGATGGGGCTTAACACCATTGGCAACACGTGATCAAAACGCGACTCCATTAACAAACGCGTTTAATTTCTAATTCTACATTATCAATCTACCTATAAAAAGAGAGCGGCAGTAATTGCTGCTCTCTTCATTGTTTTAATCAATCCGGTATATCATTGTGAAAAAAGGCTTACTCATTTCGGGCATCATCGCATTAGTAGGGATAGTGATATTCTTAACCATCAGGCAACAAACAGCAATAACGCCCGAGAAAGCAATTGCGCAAACATTGGTGGTGCAGGTTGATAGTTTTTCTGTTTTGAAGGATAGGCTATTGGTTACCGCGTTAAATCCTGATGCTGATGAGAAACAATTACAATCTTTATTTCGACAAACGAGATTGGCCTATAAAAAATTTGAATGGGCTGCCGAATATTATACCCCGCAATCAACCCGTTTTGTAAACGGCCCACCCGTGCCCGAGATTGAATCCGGCGACCCGTACGTTCGCGACCCGGAAGGTTTACAGATGATGGAAGGCTTTCTGTTTCCTAAATATGACAGAAGTAAACAACGTGATCTGATCAAATACACGGAGCGCTTACAGCAGGATTGCGACATTTATAGGAACTATTTCAGTAATATCAGCATACTAAACTGGCAAATATTTGATGCTATGCGACTACAGGTTTTCAGGATACTGGCGGTGGGCATAACTGATTTTGATAACCCGCTTATGCAAAATAGTATGCAGGAATCTGCCGTTAGCTTGCAAAGTGTACAAAGGGTGCTGGCACACTACGAGGGGCAAGACTCTAAAAAATTAAACAACCAATTAAGTGCTGCTATCGCTTATCTTCAAAAAAGCAACAACTTCAATAACTTTAACCGTGCCGAATTTATCACGCGATACGCTAACCCGGTATGCGTTACGCTGTTCGATGTTGCTTCAGAATTGAAACTGCCACAGGTAAAGTACAATCGTTTCCTAAATCAAAATGCAAAAACACTGTTTGATAAAAATGCCTTTAATGTGAATGCTTATGCATCCGATCCTTCATTTTTTATGTCGGATGCCAAAGTAGCATTGGGTAAAAAACTTTTTGCAGATCCAATTTTGTCGGGTGGTGCAGTTAGGAGTTGCCAGTCATGCCATAATCCTAATAAAGCATTTACAGATGGTTTGGCACTAAATACGGTTGTTAATGGCAAATCGTTGCTGAAAAGAAATACCCCAACGCTGATTAACGCGGCCCTTCAAGCATCCCAGTTTTATGATCTGCGGGCCAACACGCTCGAAGATCAGGCGAAGGATGTAGTTGAAAATCCTGACGAAATGCACGGTAATATGAAAGAAGCCGCAGCGCATTTATATGCAAATAAAACATATAGGGCATTGTTTAAAGCAACATTCCCTAATATTGATACGGCAGGCATCCCGGCTTATGAGGTTACCAATGCCCTTGGTTCCTATGTGCGCAGTTTGGTTATGCTGAATAGCCGTTTTGACGAATACATGCAGGGCAATAAAGCAGCTATGAACCAGCAGGAAATCAACGGGTTTAATTTGTTTATGGGGAAAGCTAAATGCGGAACCTGCCATTATATGCCTTTGTTTAACGGTACGCTTCCACCCGAATTTATCCGTATAGAAAGCGAAGTTGTTGGAGTACCGGCTTCACCCGGAAGCAAACTTTTAGATACCGATAAAGGCCGGTATAATGTGATGAAAACACCATCATACAAACATGCCTTTAAGATCACTACCTTACGTAATGCAGCACTCACTGCGCCCTACATGCATAACGGCTCTTATAAAACACTCGAGCAGGTGATGGACTTCTACAACAATGGTGGTGGTGCAGGTTTGGGTTTAAAAGTTGATAATCAAACACTCGCGGCTGATAAACTAAACCTCAGCAAAAAAGAATGTGGTGAAGTAATTGCATTTATAAAAGCGCTTAATAGCAAGTCTATTAATTAGTTGCTTTTTCGTTCCTTAACGATCTTTTATACGAAATACTTTGTTATCTGTCATAAACACATAAATTTGAAGCTATAAGCCTCCAATCTATTGTTTATGAAAAAGATCATATTACTAATCCTGCTTGCTACAGCCCGTATTGCCTTTGCTCAAGGTGATGGCCCAATTGTTAAAATTAGCAATGGCACGCTGCAGGGTGTTGCCGAAGCAAGTGGCATCCACTCGTTTAAAGGTATACCTTATGCGCAGCCACCGGTTGGTGATTTGCGCTGGAAAGAACCACAGCCACCCGGGGATTGGGTTAGCATTCGCCAGGCCGATCATTTTGGCCCCAAGGCGATGCAGCTGCCGATTTTTAGCGATATGCAGTTCAGGAGTAATGGCATGAGCGAGGATTGCCTGTACTTAAACGTTTGGACACCGGCGCACACCAAAGGCGAAAAACTACCGGTGCTGGTTTATTTTTATGGCGGAGGTTTTGTTGGCGGCGATGGCTCAGAGAATAGATATGATGGGGAGAGCCTGGCTAAAAAAGGCATTGTTACCGTTACTATCAATTACAGGTTAGGCATATTCGGTTTTTTTGCTCATCCTGATCTCACTAAAGAATCAGACCATCAATCATCAGGAAACTATGGCTTGATGGATCAGCATGCGGCATTATTATGGGTGCAAAAAAATATCGCAGCCTTTGGCGGCGACCCTGAACACGTAACTATCGGCGGCGAATCAGCAGGATCAATGTCGGTATCGGCGCAGGTTGCGTCGCCATTGTCTAAGGGTTTATTTGTTGGTGCTATTGCAGAGAGTGGCTCGGTACTGGGAACTTTTTTACCGGTCCCTTTAGCTAAAGCTGAAGATATAGGCGTAAAATTCACGCAGAAAATAGGAGCGATCTCTTTAGAGGATATGCGCAAAATTCCTGCTGATTCTTTATTGAAATTATCCGCCGGGGCTCATTTCCCAACCACAATCGATGGCTACTTTTTACCCGAATCGCCAAAGATCATATTTACTGAAGGCATAGAAATGCATGTGCCGTTATTGATCGGCTGGAACTCTGCCGAAGTAGATTATCACGGTGTGATCGGTAATGATTCGGCAACTATCAGCAATTATAAAACGGCTCTACAACGCCTGTACGGCCAGCATGCAGATGATGCGTTTAAATATTATCCAGCGGCTACAGATGCAGATGTAAAAGTAGCGGCCACCAATCTTGCTGCCGACCGCTTCATTGTTTACAATAGCTGGAAATTTGCCCAGGCGCAGGCGCAAACTGGCGGTAAGCCGGTTTACCAATACCTGTTTGCCCACATGCGTCCGCCAATGGTGAGTGGCAAAGTAGATGGCAACACCATAGGTGCTTCCCATGCCTCCGAAATTGAATTTGCCTTAGGCAATCTCGCAACCAATAAAGTTTACTCGTGGACGAATGACGACTACAAAACATCAACCACGATGGAGGACTACTTTGCCAATTTTATAAAAAACGGTAACCCTAACGGCAGTGGTTTAGCGCATTGGCCTGTGCTGCAATTATCGGCACCAAAGGTTATGATAATCAATGTTAATAGCCATGCTGAGCCGGTAAAAACTAATGATAGGTATATTTGGATGGATAGAGTGAATAAGTAAGATTATGGCGCGAGGTTCTACGATCCGGTGATTGCAAGGTGGACGACGGTAGATCCGCTGGCGGAGAAGATGAGGAGATTTTCACTTTATGATTATGGTGATGATAACTCTATTAGAAATATTGATCCTGATGGGATGGAAACGGAAGACGCTAATTGTTGTGGTACTCCTGGTGTTACCGGCACTACGGGTGTAACAGGCGCCCCGAGTAAAGGCGTACAAGGAGTAGTTGGTTCTTCGAATACATATCCAGCTACCGAAGGGGCATCTTATGAAACCATTTCAAGCACTTTATCTACTGCAGGTACTATAGTGACAGGAGCGGGCTATGCTGGAAGTGTGTTTGGGCCCGAGGTTCCGGCTGCGTTACTACCCCTCGGTGAGGGACTTGGTACAGCAGGTACCGGATTATCTGCTGCAAAAGATTTAAAAAATGGTAATGTTGGGAGTGCTGTTGTTTCAATTGCCTTAGATCAAGGCTTTGGTAAGATTAACGACGTTATTAAAGATTCAAAAGAAATTACTACAACGGGAAAACTCATTTTAGGTAGCATTAACTTTGGAGCAAGTAAAATAGCAGATAAATTATCAGAGCAAATTAAAAAATCACCCCCTGGAGAAAATAAAACGCCAAGTCCTGCTCCAAAACTTGCAAAAACTCAACAAAATAAGAATAGTGAAACTATGCTCAGACATTTTTTAACGATGCAGAGAAAAAGAGAAAATAAATATCACTAACAATCATGAATATTTTATATATAATAGGAGGAATAATATCATTAGTATTTGGTATTCAGCAAACAATAGTAAAAGCGAGGAATATTATAAAAGGAAAACCAGACTTATTGGGGGCCGATGTTCAATTGCTAGGAGCAGGTCTTATGTTTATTATGCTAGGTTTATATTTAATCTTTAAGTATTTGTAATCCCCCGCTATCGCGAGTTTACAAACTCGTGATACTGCATGATAAAAAGCTTACAGCTTACCCCAAAGTCACAAGCCGGATGCTTGCAAGAGCGATGCAAATTGCAGAAGATTTCTTTTCGTACTTTTTGTCGAAACGGCAATCGGAGGGCTATCGCACTAACGTCTGCGAAAAAGCTAAACTATCGCCTTTAAAAGCATTAAAATCAACTACATGGTTAATGCCGTTAACCCGCGCTTTATCCGAGTGTTGCCAAAACTTCCATTTAAAGCTTTGATCTACATATAAATCGGAGTGGTCGTAATGGGCTATCCAAAGTGGGTAATCATCAAAAAAACCAGCCAGATAAGTGGCATAAAAGCTGAGATGGGTATAGATGATGGGCTTTGTTTTAGTTCGCGTCTCCACATAAGTTAAAAACGACTGCAATTGCAAACGCATTTCCTCGGGTGATGCGCCGTCGAGGGTTTCTACATCGGCTACGGCAGGCAGATCGCCTTTGTCCATGCTTACGTTTTGCATAAAAAAGCGGGCTTGCCACAAGCCGTTCTTGTTCGCCCTTAAAAAATGATAAGCGCCGCATACGATGCCGTTTTTAGGTGCCTCGCGCCAATTGCGCCTAAAATAGGGGTCTACTTTTAATAATCCTTCGGTGGCTTTTATAAACGCGAAACTGATGTGGATGCTGTCATCATGCATGGCTTTAACCTTTTGCCAGTCAATGCGGCCCTGCGCGTAGGATACATCAATGCCGTGTATGGGGTATTGCGAAGGGATGTGAATGTTGAAGCTTTTATAAGTGCGGTAACGCGGGTTTTCGCCGCGGTCTTTAAACCATTGTATGCCAGAGGTAAATACTTTTAGTACATAACCATAGTAAAACGGTGAGAGCAGGATGAGCACCAGCATTATGATAAAAAATCGCCAAAACGAGCTTTTGCTATCGCTTTTTTTACGCGCGACAGGCTTTTTTGCGGGAGATTTTTTAGGGGCGGCCACTGTGTAAAGATACTAAATTGCCACTATTTGTGCTTATTTTTGATGCATGGAATTAGGAATAAGTACATTTGGCGAGGTTACGCCCGATCACGTTGCCGGTAAGGCAGTTAATGCCCATATACGGGTACAGCAACTGCTGGAAGAAGTAAAACTAGCCGACGAGGTGGGTTTAGATGTATATGCCTTCGGCGAACATCACCGCCCGGATTTTGTGGTTTCAGCACCTGAAATTATGATGGCGGCCGCGGCATCTATCACTAAAAATATTCGCTTATCAAGTTCGGTAACGGTATTAAGTTCTGCCGATCCGGTGCGTACGTTCCAAAATTTTGCTACGGTCGACCTTATCTCAGGCGGGCGGGCGGAGATGGTTGCGGGGCGTGGTTCGTTTATTGAATCCTATCCATTATTCGGTTATAATCTGGATGATTACGATGCGCTTTTTACAGAAAAACTGGAGATGTTCCTCGAGATCAATAAACACGAAATATTAAACTGGAAAGGCCAGTTCCGTGCACCAGTAGTCAAGCAAGGCGTATACCCACGGCCTTTGCAAGAGTCTATCCCCGTTTGGATCGGCGTTGGTGGTACACCGGCATCCGCCAAGCGTGCAGGCCGATTAAATCTGCCGTTAATTATAGCCATATTAGGCAGCGCACCCAAACATTTCGTTCCATTTGTAGAGCTTTACTGCGAATCGGCAGAAAAAGAAGGGCATGATGTAAGTAAACTGCAATTAGCCATCTCGTCGCAGTTTTTTGTGGCTGATGAGATGCAAAAAGCGGTAAATGATTTCTATCCATCCTACGAAGCCCTGATGAACCGGGTAGGTAAGGATAGGGGCTGGTCGCCGATGGATAAAGGTTCATTCGAATACCTGCGTAAGGATGGCCCGCTGGTTGTAGGCGATGTGCAATATGTGGTTGATAAAATACTAGGCCAGTATGAATTATTTAACAATACCCGCTTTGTAGCCCAGTTGGTTACCGGCCATACACCGCATAAAGATATTTTAAAAACGATCGAAATATACGGAACTAAAGTAGCGCCGTTAGTTCGCAAAGAATTAGGTGTGGCGAAGTCTTAACACAAAAAGGGGAAAGTAATAATGCTTTCCTCTTTTTGTATAAATATGATTTTCAAAACCCTTCCGCTTACCAGCGGAGAGGGTTGGGAGTGGTGTTATATATTCATTCCGCCCGAAACTTCAATACGTTGCGCATTGATCCATTTGGCATCTTCGGTACATAAAAATGCAACCACGCCGCCAATATCATGCGGTAAACCAACGCGACCTAAAGCGGTAACACTTGCTACGTGATCATTCACTTGTTTATTGTCGCGTACCATACCACCTCCGAAATCAGTTTCAATAGCGCCTGGCGCTACAATATTTACGGCGATACCACGTGAGCCCAGCTCTTTAGCCATATAACGGGTTAACGTTTCCATCGCGCCTTTCATTGACGCGTAAGCTGCATAGCCGGGATTTGAAAAACGTGCAAGTCCAGATGATAAATTAACTATCCTGCCGCCATCATTTATTAAAACCAAAGCTTTTTGGGTTAAAAAAAACACGCCTTTAAAGTGGATATTAACCAATTCGTCAAATTGCTCTTCAGTAGTTTCGGCAAATGGCGCGTAAATACCTATACCTGCATTGTTAATCAGGAAATCGAACTTTTCAGCATTAAAGGTTTCCTTTAAAACGGTTTTTACCTGTTCAAAAAAAGCGCCGAAAGTTTTGGTTTCACCAGCGCTGAGTTGCAATGCCGCAGCTTTCTGACCAGTTTTTTCGATCTCGGCAACTACAGCTTCTGCTTCGTCTTTTTTGCTGTTGTAAGTTAATATTACGTTTATTCCTTTTTTTGCAAGGCTTAAAGCCATGTCTTTTCCCAGTCCGCGGCTGCCGCCGGTTACCAGTGCTATTTTGTTTGTGCTCATGTTATTGGTTTATGTATTAGATAATTAAAAAATTAAGAATTTGTTTCGGCTAATGCTTTATCTGCTATTTTACTCATCTGATTGAAAATAATGCCCGGTGCAAGCCTGCTCATGATCTTCATTACCCTGGCAATGCCGGGATAGATCTCATCATCATCGTTTTGAATGCCTTTTATTGCTGCAGAAATTAACTTAATGGGATCCATCAGCATTTTGCTATCAACATCGTTGGTAAACTTGTCGTTTAGCGGTGTGTTAGCACCGGGAGCAACCAGCTCAATTACCTTAATATGGCTGTTTTTAAGCTGCACCCGTAATGATTTGGTATATGATCTCAATCCCGATTTTGTAGCACCATAAATAGGTGACAACGGGAACGGTACCAAAGCAATACCCGAAGTAACATTGATAATAGCCGCGTTAGGTTGCGCTTTTAAATGTGGTAAAAACTGCTGGATCATACGGATTGGCCCCGACAGGTTAATATCAATCTCCCTGACAATATCATTTAGATCGATAGAAGTATCATTCAGGTTCAACCTGCGCATTTCGCCTGCATTGTTGATAAGGATGTTTAGCGAAGGGAATTCTGCTATCACACTTTCGTAAAGTGCTTTAATGGCAGTAGGGTCGCTTACATCACTTTTAAAAGTGTGGGCAAGCGGTAGTTTCTTCTTGGTTTGATCGAGCTTAGCCTGATCGCGGCCGGTAATGATCACGGTATTACCCATGTCTATCAGCTTTGCGGCGAACTCGTAGCCTAAGCCGCTGGTACCGCCTGTAATGAGTATAGTGTTGTTTCTGAGTTCCATTTTATATCGTTTAATTTGACGATACAAAGATGGTGTGGGAAGTGATAATCAAGTTTGCAAACATCAATCCAATGTTTGCAAAATTCAAATCCGGAGTTTTTTAAGAGCGAAAAGCCACTGGTGCCAGGGAAGTTTGCTTCCTGAAGAAGTTAGAAAAATGAGCCACCTGTTCAAATCCCAGGCAATAAGCAATCTCCGATATATTCCAGTCGGTTTGTTTAAGCAGGATCTTGGCTTCCTGCACTACACGGCTCGTGATGATATCTGTTGTAGTTTTACCAGTATTTTCTTTTAATACTTTATTCAGGTGATTTACATGTACGGATAAGCGATCGGCATAATCCTTCGCGGTACGCAGGCTGAGCTTTTGGTGCGGCGAATCGATTGGAAACTGCCTTTCCAGTAACTCAATAAACAAAGATGAAACCCTTGCCGATGCCGTATGTGATGGATACAAAGCGGTTTCCGGCTGCAATTTTTGACCGTAATGGATCAGCTCCAAAACATAATTACGGATTAGGTCATACTTATGCGCATAATCCGAAGATAGCTCCTTATACATTTTGCTGAAGATGAAGTTGATATCGTGCGCGGCCTCATCAGTTAGCTGAAATATCGGGTAACCGCCAGGCCTGAAGATCGGCAGGTCGTCAAGTACAACACCACTTTTGGCAGGGATCAAAAATTCAGTAGTGAAAATACAGAAATAGCCATGCTGATCGTAATCCAGCGGCATCCAGTTGTAAGGGATTTTGGGTGTGGCGAACAGT
>Ga0302303_10000897_pt1 | contig 21273 bp, 14 predicted proteins | sample III_Palsa_E2_1_FD_194542 | JGI IMG/M metagenome (GOLD analysis project Ga0302303, IMG submission 194542) | Peat permafrost microbial communities from Stordalen Mire near Abisko, Sweden - III_Palsa_E2_1 | ecosystem: Environmental > Terrestrial > Soil > Palsa > Peat permafrost | place: Sweden...
ATCAATGCCTGCGTTACTTTAACCACCAGATACATTACCGACCGTTTTTTACCCGACAAAGCTATTGACGCTTTGGACGAGTCGGGATCGCGCGTACACTTAACAAATATCCATGTGCCGCAAAACATTTTGGATATTGAGCAAAAGATAGAGCAGATCAAGATAGAAAAAAATAAGGTGGTACGCAGCCAGAAATACGAAGAAGCTGCCAAATTACGTGATACCGAAAAACATTTGCTGGAAGAATTGGAACAGGCCAAAGCCATCTGGGAGGCCGAAACCAAATCAAAACGCTATACCGTTACCGAAGATAATGTTGCCGAAGTAGTGAGCATGATGACCGGCATCCCCGTTCAGCGTGTTGGCCAGGCCGACAGCCACAAGCTGTTAAACATGGCCGAAACCGTTGGCAGTAAAGTGATCGGCCAGGAAGAAGCCATCAAAAAGCTCACCCGCGCCATCCAGCGCACACGGGCCGGCTTGAAAGATCCAAAGAAGCCGATTGGCTCATTTATATTTCTCGGCCCTACCGGGGTTGGTAAAACTGAATTGGCAAAAGAACTTTCACGCTTCATGTTCGATACAGAAGATGCATTGATCCAGATAGATATGAGCGAATACATGGAAAAATTCGCCGTGTCACGTTTGGTGGGTGCGCCTCCGGGCTACGTAGGCTACGAAGAAGGCGGCCAGCTGACCGAAAAGGTTCGCCGCAAGCCTTATGCAGTAGTATTACTGGACGAAATTGAGAAAGCACACCCGGACGTATTCAATATCCTGCTACAGGTGCTTGATGAAGGCCAGCTGACCGATTCGCTCGGCCGCAAGGTGGATTTCCGTAATACCATTATCATCATGACCTCCAACATCGGCGCACGCCAGTTAAAGGATTTCGGCCAGGGTGTTGGGTTTACCACCAGCGCGAAATCATTGCAGGCCGATTCACACTCCCGCGGCGTGATCGAGAACGCGTTGAAACGCGCGTTCGCACCGGAGTTTCTGAACCGTATAGACGATGTGATCGTGTTCAACTCGCTTGGGAAGGACGAAATATTCAAGATCATCGACATCGAGCTGGCCTCCCTGTTCAACCGGGTGAATATCCTCGGCTTCCAGATCGAGTTGACGCTGGGTGCAAAAGAATTTATCGCAGACAAAGGATACGACAGCCAGTTTGGCGCCCGCCCGTTGAAGCGTGCCATCCAAAAGTACCTCGAAGACCCGATTGCCGAAGAAATCCTAAAAGGGGAGCTTGGCGAAGGCGATACCATGGAAATTGATTTTGATACCGAAAACAGCGAAATCCGGATAAAAGCCAAGCATAAAGGCGAAAGCAAAAAAACTGAAGAAGAAGAGCAGAAGTAATATTGTTCTGTGAGACATACAGCCCCGGTGCGATGAGCGCCGGGGTTTTTTATTTTAACCCTACCTCACGCAGCTCGTTCACTTTCCTGTTCCATGAGCCTGACCGGCTGCTGGCTGGTCATGGGTAACTACAATCTTTCCGGATTGATAGCCCAATCTTCCATCCAGATCGGTTCCCTGAATAATAATCGTATAGGTGGATGACCCCGATCCTGTATAAAACCAGAATGTGGCTTCACCTTTCGCGTCTGTGATTAGGTTAGGCTCCCAATCTATCGTTGAGCGGAGGTCGACGCCCCGGTGAGTGGTATCGCTAACGTTGTATTTGGGCTTGTAAAACCGCGCAGGCCAGCTGATTGGTAGTGGCTTGTACAGGTACATCCCCGGTGTATTGTCGATTCCCGGACCATGTCCAGAGCGCGTTGTTATCTCGATATACGAAAAATTGCCAGGGGAATTCCGGGGATAAAACCTCGTGTCGTACGTCCAGGCATAACGCGCTCCATACATCACTTCGATGCCCTTAATATCTTCAGCATTATGATCATCGAGGTAATTTTTGAAATCAACAAACTTCATCATGGGAAAGACATCCAATAACCTCACGCCGTCCACCAGCATGATAACAGGTTTCTCATGCACAAAATACCACTCAATAGGCGTCATTCGTATATAGCCATCATGAAAGCCTTTAACTTTTTCCTCGAGTAGTTGCAGCAACGTCTTTTTGCCGGCCTTTTCCAGTTCCTGTTCATCGATGGTAACATCCGCCTCCCCGGGACCATTCAAATTTTGCGAATCCTTAATGATCTTAGTTGCTGATATGTTTACCGCTTTCAGCAGATGGGTATTGCCTTTATAATTCAGCTCGTCCTGCTGCAAAGTGTTTGTTTTGGCATAATTGATCTCAGTGGGATCGCTGTCTACGTACCAGGGTTTTATTAACGGCCAATTTATCGCTGCGAGTTGGGGCGACGGCATTTCGTCCATGGTGATTCCCACATTAAAGCTCTTGCCGCGTTTATTTACGGCTTTTATTACAAATATGGGCGTATCCACCCGTGGGAAGTGGTCAAAAACAAATCTGCCCCTCTGATCGGTAATCGTGTCCATAATGATTAGCGGCGACTTCGAAAACAAGGTGATGTGGGTGTCCTTAACGGGTTTATTAAACATATTTGCGACTGTACCCTGCACCTGCAAGCCAATTTCAGCCTGGTAAGGGAAGGCCGGGGGCGACGTTACGGTATTCCAGTCATACCCTACCCATCCCTGCGTAAGCAAAAGATTGTCCAGGTCCTTCCATGCCATTGCCTGTTTACAGAAATAGTAGCCGGGGTCTTCGATGTACCCCTTCATATCCGATTCCAGCAAAAGCCGACTCATTATATTTCCGTCATTCAGCGTGTCTGTTTTCACCTGCGCATCATCCGTAACCGCAACGGAAAAGTCCTCCCTGACCGGTTTTCCCATTTTGTCTGTGACTTTGATTTTCACCGCAACGCTGTCCCTGCTTTTGTAACTCGCCTTATCGGTTGCATAGCTTATCTGCAGGTTGTCATTTTGGTTTACGAACACGCGTCTTTCATTTAGCGCGTGGTATTGTACAGTCATTAATGTAAAATCAACTATTCCGGTCGGAAAAAGGCTTTTTGCGATATGTTCGGTTATTGCCGGCGCATTGCGGAACCCGACTATGGCTGCAAAACAAACAAGGCCGCGGGCTTTTGCGATCAAATAGTAACTTTCCTTTGCTTGTATGATGTCGTCTGATGCGGTAATGGTCAGAAATAGTGAGTCTGCATTTTGGGCGTTTTTTACCCAAAGCAACGTACCGGAATTTTTTGCCGGGGCCAAAGGATATTGGCGTACCGCGCCGCCGGGCAGCGTCACATTTGCAAAGTAAGCTTTACCCGCTTCAACGTTCAGGTCGAAGCGGCCCATTCCTTTGTGGGTCGATACAAACGAGACAAGCTGGTGTTGATCCGCATCAACAATTACGCCGCTAATATCGATCCCTCTGCCGTCTTCTCCCACAGCCTTGAATCCTACGTGCGCCGGCAAACCCGCAACAAGGTCCCCTCCCTCAGGCATAAATTGCACATCGGCATCTTCAGGCCGGTTGAGCCGTATGGGCACCACTGCTAAACGCTCATGTTTATCATTTCCAACGACCACCGTGAGCCCGGATACTTTTTTTGGCATAGGAAAATTTAAACTGACAAGGCCGTCAACACCGGTGATCGTCTTTTCACGGTAGACAGTGCCTCCCCCGTTCAGTACTTTTAATTGTACCGGTGCGGCGCCATAAGGTATTTCATCGGGCCTGCTAAGCTGTAGTTTGGCATTGATGGTGGCCACACCATTTAACATTGTGCGACTAAATGCAGTCTTCACCAAAATCGTATTTTGAGCGGATGAGCTTATTGAAAATGTCCTGGCGAAAAAATGTTCCTGGTCAAAGTTCCGCATCCAGTTGGTATAAGCATAGAGGGTGTATGTACCGGGTGAATAGTCTTTTTCACTAAGGACGATGTTTCCCCATGATAGGCCGGAGCGCACCGGAAAACGGAATTGCGCAATGCTTTTGCTGCTATCATTTACCAAATCAATGTTAATCAAGCCGCTTTTATCAGTCGGGGCTAAAGATGTACTCTTTAACAAGTACGCTTTAAACCAAATGGTGTCGCCTGTGGCGTAATAAGGCTTGTCAAATTGAAGATAAAGCTTTTCTGCCGGCCTCGCATTGGCGAGGCTGTCCGATTTGTTCGTTAGTTTTAGCAATTGGGGTTTTAAGTTCTGGGCATCAGATCGCGAAATACAAATTGCCTGAAGGGTTAGTAAAATAAAAATACACTTGCATAAAGTTTCGCGGTTGCACCATCTGCTGTTACCTTTATTCGCATGCTTTTTAGGATTTTTCATTGGGCTATTTTACGCTAAGCCGTTTCTCCGTGCAACCAAGATTTCCGTTCATGTCCGCGTCTTCCATAGCAAATTATTGCTATTTGTTTGATAATCAAATATTGTGAATTCAGCGGCCCCGACGGCTGATGATCGTCAACCTGCAGTCGCAAAGCTCCTAATTAAGCGATTCCGGCTTCGGACTGTTCGTCTGCAGCGGCATATCTTTGTTTACAGCTGGTTTGGATTGCCGGATGCTTTTTTCATTAAATCTCCCTTCAGGGACATAATCTACCGGCAACAGGTCGGCAACACGGTATTTACCCCAGGCCCCCTCAAACGAAATACAATCCGGATCAGTTAAGCAGCCATTTTTATCAAACAGCACGTAGGGCGTATCAAATGTCACGATAGTGCGGTTATTGTTCGAGTTTTCGTTCAGATCGTCCATTCTCCACTTTGATGGAAAACGGCTCGTTTTGCTGTACATGATATATAGTTCGCCGTTGTTAGCAGTTAAAGCGAACAGGCCCTTTTGTGTGGTCAGCTTTACCATGTCGTCTTGCGTCAACGGAATCGGCTGCAGGACTTTGATAGTCGGCGGCAATAATTGCTTCGATTGCCAGTAAGCCAGCGAATCCCTGAGGCTTCTCCCCCTGGCCTTTTTGCTGTTATAGAACTTGATCCGGGCGTTTATCAGGCTGTCGCCCGGACGGTCGGGATTGGGCATTATATCTATACGTAAAACCCGGAATCCTTCGTGCTCAAAGCTGTTGTTCAGCAGCGACTGCAAAAAATGCATTTGCGATCCGTGGTAAGCGTCAAGCCTGCACTTTTGCCAGCGCCTTTCCATCGCCGGCGATCCCTTTTTTTTTCGGAACAGGGCAGGCCCTCCGTATTGGATACCGTATAAACTCTTGTCTGAATAGTCTTTGAAAAAATTTGTGAGCTTATAACTAATCTGATAACCGAGCGCATCGTTGTCAATCTGCACAAAGTCGGCTGAAGATGCTGTAAGAACATTCGCAGCATAATTAAAGTCGAGGTCTATGATCTCCGGGTTTAAAATCGAGCAATTACGGGCCCGGTCTGAGCTGCCTATAAATTCTTTTTCAAATAGTTGCAAATTCTGCGTCCTATCCGGGTCGGCTTTTGCGTTTACGTTTACTTCCCGCAGTTGAAGGGTTAGCGGAGCTATCGATATCGGCTGCAGCTCAACCGTCTGCACATCCATATTTATTGATTGGCTCACCGTTTCAAAACCAACTTCGGATATTACCAGGTCATACTTTCCGGGTTTGACATCCTTCAACAAAAACGAACCGTCATTTGCTGTTATGGTGCCGACTGTAGCATTATTCAAAAAAACACTCGCATCGGGAACAGGCTGTCCATTGGGACCAGTCACCACAATACCTTTTACCGCACAATTCGTTACCGGCAGCCTGTGCTGAAGCAGAATATGATTATCAACCTGCGTAAACACCAAACAGCTATTGCTTAACAGCAGCGACAGCGTTTGTTCGATGGTACGCGTACCGGGCGAAAGGGTTAAGTTTTTTACCGGCTTTATATCCTCGTCCCTGTAGAAAAAACGGAACACCGATTGCTGCTCAATTTTATGAATAACGGCTTCAAGGCTTTCGTCATTCGCTCCGAGGGTAACCTTGTCCGCAAAAATATTTTGAGCCCGCGCAAACTGCAAAGAAAACTGCAGCGCGGCCAGCAAAAAAACCGATGTAAGCCAGTGCTTTCGCATTGTACCTAAAACTTTGCAGGTTTATAATTAATTGGCTCAAAACATCATCAATCGCAACCGGGGCCATCAATTAATATGCTGCCGTCGGCTTTGGTTTGATAAGTAGCATGGTTAAAGGTACAAATTACCTTTAGTATCTCATCCAGCTTTTCTTCTTTAATGGCCGACCCGGTAAACCGGCAATTTTTAACCCTGTCATTCGCAAAGCTGATCTTGACATTAAACCGCTGTTGCAATTGGTTAGCCGCGTCGGCGAAGGTGATGTCGTTAAAGTAAACGTACCGGGTCTGCCACGCAATCACTTTTGCCGCGTCTACCGTCGCCTGCGTTTCATGCTGATTGGCTGTATTAAAGCTCACTTGCTGATTGGGAGTGATTACCGCCAGCAGGTGGTCTCCATTGGCCACGCTCACTTTACCCCGGGTTACGGTAACCACAACAGTGTGCAAGCGTTTATCCTCTTTTATATCAAATGCAGTGCCCAATACGGTGGTGATCACGCTGCCGGTATGGATGATAAACGGCCTGTCAACATCATGCTTGATGTCAAAATAAGCCTCCCCGGACAGGTAGACCTCTCTCGTTTTACCGCCAAATGCCTTTGGATATTTGATGGTCGAAAGCGAATTCACCCATATCTTGCTGCCGTCGGCCAGCACAACCTGGTTCTTTTGATTGGCTGCAGCATTTAATGCCACCAGGTGAGATGGTTCGGTGCGCAGCAAGTAAAGCCCGGCAAATAAGAGCAGGATTGCTGCGGCGGCAGCTGCTATGCGTAGGTACACAATCCGCGGCCGCAGTTTAACAATCTTTCCGCCCGGACCGATATCAGTCTTAACCGCTTCAAATACCTGGTCGAGCCATTGCTCCCGGCCTGGTTTATCCAATTGCTGCCATTCCGAAGCCGGGTGTTCGTAGTGCTCCAGCCAGGCTTCTACCTTTTCGATTTCACCCGGCAAAGCCTCCCCTTTCAGATAGCGGTCAAAAAGTTCACCCATGTCAATCCGGCTCATAGCTGCTTAAAATTTAGTGGTTGTCGTTTATAAAGGTTAATAGTACTATTCGAATTTAAATTTATTGAAATAATTGGGATTTTTCTGTCAATTTTAAAAGATGATGGGATTTTTCAAATAAGTTGGTGGGATATTTACAGGAGTTAGTGGGACAGTCAGTAAAAGCGTTTTTGTAAGCCGGTGAAAATAGAATGAGTTAAATATCGTTAGGGATGCTGCACCTGCTATTCACCGGTATAATAACGCTCCTGTTTTAGGCTGACATCCAACCAATAAGCCAATCACATCGCCCAGGTACGTAATCCTATCCAGTCATTAAATAAAAGAATAATGGTGATCAGCATAAAGGACAATGCGGTAAATAAAAAATACCAGGCCGTAAAACGCGATCTGAACGAATGAAATGCTTTAATCACAAATACGATATTGGCAGCAGATAAAAGCCCGAACAATAAAGTCCCTGCAAATATCGCCAGGGAACGCGGGCTAACTTCCCTTAGCTGGTATAGTAAATAACTTTCTGCCTGCACCTTTGAAAAATTAACTATGGCCCATGCCAGGGCTAACAGGCTAAATAATGGCAGGAGATATAGATGAAGCTTATACCAATTCAGCTTTCCAATCACTCCATGGATCATTGCTACCAACGGCAGGCTTAATGAAGTCAGTGAAAGCAAGAGTACTAATGAAATTATCGCAAGCTTGGTATAGGCCCACAAAGGGCTTACCTGTTTGCAATAGATACCATCAACAATCATCACCGGCTCCCCGGCATCGTTTTTTGTAAATACAACGGTCGGCGTATTGGCATTTTCCTGTTTGAAAATTAATGAACCAGTGGGTATCAGTCTGGTTTTGTTACCCATTTGATCCAGATCAAGATGACTCCCGTTTAATTCCACTTTGGTCAGCATGAAGATATTCGTGAAGGCCAGCAAATCATACCGGGGAGCGGCATTTTGGTATAACCCGAGGTGGAGCCTGATGGCTTGCTGATCAAGTGCCTTTGGCGCCGGAAATTTCTGGTTGCGCTTTTTTTGTTCCAGGAAATCCGCCACCAGGTATTCTATTTGCCGGATACTGCTGTTCCCGTTACAAGATAACACAAAGCCCAGGCCGAGTTCCCGGTTATATAAATAATGCGAATTGCAGGCGCCAACGATCCCTTCGTGGCCCCGCCAGCTATATTTGTTGTAATAATGCCCATCTTCATTGGCGATGGCATAACCGCTTTTTAAACCCGCTCTCGCAGCCAGTGAACTATGCGGCGTTTCCATAGTTTCTATACTGCTTTCCTTCAATAATGGATTTCCGTTTTCCAGGAAGAAACGGATGAATTTAAGCATATCATCCGCGGATGACCATAAAGATGCAGCCGGACCGATCAGTACGGTAACGGAAGGAGCCAGTTTGACCCGGCCGCCAGGCGCGATATATTCTTTAACATCCAATCCGGCGTTTTTAGGGTAAAGGTCAAAATTGGAGTGGTTCATGCATAGGGGTACCAGCACTCTTTTCTGGAGGAACTGACCATATTCCATACCCGTGATTTTCTTAATTACATAGCCCAGGATCACATAGTTCACATTGCAGTAAGTTTGCCTTTCACCCGGTGCCCAGCGGCAGGTCATGGAATGTGCCTGCATCAGCATCATTTCCTTATTGCTGTAATCCTTCCGCTCGAGGGTGTACATTTCGTTGAGTTTCATATCATCGAAACCGGCGGTATGTTCGAGTAAATTGATGATCCGGACGGGGTAGTTCTTTTCCCATGGATTATAGACGGGCACCTCCGGGGCGATATCGCTCAGCTTTTCATCCAGGCTGAGCGCCCCTTCTTTTGCCAGTTGTAAGATGGCGACAGCTACAAATGACTTGGTTACTGAACCCATCCTGAACAAAGTTTGCCCGTTGACTTTTCGTTTAGCCTGCAAATCCGCATAGCCGAAACCACCCGAAAACAGGGTGGAATCCCTGGTGGTAATGCCCAGCATCAGGCCAATCATATGCTGTTGCTGAACAATCGTATTGATCGAGTCGGTTAGTTGTTTTAAAGTAGTTAACGGTTTGTTTGCCTGGGCAAACAAATGAACTGGTAAAGCCAGGAAGAAGCAGATTGCGATTTTTTTCATCATACCTCAAAAGTGCGGGCCGGATCGAAAAATCTAAAATAAAAATGCCATAAGCAGCCCCAAAAGGGACGGAATCCCGGAATTAAAGGACGAATAATTTTTGGGCATTTGAATTATAGGGCTTATTGTTAAATAGTTTAGGATATTCGCATAAACATGAAAAGGAAATACATCCGGCATTTTTTATTCTGCTTTGTGCTGCTTGCCCTTTTGCTGGTCATGAGCTGGCGCAAACCGGAAGCGGTATTCATCAGAGGGCTGGCCGCCTATGGCTTTATTTTAGCTTCGGTTTATTCCGGGAGGCTGGCCATACGCATTTGGCATGTTCAGCAAAACCGGAAACTGGCGGCAACTTCCGTTTTACTTCTTTTATTGATCCTTTCATTTGCCAGCGCTTTCTTCTGGGGTAAATTATTCAACCATGACGGTTATTTCCATTCCGAGTTACTGAGCATCAGTATCCCGGCAGTGCTCTTATTCATGGCCATTGGGGCTGGGCTACATTTTGCGGGGATAATCCTGAACATCAAGGAAAATATCCAAAAAGCACCCATGGAAAATAAAGCGCCGGGAACCTATGTCCTTTTGAAGAAAGCAGGTAAAATGTATAAACTGGAATATAATGATCTTCTTTACGCAGAAGCTAACAGGAATTATACGAAAGTCGTCACTGTGCATCAAACCATCAATACACCGCTGTCCTTTAGCAGTTTTGAAAAACTTCTGTCGCACCCTCAATTTATCAGGGTACACCGCTCCTTCATTATCAATAAATCCAAATTTTCGCATATTGAAGGTAACCGGGTATTTATCGGGAAGCATGAAATCCCTATAGGTGAAAGTTATAAGGAAGCATTCTTTCTGCTTATTGGTTCATCATGAAACGGATCAGTGATTTTTATGAGTTAACGGCGCAATACTTTTTGTAGCTATCGGCGCATTAATGATAAGAATAATTTCTTATCTTCATATTGTTTGTTTATCATTGTAAGAAATTATTCTTACAGCATGAAAAAAATAATTATTGGTTTATTACTGGGCGGCGTTAGTTATGGCTATGCCCAACAGGCGCCGGCAAACTTAGTTAAACGCCTCGACAGTTTATTTACCGCACCAGGCAATTCGGGACACCTGAACGGTGGCGTCCTGGTAGCGGAGAACGGGAAGGTGATCTATCAACGGACCTTTGGCTATGCCGATCTGGCCACCAAAAAACCGAACCGCCCGGGTAATCCCTTCAATATTGGTTCGAATACGAAGACCTTCACGTCAACGGCAATCCTGCAACTAATGGAAAAAGGCAAGCTGAAGCTGGATAGCCCGGTCCGGCATTATTTCCCGGAGTTCCCATATGAAAATGTTACTGTGCGTCACCTGCTGACCCATACTTCCGGCCTGAGCGATTTTGATATGTTTTTCACGGTATTGAAGGCTCAGCCGGGTAAGGTATTCACCAACCAGGATATTATCCCGGCTATATTAACTTATCATAAGCGACTGAAGTTCCAGCCAGGCGAAAACTTTGATTATTGTAATACCAACTTTGAGCTGTTAGCGCTGTTGGTGGAAAAACTAAGCGGGATGACTTACCCGGCCTACCTGAAAAAATATATTTTTACGCCGGCGGGCATGACGCATAGCTATGTGCAGACGGAGCGGGAGGCAGATACCGCCCGCGTATCAAATTACATGCCGGGTAAACTTTATGACGCGGCCTACCACCGTAATGATTCGGTACCGCAGCTGCACCCGATCCTTCATAATCTGGGCATGCTGTATGGTGATGGCGGCATCATCAGCACACTCTCTGATATGTTGCGTTATGACCAGGCGCTCTATAACGGTAAATTGCTGAAGCCGCAAACCCTTGAACTGGCCTATACGGCTAACCAATTAATTAATGGGAAGGACTATAATATGTACCGTGATTTGAAGATGGGGCATATCCATTACGGGCTGGGCTGGCTGGTCGATGCCGATACTTCTGCGGGGCATATTATTTCGCATAGCGGGCATTACCCGGGTATCTGGTCGGCCTTTGTCCGGAACATCGATAAAAAGCAAACCATTATTACCTATGACAATAAGGACTGGAGCGGCGCGGACCTGATCGCACGCATGGCGCTGGATATATTGAACGGCAGGCCGGTTAAAAATATCCTGAACAAGCGGTCCCTGGCGCGGGAATATGGCGAATCCTTGAAAACCAAAGGCCCGGATATCGCTTATACCCAAATCATTGCGCACCAGGCTGACACCAGCTATTATATACTCAAAGAAAGTAACCTCAATGATCTTGGCTATGCCTTTATGGCGGACGGCTACCTGCCCCAGGCGCTGGAAACCTTCAAGGTAGTCACCCTCCTGTTCCCGGGCAGCGCTAATGCTTACGAAAGTTATGGCGAGGCCCTGGACGAGCAGGGGGATAAAACAGAAGCGATCCTTCTTTACCAAAAGGCATTGATGATTGACCCAAAGAACCGGGATGCGCAGGATCGTCTAAAAAAACTGGACCCCGGGAAAAACTGAGGAAATATTGGATGAACATGATGTCAGGATGCTTCAGCTTGAACAAGCGGATCGCAAACCGCCGGCCACTAATCACCGCTTCTCAATCCTTCCACCGGGTTGGCAAAAGCTGCTTTTATCGCGCGGTAACCCACACTGATAATTGCTATCAACATCGCTATACCACCAGCTAAAGCAAATATCCACCAGTATATAGGAATACGATAGGCAAACCCCTGCAGCCACTTGTTCATGACCCACCATGAAAGGAACGTAGCCATTAAAAACGCTATTAACACCATACGCAGAAAATCACCCGACAGCAGCAAGCTTATCTGAGTGACCGTGGCGCCCAGCACTTTGCGGATGCCGATTTCTTTTGTGCGCTGTAAAGCGATTAATGAAACCAAGCCAAATAATCCTAAAGAGCTGATCAATATGGCCACTGAAGCCGCGATCCAAATCAGCTTTTGCTGAATACTTTGCGTTTTATACAAGCTGGCAATCTGTTCGTCGACAAATTGGTAGCTAAAAACCTGGTCAGGAAAAATGCGCTGATATGCTTTTTGCAGTGCGTTAAGCACAGCAGGGGAATTATTGCCGGTAAGCTTTATTGCGAAATTTGTTTGCCAGTTCTTGTCTTCTAACAAAACAGAAGGCTCAATCGGGTCAATCAGGGATTTTATATTAAAATCCCTTACGATCCCTACAATAACGCCCTTTGTATCACCTGCGAGCATATCTTTTCCGATAACATGCTCCGGATTCTTGCTGTCCAGCATGGCGGCCATGGTTTGATTGATCAGAAACTCGGGCGTTGGCTGGTTGTCGCGGATATTACGCCCGGCTGTTATGTGCAATCCGAAGGTATTGCAATAGCCGGAGTCGCCTATAGCAAAGCGCGCAGGCCAGGTTTCCCATTTTATGCGATGATCATAGTCAATCGTAGCACCTTGCTGGCTATCACTTTCAGGTGGTTTGCGGCAATTACTGAAGGACTGTACAGCCGGCATGTTACGCAAACTTTCACTGAACTGCTCCTTTTGGGCAGCAGATAGTTGCCCTACCGGGATAGTGATCACCGAATTCCGGTTAAATCCTATATCCGTATTTTTAAGAAAATGTACCTGCAAAACAATAACGATGGTGCATATGATCAGTGACTGTGTCACCGTGCTTTGAAACATCACCATCACCTTGCGCCCAAATCCCGCAGGAAAATTTAAGGCATTGTTCTTTAGTGCCTTTGTTATACTTACCCTGCTTAACAGCCATGCCGGGTAAACACCGGTACATATAGTAGTAAAAAGTAGCAGCAGACCGGTGAAGGCGCAAAGATTAATGTATGAAATGATATAAACCGGCTCGTCCGCAAACAGCCACTTGTTAGCTGCCGGCAGCAGTAACAGCACCATTATAATGGCAGTTATTACTGCTATAAACGAAGTAAGCAGCGATTCGGCAATGAATTGCATGAAAATTTGCCGTATGCTGCCGCCAAGCACCTTACGGGTTGCAATTTCCACTGCCCGACGGGCTTGTTGGGCAACAGTTAGGTTTATATGATTAAATACTGCTATAGCAATGATCAAAAGACCAATAGCTGCTAAGTTCCGTAAAAGTAATTTTTGGACACTACCGCCGTAACGGCTATCAAAATGGGCCTCATTTAGTGGCAACGGCTTAAAGTGGAAATATTTATCAGAACCTTTGCCCAGGTGCTTTATTGTTAATGCTACCAGTTGCTTTTCTATGTCTGCGCGTTGGTTCGGATTGTTCAACAAAATAAAAGTGCTGTTGGTTGAATTCAGGTTCCCCCAATCCTGGAAAAAGCCCTTTCCATACGAAGGCATTAGCTTTAACAACGAATTGATGGAAACATATAGGTCTGATTTCAAATCGGTATTGTAAGGGCCGTCAGCAATTACACCGGTTACTTTAAGTGGCTGGTTATTTATCAGTACCGTTCTGCCGATAGGGTCTGTGTCACCAAAATATTTTTTGGCAATCTTCTGGCGTAAGACGATGTTGCCAGGCTCGTCAAGCTGTGCAGGATTACCGGCCAGCCATTTATAGCTGAACAATTTAAACCAGCCTGCATCGGTAAATGAAATATTATTTTCTTCCTTAAACCGCCTGGCCCCTGTCCCGGCAACTGTTACGGTAAGACTCTGTCTATCGGCAGAAAATGCCGCCTGCCGTACCTGCGGAAATTCCGTTTCAAGGGTTTTGTATTCAGCGAAGGAAGAGCCCCTATCATATTCGGTTTGCTGGAGGTGCAGCTCATACACCAGCCGGAAAATGTTTCTTGATTGCTTATGATAGGTATCAAAGCTTAAATTGTAGCTGGTGTACAGATAAATGAATATACAACAGCTAATGGCTATGGCTAATCCACTGATATTTAGAAAAGTATAAAACTTCCTCGCGGTAATGTTTCGCCATGCTATTTTGAAATAATTTTTTATCATTTCATTTGGTCATTGAGTCATCGGCACATGAAATTAGCAGGTAACGTTTGAGAATTGTGTAAAAACTTTGCGCAACCCATGTGATATTTCCCTGCTTCCTTATTTTCAACCCTCATCAACAATCGGTAATGCGTCCGGCATACCGTCTAATGTAGTGGCAATTTAGCATTTTGATCTCCCAATTGCAATTAATTTACCTGCACCCATAAGGCCTCGACCCAACAGGTTTTAGCTCTCATGAGAAGCCTTTAAGAAACAGTAATAGCTCGAATAAAGTGGGCGATTAAAAGCGAAAAATCACATAAATTGATATAGCGAAGATGTTGTTAATTTATCCTTTGTAACTTAGTATCTTAAAAACATATAATGGACGCTTCAGCCATCGCAGACCCCTTATTCCTGCAAGCCGTAAAGGCGATAGACTACGGCAATATTCCTGAACTGGAGGATTTGATTGTCAATCACCCGCGTTTGGTTACTGACAGATTGCCAACCAACGGCGAAGGTTATTTTAAAGACCCCTACCTGGTTTGGTTTGTGGCCGATAATCCCATCCGGATTGAAACGCTGCCCGCGAATATTGTGCATGTAACCGATTTATTGGTACGGGCCGTAAAACGCAAAGCGCCCGACACCTCGCAACAGCAAATCGACTACACACTTGGCCTGGTAACCACCGCGCGTATACCTCGCGAATGTGGCGTGCAGATCGCAATGATGGATTTGCTGATCGACGCCGGCGCCGCTCCCATTGGTGTTATCGGCGCGCTCGCAAACGGGAACGTGGATGCTGCCCGGCACTTGATAAACCGTGGCGCTGAACTCACACTCGGAGCGGCCGTTTGTCTTGAACTGGAAGATGACATTGATCTGCTGGCCACCGGGGCGACCACGGACGACAAGCTTACCGCACTTACGGCAGCGGCATTTTATGGAAAAACAGCCATGGTCAAACGGCTGCTGGCTACGGGTATCGATCCTAACGGTTACCCGGCAGCCGATAGCGGTTTCCATAGCCATGGTACACCATTGCACCAGGCAGTATCTTCCGGTTCACTTGATACAGTGAAACTTTTGGTGGAAGCAGGCGCAAAGCTGAATGCTCCTGATAATATCTATGACGGAACACCGCTGGATTGGGCTGATTATATGCAAAGGGATGAGCATGACGAAGCTGCTAAAAGAAATTTCGCATCGATCGAAGACTATCTGCGGGAAGCCGAAGGAACGGATCACGCCCCTATCGGGAGCTGATCGGGTTGTTTAATTCGCCATCCCCTGATGAGCAGCCAAAACATAAATATCAATTCTCCAAAAAATGTAATGGTGATATACTTTATATCTGTATTGGGGAACAGGAATGGCTGTAAAGTGTTGACCAGGTAGCCCGAACCGGCAATGATCAAACATATCCCTACCCATTTGGGAATATAACCCGAGCGGAAAACCAAATAGCCAAGGAGTACCAGGTGGCTGCCAAAAAAGAAAAAGCCAAATGACCATCCATCGCGGAAAGCATGGAGTGACAACATCACCTGGTTATGCAATTGATCCTGTCCGTATAGTTTAATATAATCAACGGTATCCAGCAGCCGCAAAACCGTCACGAGGTTAATAAGCGCTACCAGGCTGATAACCGCGTAAACCAGCTGAAACCAGGCCGTGAGCAATGACAGGCTCTCACTTACCGGTTTAAGCAAGCCATAAAGCGCCCAGGCGACCACGATGTCGCAAATAAAGTTAAAAAGGTAACATAAGATTCCTGTGGTGAAAAGGGCATGGTGCGCGCTGATGTTGATGACCGTCACGGCTGTGTTTTCAGTCACCAGCTTGTGGTAGACGGATTCGGCAAACACAGAGCTCGACATTAAGACGATGCCAATGCCTGCGATCAGCGCGAAGGTAGCAAGTGAAGTTTTGGCCACCGGCTTTGTCATTTGATTTGAATTACGATTGGTTCATTGAATATAGCTTTTGATAGGATGGATTCAGGCCCGGCTTGTTACGATAAATTCAAGATTTCTGTTATCTAAGGTTTGGCAAGTAACAAGGTTAACAGCATTACAAACGGTTGTTACCCAATGTCAATTGGTAATTCAACAAAAAATGTTGTGCCTTTACCCTGGTTACTTTCAAACCATATTTTTCCGCCATGGGCTTCCACAATCTGTTTAGAAATAGCCAAGCCCAGCCCAAACGGCTGCTCACCGGCCGTACCCGGTCTTTTGGCTTCGGTAAACAGGTCGAATATTTTGTTGTGCATGTCGGCAGGGATGCCGATTCCATTGTCTTTTATTGCAATCAATACCCTGTGGGCATCATGTTCCATTTTAACGTCGATAAGGCCTCCCTGCGGACTGAACTTAATGGCATTCGCAAGCAGGTTGCTGATCACCCGCCATAGCTTTTCGCGGCTCGCCGGAACAGTAAACGTTTCGGCGTGCAGGTTGATCTGCTGTCCCTTGGCTTCAGCTTTATTCAATAACAGCGAAACACAATACTGCAGCAGCTCACCAATATCGATCGGCTCTTTTTGCAACGCTTCAGTTTTGAACTGAACCTGCAGCAGGTCGCTCACCAGCTCAAGCGAGTTTTGGCTCGAAGCCTTGATCAGTTCCAGCGCCACCCGGTCCTCCTCCGAGCGCTCCTCTTCATCAAGCATCATCGACGCAACGGAATATATCCCGCCTATCGGGTTACGCAGGTCGTGCGCCGCAATTTTCATCATGCGCGTATTATCAGCCTGGCTTTGTTCAAGCGCCCCCAGGGCCATGGTCATCTGCTCGTTCCTGTCGGTAACTTGTCCGTTCAGCTCTTTTATCCGCTTCAGATTATGCCGTATCACGATGATGATGGATGTAGCAAGTAACACCGCAATGGCAGCTACGACGAGCAAGGCTGTCTCATAATTCGACCGCAATTGGAGCGATTTAACCTGCTGGTCTTTCAGCGCATAGTCAAGGTAGTCAATGCCCGATCCGTTTTCAAGTTTTTCCTGGTCATCATATAGCTTTACCAGTTGCCTGCTGTACCCCGCTGCCATAAGGCTGTCGCCCCGGGCGGTATAAAAGTCAAATAACTTTCTCGCCATCATTTGACTATAAATCAGGAAACCGTTTTTAACTGCAGTAGCTAATCCCTGCCGGTAATAGCCCGCCGCCCTTTCCGGATCGGATGCCGACAACTGATCGCCCATATCTATTACGATGTCCATGCTTTCGTAAAAGAGTTTTTTGCCGACAGCCGTTGCTATGGTCCGTTCAAGTAGCGCTAAGCCCTGTTCACGATTACCATGAGCGATCATATTGTCCGCCACCAGTTGGTCAATACCCACCAGGGTGCGCTCATCCTTATATTTAGTAGCGATGCCCTTTGCTTTTGCGATATAGTAGTTCATCGAATCACGGGCGAATTGGGCCGGGTATTCAAGCACGTAGTCATAAATGGCCAGCGCCATGATCGAATCTTTGCGGAGCTTGCTGCCGATACCGAGCGCCAGGCGGAAATGCTGGATGCCACGCTGATCCTTCCCCATCTCCTTATAAACCATCGCAATGTTCATCAGCGCCTCCACGCAATTCGCCGAATCGTGCAATGCTGTGTAACCGTCATAGGCCTGGTCATAGTAACGTAGCGCCAACTGGAGGTTGCCTTTAATGTCGAACACTATCCCTAAGTTATTCAGGGCATCAGCCTCCCCTCTGTCATAACCAAGCCGGTCGGATATTTTCCGCGCCTTTTTGGTATAGTAAAAGGTGCTGTCCACGTTTTTTTCATACAGCAGCATAGCGACCCGGTTCAGGGCATCTACGTACCGCGAACTGTCTTTGATATGGCTAAGCGAGGCCTGGATACGCACCAACTCGGATGGCTGCCCATAGCAAACGCCCTGTAGCAACAAGAACAGCAGAAAAATCAGGGGGCGTTTTATCATAAATATCCGTCGGGCACTAAACGAAAATATATATCAACCTAATTATATGCAATATTTTCCGAAATTCAATGGTTTAACGGTTCCAACTGGTATTGGTTACCAATAATATTACAATCGTTACAGTTTTGGCCGATTGATCAGCACTTGTAAAACCAACAAAAAATAAATGAAAAAGTTTATGCCTATTGTCGAAACGGAAAGCAACCCAACTCAAAGTGAAACGTTGTACCGATTGATAAGTTTATCAAACAAAAAACAATCAAACTAATCAATTGAATTTTCGGGTCTTTGAACATGGCGTTAGGAATAAGAAATAAAAAGAATCGGTAAGATGCCGGCCAATGGCGGTAAAAACATATTGTAAAACATCCCAGGTTCATTATGATCCCAGTTAACCGTTAACGCAAGAATACTGGAAAACACCATGCTCAGGAAAATAAAACCGACACACCAACGCGTACCTCTTATTTTCATGTCTTAAACAAATTCTTTAATAGTCAATTTTCTAAAACAGCCACCAGGCCACAAAAGCAAAGGCGCTGATACCGCTCAAAGTCTGCCGCAGATGTTTTAATGCCGACGACAATTGGTTTTTAACGGTCTGTTCGGATAAGTTAAGCTTTTCGGCGATCTCGCGGTTACTAAAACCGCCTTCCCTACTCAGTTTATAGATCTCTTTTACCCTGGGCGATAATTGATCGAGCGAATGGTCGATGGTTCGTTGAAGTTCTTTTAGTTCGAGTTGTTGGTCGGGATAGCGGTCATACAGCTCCACAAACGACTGTGCCGCCGATGCATATTCCTCGCGGGTGATGTTTTTTCTGATCTTATCCACCACCTTATGCCTTACCACGGCATACAGGTACGATTGCAAATTCGAGGTGATATAAACCTGTTCACGGTTTTCCCAAAGCTTTACAAAGACATCATGGAGTATATCCCTGGCATCGTCCAGACTGTATAATTTCGATCCAGCAAAACTGGCCAGCTTTTCCGCATAACGCCGGTAGATTTCGGCAAAGGCCTGCTCGTCACCATTTTTTAGCAAGGTAACCAGGGCTTCATCGCTCAGGTGGTGACAGGCCGTCATCAAAGTACATAATTGATTGTCGAATGTAACAACAATTAAACACAGGCGCAACTATTATGACGGTCGTCCAATTTGATTAACCAATAATAAGAATTGTCATCATGATCCGCCATCCAGCGGAGAGGCATCTTATACGCCTTGCCCTACATTCTTTGTGGGACGCCAACTTTTTTATCTGCATCACAAACCTCTGCGCTCTCTGTGCCTGCTCCGTGGACTCCGTGTTAAAAACATTCGGAATCAGCCCCTCTTCTCCACCCTATCATAAAATCCGCCAAACGTATTCATCTTAATACCGTCTTCCTTGAAAAAATCACCCGGAAAGCCCAATTCAATAGCACTGGCCGCGTTCAATTTATGCAGGTGCACATCACTCAACTCAACGTCGACGGTTTTAAGGTTATCTTCCAGCTGCTGAATCTTTGTAGCGCCAACAATTGGTATCGATGAAAATCCCTGCTGCATGGTCCATTTCAACGCAACATTCCCCGGCGAAACCCCAAGTTCAGCGGCAACTTCCACCACTGCTTTGGTTACCGCTTCGCTTTGTTCGTTTCGGCGTTTGCTTTCGGGCTTTATCCGCCCCGTCTCACCACGCAGATATTTTCCTGTCAGCACACCGCCGCCAAGCGGCGCCCAGGGTGTCACGGTCATTCCGAAATGCTTCGCCATCGGGATCAGCTCCCGCTCCGGTGTACGGGCTATCAGGCTGTATTCCACCTGCAGGGCCACAAACTGGCTCCAGCCCATCAGTTCAGCCATGGTATTGCCCTTTGCCACCATCCATGCGGCCGTGTCGCTTATAGCGGCATAATTGATCTTCCCCTGCCGCACCAGGTCGTCCATCCCGCGGAGCACCTCATCCATCGGCGTCAGGTCGTCCCAGATGTGCAGGTAAAGAATGTCAATAAACTCCGTGTTCAACCTTTTCAGGCTCGCTTCCACGCTCCGCATCATATTTTTGCGGTTATTGCCGGATGCGTTGGGATTGGTGAAATTATCCTTCAGTGCGTATTTCGTCGCAACCACGAAATAATCCCGGTCGTGGTTGCTCAAATATTCGCCGATGATCTTTTCGCTCGTACCAATCTTATACACGTTGGCCGTATCTACAAAGTTGCCGCCAGCCTCAGCAAAGGCGTCCATTATGGCAAAGCTGGTATCCTTATCGGCGCCCCAGCCGGCTTCTGTGCCGAAACCCATCGTACCCAGGCACAGCTCCGAAACTTTAAGGCCCGACCGGCCCAATAATTTGTATTTCATTATGCAGGTGAATTAAAAATCAAGTTTATGAATTTATCCGCTAAGCAAAGTAAAATTCACAATCAAATTTAGCAAGCGCTCATTTATGAGGCTAAAAGCACACCAGCACCCAACAATCCTAAAGTTTTGCCCAAGCCACAGCGTTGCTTCCCGGACTTGTTTGCCAGACCGGCCCGGATTCACTTCAAACAATCTGAACCATTCACTTGTAATAAAACAAAGGAACCACTGCCATGAAGATTGTCAAAATCCACCGAGCCATAACTGCGTCAGAGTTGATCAGCTTGCTCAATCAAAAGCTCGATCCGCTTTTCGAAGCCCAGCGCCAAAGCAATATTCACTTCAGCAACCAAATAACAGGTGGCGCCGTTGAAATTTCGCAGCCTGAAATGTATGAGGGTTTTCTATTTCGTGTCGAAATAAACGGCCAGGAGCTGCACATTACCCGTTCTGAGCATTATGTAGATGATGTGAATTCGCTCACGATCGAGTCCATCCTAAATAAACTTTTTGAAGATTTAGCCAGCGACGGCAAAGTAACGCTTGTTTTGGAAGGATAATGTGCGAATGTGCAGATGTGTGGAGTGAACTATATGAGAAAGAACTCATAGTTCATGGCCGGAGAGGAGAAGCACCGGCTGGCATTGGATTATAGTTGATGATGAAAGGGGAACGGGAAAGGAGAACGCTGTCGGACTTTTCGACTTCCGGACTTTTCGACTTCCGGACTTCCGGACTTTTCGACTTTCGGACTTTCCCCCTAATCTCTAACCTCCAGCCTCTAATCACTAACTACCCATTTATCCAACTGAATTTATAATCCAGCATGGGGTT
>Ga0302303_10000901_pt1 | contig 21241 bp, 19 predicted proteins | sample III_Palsa_E2_1_FD_194542 | JGI IMG/M metagenome (GOLD analysis project Ga0302303, IMG submission 194542) | Peat permafrost microbial communities from Stordalen Mire near Abisko, Sweden - III_Palsa_E2_1 | ecosystem: Environmental > Terrestrial > Soil > Palsa > Peat permafrost | place: Sweden...
GGGGGGCTTTTAATGTAAAAAGCCTTGCAAGAGGTGCGAGGCTTTTTACTGAGTTACCCTTTCTGGAGGATTTTCGAGCCGTCTAATTTCCAATGGCCAGGCAATCGGCGCCAAAACCGGCAGCGGTACCTAGTGTTTTAAATAAGGATCCATTCTTCCACAAAACGTTGTTCCCATTGTTATCGACGCCCAGAATATATACACCGGAGCCATCAGTAGCAATAGCGGTTGCAGCTATTCCACCGGGAAGATTTATAAGGTTGCCGTTTTCCCAGTAAGCCGCCCGAAGGGTGGCTTGCGATGACGCGAGAACGCCGGCAATATATATGTTACTACCGGATCCGGCTATAGAAGAAGGCGCAAAAAATCTATTTATGGAGTTCCACACGCCATTCTTCCAATACCCACCTCCATAGGAATACGCTGAATCAATAGGTGTCTGGCCGGCTACATAAACGTCGGTGCCTGAAATCACCACCCCTGTCTTGATTAAAGCCCCCAAAGCTCCCTGGGCCCTTAAAACTTGCAAATTGCCGTTTTTCCATACCAGGCCGTAATTACCGGAAAGCGTATCGACGTAACCGGGTGCAAACGCAAAATCGGCGCTGCTTGATATGTATACGTTTGTATTTGCGTTTAAATCGGCTGCTGCAATGCCCTTAATTAAAAGACTGCCCGATTCATGAGGCAACGTATTCTCAATACTGGTTTCATTGTTATTGTCCCAGTATGCCAGGTTCGATGAATTATCAAACCCTAACGAAAAAACATGTGATCCCGATAATGCCAGATAATCTATAGAGGACGCCCCTGTCACAGCCACAAAGGTGTCGTTTTTCCAATAACCTCCGGCCCCACCGGTAATATATGTATCGCTGTCCTGCGTAATAATGGATATGATATTTTTTGAGTTAGGGAAGGTATCCTGGACTGCATCGGAAGCCGTATTGGTAAGACTGATTTTCCAGTATATGCCATTTACCCCGTTACTACCGCCGACATACAGATAAGGTCCCACCTGGGTTTGAACCGGCGGTTTTGGAGTGACCAAGGGGGCAGACCCTTTTTTACAGGATGGAAATACAGTGCTTGCCGCAAGCACAAGTAATAAAAAGGAGACAATGTTTTTCATGTAGAAAATATTTAAGCTATGCTTTTGATAGCATTCGAAATTAAATGAATATTGGATAGGCTTATTTCAGGTGTCCGTTATCATTAGATTAATTAGTCTGCGGGAAATTCAGGTAAATGAGCGACTGAGTCGAATGAAATCAGACAATGTGTATATTCGTATGGTGAAGGCAAGATTAAATCTGACTATAGACAACAACTTGTTGGAATCTGGTAAGGCTTACGCAGCGAGTAAGCACACAAGCCTTTCTAAACTGGTGGAAGGGTTTTTGAAGACCTTGACGAGGCCGGCTAAACGAAAGAATGTGATCGATCTTATCGAAAAAATGGATAAGCCCAATCTGGACACGTTGCATGATTTAAAGGATCAGTATTACAAAGATAGATCTGGAAAATATGGCTTCTAAAGTCTTTCTCGAACCGTTTTGGGAATGTAAGGAAGTTTGCAAAATACCTTACAAAATAATATATTTCACGAAATATGCCTGATGCGCCGACTAATTGCTGCCTCTACACTGATTCTGACGGTATTCCTTCTTTGCGATAGCTATGTTAAGCCCCGCATTACTATTGAAATATTCGCCAGTGATTCTGTATATAATAGAGGTCTTTATCGGTCCGTCGATCAATACTTTTTGGTAAGTACTTCTGGGGAAGATATTTGGACCGGCAGGCCCGTTATTATGAATCCAGGGGACACCTTCCTATTGAAAAGATCTAGGCTTTTGCATAGGAACCTGAGCTTGGATTATCACGATTTCGAATTCTCCCACGGTAGAATGCGGCATTATTCGCTGGGCACATTTAGAGGTACGCCAATAATGGCCGTAATATGTCTGATGATTATTCCCTTGGCAGTTTGTAATCTGGGGAGACGTCAAGTTATCAAGAATGATAACATCAATGATAGGGTTTTGTTTGGTTCTTTGATGGGAATCGTCGCAGCAGGAATATTCTATATACTTTAAAGGACTTAGGCGCCAGGTTCAGGCTGCAGATTTGCTTCAGATTATTGCGTTAGGCCCCTAAACAAAAAATGCCTTGTAATCTATTGATATACAAATAATTATGCCAAACTTATGTTGCCTGACCTGGATTCGAACGCGGTATTGGGGCGATTTGACGATTTGTTCGCATATCTGTTTGATTTTAAGCTAATTACGGCGATGTTCATTATTTGTACATGTTCACGTTCCGTGAACATGTACAAATAATGAACGAAATAAGGCCTATTGAAGGAGTGTTCACTATATTTGACTGTTCACGGACCGTGAACGATATATAATAATGAACAACAAGATATTTATAATTCAGGCAATAGACCGTTTAGAGAAAGTCACGGGTATACAAGGGAAATGGAAACAACCTCACCCTGATGTAGACGGAGAGATGGATATGAATTGGAACGGGCATGACTTGCATACGTTTGTGGTAGTTAGAAAGGAATTGCGGGAATACCAGTTGACTAATATACTGGAACATGCCCGTCAATATCGTCCTTTAATGATCGTTGCTGACCGGATCTTTCCTGCCTTAAAAGAAGCACTTCGAAAGGCTAAGGTTGGATACCTGGATATGGCTGGAAACATCTACTTACCAACAGAAAATCATGTTATTTGGATAGAGGGTAACAAACCAGTTAAGGAAGAAAAGACGGCTACCAATAGGGCATTTACAAAAACGGGGCTTAAAACGGTATTTTACCTGTTACTGCACAAGGAGGCCATTAATATGCCTTACCGGGTATTGGCGCAAGTAACCGGAGTGGCGTTGGGGAATATAAATAACATCATTGGTGGATTGAAAGATGCGGGATTTATCCTGCCTCTCGATGAAAGAAATATACAACTGCAGAATAAACGGGCTTTGTTAGAAAGGTGGATGGTTGCCTATCACGAAATACTAAAGCCAGCCATTCTTGTCGGAAATTTTCGTTTCTGGAAGGAAGACACTTTTTTTAAACGGAGACTGTTGATGGAACAAATGACAGAAACAGTTTGGGGAGGAGAGCCCGCGGCGGAAGCTTTAACGAATTATTTAACTCCTGCAATACTCACTGTATATACTGAAAAGGCAAAGGCAGTGTTAATGCCAAAGTGGGCCATCATCCCAGATGAAAAGAGCAATGTACAGATTTATCAAAAGTTCTGGAAGGAGGAAGAATGGGACAACCAGAAACTTGCCCCTCCCTTGTTGATCTATGCAGATTTGATGATGACAGGCGATCCACGATGCATGGAAACCGCAAAAATGATTTACGATAAATATTTAATACATGAATTGGGCTAGCAAAGGAAATACAAAAGTCGTACAACAGCATGGGCGGGATTGGAGTAAGGATTGTTTATTAATTTTTGAAGTTTACGGAAACGCAAACAAGGCTTATTTGCAAACAATATTGAAACAAAAAAAGCCTTGCACATCGTGCGAGGCTTCTTACCGAGTTACCCGACCTGGATTCGAACCAAGACAAACAGAACCAGAATCTGTTGTACTACCATTATACTATCGGGCAAAATCAAAAAGGACTAAAAGATAAAAACCGTTTCCTCTACAATTTACAAAATCCTATAAAAACCGGAGGTAGTTTTGTTGCCCGACCTGGGCAAGAACTATCTTTGATAATCAATGTTTTATGCGGCTAGTGTAACAAAAACAGTAACATTTTTCTTCCACAGGGCAAATATAAGGGCTTGGCGGTAAAATTACCATTTGCATATTTATAAAATTTGTCTTATCAGGGATACGGTAGATAGATTTGGAACTATTGATGAATGAAAGCTCCGGAGCTTTTTCCACAAAATTTGGCGAAGACGCCACTGGCGGCTGGTCTGAGCCAAATTTTGTGGAAAAAATGACTGAAGAGGAGCTGAAGTATAATAGATATTTTCTAACCTTTCTTTTCCTCCTCCAAATAACGCTCCGTAACCTCTGGTATCTCAGCCCTCGGAATGAGTATGTCATCCACTCGAAATCCCGGAACCAATCTAAAAAAATAGGATAACCCGTATCCTTCGATGGTAAGGGGAAGATCTTTTTCTAGCATGCGGTCGTTCCCTTTAATCGCTTCATAAAGACCGATTTTTCTAATAAAAGAACGAGAATCCTTGTCAAGAAGTAGGATCACAGGTGATCCTGTCTTGCGGATGGACGCAATCACCTTGACCGCGGTGATGCTATCGTTTACCAATGAGCCAAAGTGGCATCTAAAGAATATGACTTTATACGCATCAGAAACGTTTGTAAAATTGATGCCTGACTCTGTCAGCATTTGGGGGCTGAGGCTCTCCTCTTTGGTTTTTAATACCAATAGCGGATAGTTATCCCAAAATTTGGGTTTGGTGAGTATGTTTGGGTTACTCAAAGTATCAGTGCCATTGGGTAATACCACTTCTATTTGAGGCACGGCGTTACCCTTACTCAGGAATCCATAAGCGGCCATAAAGGAGGCTGCAATGAACAGTATAAATAACCCATTGATTAGGAGATGTTTTGGTATTTTCATTTTACTAGATTGATATTGGCCCAATTCTTTACCAGTTGGTTGCTGTACGTGGAAAAGTAGAGAATATAGATGACGAAAAATGCGGCACATAACCGTTGTGCTTTTCGGTTTTTCACCAGGATGTAGCATTGGTTCACCAATAGGTGCATGCCTGCCAACAGAAGGCCAAAAGAGGGAAGGTACATATACCTGTCGGCTACAATGGCAGGCCTGGTCATAGGGATGATTTGCAGCTCCAGGAAAATCTGCAAGAGGAATATTCCCAGGCAAAGGACATAAAAATAGAAGTCTTTTGACTTTCGGACCAGAAGCATGAGAAATATGCAGAACGAAAGAAAGAGCAGTGAAAAAAGCACATACACAAAGGGAAGAGACTCATAAGACCTGATCGGGAAAGGATAATGAAGGTGCAAGTTATATGGGAAGAGAAAGTTCATTATGTAAAACCTGATGCAATAAAAGCACAGCATTATCCGCTGCTGTAATGGGTAGGCGGCAATGGGGACGAAATGACTTTTTGGAAGGTCATTTACTGTGTACAGGGTGAAAACCCCAAATGCGGCGGAAAATAGTATGGAAAGGACGATAAAATAGGTTGCCCTTTGGCCAACCCGCCAAGTCCCATTCCTTTTCAATTGATAACATACCGCAAAAAGCAGGCACATAAAAGGCGTTATAATGCCCTGCTCTTTGCAAAAGCAGGATGCAATAAAGAACAGCGTGCTGATAAGGTAACTGCGCAGATTGTTTTGAGGGAATGCCTTCACAAAATAATAGAAGGATACGAGGGTCAAAAAGGTGCAGATAAGGATTTTGGAGCCCGAGACCCAAACGACGGGTTCCACATTGAGCGGATGTAAACACCAGAGCATATAAACGAGATAGGCGATGATGCCGGCATTTGGGATGGAAAAGGCAGACAATATCCTCCGCGCCAACAGCAACAAGATAATCCCGTTGGCCATATGCAGACAAAAGTTGAATAGGTGAAAATAATAGGGGTCATAGGCATTGAATCGATAGATCAGGCTATACACCAGGGTGTTTACCGGTGAATACTGTATGTCATTGATCCGGGTAAATACCTCGCGAAGGTATTGGAGGGAATAGGATTCAGGATGGGCGTATTTGTTCAACAAAAGCATCCATGGATCATCTGCGCTGCAAAAGCCTAGCAGGGTTAAAGGTCCGTAGATGTAGGCGGAAAGCAGCAACACGATGATAATGCCGGCCGTCCAGATCATGAATCGATCGGTTAAGAAGGGCTTCGAGGAGTTACTCATTTTCATGTAGTTCACTTTACGGTTTTCTGCCGAACTTCCTGGGAAAGTAGGATACGGTCAACATGAAATATTGTTGCAAAACGTTGACGGAGCCGTGGGATATGGTGTAATTGTTCCCGGAGTTGATGATGCTTTTGTTCTGATGCAATAGGTCCAATGCGGAAATTTTCAGACCCAGGTTATTCGCCTTGAGAAACCGGTAGCTGGCATTCGCGTTCCATATGGTAAAATTCGTGGCGCTAGAGCCAGTTGAAGTGTAATGGTTGTAAGTGATATTGCTGCTTACATTCAGCTTTCCTGTGCAGTTGACGCTGGCACTCAGGACAGAGTTCCTGCTGCTGTTGTTAAAGTTCGTATTGGTGATCTTGTCCTGGCGGGAACTGTAAAAATTAAGCCCCTGTAAAATATTGATAGCCAGTATGTCTCTGTAGGAATAAATCAGGGAGACGCTATTGTAGCTATTGGTGCCGGCAGAAACGTTGAGTACGCTCTCATTAGTGCTGACTGGCAGGATATAATTAGGATTTTGGGTAAATTCAAGATCGCCACTTAGAAGGACTTGTAATTGATTGCTTTTGTCTATTCTAAAAGCTTTATTAAGCTTGCCATTGCCGTTTAGGTATTTGTTGCCGTTCAGGTTTACGTAATAATGACGGTATCCCCCGCTTGCGTCGATGATGGCGCTGTCCGCAAAATAGTTGTCCACCGCCCCCGCATCCACCTCCAGCCCATAGGTGAAGGTATTGGTCGCCTTGAAGCTGGTGTGCAGAAAGTTAAGGCTGATCTGTCTTTTTTTGCTGGGTTTCAGGCCGGGATTGCCTTCCTGCACATAATATAAGTTGCTGCTATCCACCAAGGGATAAAGTTGTTCGACGGTGGCATATCCGGGTGTTTCGGAATAGTTCAGCAGGAAAAGGTTTTCAAAATATCCGTATTCGTTGTCACTATATTTCAGCGAGACTGTGGGAATAAAGCGCTGGTAATCTCGGGAAAAGTTTTGGAAGGTATGTTCGGAAGTGTTTTTCTGGCTGTAGAGTTGTAGCCCTGCCGATACATTGACAAGCAATGTCTTTTTATAGCGATCGGCAAGGCTTTTGGTAAACGCCCTAGATAGGTTAAGAGACGGATTGTCGGCTACCACATTATATTTACTGTGATTGGTGAGATAGGCGTTGGCGACATAGCTGCCGCTGAGGGTATCCTTGTCCCGGACAAGCGCATTTTGGTTTTGGGTATTAAAATTAATCTCATTCTGGAGGTCGATGCCAAGAGTAGACATAAAGTTTCCCGTTCCGAAAAGCCAATAGGAAAAGTTGCCGAGCTGGGCGTTCAGGTGTTGACCCGCGTTATCGGTCTGGGTATTGTAGTTTCTGATGATATGTTGGCTCTGAGCGGGAACGATTAGAGATTGAAAGTTCGAATTGATTGTTCTGTTGTCGTTGTCATGCTCAAAATTGATAATATAATCGGCTGTCCAATCTCCGGGTCCGTTGTTTTGCCAACTGAGTTTTGGTCTGTGGAATTTTGTTTCAAGGGTATATAGGTTCTTTTGCGAATGATCATCATTTTGACTGGTGTCGATGCTTTGGAGGCCTTGGGTGTTCGACGTGCTGCTTTGATCGCTGATATTTGTATTGTCGAGGGTGTGCAGTTGGAAGGATGGTAGGAAAGTCAGTTCAAAATCCGGCCGGTTGATGTCATATTTCGCTTTGAAGTCGTGAGTAGTTTCACTCGACTGGTCGTTGCTGTAGTTTTGCTGCGTAAGGGTGCTATCTCTGCCTATTGAGGTGATACTTTGAATGCTGCTTAAGGTGTTGTTATCTCTTTTGGTAAAAAAATAATTGGCTTCAATGTTTTCTTTTTTGCTGTCTGTTTCCTCATTGAAATCATGTTGGAAAACGAGACCAGCGGAAACGCTCTTATTCGTCCCCGCCATGCTGAAATCCGGCTGATATTCGATGTTCGCGCCCACGCCCTTGTAGGTACTATTTTGCATTAGCTGGGTCACGCTGTTGGCCAATTTGTTGATGTTATTCGCGGCGCCGACGATGCCCAATTGCGTACGCGGGGCAAAGTAATTGATGCTAGCATCTGATTCATAAGTCTTACCGGTTCCATATCCCGCTCCCAATTTCCCGAAATGGCCGAGTTTCTTGTCGGCCTTCAGCTTAATATTGACTTCCGTCGTGGAATCGAAGGGGTTATTTCTGTCTTTGTTCTGCCGGTACACCTGTATTTTATCGATAACGCCCTTGGGCAGGTTTTGTGTGGCTATGCGCGGATCGTTACCAAAAAATGGTTTTCCTTCAACCAATACCTCGTTTACTTTCCTTCCATTTACGGTTATCATTCCGTCTCCCCATACGGTTACGCCCGGCAGCTTTCTCAAAAGGTCTTCGGCTACCGCGTTTTTGTCAAGCTTAAAGGCATCCGCGTTGAATTCCAACGTGTCGCCATTCATCCGAACCGGGGGGATAGCGGTAATGACAACGTCGCTCAGCTGCCCTTCTCCCCTCATCATATTGATATTTTTTAGATCGATGGATTTGTCCCGGGAAGAAATGATAAACAGCCTACTTGCGGCCTTATAACCCACAAACGTGGCTACCAACCGTAAGGGGATATCCGGTGGCAGGTTGTCAAAACGAAACTCCCCGAAATTGTTGGATAGTTGATAGCTTACCAGGCTGGTGTCTTTGGCGGTATAAATGGCTACAGTAGCGGAAGACAGGACATAGTTATGCGTGGAATCCTGGACCCGCCCCCGGACCGACCTGGTGAACGCGGAGTCTGCCTTTTGGGCGACAACCCTGAAACAGCTTGTTGCAGCAAGAAACACAAATATAATTTTATAGACTTGCCTCATTGATTAAAGGTTGTCCCTGAGCCTTAACCGAACAATGATGGGATTGCTTTTACGGTCATTCTTTTTAAGGAACGCCTGTATCGGGAGCTTATAAACGGGGCTTTTATCCTTTGACGCCTCATATGCGGCAATCAGCTCATAAGCGGGAACAGAGGTGTAAAATGAGCTGCTGTCCGCTGCCAGTACATTGACCTGGTCCCCTGATGAGAATGGGAGAAATCCATTGCTGCTGTCCGGCGTTACGTTATAAGGAGAATAGAGATTTCCCGATTTCAGATTGTATAGAAGTGAAAGATGGGCTGGGGCCTCAAATTTTTGAATGCAAAACAGCAAGTTGTCCTTTACCTTGTATATATCCGATAAACCATAGACGACATTATGGTTGAAAATATAGTCTCTCTGTTTGCCGATAAAGGAAGAATCCAGGAAATTTTTGGGCAAAGTATAGCCCAAGGGGAACAGAAACTGGTAGATTCCCTGGATCCCGTTACCGTTTATAAGGTAAGCGTTGTAGTCGTAGGACCTGGTATAAAATATACTGTTGCTGTTCAACATATTCGTGATACTTTGACCGGCGGCAATGTTGAAGTCGGATTCAAGTTTTTTAAGCAGGAACTTTTCAAAGATGGCGATGTTCCTATCGGTGATGATGCAATTCCCGCTTAGATGTTTTGCGCTGTCCAAAATGTTGCCTCCGCTTTCCATTAGGTAGTGGGCGCTGTCGATACAAGCAAACGAGTGCCAAACCTTATCTTTTATGATCTTTTGTAGGTTTCCATGGAAATCGAACACATACAGGCAGTTTTGCTTTTCCCAATGCGTCACCAGGACCGTCCCCGCTGCTTCATTTACCGTAAAATCGTGAATGCCCAGGGATTCTCTGTTAGGGGTTTTTACCAGCCTGTTCAGAGAGATCTTTGAATAAAACCGGCCTGCTCTCGTAAAGAGCAGGATGACATCAGTACTGTGATCCAGGATAAAATAGTATTTGTTGGTAATAATCAGCTTGTCGACCCTTCCGAACAGAGATTCGTTGGTCGTCTCTAAGGGGATATAGTCTACGGCATCGAACAGTTGGGATAACTGTCCCCCCAGGGCGTTGTCCGGGTCGATACGGATCGGGAAGACCGATTGTGCATAACCGGGGCAAAGCGTCAAAGCCGAGAGGATGCAAATGAGTAAGATTCTCATCGTTTTTGGTCATTAAAGTTGTTTGCGATTGTATAGTACTTGGCAGATACAATATTAAAATATTCCCGGGTCCGCAGGGAGTTTTCCTTGAATGGGAAGAACAGATCGTACAGGCCTTTCTGGCGGGGCAGCAGGACAAATATGTAGGGTATGGAATAGGTGTCGGCGTGGATGACCGTATCGGTGGGGGGCACAAAAAATGTTTTGTATTTTATCCGGTTTACATTTCTGAAAAGAGCCAGGTTGTTTTTATTGTCGTAGGTGGCCCAGAGTACGATGTTGTTAAAGTGTATGGCGTTTTCATATGACTTGATAAGTGATAGCGCTGAGTCTATGCACATTTCACAGCTAAGATAAGAAAAACGTAGGATCAGCTTTGGCTCGCTTATCGTATCGGTGTAGGCCGTGAAACTGGTCTTTACATCATTGTCCATGAGGGTGATGTCTTTTTTTACGGCTAATCCATTTTCTCTTAGGGAAAGGCTGCTCAGCCACCGCTCCTCTTGGACGTTGGAAGAATCGACGCTTAGCGCATTTATCCGGTTCTCCAGCACGGAGGCGTATGCCCTTTCTGCGTCATTTTTGCGCTTTAGCAGAAGAAATGAGGCCGCGAACCCCAACAGCAGGATTATGGCAAGTACGTAATATCTATCTTTTTGGGCGGTCATTTGTACTCAATTGAAATCAAAACAGGGTTATCAAGGTCCGATAAATGCGAACATATGGCTAGCAGGGAGGCGGCTGTTTTTAGATTCTTGTGGGATTTGGCCCACGCCGTCAATTCGTAAGCGTGATAGTATCCGACGGCGGTATTTTTACCGACCTGCTGCATGTTGCCAGGTAGTGTAAGGTCCCATTTCGATACACCTAGTTCTTCGGCGTTGGCCATGCTCTTTTTGCTTCGTTTATTCCATAGGAAATTATAATGGCTATGCCCGGAAACATACTTGAAGGCAACCAGCGAATCCAGGTCCATGAAATTTTTCAGGTAATAAGAATGATTGCTGTCATCTGCTGCCTTGAACATATTGTAGTTGCTCGGCTGGTTGACAAAATTCGGCGGCAATGGTTTTTTTTGAAATTCAAGTACGTAGCCGGGATAGAATTGCATATGGTCTTCCTTTGTATCCAGCCCCCAGATAGTGTCATTCAGTGGTTGGGAGACATAAAGGACACCATTGGACAGCCGGTTAAAAGGTGCCTCGTTAAAAGAAGCAATATTTTTGGCTGTCTCATAGGAAAATGGCAGAAATCCCATTCTGAACTCATTATAATTATCGAAGGTAAGGAGCCGGTAGTTGCCGACTTTTGTCAAAGTAGTATTATTCCAGAAAGCGTATGTCTGGTTATGCATATGCTCGAATGAGTTTGCCAGCAGGTCGGGGTTCGTCTGTTCCGTTCGAACATGTTCTCCCGCTTCGTTGAAAAACTCAATAGTCTTTTTTATGTTTAGAAAGAGAAGGATGCGATGGTCCTGGACAATAAAATCACTGATATGGTTTCCCCCGGGTGACCTGAGCACTTTGAACAGCGAACCGTCATCGTTGAAAATATAAATCGCGTTTTGACCGTCCTTCTCAAGGAGGACGATCTTTCGGTCTGTAAAGGCAATTTTCTGAATGTTTCCTATAATGGCATCTTTGGTGGATTGAAGGGGGATAAATGTAATACCGGCAATGTTGCTGTCAATATCCTGATGAAGAACAAGACTGTTGGAATCCACAAGGATATGGATAGAGTCCGGTGGGGCGATCTTTTCTTCCTCAGGTTTGCAGCTTGTACTGAATAAGGTCGCTGTCAACGCGAGATATACAAGAATGGGTGTTCTCATAATGGCAAAAAAATTATTACAGACCGGATATCAGGTCATCGGCAGATTTCCAGTCTGTAATAATTCAATGGTGAATAATTAATGTAAGATTACCAAACTATGGCCGAGTTGGGAGTACCTGTTCCTGTTCCGGGCCCCGGGGTTGCGCAGGAATAGGTTTGAAGAAGATGATTTAGACAGTCTACCCGTCCGCAGGCTTGCCCTCCCGGACTGGTATTCAAGTTGCAGTATATTTCGTAGGTGCTTGTCACCGTTTGCGCCAGCGTGTAGGACGAACCGTTGGTGCCTGTTTCCGTGGTAGAGCTGGTGCCTGTTTTCTTGGGGAAGGACAGGCTTTGCCCGGCAACTCCGATAGTCCATGTTCCCGGCGTCGAGCCCGAAGTAATGGTGTAACTGTCAGACGAAGTGCCGTTGATTGTCAACGTGAAATTTGTGTTGGGTGGACAATCAGGAACATTTTGGTTTGTATAACAAGTTGACAACGGGGTGGAGGTGCTGCTGGCTATTGTACCGAACGAAGATAGAGAGGTTGCAATCCCTAAGGCGAAAGTGCCCAATCCCAGGAAGATGACGGCTTTTTTGAGTTTGTTATTCATATTTTTTGTTGAAAGTTAGGAAGCAAAGTTCAGAAGGATGTCATACCGTCGCGTTAAGGTTTCACCTGTCGAATGTAGATCAATATTTTTAAAATTAGGCATCTTTAAAATTCGTTAACAATTGCCTTCCTGTTGAAAGTTCGATTATGAGGACAACGATGTATATATTGCCGGTATAATTGGAAAGTTCGATATGCTTACTCAAAAAAACTTGCCTGAGAATCGGTTGATCTTTGTTTTTATTGCTCTAGTTGTTTATTTAACGGCGCCTTCTATACCGTAGGTTATTATGACCCAGATGAGCACTTTCAAATACTCGAATTTGCAAACTTGAAATTTGGGAAGATTTCTGGAGGCCAGAGCCCGTGGGAATACGTTTGTGCTATTCCGGAAAGATAAACAAGAATGGATGTATTCTTATAATTGCAAAAAAATATTATAAACCGGATCTCAGATCATCAGTAGATTTCCAGTCTGTAATAATTAAAATGAAAAAATAATTTAGGTTTACCAGGATGCTGATGCCTTCGCTGAGTTAGGAGTACCTGTTCCAGTGCCACCGCCGACTACTGAGCAAGTATAAGTTTGAAGTTTAACATGTTGACAGTCATACCTTGCGCAGGCACTTGCTGTTGGGCTTGTTGTCAAGTTACAGTATATTTGAGTGTTGCTTGTCACAGTTTGACTAAACGTGTAGGATAAACCATTGGTCCCTGTTTCCGAGCTAGAGGAATTGCCTGGTATCATGGGGAAGGTCAGGGTTTGCCCGGCAGCTGTGACAGTCCATTGCCCCGGCGTCGATCCTCCAGAAGTAACCGTGTAATTGTTAGTCGAGGTGCCATTGATGGTCAGCGAGAAGTTGGTGCTAGGTGTACAAGCGACAGTTTGAGGAATATAACACTCATACGTGGGGGTGGAAGTGCTGTCGGCTATTGAGCCGAACGAGGACAGAGAAGTTGTAAGCCCCAAGGCGAAAGTGCCCAATCCCAAGCAGATGACGGTTTTTTTGAGTTTGTTATTCATATTTTTTTTGAAAGTTAGGAAGCAAAGTTCAGAAGGATGTCATACCGTCGCGTTGAGGTTTGTCCTTTCGAATGTAAATCAATATTTTTAAATTTAGGAATCTTTATAATCTGTTAACAATCGGCTTTCCCTTCAAAGTTCGATTATAAGGAAAACGATGTATATATTGCCGGCCTAATTGGAAAGTTCGATATGCTTACTCAAAAAGAATGGCCTCAGTATCGGTTGGCAATAATTTTTATCGCTCTAGTTGTTTATTTGACGGCGGCCTTCTACACTATAGGTTATTATAACCCAGATGAGCACTTTCAAATACTCGAATTTGCAAACTTGAAATTGGGGAAAATTTCCGGAAGCGAGATGCCGTGGGAATACAGAGAGAAGATTCGTTCTTCTATTCAACCTTGGATCGCCTTCCTTCTGATAAAGCAATTACATATTATGGGCAGCTCAGACCCATACACCGCGGCATTGATCCTAAGGATTATTACGGCCCTTCTGGCAATTTATGCCATAGACCGGTTTTCCCGAACGAATCTGTTTCAGCTTGAAGAGGCACACGGGCTCCCTTTTCTTTGGTTGTCATTTTTCCTGTGGTTTCTGCCCTTTCTAAACGTGCGGTTTAGCTCCGAGAGCTGGTCGGGGCTTTTAATGCTGCTGGCGGCGAGCCACCTGGGCCTTGAGAAGAAGAGTAAACCGGAAGGGCTGATTTTGGCGGGACTTCTTTGCGGTCTAGCTTTTCTGTGCCGTTTTCAGACTGGTCTCATGTTTTGCGGCCTACTTTTTTGGCTATTGTTGGTCAAAAAAGAAAGAATCAATAAGCTGGCTTTGATAGTAGCCGCGTTTACGGTGATTGTTATTTGCGGGGTCATTCTGGATAAGTTTTATTATGGAAACTGGACACTTACCTGCTTGAACTATTTTAAGATCAACCTTATCCAGGACCGTGCATCACAGTTTGGTACCACCAATTGGTACACCTATATTCTTCAGGTGATCTTTTCTTCCGTTTGGCCAATCGGATTGTTGATTTTCCTGACTTTTATCATTCTTTTGATCAATTCTCCAAATTCCATGCTCATCTGGCTTATAACTCCTTTGTTATTGTCCCATTTACTTATACCTCACAAGGAGATCCGATTTTTATTTCCACTTGTAAATTTTGTCCCCTTGTTGTTGGTAAACGGATATCGTCAGTTTTTGACTTTTTTCCCAAAACCCCTTCCTTACCGCCGAACTGTGTTGTTTGTAGGGGTGTGTTTGGGAATACTTAATGTCATGGCTATGCTGCCTTCGATTTTTACGCCACCTGCGAACGGGAGGATAGCTATTACTCGGTTTGTGCGGGATGAGTTTCCTGGTTATCCTGTCAAGATGTATTCCCTCCAGGTAGAGGAGCAAAACCCCTTTCAACCTTATTCCTTTCTCCGACAATCCTTTTATGAACTACCCAATGTACGGCCTTGCCCGATTCCAGGGTATAGGTCGATTTCCAGGGAGATGTTCGGCCCGGACACCCTTGGTCTTCTGGCTGTCCACCAGATTGAGCTAATGAATCCGGAGTTGGAGGATAGGATAAAAACTTTGGGTCTCAGAAAGATCAAAGATGGTGTTCCGCATTGGGTTTTGACGATGGAGGGTTTTTACGATCGGAACGCAGGTGACGGCGAGTATGTGCTGTATTCCAATGTTGTTCCAGGAGATGCGCATTAAACGGTAAAATTGATAACGAGCGGCTAAATAGAATCTGCTATTTCGGTTTTCTTGTAATAACCTGTATCGTTATGTTCTGGGCTTGTGGCTTTAGAGAGGTGTCAGGCTTAACAAAAATAATAACACAAACGACTATCGAGGAAGGAATTTGTGGAAAGCCATATTCTAGTAAAGCCGGCCGTCTCAAAAATAGGTGAGCCGACCTGTTTTGTTGTAAACTTCTCACATTGTAACATGGTTCCTATATGCAAGCTCCGGCGTGCTACGAACTTCATCTTTAAATAACAAATGTGTATTTCCTGCCTTGTTAGGCGAAGCTCCCCGGGGCTTCAAATCTATTAAAAAACCCCTGGCAGTGGATGGGATAAGTGTAACATAAATCGTAGCAAAAAGTGTAACACAATGGTCCAAAAAAGCGGATTTAATGTGATATCATCAAATAGATAAATAATTGAGAAACAGGAAAGTAGTAGCGTGTAATTGTTTGGTTCTCTGCAAAGTAGCTAAAACGAACCATTAAAATTCTGGTTGTATAACTTGCTAAAAATCAACCGAAAGGGCATCGTTGAGGAGTGCATTTTTAAAAAGTTGCCCGACCTGGATTCGAACCAAGACAAACAGTACCAAAAACTGTCGTACTACCATTATACTATCGGGCAATCCGTTAACAGGAGTGCGAAATTAGGGAGTATGAGCCTACCTACCAACTTTTTAAATGGGATTTTTGTAAATCTTGAGGCGTAACCCCGTTTTTCTTATCTTCCGGGCTAAAACGATAAAGCTTGCCCTGAGGGCTTAAATATTGCATATGGAAAGAAGACGATTTATCCGTAATTCGGCGCTGACTGCCACTGGCTTAATAGTGGGCGCGAACCAAATGGGAAAGGCTGCGAGCCAAATAGGAACGGCCGGCAATCCAATAGGAACGGGCGCAAACCAAATAGGAGCGGGGAGCAGCCCGAGCGCGATTGATTTCCCGGTGGTGCGGATAGCACAGGCGGATAGGAGATTCTCCAGCCCAGCTATTGAAAATATTATACAAACTGTTCAGTCTCAAATAGGGAATAAGGAATTGGGTTGGTTATTCGGGAATTGCTTTCCCAATACGTTGGATACGACGGTGGACTTCTCGGTGACGGGTGGAAAACCTGATACATACGTCATCACGGGGGATATCGATGCCATGTGGCTCAGGGACAGCTCTGCGCAGGTATGGCCTTATCTGCCTGTGATGAAGGAAGATCCCCGTTTACAGCAATTGATTGCCGGCGTGATCAATCGCCAGGTAAGGAATATTCTCCTGGACCCTTATGCGAATGCGTTTTATAAGGACAGTTCTAAGGTGAGCGAATGGAAAAAGACGGATATCACGGATATGAAGCCAGGTATTCATGAGCGGAAATGGGAGATAGATTCTTTGTGCTACCCGATACGCCTGGCTTACCATTACTGGAAGCTCAGTGGGGATACCACTCCCTTTGATGCCGCGTGGAAGGAAGCGATCAGTACCACGCTGCGGACATTCAGGGAGCAACAGCGTAAACAGGGACACGGCCCTTATACTTTTCAGCGAAACACGGCCTGGGCGACGGACGGCGTGCCCATGGGCGGATATGGTTACCCGGTGAAGCCCGTAGGCTTGATTTGTTCTATGTTCCGGCCCAGCGATGATGCTACGATCTTCCCTTTCCTCATTCCTTCTAATTTCTTTGCCGTGGTAAGCCTCCGGCAAGCTGCTGAAATGGTGAACAGTATTCATCACGATGCGACGTTGGCGGGTGATTGTTCTGCGCTGGCCAAGGAAGTTGCTGAAGCCCTGGAGCAATACGCTACGGTTATTGACCCGCACCTGGGCAAGGTATATGCTTATGAAGTCAATGGCTTTGGCAGTTTTAACCTGATGGATGATACGAATGTGCCTTCATTACTTGCCATGCCTTACCTGGACGCGGTATCCTTACATGATCCGTTATACCAGAATACACGCAATTTGGTTTTGTCCCTTAACAACCCCTTCTTCTTTAAAGGCACGGCCGGGGAAGGAATAGGTGGTCCGCATTGCGGTGTCGATATGATCTGGCCAATGGGCATTACAGTCCGGGCGCTCACCAGCACGGATGATGCGGAGATCAAAGCCTGCCTGCAGACTTTACAGGCTACGCACGCAGGAACCGGGTTTATGCACGAATCTTTTTTCAAGAATGACCCCACGCAGTTCACGCGTAAATGGTTTGCCTGGGCAAACACCATCTTCGGGGAACTGATCCTGAAATTATACCATACGAAAAGACCCTTGTTGAGCTAAACGCGCCAGCACAAAGAGGCTGATAGCGCGGCCAGGACGGAGCGTAGAAGAACACGGTTGGCGTGAACGGGGGCAGCGGGCCAGGACGAAGCGCAGGCCCTGCCGCCGCACTTAAGGCGCAACTATGTACACTGAATACTTGTAATTTTTTACCTGTCCGCTAACTTTTACGCCACTGACGGATACATTCAGTTGCAGGTCTGTAGTAAGGCCTGTCACTGTATTTGCGGTAAAGCTCCAGGACAAACTATTATCCCCATATCCATTAGGCAGGACAGTGGATTTGACAGGGTAGTCATTGCCGCTTATATCCGATATTTCGACGGTAGCATTGGAAAAGTCCGCTGCCGTTATGGAAATAGACCATGTATCGTACACCAGGGGAGCAGGAATATAACCACTTCCCGGATAGGCCGTAAAATTGACGGAAGGCCTGGTCCCGAAAGCGCCGATCACGTATAGGGCGTTGGAATTATCAGTATCGCCCGTTCCTACCTGAACCAAGGGAGGAAATAGGATCCATCGCCTATGCCCGAGTTCGACCACGGCTTCGTCCTGTATATAGGCATCGATTGCATCGGGCCCGCTTACGCCCAGGGCCAGGTTGGAATTGGCTGCAGCCAGTTGACCGCCTGGGGTAAAGCATTTCCAGGTCTTAGGGGGTGTGTGATCAAGGGCGTTATTGGCCGTCATCATTAGTGCGGCTTGTTGGGCTTCGGTGGAATATTCGCTGTTAAGGACGACGGTAGCCGGAAGGCCACATAGTCGCCTGAAATAGTTCACCCGCTGCAATACTCTTTGTTTCAGGGAGTCCGGCGTGGTTCCGGGATTCGCATTTTCGACGCTGCCGGTCCAGCCGATGGAGGATACGGAGGAACCCAGGTAGTTGACCTGGTAGTCGGTAAGCGCTGCCTTACGGGCAATAGGATCCGGCGTAAACGTGACTACCGAAGTAGTGCCGTTTGACGTTGCCTGGTTGGAGGAAGGCGAGTTCAGATCCTTCTTGCAGCCCATGGTACCGGTGAGGCAATAGAATGCCATCACCGGCCAGGCGGCATGAAGAAAGTTCTTCATTAAAGAAAAGGTTTAGTGGTTAATGGCCTCAGATGGCACTCTCAAAAAAAACAAAAAAATATAAGGTTTCTACTTTACTCTACTTTAACCAAGTGATACTTCGTTTTGCCTCTTTGCACCAGTAAATACTGGTCCCTAAGCAAACGATCGGTCCCAATGGAGGTTTCGATTCCCACCACCTTGACCTTGTTAATACTTATCCCTCCGCCCAGAACCATTTTTTTGGCTTCCCCCTTGCTGGGGAATATACCGGTTTCTGACAGGAAGGAAGCAATGTCCTTCCCCTGTTCCAGCGCTTGTCTGGAAAAAACCGACATAGGGACACCCTCTAAGATCTCTAATAATTGTGATTCGGTAAGCTGCTGTAATAAACCAATAGTATCGTTTCCAAAAAGTATCTCGGAGGCCTTCACCGCAAACTCGTATTCCGCCTCTCCGTGGACAAAAATGGTGACTTCTTTGCTTAATCGCTTTTGCAACCTACGTAGACTTGGGTCTTCCTGGTTTTCAGAAAGAAGATTATTAACATCCGGTTCACTGAGGAATGTGAAGATCTTAATCCATTTACCAGCGTCCTCGTCGGATGCATTGAGCCAGAACTGATAAAACTGGTAAGGGGAAGTCTTCTTGGGGTCTAGCCAGATATTCCCTTTTTCTGTTTTTCCGAACTTACCCCCATCAGCTTTCGTCAGCAGGGGACAGGTAAAGGCAAAGGCTTCTCCTCCACCCATACGCCGGATCATTTCGGTTCCCGTGGTTATATTTCCCCACTGATCACTGCCCCCCATCTGGAGTTTGCAACCCTTGTGGGTATAAAGCCAATAAAAATCATATCCCTGGATGAGCTGGTAGGTGAATTCGGTAAAGCTGATCCCACTATCTCCATCCAGGCGTTTTCGGACGCTGTCCTTGGACATCATATAGTTTACGGATATGTGTTTGCCGACTTCTCTGATAAACTCAAGAAAGCCCATTTCCTTGAACCAGTCGAAATTATTGGCCATTTCAGCGGCATTCGGCTTGTCCTTGTCAAAATCCAGGAACCTCTCCAGTTGGGACCGGACACCGGCTAAGTTGTGTTGCAGTGTTTCTTCACTCAGGAGCTTCCGCTCTTCTGATTTGAAGGAAGGGTCACCGATCATTCCGGTGGCTCCTCCTACCAGGGCTACGGGCTTATGCCCCGCCCTTTGAAGGTGGACCAAAAGGAGTATGGGCACCAGGCTGCCAATATGCAGGGAGTCCGCGGTAGGGTCAAAACCTATGTAGGCAGTGGTCATTTCTTTTTGCAACTGCTCTTCTGTTCCGGGCATGATATCCTGTATCATCCCCCTCCACCTAAGTTCTTGTACGAGATTCTGGGCCATTTATTACTGTTTTCGGGGATTGGGGGCAAAAGTAAAACAGAAAATAGCTTAGAATTTCAATAATAAGTGTATATTTTTACTCAATTATCCAATATTCGTGAAAACAGTCATTAGAAAACTACTGCTCCCCCTTGCATGCTGTTTAGTGAGCTTTTCGGTAAGCGCTCAATTTGTGACGTATTCAAATGATTTTTTGAATATAGGCGCAGGAGCGGCTGGTCTGGCCATGGGCGGCGCCCAGGTGTCTTCGGTAAAAGACGCTACTGCCGGGTATTACAACCCCGCGGGGCTGATGGGCGTGAAGGACAAGCCTGATTTCTCCCTGATGCATGCGGAGTACTTTGCCGGGATCGGCAAATACGATTATGCCAGCGCGGCTTTCCCCATTAATGACGGTAAAAGAGTGTTGGGCTTTTCCCTGCTCCGTTTTGCCGTGGATGACATTCCCAATACCCTGTACCTGGTAAATCCACAGGATGGGTCTATCGACTACAATAATATCCAGACGTTTTCGTCTGCCGATTACGCCTTTTTACTCTCGTTTGCCCAAAAAATCAAGGAAACCGATGCCGGCCGGTTAAGCATAGGATTTAACACTAAGGTGATTTACCGGGACGTGGGTTCTTTTGCCCACGCCTGGGGTTTTGGCTTCGACGGTGGCCTTCAATGGTTGGGGAAAAATGCGGCGTTTGGGGTGGTGTTAAAGGACATGACCACCACGTTTAATGCCTGGAGTTTTTCTTTTACGGACGAAGAAAAACAGGCACTGTATCTGACTGACAACGATATCCCTGTTAAATCCATTGAATTAACAGCTCCTCAATTGATCGTGGGGGGCTCTTATCTTTTCCACCTGGGCAAGAAGGTTTCTCTTCGCACAGCGATCGACCTGGACGTCACCTTTGACGGCAAAGAGAATACCCTTATCAGTTCCAACCCGGTCAGTATTGACCCGCATGTGGGAGTGGAAGCATCCTACAAGGATTTTATATGGCTGAGGGCGGGAGTGAATAATTTCCAGCAAGCCCTGGCCGACGGGGATACCCTTAGCCAAAAGAAGGTGTGGATCTACCAGCCCAGCATAGGGGCCGGATTCAGGATCAAGTTCGTCACCATTGATTACGCTTTTACCAACCTTGCCAATCAATCAGATCCGTTATATACCAATATATTTTCTTTAAAATTTGATTTGGGCCCTATGCCCAAAAAGTGAGTCAATTAAAATAATCCGACTATGAAGAGGCTTTTACTGGCCGTGCTATATCTCTGTATCTGCTCTTGCGCCATGTCACAAGCTTATAATAACGAATGGATAGATTTTTCCAAGACCTATTATAAGTTCAAACTGGGGACTACGGG
>Ga0302303_10000906_pt1 | contig 21176 bp, 15 predicted proteins | sample III_Palsa_E2_1_FD_194542 | JGI IMG/M metagenome (GOLD analysis project Ga0302303, IMG submission 194542) | Peat permafrost microbial communities from Stordalen Mire near Abisko, Sweden - III_Palsa_E2_1 | ecosystem: Environmental > Terrestrial > Soil > Palsa > Peat permafrost | place: Sweden...
TGGCAATACGTGTGTGGCGATAATCAGGAAATTTGTTGGCGAATGTGAATGGGCCCGCTCCGCCACAGGTTATCTCTTCGTTGCATCCATCCCCAATATTCGTTGTGATGTAGGTTTTCAAAGCCGTAACGCAGCCGTCAGTGACCCCGGAGCCATTGCGCGCGCAGGTTCCGCCAATGTTCTCAATGCGGATAAAGTCGGAGGGAGTAAAGCCTCCCGTGCTTGCATTCGATGGATCTCCGTAGTATAACTTTGCGGAATCTCCAGCCAGGAACACTTCAGAGGGTGAGCCGACAGCGCCTTCCGTAATTCCGATCTTGTTGGGCACAGCCTGGAGATCCGATGTCAGGAAGCCGTTCAGTGCGTAGCTGTCGGAAATGGTCGTCGTATCCGAAGGACAATGGAAGGCAGTGAGCGGTTGATTGACAGTAGTGGTGCCGTTTGCGGGAGGGGTTTGTGAATAAGGCTGCAGGCACTGCATCCAGTTCATTCCTACACCGGTGGCTGGATTTGTCCATTGCGATGGAACGAATTGATCGTCATAATCCTGAGAATACTGCATGCTTGCCAGACCGATTTGCTTGAGGTTCGACAAACAGCTTGTTTGACGCGCCTTTTCGCGCACCTTGGCGAAGACCGGGAAGAGAATGGCTGCAAGTATTGCGATAATAGCTATCACAACTAAAAGCTCGATGAGAGTAAATCCACGTTTCATTGTTAGACCCCTTAATTTAAATACATATTGTTCAAAACTAGAGCAGTTGTTCATTTTTTGAACAGTGAAATCATTATACAGGTGATCCGTCCCACTGTCAACTAGTTTTAAATTCTTTATTTTTTAGCGATTATGCTTCCGCCCCGAGGATACTCGGCGCTTGCTTCGCTCCGGAATAAATTCCTGCGCTGAACGGGCGAAGACGCCCACGCGATAGCGTGTTCAATACCCGCTCAGCGTAGGACTTTAGTCCGGAGGTCCTGCGGGCCCAATAGATCACTCTCATGAACAGTCGTAAGAAACAGAGGTGTTGCGCGGACAGCGTGGGTACCAAGCCAAGGCTGAACTCATACTGCCAGCCCGCTGGTGGAATGCCGGAGAATTAGGTATGCTGATGGAGCATGAGTACATCATGCCAGTAGATAGTCCGTTTGGAGATTGTAAGTGACGGTTCCACAATCGCGGGAGACATCCCCGTCTCTTTGGCTCATGCTTAAATTCTGGCTGTCCCTGGGGACTCAGTCGTTCGGAGGGGGAACAGCGACCCTGGCGCTTATTCGCCGGGAGGTCGTCGACCGAAACAAATGGATGGACGATTCGGAATTCGTGAAGGACTGGGCGCTCTGCCAGATCTCACCGGGGATCAACCTTCTTGGAATGACCATCCTGCTAGGCCGTCGCCTAGGCGGAACTCCCGGCATTGCCATAGCCTTGTTTGGTCTGCTCTTCCCCAGCACCGTCATAACCGTGGTGATCACGGCTTTTTACGCACATTTTAAAGACCTCGCCACGGTGCGCGCCGCCCTGCATGGAGTAATTCCCGCGACCGTGGGCCTTGGTCTCCTTACAGCCTTTAAGATGGTATGGCCGCTGCTGCAAACGAGCAAGCGCGAAGGCGGAGGTCCGCTGGCTTTTGCCTGCGCCCTTGCGGTGGGCGCAGGACTGGCCGTGGCAGCGGCCAACGCACCCGTTGTGCTGGTTCTCTGTGCCGCAGGAGGTCTGGGAGCCTTGTTCTGGCACGCATGGAGTAAGAAACACTCTCCGGATGGGAGAACTCCGTGAGCCTGTTTGTTTACTTCTGGCTGCTGCTGAAGGCATGCCTTTTCTCAACTGGCGGTTTCGGAAATGTCCCCAGCCTGCATTCCGACCTGCTGGCGCGCGGATGGGCGAACGAGCAGGAGTTCGGCGAGGCCCTCTCAGTTGGCCAGGTATCCCCCGGCCCCAACGGACTCTGGGTGATCAGCCTCGGATACCTCATGGCCGGAGTCGGCGGGGCCATGCTCGCGCTGGTCGCCATCATTCTGCCGCCTCTATTAGTCCTGGTTGTGGAGCGTTTCTACCGCCGCATCCAGCACCATCCGGCCGTGGAAGGATTCATGCGGGGACTCAGTCTGGCCGTCGTCGGAATTTTCGTGGTCGTCATGCTGCGCCTGCTGCATGGAATCGGACTGGAAGCCAAAAGCGTTCTTATCACCCTGGCGAGCATCGGACTGGGAATAACAGGACGAGTCCCCGTTATAATCATCCTCGCACTGGCCGCCGCCGGGGGTTTGCTCCTATTTTAATTCGACAGTTCCCATGGCCTGCGGCGAAATATGCGGACAGCCGTACATGACTGGGGCCCAATTCATGGCATAGAGGGTGTTCGGACTTTTAGGGTCGCCGGCCGGCTCGTACTCGTAGCGCAGAAAATTGATCTTCATCTTCATTGGTCCGAATTGGCTCATTCCCAGGCGCTGTAACGTGGGACCGGCAGGCAGCGCCAGGTCTACAATCCACCCAGTCACGCGTCCGTCTGTCTTCTGGATGCTTGCCGCCGTTCGCAGCTTGTCCAGGTTCCAGGAGGGGTTTGCCCAGTAGTCCCGGCTTATAATGTCTCCGTCAAGAATTAAGTTAACATCAGACTCCGGAGCAGCAGTCAGTGTGGTCATGCCATCGTAGACAACGTTCTTTGGACTGACCTCAACTTCGATCCACTGACGCGCGTCGCCCTTTGCATCTAGAAACACCTCAGCGACATCTCCCTTATACAGAGGGTCATCGTGTTTTGTATAAGGCGAAATGATGCGAGTGGCGCTGCAAATAAAGCGAATGTAGAGGTACTGTTTGTCCCAGAGAAGCTTCACGCTGGTGGGCAAAGGAGACAGGCCTTTAGCTCCGTCCCCTAAAGACAGAGTAAGCGCCGGGATAACAGCCGCGCCGCCCCAGGCCGGGTCGTCGGGGTTCGCAGTCACCAGGGGCTCAATCTCGGCAAAAGGCGCCGACACGGCCGGGCGCGGCGCGCTGTTGTCCGCCCAAACACAGCCTGCGCACATCATAAAGCCCGCCAGCGAGAACATCAAAGCCCTAATCAAGAAGCCTCCAACCGATAGATTCGCCGTCCTTCTGCTGTCCATTCGCCGCAAACCTCAAATGCTTCCCCGTTCATTACGTCCGTAACCACGCATTTTTGGGGGGCAGTCATTACAACACCCTCAAAGGCCCAAACTATCTGAACGACCCCGTGGGTATAGACGACGCCCTTCTCCTCGGCCAGGATTGTCCGCTGCCGCATAGAGTCCTGCACCTCACTAAAGGCGCGCAGCAGGGACAACTGCCAGGTTGTGGGAGCATCCAGCTCATTACGGCGTCCACCTTGATGCCAGCTCAGCTCGTCTTTATCAATATCCCACGAAAGACGCCACATTTGACGATAAGCCAATCCCCGAAAGTATACATCAGCCGGATCGGCCCCAAGATCGATAAGCCCCTGAGGATGAAACTCGCCAAGACAGTCCGTCCACATGGACATAGACTGTAGTTGCTCCTGAAGACCGGGACCTGCGCGATGGATGCCGAATACCCCAAGATCCTCACCGCAGTACACATACCCCAGGTCCTGCATCTGCTTCATCAGGGACAAATGCGCCGCGTACTGAGATTGAATCAGCTTCTCCGGCTCAACTTCCGGGCGGCCGAACCCGAGAAGCTCGGCCTGGTCGGCCGTAGCGCCGGCCCCGTTTTTAGCCGCCGTATTGGCAACCCAGTGGAACTTGTCGCTGGAAAGGTTAAAAGAGCTGTCTAGAAAGATCCCGCTCAAACCAATCGCCTTACGCGCGTGGTTCCAGGACAAAAGCCAGTAATCCCGTACGGTATTATCGCGCAGATTGAGCTGAGCGAAAACAGGAGCATAGTGATCCGACTCCTGATGCCCCGCCGGATTACGTACGAACGGATCGGCCGCCTGTTCCAGCATCTCCAGGACCGAGCCCTCGGCCGGCAGCGGCAACAGATGGCTCGTAATATGATCCTTATCCCACGCCTTGAGCCCGAATGTGGAAAGCGCCGTATTGCCCCACATCTCCACGGAGATCCCGTCCTGGTTGGCAGCCTTACAGAAGTCGGTCAGATTGTCCTCACCCACAGACTCGGCGACTTTGTAATCCACCGTGCAGCACATATTGCCCACCCCGTAAACATTCATATTGTTCTCGAAGTGGTTGGCCAGCATAATCGTCTTGATGCCCGCATCCGCCAGTTTGCGCTCACCGAACTTTCGATACTTTACCAGGTCCGCAGGCCCCCACTCTTCGATCACACCATAGGTGGTCACACGCTCCCGCCGGAATCCAATCTGGCGGTGCAGCTCCTCGGCCACCGTCTCGCGGACCTCATGGTAAAGATTGAGCCGTCCTACGGTATCGAGCTCGCCGTCTATCCAGAGGACTTCCATGGGAACTGTGGAAAAAGTGTCGGAAAGGTCGCCGCAGTGTTCATGCCAATGCGCGATCTCGTTGCAGCCGCTGTGTTTCTCGAACAAAGACCGGATATGCGTCACTTCCGACGCCCAAGTCACAAGATTTCCACGCCCGTGGCACGTCAGTGAAAAGCCTTCGAGTTGAGTCTGCCAGGGCAGAAACTGAAAGATAGAGGAGTTCATGGCAAACGGCACATACCATTCACTGGAATAGCGCTGCGTGCACGACTTAATCGGGTAGATGCTTGGAGCAAAGGAATTGCGAAGCCAGAACTCGTTTCCCTCCGCCACACCGCCAATCTCCCAGGTGCTTCGGTCCACGATCTTATAAATTTTGTGACTCTCGCTTTGATAGTGATACTGATAGGAAAAGCCAACAGCCTCGGACTTTCCAAATGGACGGGTGACAGCCTTGATCTCCAGCGTAAGACTCGTGCCCGTTAGGGCCTGCGGCTTCTGTCCCCACCCCATCGTATTGAGTCGCGGCCTAACCTCGTGCAGCATCCAGTCCATAGTGCCGCCCGGCTGCGCGCTCATCCCAAACTCGAGAAGCCACGAATCCCCGGCTTGCCGGCAGGACTTCAGCGTATAGTCCGCCATCTGTACACCTTCCGGCGTGCGGATATCCACGAACATTGGGGACGCGGACCCGCGAATCGGCACTCCCTTGTAGGAAATGCCGCCCAGACCATGGAATACGGTCTCGTCTAACAGTTCAATCTTAATCTCATTATCAAGTACAATGGCGGACATAATAAGGCCTTTTAAATACAGACTCGTCGGCGGAGTGGACTAACAATTAATTTTATCACTCCATTTTGTAACTGTCAACATAAAATGCAAATTATTTGTAACAGACTCATAAATTGAGCCGCTTCCTCGTCCAGTGGCAAGGAAGCGGCTCACCGTGACCTCCGTTATTCGGGCGCTATTGCCCAAGTTTGCGCACTGGTGCTGTTCGAGGAATAGATCTGGACGTTAGTGCCGTTCGCACTGCCCGCGCCCGACACATCCAGCCGCAGCCCCGTGGCGCACTGCGGCGTAAGCGTGTAGCCTCCGGTTACGGCCGTAAGAGCCCATAACTGAGCGTTTGTTCCGTTGGCCTGATAGATATCTACATTGGTGCCGTTTGTCGTTCCCGCACTCGCTACATCAAGGCACATATTGGGAGCATAAGCCGGTTCAATCGTATAGAGATTCCCTCCTGCGTTCGTAAAGATCCATTCCTGATTGCTGCCTCCATTAGAGCCCCAAATTTCGACGTTGGTGCCGTTTGACGTGCCCGAGCTGGTCGCGTCGAGTCGCGACGCTGTTGCGCAGGCTGGCGTTAAGGAGTAGGTGCCGTTGGCGAGAGGCGCTGTCGGGGACCAGCGGTAAATCACCACCTTGCCCAGCCAGTCGTCCTCTTGAGTTATATCGTACTCGCCGCTCGAGCGCTGGTAAGCCTGCAGCGCAAATCGCATATCGGACCAGCCGAGACAGTTCGTCGTGCCTGCGGTTACCGAGGCGTTGCCGCCGATGTCTGCTCCGGGTGTGATCAGACCAACGGTCGCGCCGGTCGCCAGATTAAAGACATACATCCAGTTTTGCTGCGAATAGTCTACGAACGCATAGCTTCCGGCGATGGATATATCCTGAGGCAATACCTGTGGACTGGACGTTGCGTTGAAGGTTGGAATGATCGGATAGCCCGTATGTACGGTCGGGGTTGTGCTCCAGTTGTCATAGCGGTAGATAACCCGCCCTATCGTGCCCCAGATGCCGTCGATGTCCGGATAGGTGGCGTTGTATCCCGTAAGATACATGGTATCCGTCGCAGGGAAGTATTCGATGCGCTCCAGATCGTTGAACTGGGAGGGCATGGCGATGGTAGTCATATGCGCGTAGTTATAGATGGGGTTGCCGTAGCTGTCCAGCCCCTGACAGGCATAGTGGCGGATGCCGTTAAACTGTGTTGCCTGCCACACATCGCCGTTGCTGTCTACCCACCATCCCCAGGAATCCGCGCTGCCCCCGCCTGTAGGCTGGTTGTATTCCCCGCTGTCCATGGTTCCGTTGCCGTTGGAATCGCGCCAGATCCATTCGCCCGAGGCAGGTTCGTTTTCCGGCCAGCCCGTGCGGTCGGCGGCTCTGTTGCCCTGAGCAAACAACCCCGAAGGAATGGCGATCGCTCCGTTGGTACTGGAATTGAACCGGAAGACGCTCAAGAAAGTGTCGTACTGATCTGGAACGAACATAAAGAGACTTCCGTCAATCCTGCGCATGACGGCCGCACCTTCCGCGCCGACATTGGGCAGGTGCAGACGAGGGTCTTCAGGGAAGGCGAAAGGATTAATCGTGTAGTCGCTGTAGGTCCATTCCGCCCCTGGCACGGTGTAACCCCAGTTCATGCTGAAGCGATGCTGGTGCGTATAGACATCACCCTCCGAACCTGGGTCTATTCCGGCGTCATCGATCCATTCCAGACCGTACAAACTCCATTTATGAACTCCCGCCGATGTGTAGGCATCGAGGGCTCCGCCGCCGTCCTGACAGGTGCCGTCCTCGCTCACATAGATATTGCCGCTGCTATCGGCGCCCACTCCCGAAGGCATGTTAAACTTCAGCGAGCCTACCTGGCCTGCAGTTCCGGAAAAAATGCCGCCTGTCGCGCCGATAGTACTTGCAATCGTCGTAGGCGACCCCGAAAAACTTGTCGGATTGTAACACTTTATATTCTGATCTGGGCCTTGATCGGTCACCATAAACAGTCCAGTCGACGCATTATAGGCCAGTCCCATCGGATGATCCGCTGAAGCAAACGTAATACTGCCTGTTCCAGTGTGACCACCAGGCGCGTAGAGGCAGTCGAGATTGCAGCTTGTGCCGCCGGTAAACCCCTGGCCGGAGGCGCTCGCGCCATAGGCCAAATAGGTCGAGCCGGAATAAATCAGCCCCCAGAGATTGCCGTAGCCGTCAAAGGCCATTGCACCGAGCCCGCCGTATCCGCCCCAGCTCGTGCCTGGTGTCTGACTGAAGGCGCCCGTGTTATAAAGCTTGATCTCGGAATCCGTATTGTCCGCCACATAGAGAGTGCCGCCGTAGTAGGCAAGGCCGGTAATCGAGTTGTCTCCACCGTTGGCGACTCCATTCGTGGTTACAACGAGTTCGTCGCAGTCCGGACCGTACCCCGTCGCAAAAGGCGCGGCGGCCCCGGTCAGCGTATAACGGGCCACCCCGAACCAGATCGTGCTGGAGTTAGGAGGAAATTCGGGTTCGCCGTTGGCGTTTGTGCTGCCGATAAGGCTACCTCCCTGGGTTGTTTGGGCGATTGCGACATAGACGTATGTGCCGTCCGATGTCACTGCCTGTCCGCCGATGCGTCCCCAGCCATGCGTGTCCACGCAGCTGCCTGCGAACGCACCGTTCGAGTAAAATCCAGCTTCGTTACCTCCTTCATCCCAGATACTGTCCGTGTAACATGTCCCGTTTGGGGCAACATACATTCCCTGAATGTTGTCCTGAACGTGGAGCTGGTTGGGCGTGCCTGGAAAGGAATTACCCAACCACGTTGTAGAGAGAGTTCCGGGCAGCGTTTGTGCGGCGCACATGGTGCACACCATGGATGCCGCGATGCTTCCGGTTATTTTAAGAAAGAAATGCCCGATCTTCGATGACCTTGTGATGTTCATATCTTCTCCTTTTTTATTTTGACCCGCAATCGACACTGAATAGTAACTGTAGCTAAAATACTAAAATGGCCTTATCTGCGGCGTGATATGGCATTCAAGCGCGAAGGCCTATCTCATTCCGTTAGGGTGAAAGATAGGCCTTGCTCGATTTGCTTCTTGAAGGTTATACCGGGCTTAACGTCGCTGCTGGAGTAGTTCCGTTTGCGAACGTTCCACTGGTTCCGGCAGCGTAGATCGTATCGCCTGAACGGCAGCCCGCTACAGTCGGAACGCCATCCTGGTTGCAATTTTCCTGGGTGTTCGGACGGCCTGACGATACGCTGCTTCCTAAAAGCCACTTGGCATGTCCATCCAGAAAGAAGAAATTGGACCCATTGGTGTGGCGCCCTGTGGGCTGATCCTCCCATGTCGAATTGTAGGGACGTCCGCCTAAATTGCCGGTCGCCGCGCGTCCGTAGTTTGGATTTGGTCCGGCGACATCGTTGAGCATGGCTGGCGAATTAGTATCCGTCGAAGGATTCGCGGTTACAGCGGAAACATACATCGGACACTCGGTTGTCTCCGCCCCCAGGACAGTTTTGGAAGGTGCATTCCAACTGGCTGCAGCGCTGTAATTGAGGTTTGTTGGGTAAGTTTGACCGGGATCCATGGTGTTGTTGATCATATAAGATACCGCAACGGCATTTGGGTCGCTTGGGCCTGGATCATCCGGACACTTATAGACAGCAATGCTTTTTATATAGGGATAGGTAAACGAAGCCCACCCGCGGGACAACGGTATTTTCTCGTCGTAGTCCTCACTGTATTGCATAAAGGCAAGCCCTATCTGCTTTTCATTGCTCAAACAGGACGTCTGCCGGGCCTTTTCCCGAACCTTGGCGAAAACGGGGAATAGGATCGCGGCAAGTATAGCTATAATTGCTATAACCACTAGTAACTCAATCAAGGTAAAGCCTTTTTGCTTATTCACTATCATTAACCTCCAAAGTAAAAATCGCTATTAAAGGTCGCAATGGCTCCGTGCCACTGTGCTCCTGAAACTATAATAACACAGATATTGCGTCGTGTCAACAAATTTTTGAATCAGATATCATTTATTGTATTTCTTATTGGATCTCTGTTACAAATATTAAGTGGGATCAAAAAAGGATCTACCACCCCGGCTAAGCCGTAATGATAGATCCTCTAATGCGCCGCGAGAACTGTTTTAAAGAGGGCTTAGCGTTGCCGCAGGCGTGCTTCCATTGGCAAAAGTTCCGCTTGTGCCTGCAGCTATAGGCGACCCTGAATAACAACCCGAAACAGCCGGGGTGTTATCCTGATTGCAGGTAGCAAGCTGGGGCGGATTGCCTGAAGACACTGCTGCCCCACGAAGCCATTTCGCGTGTCCGTCGGCGAAGAAGAAATTTGAGCCATCCGTGTGCCGCCCTGTAGGCTGATCCAGAAACTGCGATATCTGATCCGCGGTTTCTGGACGGCCGCCTAGAACACCGGTTGCCGCTCTGCCAAAATTCGGATCGGGCCCGCCGACATCCACCAGCATGCGGGGAGAGCTGTCCTCTGCAGGATCCGCGTTCATTACCTGTGTAGCATCCATTCCGCAGCGCGTCGTTTCAGCGCCGAGTACCGTGCTGGAAGGAGCCGTCCAGGCAGCGAGGTTTCCCCAGGTGTGCGCGTTGTCGATCTGGTCGTTGATCATGTAGGAAACCGTCGCCGAGTTTGTCGAGCCGGGATCATCGGGGCAGGCATAGAGAGCCAGGCTTTTAATATACGGGTAAGTACGACTGGCCCAACCACGCGCCTGCGGCATGCCTTCGTCGTTATCCTGGGCATACTGCATAAACGCCAAACCAATTTGCTTTTCATTGCTCAGGCAGGATATCTGACGGGCCTTTTCTCTGACTTTAGCAAAAACCGGGAATAAGATAGCGGAAAGTATCGCTATTATAGCGATAACAACTAACAGTTCTATCAGTGTAAAACCCTTTTGTTTATTCATCCAATTGATCTCCAGACAAAATAATTCACAGGTCGAAGGCGAAAAGCACTCATGATGATGAGTGAATTCATCATAACACAGGAATTAGATCTTGTCAACACAATTTTGTATCAATCAGACAACTTGATTTTATACATATTGACAAACTGTTACAAATCAAGACACTTCGGACAAAACCACAAGCCGAGGCGTTATCACACTGCGGACCGGCCCCTCAGAGAGCTCGCCCCGTGCGCGCGCCACAGTAAGCCGAACCAGTTCCTGGCCTATCTCGTAATTGCCCTTGTCCACCGTTGCCATGGGAGGGGTGGATTCCCATTGAGATTCGTCCGTTTCCGACCAGTAATTGTCGTAGCCTACGATGGTAACATCGACATTGGGCTCCCGGCGCAGCAGACGGCAGGCGGCGGAAATACTCGCAACATCGGCGTCGGACAAGGCCATTATGGCATCGGCGGGATTGTCCGCAAGAAGGTAAGGAGCGATGGAACCGGCAACAAGCCGGGTCAGGTAATCGAAACGCTCTCGAACGACGGGATCCGTCGAGCTAATGGAGACATTTATCGCCGGCTCCGGCACAATCCCGCGCTCGTTCATTGCCCGTTCGAAGCCCGCTCGCCGATCCTGCATCCACCCCAATGGCTCCTCCGCCGGCAGCAGCATTAGAATCCGTTTGCAGCCGCGGTCGATCAGCCATTGGGTCAACAGGTAGGCGCCCTCATTGTGATCGCTCACAACACTGTCGCACTGCGCCCCCTCAGGCAGATCGCCGAACATGGTAACCGGCACGTTCAGCGAATTGCCGTCGGTCAAATGCTTCAGGATAGCTCCCTGCTTGCCGAACATGTCGCTCGAAACAACGCCCAGAGGCCGCGTTTCTATGATGTGCTGCAGCTCATGTTCCTGCACGGTGTCCTTGGTCAATGTCATGGCGTGCAGCCCTAGACGCCTTACCGCATCAAGAACCCCATCATCGATCACCGTGGCCCACCCCGCCGCATACCTCTGCCCACGGGCTGTACTCTCGGCCAGCGAAACCAGGACAATGGTATTCTGCATCAGCGACGACATGCTGTTGTCCAATGCGCCTCCGCCGGTCTGTGCGCCTGCCGCGGACGACCTCAGCAGCTCCTGCGCAGTTTCGGAAACAAAGGTGCCGCGCCCGTCCGAAATAAGCAAATTGTCTTCGATCAGGGGAACGAGGGCTCGCTGTACGGTAATCGCATTGACCTTAAACTCACTCGCTATGGCGCGTCGGCTTGGCAGAACCATTCCCGGCTTCCATTCGCCGGAGAGCAAACGGTGGCGAATTTCGTCGCGTATCTCGCCGATTACCTGGGCGCGGGACGTATATTTTTGAGGCCTGTTTGACTTTGTTGTTAAAGCATCCATAATGGTTCGTTCATCAGCACCGCCTGCCATCGCTCCGACGAAAGCATTCTATTACAGTTTATCAGATTGCAAGATGCCCTGTCAATCGCAAGATGTCACACTGTTTCAAAACCGGTAGAGCACAATCTTACCCAGCCAGTCGTCTTCGTCGAAGATCAGATATTCCCCATCTTTGCGCTGCCAGGCCTGCAGAGCGTCTGGAAAATCGACCCAGCCCAGACTGCCTTTGCCGCCCACCGAATCGCCTGGTGTGAGCGTCCCCACCTGCACCCCGGTGTCCTTATTAAAAACCTGCACGATGTTCTGTATACCGTAGGCGACAAAGACATAAGATCCTGCAATTGACAGCGCTTTAGGCTGGAGCGCGGGCTTGGCAGCGTCGTCATAAGGCAGAACGATGGGATACCCTCGATGAACCGTGGTGTTCGCGCTCCAGTGGTCGTAACGGCAAAGAATCGTTCCGATCAGTCCCCAGTCTCCATTACGATTCAGAGTCGGCGGGTTTGGATGGCCGCTTCCGTACCCACCCAAATACATGGTGTCGGTGGACGAATCGTACTGGATGCGCTCCAGATCCGTAAACTCCGCCGGCATCCTGGCGGTGGTCATATGCTGGTAGTCGTAGATCGGGTTTCCTTTGCCATCGAGGCCCTGACACGTAAAGTGACGTATCCCCGCGCCCTGCATGGCCTGCCAAACATCCCCATTGCTGTCTACAAACCATCCCCACAGGCTTGGAGCATCTCCAACCGTTGCGGGTTGATGGAACTCTCCGCTGTCCAGACTGCCATTTCCATTGGAATCCCGCCAGATCCACTCGCCCGAGTCCGGCTGGTTTTCCGGGAAGCCGTCCCGGTCGGACGAACGGTGACGTTTGGCGAACATGCCGGAAGGAATAGCGCACTCTCCATCTGTAGCCGGGTTAAACCGGAAGATTTCCAGTCCGTCGGAATACATATCGGTGATAAAGAGAAATGTCTTGCCGTGGATCCTGCGTGTGAAAACGCCGGTGCCGCCGTTCGCTATATGCATTCGAGGATCTTCGGGGTATTTGAACGGATCGATGGTATAGCCTTTGTAGGTCGCTTCTGAACCAGGAGCCGTGCTCGCATAGTTCATCGCGAAGTGCTCTTCCTTGGTATAGACATCGGTATCCGAGCCTGGGTCTGGGTCGGCGCCATCGACGAATTCCAAACCCTTAAGCACCCATTTGCGCGTTCCGCTGGACGTGTAGCATTCCAGGACGGTCCCTCCGCCGCTAGACTGCCCATTAGAGCTCACATAGATATTTCCATCGCTGTCCGTGCCGACACCCGACGGGTCATTAAACCGCTTCGGACCTATCTGGCCAAGCGTTCCGGCATATACGCCGCCCTTCACGCCAAATGTTGCCGCCACAACCGTGGGATTTCCGCTGAGTTTCGCGGTGTTGTATTCCTTGACGTTCTCATCGGACCCTCGATCGGTCACCATCAGCATGCCGGACTTGGCATTGTAGGCGATGCCGGAAGGAACCACATCCCGGGCGAAGCTTATGCTTGCCAGCAAAGCTCCATCCGGACTGAATTTAAGCACTTTAGCAATAGCCGAACCCTGCACCACCCACAGATTGCCTGAGCTATCCATGGTCATCTGGCCGGGACTCTGAACCTTCCAGCTTTCTATCGGGGTTTCCGCAAGAGTGTCCAGAGCGTACTTTTTAATTCGATCGGCTGTGGGATCGCTGACATAAAGAGACGTCGCATCGACAGCCACCCCGCTGACGGCCGATCCCGAATAGGGCGACCCGGACTTGGGACGGCTGCCCGAGTTCACCCGTAAGATATCGTTCGATACCCCCAGGCCGGTAGGAAATGCAGATTCGGCTCCAGCGCGCGTATAGCGGCGTACGCAGTACCAGACATTGTTTTGTGGGGGATACTCAGGCAGGCCATTGCTGTTGTTATCTTTATTGGCGCCATCGTCTCCGCTCTGGGTCATCGCCAGATAGACGTAGCTGGAGTCCGCGCAAACAGCCGCGCCGCCTCCCCGGCCCCAGCCGTGCAGGTTCGGAAGAGAGTCCGAAGCAGCACCATCCTTATAGATGCCCGCCTCCGACCCTCCTTCGTCCCAGATGCTGTCCGTGTAACAGGTTCCGTCCGAAGCGACAAACATGCCCAGGATATCGTCCTGTACATGAACGTGCTTCACGCCCCCGAAAGAATTGCCTATCCACGACGTTTTGTAACTCAGTGCCTGTGCCGCGCACACACTTCCCGTAAGGGCCAGAAGAGTAACACACAGCCCAATTGTCGATCTTTGTGATCTCATAGTACTCAATGATATCACTCCTCATCACCCCTGTCAACAATAATTTGTGTATCAGGTGCGTTTTCATGAGGTTTATTGGACATGTGTTACAATATACAGTCAAGCCTACACTGCAGAGCAGTCTTAGGCAACGCGCGCCTTTATTTGTTTCCTTTGTACATCACGCCAATGGCTTGCTGGCCGTGACCGTGCGTCATCTGATTGACCTCATTTTGTTCTCCCGGACTGAGCAGATTGAAATGCCCCTGAGTTTTGTTGGCCAACTGCGTCAGTATCGCGTTGTTGGCCGTGTCTTGCGCCGTGGGGACCTGGGCGTTGGGTCCAATGTCGGCAGGTGGCGCGCTGCTTTTCCAGGCGAATGTAACGACTAATATAAGAAGGAGCGCCAGCGCTCCCACGGCAATTGGCGTGCTAACCCCGGTTTTGCTCTTCCCGGATTCCGACGTGAAATTCTTCATCAAATTATTGCCTTTAAAACAGCCGCTGGGCATCCGTTTCATTCGGAATGAAGTTATAGGTCTGCGCCTGTCCAAAAACGATAGACTTGGCATGACCGTCTACAAACACGAAGTTGGCAAGTCCGCCCACCCCTGTTCCGAATCCGCCCGAAGTCCGCGAGTGCCGGTAGTCCGGAGCCTTGTTGGCGTAGGTAAACGCACCAGCGCCGGCGCAGGTGATCGTTTCGTTGCACCCATCGCCAAAATTGGTGGCATCATACGTCTTCATATACGTAACGCAGCCGTCGGTAACCCCAGATCCGCTGCGCGCGCAAGTCGTGCCTCCATTGGCCACGATATTCTCTATGCGAATAAAGTCCGACGGGGCGAAACCACTGGTATAAGGAGGTGCGGGAGTCCCAAAGAATATCTTGCCGATATCCCCGGCCAGGAACACCTCGGAGGGTGAGTCGACCGCCCCCATCGTAAGGCCCAGCGAAGGCAATGGAGTAGTGGTGGGATCCTCCGTAAGGAAGCCGTTGAGACCGTAGCTGTCTGCTTCTGTCAATGTGTCGGAAGGACAGTGCAGAAATGACGGCCCGGACGACGCTGTATCGCCGTTGGCGACCGCAGCCTGGGAATAAGGGGCAATGAGAACTCCCCAATAATGGCCTATACCCGTGGACACATCGAGGGTCTGTGAGAGAACAAATTGATCGTCATAGTCCTGCGAATATTGCATGCTTGCCAGACCAATCTGTTTGCAATTGGACAGACAGCTAATTTGGCGAGCCTTTTCGCGAACTTTCGCGAACACTGGAAATAAAATTGCCGCCAATATGGCTATTATGGCAATCACGACTAGCAACTCTATCAGAGTAAAACCCGATTTAGTATTCTTCATTTCTATGTCTCCTTGTGCAGAGTAAACTGCATAACAATAACTAGTGTTCAAAATCGACGGTGTCGCATCCTGTAATCAATATTAGGCGTTATCCTCCATTCTCAAGAACGATCAGGCTTGGAGCCACCGTACGGATCTGACGCTCTCTGGGCAATCGTCCCTCCACACGGTCTACTAAAAGAGAGACCAACTCGTGTCCAATGCGTAAATTATGCTTATCCACCGTAGCCACGGGCGACGCGGACTCCCAGGCACGCTCGCCTGTCTCCTTCCAGTAATTGTCGTATCCTGCAATCAATACGTCTTCATTCGGGATTTTGCCAACAAGACGGCAGGCGCGCGCGGCTGCGCTCACACATCCATCCGAGGGCACAAGAATGGCGTCACACGCGTTTGGTCCCACAAGGTGCTCGGCCAGATATCCGAGATACCTTCGGACCTCAACATCAAAATTCGCCTCCGTGGACGCGGAATAGGGCACGGAAGCATCCGGCAGAACTATTATGCGGGGATCTAATCCATTCTCCCGCATCGAATTTTCGTAACCGCTGCGCCGGCTCGATACCCAGCTTAAATTGCCCGCGGGCGGGAGCATGCAAAGAATACGCCGCCGGCCTTTCTCAATGAGCCAGTTCGTGAGGATATGCGCACCAGCCTCTTGATCGGAAACCACGCAGTCTACCTCAGGGTTCATATTTGAAATGGCAACAATCGGCACCCCCGATTGCACCAGTTTCGACCAGAAATCGTGAATGAGACTGATGTCGTCTTTCAGGTGGTCGCTAACGATTATTCCAAACGGCCTTGATCCAATAAGCTGATCGAGATCCACCGAAGTAACATGACTGGTTTTCAATAAGACAGCGTGTAAATTACTCAGGTAACTCTGCTGGATCATTCCAAGCGACGTCTGCATGGCCCAGCCAGGAGCATGCTGACTGGAATCGGACGGGCTCATAAACGAGGTGAGGATCATCAGGGATCTGCCGGAAATGTTCGACGTCCCAATTCGACTGGAGCTGTCTTCAGTACTTCCCGAGACATAGGTGCCGCTGCCCTGCCGGCGAACGATCAGTCCCTCGCGTTCCAGTAAGTCGTGCGCCCGGATAATCGTAGGCTGCGGAATACCAAGCTCCAAATTCAATTTCGTAAGCGAAGGCATCTTCTGTCCGGGCTTGAGGGCGCCGGTCCGAATTTGCTGGCGCAAATCCGCTGCCAGATCTTCATGCCTGTACCGCTTTGTGAGATTGTTTGAATTTACAGCCATAATCGTTACGACGGTGACTTTCTTCGATAACTAAAGCAATGCTAACACACTTTCTGGAAGCTGTCAATACACTTAATAAAGTCTTTATAGAACTTAACTGCCCGTTTTCAGGGGCACGCCTCCGGGTATAATCAGAGTCGATCTACACACAAGGAGACTTCCACACATCATGGCGACGCAAGATACTGAGCGTGCTGGAGCTATCACATTTAAGGGAAACCCGATGACCCTCGTCGGTCCCGAGCTTAAAGTTGGAGACAAAGCCCCCGAGTTTAACCTGGTCAGTGCCGACCTCAAACCCGTGACCTGGGAAGATCTGAGCGAGAATGGAACCAAGGTCGTTCTTATGATCCTTGTGCCGTCCATCGATACAAGCGTCTGCTCGCTAGAGACCGGAAAATTCAACCGACAGGTCGCCAGCCTGCCCGAAAATAAAGTCAAAGTGGTCACCATCAGCAACGATACCCCCTTTGCACAAAAGCGCTGGGCCACCCAGGAACAGGTCGACAATATCGAGCTGCTTTCAGATCATAAAGACCGCTCCTTTGGCGCCGGCTACGGTATGTATATTAAGGAGCTCGGACTTATCGCCCGATCTATCTTTGTTGTGGATACAAAAGGGATTATTCGATATATCCAAACCGTATCCGAAGTCGCCCTTGAGCCGGACTATGACGCTACTCTAAAGGCCGTCAGAGACCTGGTTGCAGAGTAAAATTACTCTAATATTCCCACATATTTTCGCACTTCGGGCGTGCTATTTTGCACGCCCGATTTTTGCTTCATCAGTCATTAAATGACACACAGTCACGCCTGTTTCTTTATGCTTGCCCGTTCAAAAATGGCTGCAAAAATAGGTCGATTCAGGCCGGAAATTCCTTGCCGACTGCGTTAAAAATATGGAATAATCTCACCCGTTGCGGGCGCGCACTCCGGCAATTTTCAGCTTTTGAAATGATCGGCACGCGCGCCCTTATCCATGCCATACACACATCGCTCAGACTAAAAGAAGCGAATCGGGGAACTTTTGAGCAGCCAACCGCCGGACGATAATGAGACCCAGGACCAGCAATTGGAACTGGGGGATGATGACGGCGCTGTAGCGTTGAAAAAGGCTTGGGAAAAAACACTCCGCGCACTGATTAGTCAATATAACAAACCCACCTTTGATAACTTCCTGCGTCCGCTAAAGCCGCTCTCTTATGACGGCCGTATAGTAGTGCTGGGAGCCCCATCCGCGTTTGCACGGGAGTGGGCAGACAAGAAATACACGCAGACCCTCAAAGCCCAGCTTTCAGCCGCGCTCGACGTTACCGATCTTCAGGTACGCATCGTCATCTCTTCACCGGAAGTCCAGCCCCTGCTCGGCCAAAAGCCGCTGGAGCTGCAGCGCGCCGCCTCGCCGGCGCTTCCCGAAGAAGAGCCCGAACCCAAACCGCACTCCGGAAAGTCCGGCAGAAACAGCCTGGTCCAGGATCGCCGGCCAAATCCTTATCTGGCGGAACTGACCGAACCGACACTCAACGACAAGTACATCTTCGACCACTTCGTCGTCGGCCGCTCAAACCGCCTGGCCCACGCCGGCGCAGTCGCCGTCGCGCAGTCCCCTGGGAAAAGCTACAACCCGCTGTTCCTCTACGGAAGCCCCGGCTTGGGCAAGACACACCTGATGCACGCCATAGGCCATCAGGTCCAGGCGGAGCTCCCAGGAGCCAATGTCGTATACGTCAGCGGCGAGAACTTCACCAACCATTTTGTAACCGCACTGCGCGAACGCCGCACGGAAGACTTTAGACGCGCCTACCGCAATGTCGATGTCTGGCTCGTCGACGACATCCAGACCATTGCCTCAAAAGAGCAGACCAAGGAAGAATTCTTCCACACGTTCAACACCCTGCACCAGATGAACAAGCAGATCGTCATCTCCAGCGACCGCTCCCCCCGAGAGCTGCGCACCATGGACGAACGCTTGGTCTCCCGTTTCGAATGCGGCCTCACCGCGGACATTACCGCCCCCGACCTAGAAATGCGCATGGCCATCCTACAGAAAAAAGCCATTCTAGACAACATGCGCGTGCCCGATGAAGTCATCGCCTACATGGCCAACCTCATCCAGAGCAACATACGAGCCCTCGAAGGCGCCCTGATCAAACTCATGGCCTACGCCTCCCTGGCAAAAAGCCCCGTCACCAAGCAGCTAGCCAGCGACGTCCTAAGCAGCTACTTCGTCGAGCGCACCCCCAACGTCCGCGCCCTGGTCTCCGCCCACCCCGAAGACCACCAGCCCGAACGCATGGGCCGCCCCGACGTCATCGTCGAAAACATCATCGAAGCCGTCGCCCTGCAGCTCAACGTCGAAAAGAACGCCATCATCGCCACCGGCGACCGCCGCAAAGAAGTCATGTTCGCCCGCCAGGCCGCCATGTACCTCTGCCGCGAACTAAGCAACGTCCCAACCACAACGCTCGCCTCAACCTTCGGCTGCAAAAACCACTCCACAATCTCACACGCCCACACAAAAATGAAAGCCCAACTCAACGCCGACCCCCGCATCCTCTCCACCCTAACCCGCATCCGCCGAGTCATCGAATACTCGCTATAGGCACTTCTGGTCCCCAACAGCGCGAAGCGCCTCCTGTCCCCCTGCCGCGAAGCGGCCTCCTACCTCCTCGCCCCATTCCTATGTGGGAGAGGATTGAGGTGAGGGGGTCCTCTCTTGCTCCTCTCCCCGAAAAAAGAAGCAAACACCCATTTTAAGTATTTCTCACTCCGAATGTAAAGTATACTTTGACAAATCACACTTTGACAAAGTATACTTTACCTAATCACGATTTCTAATTAAACCGAGCAGATTCCAATGCCAACCTTCAAGCCAGACCCATTCTACAACCGCACAGCCGAACTAGCCGCTCTCGACCGCGCATGGACACGGCACGGATCCGGCGGGCAGATGATGCTCCTCTATGGCCGCCGCCGCTTAGGCAAGACCTACCTGCTCCAGCGCTACTTCACCGGCGGCGTATCGGGCAACGATACCCTTCGCCCGCACAGCTACTACTTGGCGGAACAAACAACAGCCGCCGCACAGCGAACTCTTCTCGCCCGCCAGCTCCTAGCAGACCTTCCCTTCGGAGGAGCAACAGAAGAAGAAATCGCCGTTTCCTGGAATGCCCTATTAAGGTACGTCTCCCAACAGGCATCGATCCGCGCAAAGGACACCGGTCGTTTTGCCCTTATTCTCGATGAGTTTCCCTACCTCGTAGAACAAACACCCGAGCTCCCTTCGATCCTCCAAGCCTGGTGGGACCGCGAAGGCACCCATGTACCGCTGTTCGTCGTTCTTTGTGGATCACATCTCTCAGCAATGACGGCTCTGGGCAAGGAGAGCGCACCCCTCTTCGGCCGCTTCAATGCAGGCATTTTCCATCTTGACCCGCTGTCGTATGCCGATGTTGCCTGCTTCTACTCAGACAGCCCACATTACGGAGTTAAGGAAACACTCCTAATGTACGGCGTTCTTGGCGGAACGCCTCGCTATCATGCCCTGGTCGATCCCACTCGCTCCGCAACCGACGAGATCATTACCCTGCTCATGCAGCCAAGAGCCATCCTGGAAAACGAAGTTCGGTTCCTCCTTGGGAGCGAACAAATCCGGGAGCCTGCTCCGTATAACGCCGTACTCGGCGCTATCGCCAACGGTGAAACGCAGGCAGGCGGGATACAGAACCTCATTGGAGTTGAAAAGGCCAGCCTCAGTTTCTATCTCCGGACTCTTCAGGAACTTGGATGGATTCGCCGAGAGTTTCCATTCGGTGAAAAATCCGAACGTCGAGCGCTCTACCGTATAGCCGATCCCTTTCTTTCCTTCTGGTACCGATTCGTCGCACCCCTTTCCAGCGCCCTGCAATTCTCCGATCCCTCAGTTCTGTACGAATCTCGCGTTGCCCCCTACCTTTCAGATTACATGGGGAACTTCGTCTTTGAAGACATCTGCAGTCAGTGGCTGCGGCGACACGCCCACGAACGCCTCGGATTGACGGTACGGCAAATGGCCCGGTACTGGAGCCGCGACGGCCGTACGGAAATCGACATTGTGGCCGAACTCGACGATGAAGCATTCCTGTTCGGCGAGTGCAAATGGCGCTCAGACAGCCTAGCACGTATGGGCGACTACGCCAGCCTTCAAGCAAAAGTCGCCAGCCTCCCCGAAGCCAGATGGCGCAACAAGCCCTTATATCTCTTATTCGCAGTCGGCGGATTCGCCCCGGACCTGCAGGAGCTAGCCGCCGACCCAAACGAGCGGCTTATCCTTGTCTCCGGCGCCGATCTGCTCGATCGGCACAATTAACATCACCGTAATTGACCTATACCGCAGCCTGCGCCACCCTAAGATCCAACTCAGTCTCCAGAATTTCAGCACACCTCAAAAGCGTGGAATTCAGAGTCCCGGCCTCCTCTCCCGCATCAATAAGCGCAACGATACAAGCAGGCAGCATCCCCAACCGGCCAGGATTCATGCGCTCTCCGGCAGCTATCCCTTCCTTCGCTTCATCAAGCCGTTCCGCCTGAACTTTCGGAAGCAGCCACCTGACCACACCCAGCGAACGGAGTATCGGAACCCCCGAACCAAGAATCGTGCCAAGCGTCTCACAAAACAGCAGCTGAATGACCGTGCGCTGATATTGGCTCAAATCCTCCCAGCTCTCCGGCTGCGCCTGCGTAGAAGGACTTGCAAAAAAGAAAGC
>Ga0302303_10000920_pt1 | contig 21016 bp, 29 predicted proteins | sample III_Palsa_E2_1_FD_194542 | JGI IMG/M metagenome (GOLD analysis project Ga0302303, IMG submission 194542) | Peat permafrost microbial communities from Stordalen Mire near Abisko, Sweden - III_Palsa_E2_1 | ecosystem: Environmental > Terrestrial > Soil > Palsa > Peat permafrost | place: Sweden...
AAACCTCTGCCTCTCCGGTGGTTGTACAGTAGTGAGCAACATTAATGATGGAACGAACCAACTCTTTCTGGTTAAGCCGGCGCAAGGACTGTTGCCGCAACTGCTCGCCGCCGTGCTGCGCTTGGTGAACGGAATTCTGGACGCAGAGCCGGATCAAATTCTGGTGATTCCGCCCAACAACAGCGGCCAAGCGACGGCATCCACGGCTCCCGCAGGATTGTGGGATAACGTCCCGGTGAATTACTACGGGAACATGACCACCGATGGGTATGTGAATCAGCCGGCGGCGCAAATTATCCGGGTCTCGCAAGCGCACCAGGTTTTTGGAGTGAGCGGCGCGGGAATCGTGGCGGACATTGATACCGGCGTGGATCCGAATCATCCGGCACTGCACGGCGTGCTGCTGCCGGGATACGACTTTACGCGCAACCAAGTGGGCGGTTCGGAATTGAACGACGTTTCGCTTTCGGCGCCGCCTCCCTGCCAAACCTGCGCGGCGGCGTATGTGAATCAGCACACGGCCGCAATGCTGGACCAACACACGGCGGCCATGCTGGACGGTTCGCAGTATGAGGCGTTCGGGCACGGCACGATGGTAATGGGCGTCATTCACTTGGTGGCGCCGACGGCTACACTGCTGCCCTTGAAGGCGTTCAGCGCGAATGGCAGCGGATCGCTGTCGAACATTCTGGCGGCGATTTACTACGCGGTCCAGAACAACGCGAAAGTGATCAACATGAGTTTTGATTTGACCTCCAGCTCGAACGAACTTACGACCGCGATCAACTACGCCAACAGCCACAAAGTGATTTGCGTGGCGTCGGCCGGCAACGACGGCAAGCAGGAGGTGGTTTACCCGGCCGGCTTGCAGTACGTGATGGGCGTGGCGTCGACGAACAATCAAGACCAACGATCGACGTTCTCGAATTACGGGAACCAGATCGTGTGGGTCGCGGCGCCGGGCGAAGGCATCATCACGACCTACCCGTTTGCAACGTATGCGGCAGGTTGGGGCACGTCGTTCAGTTCGCCGATGGTGGCCGGCACCGCGTCGCTGGTGGTCAACATACAGCCTTCGTTCAATGAGACCCAGGCGGCGTGGACCGCGGCGCACGCGAAATGGATTGGCCTGAACATGGGCAACGGACGGCTGGATGTCTACGGCACGCTGTCGTCCTTGAATCCGATTCAGGGCTTGCTGCAATAACTGCTTCCATGTGGACCGATAACGCAGCGTCGAGCGCCTCGCACAACTGGGCACCGCCAGCCCTGCAGGTGAAGCACGTCGAGGAGCAACTCTCGGCGCTGCGGAGTTCGTTGATTTGCGCGTTCAATCAGCTTTTGGATTTGAAAGATTTGAACACGGGCGTGCATAGCACGCGATTGGCGGAGTGGGCGCTGCATGTCGCGAGTGAGCTGGGTCTGGAGCGCGAGAGCCTGGCGGACATGGAAGTCGCGGCCTTGCTGCATGACATCGGGAAAATCGGCATCGCGGATGCGATTTTGAATAAGCCCGCGAAATTGACCCCGGAAGAATATGAAGTGATGAAAAAGCATCCGGAGTTTGGCTGGGCGGTGTTGCGCCAAGTGCCGGGCATGGAGCGCGCCAGCCTGATGATTCTGCATCATCATGAAAATTTTGACGGCACGGGCTACCCGGGCGGACTGAAGGGCGAAGAAATTCCGATGGGGTCGCGGATCGTAGCGGTGATCGACGCGTTTGATGCGATGGTTTCGACTCGGCCGTACCGCCAGGGCATGCCCATCGAGGAAGCGGTGCGACGGCTGGTGGCGGCGAGCGGCACGCAGTTTGATCCGCGGGTGGTGAATAGTTTTCTGCCGCTGGCGCAGGCGGAAATGACGTCGGTGTTTGCGGCCGCCGGCACATCGGTCACGGCTGTTTTGTAGAATCGGGTCCTCGCGACAACCCCCTGTTTTTTTCCGCCGAGTCTCACCTTAAAACACCTAGTTCTCATTTCGATACACATTGTAGAAATTGCTGCTGCATGTTTCCCCGAATTGAATGATGTTACGTGTCGTCGGTTTATGTTCCGAATGGTAACAGCCGCGCGAACGGGGGAACGAATGGAGATGGGATCCGGGGTCCGCATCGGGCCTTTTGAGGTTTTTGCGCCGCTGCAGCCGGCGACGTCGTTGATTCGCGGGTATGGCGAGCATCATTTTCCCGGCAGGCTAATCGTGGTGGAAGGCATCGACGGATCGGGCAAGTCGACGCAGCTAAGCCTGCTGCATAAATGGCTGGAATCGAAGGGTTACGGGGTGGTGTTCAGCGAGTGGAATTCGTCGCCGCTGGTGAAAGACACCACCAAGTACGGCAAGAAGAAAAAAATGCTGACGCCGGCGACGTTTTCGCTGATTCATTCGACGGATTTTGCGGATCGCACGGAGCGGAGCATTTTGCCTTTGCTGAAGGCCGGGGCCGTGGTGCTGTGCGACCGCTACATTTATACGGCGTTTGCGCGGGACGTGGCGCGCGGGATGGATCGCGAGTGGGTGCGAGACCTGTATGGATTCGCGGTGCAGCCAGCGATCGCTTTTTATTTTCGGGTTCCGCTGGAGACCGCGATTCACCGGCTGCTCGATGGCCGTGACGGGTTCAAATTTTACGAGGCAGGGATGGATTTGAATCTGACGGACGACTCGGTGGAAAGCTTCCGGATATTTCAGGGGCGCATTCTGGCCGAGTACGAAAAAATGATTCCGGAATTTGGGTTGACGGTGATCGACGCGACGCTGCCGATTGAAACGCAGCAATCGCAGGTGCGCCATATTGTGCGAACCCATTTGGACCACGCGAAAGAATTGAGGGTGCGACCATGAGAACGACTTACGGAAAATCGCTGCCGAGCACGCGGCTGGACAATCTGGGCGGTAAATTGATTGTGATCGAAGGCACGGATGGCGCGGGGCGTTCGACGCAGATCAACCTGCTGAAACCGTGGCTGGAAGAGTTGGGGCATGCGGTGGTGGATACGGGGATGACGCGCTCGCCGCTGGCCGGCGATGGGATTCGCCGCGCGAAGGAAGGAAATAATCTGGGGCGGGTGACGCAGAGTTTGTTTTACGCCACGGATTTTGTGGACCGGCTGGAAAACGAGATCGTGCCGGCGTTGCGGGCCGGTTTTATCGTGCTGACCGACCGCTATATTTATTCGCTGATGGCGCGGGCGATCGTGCGCGGGATGGATCCGCACTGGATCCGGAGTATTTATAGCGTGGCATTAAAACCGGATGCGGTGTTTTATTTGCGGCTGGGCATCGATCAGTTGGTGCCGCGGGTGATCTTCACGCGCGGATTCGATTATTGGGAATCGGGGATGGACCTGTATCCGGGCCACGACATGTACGACAGTTTCTGCAGTTATCAGGCGGCGCTGCTGGCGGAATTCGACCGGCTCAGTTCGGAATTCAATTTTCAGATGGTCGATGCGGCACGGGACGCCAAAACCGTCTGCGAGCAGTTGAAGGAAAATATATTGCAGCTGCTGGAGAAGGATTCGCGCAAGAGTTTTATGGCGAAGGTGTACGACGAGCCGGCCGCGCGGAGTTTGAGCGAGTTCCGGGCGCGGCCGGTATTTGATACGCGCAGCGATACGCGAATTGATCGCGCGGTGGGTGCACTGCCTGGTGTTACGCCAGCGGTGGCTCGCGCGACCAACGGCAACGGTCACCATGCGACTCACCAAAAATAGAATCGCCCACGGATCAGGACGCCGTTTCAGCCAGCACCGTTTGCCGATATTCTCCGGACCATCCAACCAGGAGGGCTGCCATCGCATCGATTGTGTAACTGGTGGCGTGGGTGGCGCGTAATGCGGCGGGCGATGATTTTGCCAGGTGATCGCGCAACGCAATGAATAGTTGACCCGGAATTTTGTCCTACGCGCTTAGGAAGTTGCGTTTGGGGCAGCCCTCCAGAGCTGCAATCCAAAAACTCTACGATCGTCAACGAGGTACGGATGCCTGCACCCATTGTGTTTTCGATGAGTCTTGCCGGAGTGGTTTTTCTGATTGCGGGAATGTTCGCGTTTCGACGCGAGGTGCAAGCGGCCGCGGGACTCGACAAATGGATTGCGCTGGGCGGCGTTTTTGTGGCGGCGCCGTTGGCAACATTCGGAGCGGAGCATCTGACGGCGGCGCGGTCGCTGATGGAGGCGGTGCCAGAGTGGATGCCGGGGCGGCTGTTCTGGGCTTACTTCGTGGGCGTCTGCCTGGTCGCGGCGGCGGTGAGCCTGACGGTAAAAAAGTACGTGACGCTGACGACCGCGCTGCTGGCCGTAATGTTTTTTTCGTTTGTCTGCATGATTCATTTGCCGAATTTATTGCCGCACTTGAAGGAGCGACTGTTTTGGACGATCCCGCTGCGCGACGCGGTCTTTGGCGCGGGGGCGCTGGCATTGGCGGGCGCGCTGAGGAAAGGCGCGGATGGTCGCGGATCGAACTGGCCCATCACGTTTGGAAGATTGCTGATTGCGGCGGCGCTGATTTTCTTCGGCGTACAGGAGTGCCTCTACCCCAAATTCGCGCCGGGCGTTCCGTTGCCGAAGATGACGCCGGCGTGGGTGCCGCTGCCGGCTTTGTGGGGATTTCTTTGCGGAGTAATCCTCATCGTCTGCGGAGTGTGCCTGCTGGTGAACAAATATGCGCGCGGTGCCGCGGCGTGCGTCGGCGCGGTGATGGCGGTGCTCACTTTGATTTTGTACGTGCCGATCCTGCTGCTGAATTCAGGGACTGGGCCGCTGGTCGAAGGACTGAATTATGTGGCGGACACTTTGCTTTTCGGCGGGGCCTTGCTGTTTCTGGCGAGGGCGCTGCCGAAGGAATCGTCTTCCGTGAGCGCCACGTAATAGAGGTGGCGCGCCCGAGGGGGCGATTTTAGAACTTTTCTGAGCGACTTCGTGCTATCGCTACCACCGAATGAACCTCCTTGCAGGATAAGCTTGTAGGGTACTGGCAGCAGCCCGAATGCCACAGGTCCGGTAACGCGACTAACCAGGCAAGTGGAATTGAATCGGTAACCCTAGCGCGTTTCGCAGGACTAATATTGAGACCGCTAAACACTGGTCGCTGGGCGCATTCGGCCGGAGGCCAGTTGGCCAGCCTTTTTACCACCTTAGTTGAAACATCCGGAGAGGCGATACGTCTGAAAGGGGATAGGAAGCCTTTGGCCTCAACGCTCCAAGGAGAAAAAAGATGAAACGTTTTTCCAGATTTGCGTTGGTATGGTTGGCTGTGGGTTTTGCATTGGCTCCCCTGCGGGCGCAGGAAGCCCCAAAGGAAGCTCCGAAGAAAGCTCCGGGGCCGGCTCTCAGCATGTCGGAAGGCGTGCTGGAGTCGTGGAATGAGATCGGACACAAATTGATTGCCATGGCGCAGGATTTTCCGGAGGACAAATTTTCGTACAAGCCGCAGGCGGAATCCCGGACATTTGTCGCGAACCTGGTGCATGCTTCGGCGTCCATGTACTTCTTCACGGATACCTCCGCGGGGAAAAAACCGCGGCCGTTAAGCTACGCCGATGACCCCAAGGTCGTGGGCGTGAAGACCCGGGCGGACCTGGTGGCCTTTGTGACCAAGTGCGTGGAAGACGGCGCTGCGGAGATCAAGGCCAAGGGCGACAAAGGCCTGATGGAAACGGTCGATGATGGCCAGCCGCGTCTGGACCGGCTGTACGACCTGGCTTACGGCCTGATCGCGCATTCGAACGAACACTATGGCCAGCTGGTCGTCTACTACCGGATCAACGGCCTGGTGCCGCCGGAATCAAGGCCCAAGAAATAGGGAAGTTCTCCGGATCTCTGAACTCTGGCGCCTGCGCTCATGCTTGATTAACGCAGTAACCGGACATGTGAATTCCGATCAAAACCACATGTCCGGTAACGCGACTTATCAGGCCTTGGCAACCGGACGATTTGTTCCATCCCTCAGACAGTTCAATTCTGAACAGTATCGCGATTCTCTGTATGCGCTAATAGACGAAGCGCTGAGCAGCGACGCTGTGAATTGAAGTCGTGAAGTCGCTGTAAGCCGGCAATCGACAAAGCCGAACCTTCGGCGATTTTCTCGTGTCCGCGATGAACTTTCTTTCGGCCAGCAGTTCCATTTTCACGTGTTTCGCCGAATCTCGCGCCGTGGCCCGCTGGCTCGGGTCCAGACGCGCCTTGAAAGCGGCTCCGTTTCCTCGACTGTGCGGACTACTCGTTGGTGCGTCACTTTTAGTCTATCTGCTTCCCCCCAGTGCGCTCGCGCAACAACAGTCCGATGGGCGTGAAATTCGAAGCCCGGACGTAGATCCGCGAACTTCCGGACCGGGATATCTGGATGCAAGGGCGTCAGCCACGGTCGCGGGCACCGTGACCGACGCAAGCGGCGCCTCCGTTAGTGGCGCGGCAGTGAGCCTGGTACCAGAGAGCGGAACAACATCGCGCACAACGATCGCCGGGACGAACGGTGAATTTAGTTTTACAACGGTGCGCGCGGGTTCCTACTCGGTGAGGGTCAAAGCCGAGAATTTCGCGACGTTCAGCTCGGCCGAGTTCATCGTCGCGGTGGCGCAGATCTATGAGGTTCCTGAAGTCTCGCTGACGCTTGCCACGAAGGACACAGAGGTGACGGTCCATCCTACCGAGTTCGTTGCCGCTGAAGAGGTGAGAGCCGCGGAGAAGCAGCGTCTGCTGGGCGTGATTCCTAACTTCTACACGAGCTACATAAATGACGCGGCACCGCTCACGGCCAAACAGAAGTTTTTATTTGCCGCGAGGGGGACGTTCGATCCGGTTGCGATGATTGGTGTCGGCTTCGGTGCCGGGATCGAGCAGGCGACGAACTCGTTCTCCGGCTATGGGCAAGGCGCCTCAGGATATGCAAAACGTTATGCGGCAAAATTCGCCGACGGGCGCAGCAGCGACTTTCTAACCCACGCCGTTTTCCCCTCGCTTTTCCACCAGGATCCCCGGTACTTCTATTTGGGCGCCGGTTACTCGTTTAAGTCGCGGCTCGCACACGCCGTGGGATCGGCGTTTTTCACGCGCAGCGACAGCGGGCTCACTCAGCCCAACTATTCTTATTGGCTAGGCGATGTGTCGTCGGCCGCGCTGTCCAATCTGTACTATCCTAAAGCCAATCGCGGTGTGGGCCTCGTTTTCAGTAACGCAGCAATTGGGCTGGCCGGCCGGATGGCTGGGAATGTACTGCGCGAATTTTCGAAGCGCGTGACGACAAACGTGCCGGCGACGCGAGTTCAGTGATCTTTCAACGCCTGATTAACGCGGAAACCGGACATGTGGTCTTTCGGGTTTTTCAGGCAACGTGAACAACGATTCGCGGAGCGTCTGAATTACGAGGTTGCCCGTGGTGCACGCCGGAGTTACCTACTCTGCGGTCGGAGATGGCCGCGGAGGATATGTTGTAGCGACTGAGATTTCTACCGGAAAAGAATTCTGGAAGATAAAAATATTCACGGTGCACATAAAGTTTGGGATGGAGGAGTGCCTTCAGTGGGTTTTCATCACCGACCTGAACTTGGATTCAAACGCACTGCTAATTCGGGATGAGAAATCCCGGTGCTATCGGCTCGATTTGGACAAACTGCGAGTGAAAAAAGACATATGCCATTAGTTCCCAGAATCCCAGGGTGCCAAGGAAAAGCTTGCAGTCGCGTAGGTCCTCATAAACGCGGGTACCATATATGTGGTTTTTGTGCTTTTTCAGATTTCCGGTAACGCGACTAATCGGGAGTTCAGTAGTCCGTCCGGCTGGTCCGTTATGATGCCATACGTGCCACGCTTAAATCTCTCTCGGATCGCGGCGTACGAATACATATGTTAGTGTCATCTATGGTGACTTCCGCGGTTCGACGCTTATCTGGCAAGGCCCGTCGCCATCCCCAAAAAGCGAATTCAAAAAAACCGCCTTCGATGTGAAATCATTTCCCGATTCCGCGGGTCCCGGAAGAAAGGTTAGCAAGTTTCGAGGAAAGGAAATCGTTTTCGCGCAAGGCAATCTCGCGAAGAATGTCATGTAACTTTAGGAGGGCTCGCAACTCGAACATTCGCTCCTATTTTTCTGCTCGAAATGTCTTGCCTAGCTCGTGTTCAGCTAGACGGAAATAATGTCGAAAATTGTAAATCAGCGGCGACCACTTGGTCGGATCAACGTAGCTGTCACCAACAACAAATTCAGCCGCGACGTGGACACGAACGATTTCCACCTCGGCTGCCAATCCCCCGCCGAGTTGTTGTAGTTTGTCGCCTGCCATCCGGTGCAGTTTATTCACGCGAGCTTCCATGTGAACCGGGCACTGCTCGGCCCGCGCAGGTTTCACCAGATCGCTTGCAATCGGTGTCAGTCCGGCTATTCTGAATTTGTCTTTCTCAAAGCGGAACTGTTTGACCTTAATTTCTGGAACGGGATTCTTGCCGGTTAACGGCGCTAGCTTTTCCACTTCTCGCCACATATCGGGTGCAGGGAGATTAATCACGCACTCCGAGTGTCGCGCCAAGTTTTCTGCAGTCTTCGTCTCGTCCAGTAGGCCCAACATAACCGTCCAACCCAGCGCCCAGAATGACGACATAGGTGCTAGATTCGTGGTGTCGTCTTCGTTCAGAGAACTTATCAAGGCTACAGGCGTTCCAAAGTAGAGTATTTTCGGTTCAATCGTGCGAAATTTTGGTTCTAACATCCAACCTCACTTCACTTTTGAAATTTCGTCACGTAGATGAGATCAAGAGGTTTGCAACGAAGCGATTTTGCGCTGGCGAGTCCACTCCCGTTTCAAGCGGACTTCTTAGAGTCAACCTCGAATGCGTACATTCGGTTATCGCAGTTGTTGCAGCGAAAGGGACGAACCGGCGTAACCCGACTGCCAAGCTGCTCTGCGAGGACACTCGCGTCGGCGCATGGGTGACGGAGGGTGGGAGCAGATTTCCCCTCCGTCGAAGTGCGATTCGCGAAAGGCTAGTGGGCCTTGTGCGCGGAGGCAGTGACATCCCAAGCGTGATCTCGAGTGAAATCATCGATCTGTTTTTCGGCCGCATCTTTAGCAACGCCGTACCTTTGTTGAATCTTGCCCACGAGCTGTTCCTTTTTCCCGTTAATGATCGCCAGGTCGTCGTCGGTCAGCTTGCCCCACTTTTCTTGTATTTTCCCAGACGACTGTTTCCATTGACCTTCAATTTGATCCCAATTCATTGTGCCCTCCGAGAAACTCCGTTCAGTGCCGAAGCTTCGAGTTAAGCACCTGCAGGGTTCGAAGTAGATAAGGTCAACGCTGTAGAGGCTTCTCAGCTGGTGAAATAGTTCGAATTTGTCTTGCAACTCTAAAGCCTCTGGCGTGCTCGGCTTATGCGGCGCGGACGTCCCAATGAAAGACTATTTCAAGTGCAGCGACGTAATTCCATTGACAATAGGGTAGCGAAAGCACAGGGTTATTACGGACCTGGGATTCTTCAGTTCACCTGAATACAACGGAAGTTACCTGAACCACCCCTCGCCAAAATAACCGGCAATACATTTAAGGAGACCCATGAATACTATTACACGCAGGGACCAGTCCCGTGGTTTGACGCTACAGGATGAAGTCAATCGTCTGTTCGAAGACAACTTTACTCGCGAACGCTCGGGTCATGCCGACCTAGCAACGTGGGCGCCGGCCGTAGACATCTACGAAACAGAGAATGAATTGGTCGTAAAGGCCGAGCTTCCGGACCTCCAGGAGAAGGACATTGACGTCCGCATCTCCAACAACACTCTGACGATTCGGGGCGAACGCAAGTTCGACAAGGACATCAAAGAAGAGAATTTCCTTCGCATCGAACGCGCTTACGGCTCATTCATGCGCAGCTTTTCGCTTCCGAACACGGTCAGCTCCGAGAACATTCGAGCCGAGTACCGTAATGGCGTCCTGACGCTGCACATGGCCAAGCGTGAAGAATCCAAGCCCAAGCAGATCAAGATCAGCCTCTCTGCAACCAACGGTAAGTAGTCATCAGTCTGCGCACATGGGGCGGGGTTCGTCCTCGCCTCGACAACCAAGGAGGTTGCCATGACCGATCGCAACGGAATATCCAAGCAAGACATCGCGAGCCGTGCCTACGGGCTCTACACGCAACGTGGCCGCGAACCCGGGAAAGATGTGGACGACTGGATCCGCGCAGAAGAAGAGCTGTGGGCCGAATCGAACTACCCGTCCGTCCGATCGACGGGCGCACCCCGCGGCTAGTTGCAGTCGGCCAACCCGAAAGTGGGGCGGCCCATTTCCTTGAAAGGAGAAATGAAATGGACAATGCGAAAGCGATGAGGTGCGCGCACCCGATTTACCACGGATGGCGGCCAACTCCTGATTAGTCGCGTAACCGGACATGTGGTTCTAGGCGGTTAACAAACTCTTTGGCTCAGTTCGCCGACGCCTTCACTCTGTGACAGCCATGACACGAGCTCGCGCAGAAAAGTTCTATAATCGTCCCTTCGGGCCCACCATTTCCCTTATGGGAATTCCCAAGCGTTTCCTGGTTTTTTAACAGGAAGAAAGACAGGGCGGCCGGGCGGTCGCCCTTTTATTTCTCTCAGGCAATCGCATCAAACGTCAACGCGCCTCGTCTTAATCCCAAAATGAGTTCTGCAAAGCGTTCAGCGGCTTCACGCGTCGTAAACAGTTTGGAGAATCCGCTCGCAAGCACTATTAGCTTGAATTTCATTTCGCACAGCCTCCGACCTTTCGATGCGAAGACCAGCAATAGCGCTTCCCATTTCTTCAAGATTTGATTGGCTTCAACGCTCTCTGTTGGCATACTGCCAGTAGTCATGTAACACCCAAGGCAGCGCGCTCCGGCCAATAGGACTGGGCGGATCGGGGCGCGCTGCTTTACCTCCGATCGGTAAAAGAAATGCAAAATCCTCAAGTCTGCTTGCCCCTGGTTTTACAAAGAATACCGTATCGACAATGAAGGCGCGCGCTGTTCCCCTTGCATTCCATGACTCGTACGGTATTGGTTGCCGACGACAATCCCCATATCCGCAAGTTGCTTTGCCAGATGTTCGAACGCGAACAGGATTACGATTTGTGCGCCGAGGCTGAAAACGGCAGGCAGGCAATTGAACTTGCGCTTCATCATCGGCCAGATTTGATAATCCTCGACCTATCGATGCCCGTGATGAATGGCTTGGAAGCCGCTCACGAGCTTAAGAAACTTATGCCGAAGGTACCGATAATCTTGTTTACCCAACACGCGGATTTGAGTAACCGCTTGGGCCTGATGAACATGGATGTGGATCGAATTGTCGCCAAAACTGAGGCTTCGTCTCTGATGGGACACGTCCGCGCGCTTGCGCCGGCGTGGTAGTCCAACTACTTCATTTCAATCGGTGGCCATTTCAACTTTTCGGTTTTGATAATCAGGAGATTTTCGCAAGCTTGAACGATCGCGTTACGCTCCTCCAAGTGATTCGGACTATCAGCGATTTCCTCAGCGCGTTCGATCATGGCGCCTTCAATCTGATTTATTAGATCGGTAAGCTTTTCGCGGTCGATCTCGGCGGCTGCTTCCTCATACAATCGTTGCCATAGAGGTTTCAGACCACCCGAATTAGGCATAAATCCCTTTTGGGACTCGGGAAGAGTCGAGAACGAGCGGGGTCCAGGAGACCAAAATTTAGTACGGGGTCACGGACCGCGTCAAGTGGGTGTATTTATTGCAGGATACTTATTTCCGGGACGCCGATACATATCGACCAACGGTCCTTCGATATTCGTCGGCACCTTCACATTCAACGTCTCAAACCCTAAATTTTTACAAAGCGACCGGAATAGATCGACCATCGTAGAGCCTGGCCTTCCCCATGGCTCTGCGGAATTCTTTTTCGAGAGCCTCAGTAACGAAGGCTGCGCGCCGTTCTCCGCGAGCTACGCGACTGACATACGAAGGGTCGACATCGAGCCGCTTAGCGACTCGCCTATAGATACCGCGGAATAGAGTAATTGCCTGCAATGAATTCATGATCTCGTTTTGGCTGTTACGTTTCATGTTAGTCCGATGAAGGCAGGAAGACTAAACCTGACCTCCTAACTATTATGGTATACTGCACAAGTTATCGAGTGCAAGAGTAATGGACAAGCATCGCTCACCATCGTCCGAATGGGTGGCCAAAATCCTGCAACTTAGGAAGCACTTAGGTCTCAACCAGTCGGAGTTTGCCTCCCGGCTGAACTATTCTGCTATGGCCCTCTCCCGCTGGGAAAGCGGCTTGCACGAACCTACCGCGGAAGCCTACGTAAGGATGGGAAATTTAGCCGAACACAGAGCGTCGAACTGGTTCTGGACGCGTGCCGGATTGAAGGGTTCAGATTTGTCGCGCATGTTTCCGGAAGGTTCAGGTGACCCACACAAATCAGATTTCCCGGATTTTGAAATCGTTACCGCGGGAAGCGGTAGAAAACGCTCAACGGCCAGAACGAGAACAAAGCTGGTGGCAATACCGGTGCTAGCAGTACAGGCCGGCACGCACGGAGCGAAGGGCGATCGGGTACTGGACCTGGATCAGGCAGAAGTTTCTGAAATGATAGCCGCGCCCGCGCAATGGTGTCCTAATCCTGCGGGAACGAGCTGCGTGCATGTGCGTGGCGCTGCCATGAGCCCAGCAATTAACGACGGCGACCTCGTCGTAGTGGACAGCACACAAAACGACGCGAATGAATTGAACGGCAAGATCATCGTCGCTTGGCATAAGGCGACCGGACTCACTCTGTCGCGGTTCCTGGTAATGAACGGTGTACAGCTGCTGGAATCCGAGAATCGTGATTACAAACCGATCTCGGTGGGACGCGACCGGAACTGGCGGATCGTGGGGAAAGTTCTGTGGTGGATCCGGAGGTCGACTTAAAAAGTTTTTGGTCTGCCCGAACGCGTGCTGGGGCTCGCTCCGGCCCAGAACGGTTTTACTTCATTTCGATCGGTGGATAGCTTAACTTCTCGGTCTTGATTGTGAGTAGGTTTTCCGAGGCTTGAACCATCGCGTTTCGTTCGTCAGCATGATCATCAGCGTCGTGAGCCAATTCCTGTGTGCGCGCCATCAGCGCCTCTTCGGTGCGATTTATGAGTTCGGTGACTTTTTCACGATCGGTCTCGGCTGAAGTTGCCTCGTAGAGTTCCTGCCACCGCTGTTTCGCACCACCAGAATTTGTCATATTCCCCCCGCTATCTCCTATTTCCTTTCCTTCGGCACGACGCACAGCGCGTCTGCTTTTTCGTGCCAATGAAATCGTATTGGCAGTTGCCACATTTTCGGTAAAAGAGCGGTGGCCCGCTTCTATCGAAGGTTTTCGGTTGGTCGATAAGCGAATGGTGCCTACTATTTATTGACATGGGTCAGGCCATCCCAACCTGTGAATTTTGATCGCAAGCAAATCGTCCGCCGCTATCTTCATCGCCGCTCGCTCTCGCGTATGAGCGGGACTGTCTCCGAGTTCCTGCCATCGCTCAAACAACTCGCCCTCTGCCGCGTGGATTAACGCAAGAAGCTTCTCTTTGTCTAGCTCCCACATCGTTTTTTCGTAGGCAATTTTCCACGATGGAACTTCGGCTGAGTTGGGAGGAACAGAAGATGGTTGGAGAGATGGCTGATTTTCGGACATCGCGCACCTCGAATCGAACGGCTGAGAAGGAACCTTACTGAGCCAAAGGCTCTGTCAGAGTTCGCATGAGGCCGTAGGGAGCGATAGCGCGGCGGGATGCTAGTGGACGGGGAGAGCGTAGCACTTTGTTAACTACTTGTCACGGTTCGTGACTCAGCGAGAAATACTGCGGAGCAAACCGCGTATAGTGTGTCATGGTCGATGACACGACAGCCTGCCGACAAATAACTGACGATCAAAAGAAGTTCTACCGGGATCGACGGAACTCTGCGGAGCCTGTCGCACTTGCGTTTAAGTCTCGCCTCAAGACTCGAGCCGGCCGGAAACAATAACGATGCTACTCGCGATTCTCGTGGTCGTTCTCGCTTTGGCGCTAACGGCGGCTGCGCCTGTCTGGCCCCATAGCCGCGGCTGGGGATACTACCCCAGTGGGCTCATCGGATTGGTGTTATTGATCCTACTGGCGTTGTCGGTCTCGGGAAGACTGTAAACTGAGACGTTGAACCCAGCCCTTTCGATCGGTCACAGGCTGTACGCCAGCGGATGCCTGGGCTCGTAAAGCATGATGTCGTCGGCGCCGGGTACGGCCATCATGACCACGAGTCCGTACCCGTGATCCTGAACTTCACCGTGGAACTCCGCTCCTTTGCCCTTCAGTTCGGCGACTGTGCGTGAGATGTCGTCGCACATCAGGGAGATCTGATGGTGCCGCGGCGAATCGTACGTCTTGCCATCGTAGACGCTGTGGGTCGGGTGCACGCCCATCTCGCTCCGCCCGGTCTTGAAGATCAGCCAACCCGGGCCTCCGCCCTGCGCATCCTCGACGTAAGGCCAGCCGAGGACGTCACGAAGGAATGCGCGCGTTGCGGGAGCATCGTCGGAATAAATCAAGGTGTGGATGCTGGTAATCATCAAACTGAACTCCTTAAATCGCCTAAAATTTTACTATTCCTGTCAATAAGCCGTTCATCGCACTGGAGATCGAAATCAGGACACTGCCCGTCGCTGGGTGTTCGCTGGCATTTTCGCCAAGCAGATTCTCGTGCCAGGCATGTCGATTACTGCTAGTCGGTCTTCACTCGGAAGCCCCGCTGGCCTGCTCGTTCCATCGGTGAACGTTCACGCCCACGATCAGGAGCCACAGCATTAGCGAAGTTTCTCCAAGGGCGGCGGGGAGCAGATTGTAGGGGGCGAGATAGTTCGCAAGCGGTTTATCTAGCAACGTCAGGTAGCCCAAACCGGCCAGCGCCATCAGCGCGCCGATAATTCGAGGCAGAAACGTCGACTTGAAAATCAGGTAGCCTAGCAGGACGCAATAGAACCCAAAAAATACGATGAACGCATCGAAGGCCTGAGTGCTGAATTGGAGAAACATGTACGCCAGCGCCTGCAACTGGTCGACCTTAAATACGCTCAGGTACTGCCCGCCCCCCAGTATGACCAAAGGGGCGAGTTGGAGGAGGCTGCCAAATCCCATGATAGCCAGTCCGACAAGGTGGATGAACGCCGCAAGCAAAGAAAGGGTTTTACTTACGGGCTTGAATAACTCGTAGAAGAGAACGGTCATAATGATCGAGAACACGATCGACAGGAGCAAGACTCCGAATCCCAGCCGAAAGAAAGGCTGGTGCGCCTGGATGTGGGCGGCGGTAGCCGCGGCGTCACCCTCCACGATGAGTTTGCTTAGAACGAACATCTGGCCGAATACGGAAGTCCCTGCGGTCAGCACATAAAAGAGACCGGCCATTCTCGCCTTGAAACGCGGCGACGCGTCTGCAACACGGTCCGTCATTTCAGCGCCTCCAAAACACGCTACTTCAAGGAATGTTCCATCGAGGGGCCAACTATTTTCTACTGGGGTGCGAGGCCTTCGACAAGAAATATCCGGCTCTTCGCCGCGCGCTGTCGGATTGGCCGAATGGCCGCGTAGGCGGGCGAATCGTACCACTCGCGCGCCTTCTCTACGCTGTCGAAAGCGATCACGACGATTCCGTTTGGCGGTTCACCCTCTAGTGATTGTGTCTTGTCGCTGCGGACCACATAGTGATGATTGAAGGGGGCCAGGGTCTCCGGCACCTTCTCTCCATATTTCTGCATCGTAGCGGGGTCGGTTACCGCGACTTCAGCGACGACGTAACCGCGTAGCGTCTTGGCTTGTTGCGCGTGAATGGTCCCACCGGCAACGCCAATCAAGACGCCAACGAATACTGCCAGCGACAGTTTGTAGTTTGTCTTCATCGGTTGATTCTCCTTGAGTTTGTGAGATTGGGAGACGCGACAGAACCATTCACTCGCTTCGGCCGCGAACGGATACGTCAGGCCTTTTCAGGCATGGGCAGAGCCTCTCAAAACTGGCGCGGCGGTGTCTTGTAAGAATGTGAACTTCGTCCGGGGAGCCGTTCAATCGATAGGTCGGCGATTCGCAACCGTTCGCTCGCTTGCCAGGTAGGCAGCGGGTGAGGTGCCGGAAAAATCGTGGAATTCGTGAACCAAATGCGACTGATCGCAATAACCCCCGGCTAGGGCTACGTCCGCCCAGTTTACAGGCGCACCTAAGCCAATTTGCCGCAATACGCCTCGAAACCGATGCAGCCGGCAGAACAGCTTCGGCGTGAGACCGACCTGTTCGCGGAACAACTGGGCAAAGCGACGGCGGCTTAGGCCAGCTTCTTTCGTGATCTCAAGAACGCTACGGATGTGGGGCGCTTGCGCAAACTCTCCCAGGGCATAACGAACGGCGGGATGCAATTCGCATCCCTGCTTCAGGCGCGCAAGAAGAGCGATTTCCAACACGCGGAACTTCTTGGCTGCTGTGCTTGGTGCTCGCAGTCGGTCGCGCAATTCGCTGGCCTGGGACCCCCAAAGCAGGTCGAGCGGAACGCTTTCGTTCTAAAACGCGTCAGCTGGTGAGTCAAAGAAAACTCGCGCACCGCCTGGCCAAAAAACTACGCCCATTGCTGATTGCAGGAAGGCCGTGTGAATTACGCTGTAATGCGATCGTATTCCCAGTACGAGAGATGGCGCGAGTTGGCCCCATTCCTCCGTCGGGCTTCCCGGCGCCCGCAGTGGCCCTTCTGCTAGGCTGAGTACTAGTTGAAATTTTCCGTTCGGCAGGACACGTTCTTTGCGATGTACTCCCTGATATCCGTCGCAGTACCAGAGTTTTTCTACATACGACGTTAGCGGTGCCGCGGGCTGGTGCGCTAGTAACATGGGGAGGTCATCGCAACACAGGATTACAGGTGGAATCAAGGGCAATCGCCGAAAGAACCTTAGAAAGGTGCACTCCGATTTTTGATTCTCAACTCAAGACGAAACGCCCTAGTCGTCGGCTACTCGGAAGATATCGTCGGAAGAGATGACTAAGTCCTGATAAGTCGCGTTACCGGACATTGATCACGAGGACTCCCTCTTCCTGCTCCACCTCACCCGTCACGTCTGCCTTCAACTTCCCATTGCTCGCATCGATTTTGCGCGCTTCCAGCGCGCCCCCGAAGGTTCCCACCATTCAACCAGCGACACCGGCGATTACGTAGTCAATAGTCGCGGCGTGAGACTCCTTGATACTGTCGGGGGGCACCTTGTAGTGTTCCGCAATTGCTCCGTGGACGCTAAATACCACAGGCTGAGCCTCGCCCGGAAGATATGCGATGCGAAGGGGACCTACTTTGCGCTCGATCTGAACGTTTGAAACGTACACGACTGCAGACATGGAATGTCTCCTTTAACCGGAATATTGGAAATATACCGCAAACTTGGGGTACCGTCCCGTCGGCCAACATAGCGGCTCGCGGACGTTCAGCCACGATGGGATCGCATGGAATGCCCATACGTCACGGAAACTCCACTAGGAGTCAGAACCCATATCCTGGGAGCAGAATCAAAGAATCGATCGATTTGAATTTACTGCACCTGAGAAGACCGGCGCGGAGCGTAAACAGGGATTTCTGATTCCCTGTTCGGTCCTTATTATTCCCTGTTCGTCTGGACCTCGAAAGAGGGTTTTTGCCGTTAAATCATGGACTGGGCTTTGGTTTGTCGCGGGATCATGTCGCCGTGAAATCGAATATTGCCTGTATTTTTCCCTGTTAGCAGGGAAATGGCGGGAGAATGGTTCGCGTGCGACTGCGTCCTCCGCCAATCAGTCCAGCACTTTCTCTCTGTTCCCAAATTAGCTTGAAGAATCGCGATATTCGGCCCGAATTGCTGAAATCCCAGCCCCATGCCGCCGATGGGCGGGGCCCGACACTTACGCACGAACAGGTATCAGCGATCGCAGCGTATGTGTGGAGCCTGAGCCATTGAACGTGGCCCAATCGGAATTTCTCGCCTCAGTCCGGACACGGGCCAACCGGAAAGCAACACCTCCCGGTTGGATAGGCGTTCGCTATAGGATTTCATAGTGGAAGAAGATCCTATATGAATCGGTTCGTTGTAATCTCTGGGTGTTCCGGAGGCGGAAAGTCTACGCTGCTTGCCGAACTTGGCCGACGCGGGTACGCCGTCGTGGAAGAGCCCGGCCGCCGGATCGTTCATGAAGAGATCGACGGCGAAGGCTCAGCGCTTCCTTGGGTCGATACGGCTGCCTTTTTGCGTCGCGCCATCGCGATGTCTCTTGCCGACCGGGTTTCAGCGCGCACGCTAGAAGGTTGGGTTTTTTTTGATAGAGGATTGATTGACGCCGCTGCGGGCCTTCAATATCTGACAGGCGAGGCGGTGCTGGCGCCGCTTGGTCAAACTCACCGCTACCACCATTGCGTATTCCTGACTCCACCTTGGCCAGAAATTTATTTGACAGACTCAGAGCGGCGCCACGGATTGGACTCCGCCGTTTCCGAATATTTGCGACTTCTTGAAATCTATCCGTCGCTCGGGTATGAAGTGTCTATTCTTCCAAAAATTGGAGCGGCGGAACGAGCAGACTTCATCCTGAAGGCGCTGAAGGAATAGTCGCGAATGTCTGATTTTGATCAAATACCGATTCAAACTGATGACCCGCTTCCGAAACTTTGTAACGAAGCGCAGCGTGAAATCCCGAGTCCTGATTAACGCACCTATCGTACATGTGAAGCTCTGGTACGGCAGATGTCCGGTAACGCGACTAATCAGGAGTTAGTGTCACCTTTGCTAGGCGAGGATGGTTCTGACGGTCGGAATGCGCGACGTGCTTCGGGTAGCAAAAGATACCAAATAATGAAAATCCCGAACCCGAGTTCTACTAGGTTCCTTGCATACGGCCACAGTTTGTGTGGAACTAGCGTCCACAACCGAAAAATCACAACCGCCGAGTAGAACCAAATCGCGTAGCCAACGCTAGCGACTGCTAGCACGATGGCGAGCCATCGCGCCCAAGGCCGCATTCGCTGAAGCCCAATGACGGTGAGAACACACAGCGCGCCGACAACGAGTTCCGAAATTTTTGTACGACCCGCGAAGTAGTGAAGAAAGCGCAGGTGCAACATCGCCTTTCTCCGAGTGAAAAAATCTAGGTCGGCAATCAAATTAAAAGTACTGATGGCTAAGAAAGTTACAAAGTAAGATTCGACAACGACAATTCCGAAAGGACGCTTCGCCGAAAAACTCTCGTCCGGACTTGGAACTGGCGTTGTCATTAGCCTGCGCGGCAAGCCTAGGTTGACTGCGCCACCGTGTCAACCTGAGGTCCCGCGCAAGTCTGAGCCTGTCGCCAAATGTCCCGTAATGCGACTAATCAGGCTCGGACCCTAGCAGCGAGACTTTTCTTGACGGCGAAGGTCTGCGGCCATATGAATACTGACTGGGAAGTAGCGCATGGAATCGATCTCTGGAGGTGCAATGGGCAAGGACGCAAGCATTGAAAAACGTGGCGCGCCACTGGCCATGCGACCCGAGGAGTTTCGAGCATTGGGCTATCAGCTTGTTGACCGGATCGCCGGTTTCCTGGACTCGGTTCCCGAACGACGCGTTACCCCCGGTGAATCGCCCTTGGATGTCCGACAAGCTCTCGGGGCCGGACGCCCGTTACCGCAGCGGGGCGCGGACCCCGCGCTGGTGCTCAACCATGCCGCGGACCTGCTGTTTGAACACTCCTTATTCAATGGGCATCCCCGCTTTTGGGGATACATCACCTCATCTGCGGCCCCGATCGGAATGTTAGGAGACCTGCTTGCCGCCGCTGTCAATCCGAACGTTGGCGCGTGGTTGCTGTCGCCAATGGCGAGTGAGATTGAAGCTCAGACGATACGGTGGGTAGCCGAAATGTTGAGCTACCCATCAGACTGCGCGGGCCTCTTTGTCAGCGGCGGCAACATGGCCAACCTGGTGTGCTTTCTGGCTGCCCGGCAGGCAAAAGCAGGTTGGAATGTGCGCACAGAGGGGATGAATCATAGTCGCCTGCGAGTTTATTGCTCGAAGGAAACACACACGTGGATTCAAAAGGCGGCTGACATTGCAGGGCTGGGGACAGATGCGATTCGTTGGGTTCCCACCGGTCGTGAATTGCAAATGGACATTGCGTCTCTCAAGAAACAAATTTCTAGCGATCTTGAAGATGGCGACAAACCGTTCTTGGTAGTAGGCACGGCCGGCTCCGTCAGCACCGGTGCGATTGACCCACTGCCGGAGTTAGCCGCGATCTGTCGTGAATTCAATCTCTGGTTCCACGTAGATGGTGCATACGGAGGCCTGGCCGCCGTGTTGCCCGATGCTCCCGCTGCTCTCGCTGGATTACGCGAGGCTGACTCGGCGGCCGTAGATCCTCACAAATGGTTATATGCGCCCCTTGAAGCGGGCTGCGCATTGGTGCGTAATCCGGAATATCCAAGAGAAGCATTCGCCTATCATCCTCCGTACTATCATTTCGGAACGGAAGCGATCAATTACTTCGACTTTGGTCCTCAGAATTCGCGTGGATTTCGAGCGCTCAAGGTCTGGCTTGCGCTTCAGCAGGTGGGGCGCGAGGGCTACGTTCAAATGCTCTCCGATGATATCCGTTTATCCCGGGAACTCTTCGAGCGAATCCTGAAACACCCCGCGCTGCAGGCCTTCACCCAATCACTGAGCATCGCCACATTCCGTTACGTGCCCACAGATCTCGATTTGGTGGGTGAAGAAGTGGAGCGCTATCTGGACGAACTGAATCGCGAACTGCTAACTCGTTTGCAGAATAGCGGCGAGGCTTATCTTTCGAATGCGGTGATCGACGGAAAATTCGCGCTGCGTGCTTGCATCGTGAACTTCGGTACGTCTCTGGCGGACGTTGATGCATTGCTGCCCCTCGTAGTCCAAATAGGCAAAGATGTGGATTTGGCTCTGCGGAGTAAAAACCTTGGCAACGGTATTCAAGACGGATAACGGGCAACCCCGAAGTAATTCCCAAGTCCTGATTAA